>Ga0209415_10000394_pt1 | contig 79922 bp, 69 predicted proteins | sample PeaSoiSIISIP2007_FD_187696 | JGI IMG/M metagenome (GOLD analysis project Ga0209415, IMG submission 187696) | Peat soil microbial communities from Weissenstadt, Germany - SII-SIP-2007 (SPAdes) (version 2) | ecosystem: Environmental > Terrestrial > Soil > Wetlands > Peat | place: Germany...
TGGAGGCGAAGGGACTCGAACCCTCGAACCTCTTGACTGCCAGTCAAGCGCTCTACCAACTGAGCTACGCCCCCGGGGTCCAAAGAGCTTACCAGCAGCCTCCGGGGACCCAGGAGGCGACGCCGGCGGCCGCGGACCGGTCGCCCACGTTCCGGTCGGGCCCGTCCGGGCGGCGACACACCGGCGAAACGGAGGCGCCGGGCCTGGAGCTCGGGCGTGACCAGTACGCGCCGACGCCAGCGGGCAGCATGGTGCCATGGCCGTCGAACGAGTCGAACCGCCCGGCGTCGCCGACGAGCGCACGATGCTCGAGAGCTGGCTCGACTACCACCGCGCCACGCTCGCCGTGAAGTGCGAGGACCTGGATGACGCCCAGCTGCGCGAGCGCGCCGTGCCCCCGTCCACGCTGTCGCTGCTCGGGCTGGTGCGCCACATGGCAGAGGTGGAGCGCGCCTGGTTCCGACGCGTCCTCGGCGGGGAGGACGCGCCCCACCTCTACTGCTCGCGCACCGCCGACGGCGACCTCGACGACGGCGACTTCGATGAGGTCGAGACCGCCGACATCGCCGAGGACTTCGCGACCTGGCGCGAGGAGTGTGAGCACTCGCGACAGGTCGCCGCGTCGTTGCCGTCCTTGGACGTCACTGCCGAGCGCCGGGGCGAGGTGCTGTCGTTCCGGTGGGTGCTCGTCCACATGGTCGAGGAGTACGCGCGCCATAACGGCCACGCCGACCTCATCCGCGAGTCCATCGACGGAGCCGTCGGAGACTGAACGACGTCAGCCGGCAGCGCTGAGCACGTCGTCGATGTCGCGCAGGTGGTGGACGAGCTCGTGGACGGTGTGCCGGGCGATCCACTCCACGCTGCGCACCGCCTCGACCGGCCAGTTGTAGCGTCCCTCGCGTCGCCACCCGCCCTCGTGCAGGAGCTCCAGCTCACCTGCGAGCCGGTCGGCGGCCGAGAGGAGCTCGGACCGGACGCTCGCGGGATGCTGCTCGTTGTAGCGCTCCTCGGCGACCCGCTCGTCGCGCCGCATAGAGGCGAACGCGGGCGTGTCCTCGACGAGCGCGAGCGCGATGCGTGCACGCTGGACGCCGAGCAGGTCCCGGACGTGGCAGGCGTACTCGAGCGCCGACCAGACTCCGGAGCGCACATGCGCGCGTAGCTGCTCGGTCGGGTGCGCGACGAGCCTCGCCCCGTGCTCGCCGGCGAACGACCGCAGCGCCGCCGCGAGGTCGGCGCGTCCGAGTGCGGCGTAGTCGTAGCCACATTCGCCGCAGGTGTCCACGGCGCCAATGCTACGGGCCTGGGCCACGGCCGTCGGTGAGCGAGCGGACCACGGCAGTGAACCAGTCGGGGGCCGGCGCGGCGGGCCGGCCCTCCGGGGAGGCCGGCACCGGTCGGTAACCTGTGGCCGTGACCGAGGCCTACGACTTCGACCTGGTAGAGGCGACCTGGCAGCACCGCTGGTTCGAGATGGGGACCTACCAGGTCGACAACGACGACCCGCGCCCGCCCTACTACGTGCTCTCGATGTACCCCTACCCGAGCGGGCCCGCCCATCAGGGCCACATCCGCAACTACACGCTCGGCGACGTCCTCGTGCGCTTCCGCACGATGCAGGGCCACGCGGTCCTCAGCCCCTTCGGCTTCGACTCCTTCGGCCTGCCTGCCGAGAACGCCGCCATCAAGGGCGGGGCGGCCCCGCGCGAGTGGACGGAGGCCCGGATCCTCGAGCTGTCGCAGAGCGTGGTGCGCCTCGGCGCCGTCTACGACTGGCGCCGGGAGCTCCGCAGCCACGACCGGCAGTACATGCGTTCCAACCAGATGATCTTCACCCGCCTGCTCGAGGCCGGCCTCGCCTACCGGGCGGAGGCACCGGTCAACTGGTGCCCGGGCTGTCAGACGGTGCTCGCGAACGAGCAGGTGCTCGCCGACGGCACGTGCGAGCGCTCGGGCGACCTGGTCGAGCGCCGGCTCCTCGAACAGTGGTTCCTCCGCATCACCAAGTACGCCGACGAGCTGCTCGACGCGCTCGACGAGCTGGACTGGCCCGAGCGGGTGAAGACGATGCAGCGCAACTGGATCGGTCGCTCGGAGGGGGCGAAGATCGCACTGCCGGTCGACGGGCGCGACGACCTGCGCATCGAGGTCTTCACGACCCGCCCCGACACCGGCTTCGGGATGACCTACGTCGTCCTCGCGCCCGAGCACCCTCTCGTCGACGAGCTGACGACGACGGAGCAGGCCGCCTCGGTCGAGGCGCTTCGCAGCCGCGTCTCGCACGAATCCGACATCGAGCGCCTCTCGACCGAGGGTCCGATCGACAAGCGCGGCGCTTTCACCGGGAGCTACGCCCTCAACCCGTTCAACGGCGAGAAGGTGCCCGTCTACGTCGCCGACTACGTCCTGATCAGCTACGGCTCCGGGGCGATCATGGCCGTCCCGGCCGAGGACGAACGTGACTTCGCGTTCGCCACCGCCTACGGCCTGCCGGTGGTGCGCACCGTCGAGCCGCCGGAGGGCTTCGAGGGTGGCGCCTACTCAGGTGACGGTCGGAAGATCAACAGCGGGTTCCTCGACGACCTGGACGTCGTGACCGCGAAGCAGCGCGCCATCGAGTGGCTCAAGGCCAACGGCCACGGCGAACGGACCGTGCAGTACCGGCTGCGCGACTGGCTGATCAGCCGCCAGCGCTATTGGGGCTGTCCAATCCCCGTCGTCTACTGCCCGAGCGACGGCATCGTGCCGGTCCCCGACGACTACCTGCCGGTCCTGCTGCCGAACGACGTGGAGTTCCTGCCGACGGGCGAGTCGCCGCTCCGCCACCATCAGGGCTTCCTGAGGACCACCTGCCCGCGCTGTGGCGGCCCTGCGACGCGCGAGACCGACACGATGGACACCTTCGTCGACTCGTCCTGGTACTACCTGCGCTTCTGCAACCCCTGGGACGCCGATCGACCGGTCGACGTGGAGGTGGCGCGGCACTTCATGCCCGTCGACCAGTACATCGGCGGGATCACGCACGCCATCCTGCACCTCCTCTACGCCCGCTTCATCAACCGCGCCCTCGGGGATCTCGGCCTCGCGCCGGGGGAGGTGCGCGAGCCCTTCGCGCAGCTGTTCTGCCAGGGGATGATCCGCCTCAACGGCAAGGCGATGTCGAAGTCGAAGGGCAACGTCGTCTCGCCCGACGAGTACTTCCGGTCGGTCGGTGCCGACGCGTTACGCCTGGCCCACCTGTTCTTGGGCCCCCCCGTCGAGGACATCGACTGGACGGACCAGACCGACCGCATCATCGAGGGCTGCGCGAAGTACCTGCGCCGCGTCTGGCGCCTGGCGATCGGTGACACGGCCGGCCCCGAGGAGGAGCAGGGCGACGCGACCGGGCCCGGCGGCGTGGCCGGCGGTGGCGGTGGCGCCGAGGCGCTCCGCCGCATGATGCACCGGACGATCCGGGACGTGACGCGCGACCTCGAGAGCTACGGCTTCAACACCGTCGTCTCCTCGTGCATGAAGCTCACCAACGCGATCTTCGACGCCGAGCGGGCCGGCGTCGAGCGCGACGCGCTCGACGACGCGATCGACACCCTGCTCATGCTGCTCGCCCCCCTCGTCCCGCACCTCACCGCAGAGGCGTACGAGCGCCGCAACGGACGCCACGTCCACGAGGAGTCGTGGCCGGTCGCCGACGAGGCGTTCCTCGTCGAGCCGACCGTGACGATGGTCGTGCAGGTCGACGGGAAGGTCCGCGACCGCCTGGACGTCGAGGCGTCCATCGGCGAGGACGAGGCGGTCAAGCTGGCCCTCGCGAGCCCGAAGGTCGCCGCCCTGCTCGACGGCAAGCCGCCGGCACGCGTCGTGGCCCGCCCGCCCCGCCTAGTGAACATCGTCCGCTGAGCAGCCGGCGACCTGGCCAGGCCAGGCCAGGCCAGGTCAGGCCAGGTCAGGTCAGGTCAGGTCAGGAAGCCTCGCGCGACGCCTCGGGCCGCAGGCGGAATCCCAACAGCCGGTCGACGCGCCCGTCTTCGAGCTCCAGGAGGGAGGCGAGCTTCGCGTCGGCGATGGCGAAGCGCGCGTCCGCGAAGTGCTGGGGATCGGGGACCGCGACGACACGCATGCGTGCCGCCTTCGCCGCGATGCAGCCGTTCACAGCGTCCTCCAGCACGACGCACTCGAGCGCGCCGGCGCCGATCCTCGCGGCCGTCCTCAAGAACAGCGCCGGATGCGGCTTGCCGAGGGTGTCGTCGTCCGCCGAGCACACCGCGGCGAACCTGGGCCGTAGGTCGAACCGCTCCAGCACGGCGTCGATGACCGGGTGCGTCGACCCGGACGCGAGCGCCAGGGTGAGCCCCCGCTCCGCCATGTAGTCGAGCGCCTCCAGCGCCCCGGGCATGAGCACGCCCTCGCTCCACACGGCGGCGACGACGCCGTCGGCGATCCGCCGCACGAGCTCGGCGTCGCCCGGCTCGCCCCAGTCCAGCAGCGCCCGGAAATAGCCGACGACCTCGTCGACCCGCATCCCCATCGTCGTGCCGCCGGCGATCAGCGGGCGGATGTCCACACCGAGGGCGTCGAAGACGTCCGTCTCGACCCGCCGCCAGAACGGCTCGGAGTCGACCAGCAGCCCGTCCATGTCGAAGATGGCGGCGCGGGCCGACGGCCAGCGTAAGACCGGGTCCTCTGGTCGGGCCGTGCCTGCCGGATCCGGCGCCGCCGGGGACGCCGTCGGCGTGGTCGTACTCACCGGCCGCGCCCTACACCTCGCCGCGCAGGTAGCGCTCGAGCTCCGCCGCGATCTCCTCGCCCGACGGGATCTCCATGCCGAAGCCGTCGCCCTCGGCGTCGCTCTCGTCCGCCTGCTGCTCGAGCTGGCGGACCATCTCGACGTGCTCGGCGGACTCCGCGATCAGCTCGTCGACGCGCCGCTTGCCCGCCTCGGCGGTCTCGCGGAGGTCGTCGGTGTCGATCACCAGCCCGGAGACGTTCGCCAACCCGTCGACCAGTGCGAGCGCGGCGGCCGGGAACGGCATCGCCGAGACGTAGTGCGGCACCCTCGCCCACAGGCCGACCGACGGCATGCCGAGCTTGGAGCACTCCGCCGCGATGACCTCGCCGATGCCGGCCGGCACCTCGAGGGCGCCGGGAACGTAACCGACCTTGCGCGCCAGCTCCGGGCTCGAGGCCGTCGAGGCGAGGCGCACCGAGCGCGTGTGGGGCGTGCCGGTCGGGAAGCCGCCCAGGCCGACGACGAGCCGCACCCCGAGCTCGAGGGCGAGGCCCGCGACCTCGGCGGAGAAGGACCGCCAACGGTAGTCCGGCTCCGGGCCCACCAGGAACACCACGCCCGAGCCGAGACGATCGGTCCCGACCAGCAGCTGGGGCTCCGCGAAGGTGATCGCGCCACGTACGCCGTCGTCGATCCGAAGACGCGGCCGGCGCGCCCGGTGGTCGATGAGCTCGTCGGCCGAGAAGGTGGCGAACAGCTCGGTGCTCATCGCGCCGAGCAGCGTGCTCATCGCAGTCGCCGCCGCGAAGCCGGCGTCGATCCAGCCCTCCATGGCAATCACCAGGACGGGCCGCTCCGGCGGCACGACGGGGAGTCGCTCGGCGAGAGGCACGGGTGAGAGGCTAACCGAGCCCGGACGCGCGACCTGCGAACGGGCACGCGCCGCCGCGGGCGGTGGACCCTTCGCCCCCGGCGCACGCCGAGCCCCCATGGCGGGGCGCACCGCGGCCGGCCGGGCGACGACGGCGCGCCGGGGACGGCCGGAAGGCCCAGCTCACAGCGCCAACGTGTCGCCACCGTCGACGACCAGCGCTGCGCCGTTGACGAAGCTCGCCGGCGCGGAGCACAAGAAGGCGACGACCCGGCCGAAGTCGGCGGGATCGCCTCCTCCGGTCGCACCCCCGAGCGCGACCTGCCGCTCCGTGGCATGGCGTCCCGGACAGGCGAGGTTCAGCGTGATCCCGGAGCCGCGCAGGTCGTACGCGGCGGTCTTCGCCCAGGCCCACAGGCCCGTGCGGGCCGCGTTCGAGAGCGCGAGCTGGGGGATCGGCTGGACGACCGAGTACGAGGCGATGCAGCAGATCCGGCCCCAGCCCCGCTCACGCAGGTGCGGCAGGGCCGAGCGCACCAAGCTGACCGAGGTGAGCAGGTTGGCCCCGACGGCCTTGCGCAGCGAGTCGTCGTCGACGTCCAGCGCATGCATCGGCGGTGGGCCGCCTGCGTTGGCGACGACGATGTCGAGCCGGCCGAAGCGCCGCACCGTCGCCTCGACGAGCTGGGCCGGGACCCCTTCCTCGGTGACGTCGCAGGGGATCGCCAGCACCTCGGCGTCCCGGCCACGCATCGCCGCCTCCGCCTCGCCGAGAGCTTCGGGGTTCCTCGCGCAGATGGCGACGGCGGCGCCCTCGCCCGCGAGCGCCTCGGCTGAGGCACGTCCGAGACCCTTCGAGGACGCCGTGACGAGCGCCACCTTTCCCGACAGCCCGAGATCCATCGGCGCAGCTCCCTTCATCGCCCAGGCGTCCTCTGCGCGCCCTGGTGTCTCCTCCGTGCCTGGCCGGCTCCTCGCGCCCGCCCGGGCTGCCCTGTTCGCGTCGCTCAGGCCCCGAGCGCGACGCCGCCGGGCCGGGCGCGGCCGCCTGCCGCTACCTCAGGCCTCGACGACGTGCAGGGCGTGGTCGGCCGTGTTGCAGGCGAGCGCGCCGCCGGCGATCGCGACGACGATGTCCTCGATCCTCGCGCCCATCCGTCCGCTCAGGTAGATGCCCGGCTCGACGGAGAAGGCATGGCCGGACCGCAGGAGGGCCGAGTTGCCCTCGACGAGGTACGGATCCTCGTGCTCCTCGATCCCGATCCCGTGGCCGATCCGGTGGATGAACGCGTCGCCGTAGCCGGCGGATGCGATGATCCGCCGGCCGACGCGGTCGATCTCCTCGCACGCCACTCCCGACCTCACGGCGGCGACGGCGGCCGACTGGGCCTCCTGGAGCACGCCGTAGAGCGTCGCAAGCTCGTCGTCCGGCTCGCCGGTCACGACCGTGCGGGTGATGTCCGAGCAGTACCCGACGTCGCCGTCGAGGTGGAGCGTGCCGCCGAAGTCACAGACGACGGTCTCCCCGCGGCCGATGCGGCGCTCGCCCGGCTCATGGTGCGGGCTCGCCGCGTTCGGGCCGCTGCCGACGATGGCGAAGTTGACCTTGGCGTGCCCCTCGGCGCGCAGCCGGACACCGAGCTCGGCCGAGACCTCGGCCTCGCTCCGCCCGATCAGCGCGATCTCCCCCGCGAGCAGCGCCTCGGCGACCCGGTCGGCGGCCGCTCCGGCGGCCACGAGCGCGGCGATCTCGGACGCGTCCTTCACTGCCCGAAGCCGCGCCGTGACCTCCGAGGCCCGGCGCCACGAGGCCTGAGGCAGCGCCCGCTGCAGCTCCAGCAGCAGCATCGCCCAGCAGCGGTCCGAGACGGCGAGCGAGCTCCGGGTCCCGACGAGGCTCGCGACGAGCGCGACGGCATCCTCGCCGTCCGCGTACGAGCGGAGCGCGAAGAGCCGCTCGTCCTCAACGACGCGTGGCGCCTCGAGCTGGGGGACGACGAGGGTGGCCTGCGAGTCCGAGGGAAAGACGAGCACCGTCGGACGCTCGAGGGGCATCGCCTCGTAGCCGCTCAGCCAGGGAAGGTCGGCGCCGATCGACAGGAGGAGCGCCTCGACGCCCTGGGCGCGCATCGCGGCACGCACGCGCTCGGCGCGCACGAGGCGCGCCGCGGCCGGGTCGGGGGGCGCGAGGTCGAGCTGCACGGAGCGGGCCGGGTCCCGGGCTCAGGCCGAGCCCGCCGCACGGGCGGGCTCGTTCCCGACCTGGCCGGCGTTCGACTCGGCAGCCTGGCGGGCGTGGTAGCTGGAGCGGGTGAGCGGCGACGCCTCCACGTGGCCGAAGCCCATGGCCAGCGCGGCGACGCGCAGGCGCTCGAACTCCTCGGGTGCCCACCACCGGTCGACCGGGAGCTGCGCCGTCGAGGGCCGCAGGTACTGGCCGAGGGTGACGATGTCGACCCCGACCCCGGCGAGGTCGACGAGCGCGCCGAGCACCTCGTCCTCGCGCTCGCCCATCCCGAGGATGATCCCGGACTTGGTCGTCAGCCCGGCGGTCTTCGCGCGGCCGAGCACCGAGAGGCTGCGCGCGTAGGAGGCCGAGGGCCGCACGGCTCGCTGGAGGCGGATCACCGTCTCCAGGTTGTGGTTCAGCACGTCGGGAGCGGCGTCGAAGATCGTCTGGAGCGCCGCCGGATCGCCCTTGCAGTCCGAGATCAGGACCTCCACCGTCGTGTCGGGGCGCCGGGCGCGCACCGCGGCGATCGTCGCCGCGAAGGCCGCCGCTCCCCCGTCGGCGAGGTCGTCGCGGGCGACCGCGGTGACGACCGCGTGGGCGAGGCCCATCCGCTCCACGGCCTCTGCGACGTGCTCCGGCTCGTCCGGGTCGAGCGGGAGCGGGCGGCGCGTGTCCACCAGGCAGAAGCCGCACGCCCGGGTGCAGCGCTCGCCGTTGATCATGAACGTCGCCGTGCCGTCGGCCCAGCACTCGTAGATGTTGGGGCAGCCGGCCTCCTCGCACACGGTGACCAGCTTCAGCTCGCGCATCGTCCGGCGCAGCGAGAGGTACCTCCCGCCTATCTCCGCCCGCACCCGCAGCCACTCGGGCTTGCGCTCGGAGATGGCGACGCCGGCGGCGGGATCGACGCCCGCGGCGGCGAGCCGTCGATCGAGCGAGCGAGCCCCGGCCGAGAGCGCGACCGGTACGACCGGTGGCGGCCCCGGAGGCGCCACGGCCCCGATCGGCGCCGCCGAGGAGCCGGGATCGGCGCTCGAGACGTCCTGGCGTTCGACGCGCCGGGCGGCGGTGCGGGGACCGAAGACGAGCGCCCCGGCGGCGCGTGCGACGACGGCGTCGGCGACGTCGCGCACCGTCGCGCGGACGCCCTCGGCCTCGAGTGAGGTCACCACCCGGTCGCGGATCCCGCACGGGACGATGCGCCCGAACATCGACAGGTCGGGGGCGACGTTCAGCGCGAAGCCGTGCATCGTGCGCCCGCGGCTGACGCGCACGCCGACGGCGCAGATCTTGCGCGGGTCCGGACCGCCCGGGTCGACCCACACGCCGGGGTAGCCGTCGAGCCGGCCCGCCCCGGGCAGGCCGAGGTCGGCCAGCGCGTCGACGACGAGCTGCTCCAAGGTGTGCACGTAGCGCGGCACGACGCCGGGTCCCATCGGGATCGACAGGATCGGGTAGCCGACGAGCTGGCCAGGCCCGTGGTAGGTGACGTCGCCCCCGCGGTCCGCCCGGACGAGCTCGGCGCCCACCTGCGCGGGATCGGCGAGGACGTGCTCGGGCCTGGCGCGCACGCCGAGCGTGTAGACGTGGTTGTGCTCCATCAGAAGCAGATGGTCGTCACTGCTCCTCCGGAACAGGGCGTGCTGAAGCGCGTGCGCGTCCTGGTAGCGGACGCGCCCGAGCCAACGAACCCTGAGCGGGCCGCGACTCGACACCGGGCCGCCTAGAGCTCTGCCGGCCAGTCGCGCGTCTCGATGACGTTCGCGAGGTCACGCAGGAACGCTGCGGCGTACGCGCCGTCGACCGCTCGGTGGTCGAAGGCGAGCGCGAGGATCCCGACCGAGTGGATCGCGATCGACTCCGTGCCGTCGGCGCCGGTCACGACGACGGGCTTCCGCTTGACCCCGTCGGTGGACAGGATCGCCACCTGCGGCTGAGCGATGATGGGGAAGCTGATGAACGTCCCGAACGGTCCCGGGTTCGTGATCGTGAAGGTGCCGCCCGAGATGTCGTCGAGCGAGAGCTTGCGTGAGCGGGCCCGAAACGCCAGGTCGGCGACCGAGCGCGCGATGCCGCGCAACGACTGGCCGTCGGCATTGTGGATCACCGGGACCATCAGGCCCTCGCCGTCCAGGTCGACGGCGACGCCGAGATGCACGTCCTTGTGCAGGACCAACGCGTCGTCGCCGACCGACGAGTTGAGGTGCGGGTAGTTCCGGAGGACGTCGATCGTTGCCCGCGCGATGAACGGGAGGTAGGTGAGGCTCACGCCCTCCTCCGCCTTGAAGCGCTCTCGGTTGGCGCGCCGCACGCGCTCGACGGCCTCGAAGTCGGCCTCGATGGCGAGGAGCGTGTGCGCCGAGGTCGCCTTCGAGCGCACCATGTGCTCCGCGGTCACCCGCCGGATCGTCGTGAACGGCAGGACCTCGTCGCGAAGCCCGAGGGGCGGGGGCGGCGACGACAGGGTCGCCGGCGCGGCTGGAGCCGAGGGAGCCGTCGCCGGGACGGCGACGGGCGCGGCCGGCGAAGGAGCCGGGGTCACGGCGGTCTGGGTGGGTGCCGGAGCGGGGGCCGCGGCCGCCGGGGCGGCGGAGGGTGGGGCGGGCGCCTGCGTGGCTCGGGCGTCGATGAAGCCGAGGACGTCCTCGCGCGTGATCCTGCCGCCCATGCCCGTCCCGGGGATCTCGGACGGGTCGAGCTCGTGCTCGGTGATCAGCCTGCGGACCACCGGCGAGAGGAGCGCTCCGCGGCTGCGGTCGGCGCCGTAGCCGTCGGACGCGCCCTCGCCGGCGGGGGCGGGCGCGGTGGCCACGGGTGCGAACGCTGCGGCGGGCGCGGGTACCTCGGCCGCGGGTGCGGCCGCGGGAGCCGGGCTCGCCGGGGCGGGTGCAGGTGCCCCGGCCGCCTGCTGCGGTGGCGGTGGCGGTGGCGGTGGCGGTGGCGGTGGCGCAGCCTGCGCCGGTGCCTCGGGGGCCGGTGCGGCGGCCTCGGCGGGCGGCGCCGCAGCGGCGGGGGCCGGGGCCGAGCCCGCCTCGCCGACCACCGCCAGGCGGGCGCCGACGTCGACTGTCTCGCCCTCCTGGACGAGGATCTCCTGGAGCACGCCGGCGACGGGCGACGGGACCTCGGAGTCGACCTTGTCGGTCGACACCTCGAAGAGCGGCTCGTCCTGGGCGACGGCGTCACCGACGGCCTTCATCCAGCGGATGATCGTCCCCTCGGTCACCGTCTCGCCGAGCTGCGGCATCGTGATGTCAGCCAACGTGTAGGCCCCTTCCAGTGAGTGCGAGCACCGTCTCGCCGAATGTCTCGGACAGCGAGGGATGCGGTTGGATGAACTGGGCGATCTCGTCCGGCGTCGCTTCCCAGTTCACGGAGAGGTACGCCTGGCCGAGCTGCTCGGTGACCCAGGGCCCGACCATGTGCACGCCGAGCAGGCGCCCCGCTCGGCCGTCGGGCCGGCGCTCGGCGATCGCCTTCACCAGGCCCTCGGTCTCGCCGATGATGCGCGCCCGGCCGTTCCCGCCGAAGGGGTCCTTCTGGACGACGACGTCGTAGCCGGCGTCACGAGCCCCCTGCTCGGTCATCCCGCAGAAGGCGACCTCGGGGTGGCAGTAGATGCACCACGGGACCTTGCCGTAGTCGACCGGGACGGCCGGCTCCTCCAGGATCTCCTTCACGACGAGGACACCCTCGGCGAAGCCGACGTGCGCCAACTGCGGCGTCGCCACCAGGTCGCCGACGGCGAAGATGCCGTCGACGCCGGTGCGCATCCACTCGTCGACCCGGACGAAGCCCCGGTCGTCGAGCTGCACGCCCGTGCCGTCGGCGAGCAGGCCGTCGGAGAGGGGCCGGCGCCCGACGGACACGATGACGAGGTCCACGTCGACGCGCTCGCCGTCACCGAACAGGACGGTCGTGCCACGCTCGCGAGGCTCGTGACCGTGGACCTTGACACCGGTGCGGACCTCGATGCCTCGCTTCTTGAACGACTTCACGACGACGTCGGAGACGTCGGAGTCGCAGCCGGGAAGCAGGCTCGGGAGCACTTCGAGGAGCGTGACCTGCGAGCCGAGGTCGGCCATCATCGAGGCGAACTCGCAGCCGATGGCGCCGCCGCCGATGACCACGGCGGAGGCCGGGATCGCCGCGAGATCGAGCACCTCGTCCGAGGTGAGCACGACCCTGCCGTCGGGCTCGAAGCCCGGGATCGTGCGGGGCACCGAGCCGGAGGCCAGGACGACGTGGGTGCCGGTGAGGTCGCGCCTGGTGCCGTCCGGAGTGCTGACCCGCACCACCTTGCCGGGGAGCAGCTGGCCGACGCCGGCGACGGTCGTGACCTTCCGGCCGCGCAGCAGGCCCGAGAGCCCGCGGAAGAGCTGCTCGACGACCTTGCCCTTGCGGTCGAGGCTGACGGCGAAGTCCACGGTCGGCTGACCCGCCTGGATGCCGAACTCCTTCGCGCCGGCGACCGAGCGGTAGACGCTGGCCGTCTCCAGGAACTCCTTGGCCGGGATACACCCGCGGTGCAGGCAGGTCCCGCCGACCTTGTCCTTCTCGACCATCGCGATCGACAGGCCCGCCGCCGCGCCGTACAGGGCGGTGGCGTACCCGCCCGGACCGCCGCCGATGATGACGACGTCGTAGTGCTCGCTCGTCCCGTCACCGTCAGGCGTCGGAACCACCTCCCTGCTCGTCCCGCCAGGCGACTGCCACAGCCACCGGCGCACCCGCTCGGGCGCTCGGAGGACAGCCTAACGACGGGCGGGAACAGCGGCGAAACCGCTCCGCCGCCTGGACCGGCCCGGTCATGGCGCACCGCGCCAGGCCCGGCACGTCGCCGGGCGACCATCGCGCTCGCGGCCGACCGGGCGGTCGATCGGCGGCGCGGGCGCTCAGCGGCGCGTCTGGAGCCGGTGGTAGCCGACCGAGGCGCGCGCCTCGCGCAAGGAGGACCCCGCCTCCAGCGCCTCCCTGATGCGCGCCTCGGCGGCGTCGACCTCCGTCGCCGCGTCGAGCACCTCGCCGGCGCGCCCCGCCGGCACGACGACCACGCCGTCGCCGTCGCCGCGCACGAGGTCGCCGGGCTCGACCCGGATCCCGCCGATCGACACCGCAACCTCCATCGCCTCGACGCGCACGCGGTCCTTGCCGGTGCGCATCCAATGCCCCCGGGAGAAGATCGGGTAGGCGAGCGCGAGTGCCCGGTCGACGTCGCGGCAGACCCCGTCGATCACCGTGCCGGCGACGCCGCGGCGCGTGGCCGTCACCGTGAGGAGGTCGCCCCATACGGTCGCGTCGAGTCGCCCGCCGTTGTCGAGGACGGCCACCTGCCCGGGACCGAGCTCGTCGACATAGTCCCCGACCGTCCCGCCGTCCTGGCCGACAGGGCCGTAGCGGACGGTGAACGCCCTCCCGGCGAGACAGAACGTCCGGTCGAGCGGCGCGATGCCGAGGCACTGCCCGGCGATCCCAACGCGGTCGAGCGCGTCGGAGACGGCCGAGGTGCCGAGCGAGGCGAGGAGGGTCAGCTCGTCGTCACCGGGCGGTCGCTGCCCGGGCGTGGCGCTCACCGTCCGCCTCCCGCGCCCTCGGCTGCTGGGCGCTCGAGGAGCCGCTCGTAATTGGCGCCCATCGCCGAGGATGGCGGCTCGCCCCGGCGGACGGCGGCGGCCATCTCGGCCTCGCGCTCCGCGATCGAGGCGGCGGCCTCTACGACCTCCTCGGCCCGGGCCCCTCCGACGAACGCGACGCCGCTCGCGTCGGCGATGACGAGATCGCCCGGTGAGACGACCACGCCACCGAACACGACGGGCACGTTCCAGCCGAGCTCCACGAGGCGCCCGCGCGCCGTGACCGGCGTCGGCGAGCGGCCGTAGACGGGGAAGCCGACGGCGATCGCCTCGTCGAGGTCCCGGCACGGTCCGTCGACGACGGCGCCCTCGATGCCGCGCACGACGGCCGAAAGGGCGAGGATGCCGCCCCATCCCGCCCCAGCCACACCCGGATGCTCGACCACGACGACCGTTCCCGGGCCGCCGGCCTCGATGGCGGCGGTGCACAGGTGCCTCGACGCGTGGGCACCGCCGTCGGCGGCGCCGAGCTTCACGGTGACGGCCCGGCCGGCGATACGCCGGCGCACGCTCAACGGCACGATCCCTGCGACGCCGCTCGGCAGGCCGAGCCGGTCAAGCGCGTCGGAGACCGCGCAGGTGTCGAGCGCGACGAGCCGCCCCACGATCCCGCCAGCGGCCTCGGCCGCCGCTCCTGCGCCGTGCGTTCGTTCCGGCGTGGTGCCGGCCGGTGCGTGCTCTACCATGTGCGTCGTCCTCCCCAAGCACCGCCCGGTGACGTGGCGGCAGCGCGGCGCCACGGGTAGGTGCGCCGCGGCGCCATCTAACACGCTGATCGGTCCGGTCCGCTATACGATCGCCCGGTCACCCCAGCCCGGTCGCGGTGGCGCCGCCGAAGGGAGCGCGTGAGGTGAGCAGGCGACGGTCGATCGACATCCCCGGGCTGCACCACGACGCACCGATACCCCAGGCCTCGGTCGTCGGCAACCTGCTCGTCTCCGGCGGGATCTCCGGTGCCGATCCCGCGACGGGCGGTATCCCTCCATCGCCCGAGGAGCAGGCGGCCGCGCTGTTCGCAAACGTGGCGCGCGTCATGCAGGCCGCGGGCGGGACCATGGAGGACATCGTCAAGATGACCTTCTTCGTCCGCGAGCGGGCCGTCCGCGCCGCGATCGACCCCGAATGGCTGAAGGCCTTCCCGGACGAGACGAGCCGCCCCGCCCGCCATACCCTAAAGGTCGAGCTGCCGGCGCAGTTCGAGATGCAGGCCGAGGTGATCGCCCTCCTGGCTTGACCGCTATCCGCCGGCGGGTCGCTCCGCAGCCGGGGGGCGGCGCAGCTCGGCGGGCAAGCCCTCCAGCCAGCGCAGGACCGCCTCCTCGTGCGCGACGCCGAAGCTGAGCGTGGCGCGCACGTACGCGTCGACGCCGGCAGTCGCGGCGTCGAGCTCGGCCTCGAGGGTGCGATAGCGGGCGAGCTGCGCGCGATGGCCGCGCTCGTAGTCGTCGAGGATCTCGGCCAGCCGGCCCGGCCTGAGGTCGGCACCGAAGCCGACCGAGAGCAGGACCGGGAGGCGAACGGTGTCCTCGCCCGGCCCGTCATCGAGCCAACCGAGGAACGCCGAGGCACCCTCCTCGGTGAGCGCATAGGGACGAGCCTCACGCGGCCCCGGCGGGCCGACCTCGAGGAAGCCCCGCGCGGCGAGCGCCGTCAGCTCCCGGTAGACCTGGCTGCGCGTAACGCTCCAGTAGTCGCCGATGACCAGCTTCGCCGTCCGCAGGAGATCGCCGCCGGTCATCGGGCCGTACCGCCGGAGCAAACCGAGCAACGCCGCCGCCGTTGAGTTGAGCCTCCCTTGACTGTCCACAGTGGACATTCTAGGATTGTCCACTGTGGACAGACGCCTCCAACGGACGGGGCGGGCGTGACCGGGGCCCCGGGTGACCTCGCCGTCGAGGTGCGTGGGCTCGAGAAGTCCTACGGTGAGCTCGCCGCCGTGCGCGGGGTGGACCTGGCGATCCACCGGGGTGAGGTGTTCGCCCTGCTCGGCCCGAACGGTGCCGGCAAGACGACGACGGTCGAGATCCTCGAGGGCTATCGGCGCCGTGACGGCGGCGAGGTCGCCGTGCTCGGCCTCGACCCGGGGCACCAGCGCACCGAGCTGAAGCCCCAGATCGGGATCGTGCTGCAGTCGACCGGCGTCGATCGCTACCTCACCGTCGCTGAGACCGTCGCCATGTACGCCAGCTACTACCCCCACCCGCGACCGGTCGGCGAGGTCATCGCGGTCGTCGGCCTGGAGCAGAAGCGGGACGCGCGAGTCGTGCAGCTCTCCGGGGGCCAGCAGCGGCGCCTCGACGTGGCGATCGCGCTGGCGGGCGATCCGGAGCTCCTCTTCCTCGACGAGCCGACCACCGGCTTCGACCCTTCGGCACGGCGCGACGCCTGGGGCGTCGTGAAGAACCTCGCCGGTCTCGGCAAGACGGTGCTCCTCACGACCCACTACATGGACGAAGCCCAGTACCTCGCCGACCGGGTCGCCGTCATCGCGGCGGGACGGGTCGTCGCCACCGGGGCGCCCGCGGCCCTCGGCGGCCGGGACAGCGCGCGGCCGCGCATCCGCCTCCGGCTGCCCGCCGGGCTCCGGCCGCCCGACGACCTCGGGGCCCACGTCGGCTCGGACGGCGCGATCGAGCTCGTGCCGGACGACCTCGGGCGCGCCCTCCACCGACTCACCGGGTGGGCGCTCGAGGCGGGGGTCGACGTCGGCAGCCTGGAGATCGTCCGGCCGACGCTCGAGGACGTCTACCTGGAGCTCACGGGCTCGGCGGCGAGCGGCGGCGCGGACGGGCAGGGGATCAGCGAGGAGCCGGCCTCCGCTCCCGTGAACCGGCGCCTCGGGCCTCGGGTCGTGAGGAGGCGCCGATGAGAACCCTCGGCCTCACGGCGTCCCAGGTCCGCTACGTCAACAAGGCGTTCTGGCGCAACCCGGCGTCGGCGTTCTTCACCTTCGCCTTCCCGCTCATGTTCCTCGTCATCTTCACGGCGCTCCTCGGCCACGGCACGGTGCGCCTCCCGGGGCGCACCGTCCACCAGTCGACCTACTACGTCGCCGCGATGGCGGCGTTCGCCGTGATCACCGCTTGCTACAACAACATCGCGATGAGCATCACCTTCCAGCGGGAGGCGGGGGTCCTGAAGCGGACCGACGGCACCCCGCTGCCGGGCATCGCCTTCCTCGGGGCCCGCGTGCTCCATGCGCTGCTCGTCGCCGTCCTGCTCGTCGTCATCACCGTGGCCTTCGGGCGCGCCCTCTACGGCGCCGACGTGCCGACGGGCACGACGCTCCTGCGCTTCCTCGCCATGCTCGTCGTCGGCGCGGCGAGCTTCAGCGCCCTCGGCTTCGCCGTCACCGCGCTCATCCCGAACGCGGACGCCTCGGCCGCGATCGTGAACGCGAGCATCCTGCCGCTGCTCTTCCTGTCCGGCATCTTCATCCCGCTCGGCGCCACCGCGCCGTCGTGGATCGTGTGGGTCGCCAGGATCTTCCCGGTGCGCCACTTCGCCGCGGGGATGCAGGCGGGCTTCCTCGGCACCGCGTTCAGCTGGACCGACGTGCTCGTCGTCGCGGCCTGGGGGCTCGGCGGGCTCCTCCTCGCGATCCGCTTCTTCAGCTGGGAGCCGCGCACCTGAGGCACGCCCGGGCGGAACGCCAGCGGGCGCCGTGCACCTCCGGCTCAGCCGCCGGCGGCGCCGACGGCCCCGGCGAGGTGGCCGGAGAGCGCGTCGAGCACCTCGGCGGCCGCCTCGGCCGGCGTCCGGTCCGCGGTGCTGAGCACGACCTCGGGCGCGGCCGGCGCCTCGTAGGGATCGGAGACGCCGGTGAAGCGCGGGATGTCGCCGGCCCGCGCCCGCGCGTAGAGGCCCTTCGGGTCGCGCGCTTCGCAGACCTCGAGCGGGGTCGCCACGTGGATCTCGAGGAACGGGACACCGTGCGCGCCGTGCCGGGCCCGTACCTGGTCGCGCCCGGCAGCGAACGGGCTGATCACGCTGACCAGCGCCACGTAGCCGGCACGGGCGAAGAGCAGGGCGACCTCGCCGACCCGGCGGACGTTCTCCGTCCGGTCCTCCGCCGAGAAGCCGAGGTCCGCGTTCAGCCCCTCGCGCAGGTCGTCCCCGTCGAGCAGGTACGAGGGGACGCCGCGGGCCTGCAGCAGGCCGTCGAGCACGCCGGCGACCGTCGACTTGCCCGCCCCCGACAGTCCCGTCAGCCAGACCGTGGCGCCCGTGGTCACGGCGCGGGGCGGAGGATCATCCCGGCGCCGACCGTGGCGTTCGTCACCTCGTCGACGAGGATGAAGCTCCCCGTCGTGCGGTCTCGCCGGTAGTCGTCGAAGAAGAGCGGCGCCGTCGTCCTGAGATCGATCCGCCCGATGTCGTTCAGCTCGAGGCCCGTCACGGAGCGGTCGCGGTGCAAGGTGTTCACGTCGAGCCGGTAGTGCAGGTCCCGCACGAGGGCGCGCACCCAACGCGTGGTGTGCTTCAGCGCGAGCTTGGCCCCGACGGTGAGCGTCGAGTCGGCCATCCAGCAGACCATCGCCGAGAGGTCCTGGCCGATCGTCGGCTGGTTGCGCACCCGGCAGAGCATGTCTCCCCGGGAGATGTCCAGCTCGTCGGAGAGGCGCACCACGACCGACATCGGGGGGAACGCCTCCTGGAGCGGCCCGTCCGCCGTCTCGATCGCCTCGACGGTCGTCGTGAAGCCGGACGGGAGCACGAGGACCTCGTCGCCGACCTCCAGGATCCCACCGGCGACCTGGCCCGCGTAGCCGCGGAAGTCGCGGCGGTCGTCGTTCGAGCGCGGGCGGATCACCCGCTGCACCGGGAAGCGCAGGTCGATCAGGTTCCGGTCGGAGGCGATGTGCACCTCTTCGAGGTGGTGCAGCAGCGAGGAGCCCCCGTACCAGGACATGTCCGCCGAGCGGTCGACCACGTTGTCGCCCTGCAGCGCCGAGATCGGGATGAAGGTCAGGTCGGCGATCTCGAGGCGGGTGGCGAACTCCTGGAACTCGGCGCGGATCTGGTCGAAGCGGCGCTGGTCGTAGTCGACCAGGTCCATCTTGTTGACGCAGACCACCAGGTGCGGGATGCGCAACAGCGAGGCGACGAAGGCGTGGCGCCGGGTCTGCTCGGTGATCCCGTTGCGCACGTCGACCAGCACGACGACGAGGTCCGCGGTCGAGCAGCCCGTCACCATGTTCCGGGTGTGCTGGGTGTGGCCGGGGGTGTCGGCGACGATGAACTTGCGCCGGGGGGTGGCGAAGTAGCGGTAGGCGACGTCGATCGTGATGCCCTGCTCGCGCTCGGCGCGCAGCCCGTCGGTGAGCAGGGCCAGATCGACGTAGTCGTCGCCCCGGGCGAAACTCGTCCGCTCGACGGCGTCGAGCTGGTCCTCGAAGATCTGCTTCGAGTCGTAGAGGAGCCGGCCGATGAGGGTCGACTTCCCGTCGTCGACCGACCCGGCGGTCGCCAGCCTGAGCAGTTCCATCAGAAGTAGCCCTCGCGCTTGCGGTCCTCCATGGCCGCCTCCGAGAAGCGGTCGTCGGCCCTCGTCGCCCCCCGCTCGGAGATCCGCGCGACCGCGGTCTCGGCGATGACGTCCGCCGTCGTGGCGGCGATCGACTCCACCGCCGCCGTGCAAGTCATGTCCCCGACGGTGCGGTAGCGGACGATCGCGAGGAACGGCTCCTCGTCGCCGATGCCGTCCCGCGGCTTGGAGTACGGACCGACGGCGAGGAGCATGCCGTCGCGCCGGAAAACCTCCCGGGTGTGCGCGAAGTAGATCGGCGGGAGCTCGAGGTCCTCGCGCTCGATGTACTGCCAGACGTCGAGCTCGGTCCAGTTCGAGAGCGGGAAGACCCGGAAGTGCTCGCCGGGGCGGTGTCGCCCGTTGTAGAGGTTCCACAGCTCGGGTCGCTGGTTCCGCGGGTCCCACTGGCCGAAGTCGTCGCGGTAGGAGAACACCCGCTCCTTCGCGCGTGCCTTCTCCTCGTCACGCCGGCCACCGCCGAAGACGGCGTCGTAACGGTGCTGCTCGATCGTCTTCAGCAGGCTGTGCGTCTGGAGCCGGTTGCGCGAAGCGCCCGGGGCCGGGTCCTCCACGACCTCGCCGGCGTCGATCGCGTGTTGGACCGAGCCGACCACCAGGCGCACACCGAGGCCCTGGGTGCGCCGGTCGCGGAAGTCGAGCACCTCGGGGAAGTTGTGCCCGGTGTCGACGTGGACGACCGGAAAGGGGATCGACTGCGGCCAGCAGGCCTTCGACGCGAGGTGCAGGAGGACGGCGGAGTCCTTCCCCCCGGAGAAGAGGAGCGCGGGCCGCTCGAACTCGGCGACCACCTCACGAATGATGTGGATCGCCTCGGATTCGAGTGCGTCGAGGTGCGTGAGCTGGTAGGTCATGAAACTCCAAGCAGTTTAGTCATATTTTCCGGCGGGACCGGCTGGCCAGCAGGAGATCCGGGACCACCGGTGGCTCCTTCGGTCATAGGCGCCGGTGGCCCGCTACCCGGCACCGGTTGCCGAGACACCGGCCTGCAGACGCGCGGCCTCGTTCGCGAGGCGGTCGACGAGCTCGTTCATCGGGTCCCCAGCGTGCCCCTTCACCCAGCGGAAGCTCACCTCGCCGGCACGGCGATCCACCACCACCTCGACGAGCGGGCGCCACAGGTCCTGGTTGGCGACGGGCTCCCCCTTTGCGTTGCGCCAGCCCCGCCGGCGCCACCCCTCCCACCACCGGTCCCGGAAGCAGTTCACGACGTACGTCGAGTCCGACACGATCTCGACTGGCCCGGTGACGACGGCCAGCGCCTCGATGACCGCGGTGAGCTCCATCCGCTGGTTCGTCGTGGCAGGCCAGGCGCCGCTCGCGTACTCCTCGGCCGACAGCGCCCAGGCCCAACCACCGGGGCCAGGATTGCCGATGCACGCCCCGTCGGTGAAGACCACGCTCCCGCCCGCCACGGCGGACAGTCTGCACGAGGCGGGGGCCGCCCCGCGCCGGGCGCTCCCGGGCCGACCCGGCCGGCCGCTGGTGGCGCCTGGACCAGGAGGTCAGCGAGGGTTCACACGAGGTTCACGGGTGCCAAGTGCACGATCCGCCGGAGCTGGCGCGAGACTGGGGGACGTGATCTTCGACGGATTCGCGCACCAGGTTCCGGACATCGACCCGCAAGAGACCGAGGAATGGCTCGGCTCGTTCGACGCGGTCGTGGACGAGCGGGGCAAGGCCCGCGCCCGGTTCCTGCTCATGAAACTCCTCGAGCGTGCCCGCGAGGCCCAGGTCGGCTTCCCGGCGACCGTCTCGAGCCCGTACGTGAACACCATCCCGGCCGACCAGGAGCCGTGGTTCCCGGGCGACGAGTACACCGAGCGGCGGATCCGCGCGTACATCCGCTGGAACGCCGCCGTCATGGTCACCCGTGCGAACGCCCGGCACTCCGGCATCGGGGGGCACCTGTCGACCTACGCCAGCTCCGCCGCCCTCTACGAGGTCGGCTTCAACCACTTCTTCCACGGCAAGGACAACGGCACCGCAGGCGACCAGGTCTTCTTCCAGGGTCACGCCTCGCCGGGGATCTACGCGCGGGCCTTCGTGGAAGGGCGCCTCGACGAGGAGCAGCTCGACAACTTCCGCTTCGAGGTCGCCGGCAACGGGCTCTCCAGCTACCCGCACCCCCGCCTGATGCCCGAGTTCTGGGAGTTCCCGACCGTGTCGATGGGTCTCGGCCCCCTCGCGGCGGTCTACCAGGCCCGCTTCAACCGGTACCTGCTCAACCGGCGCCTGCTCGACACGAGCGGCTCCCGGGTCTGGGCGTTCGTCGGCGACGGCGAGTTCGACGAGCCCGAGACCAGCGCCGGGCTCAGTCTGGGGGCGCGCGAGCAGCTCGACAATCTCATCTTCGTCGTGAACTGCAACCTGCAGCGCCTCGACGGACCGGTACGCGGCAACGGGAAGATCATCCAGGAGCTGGAGGCCGTCTTCCGGGGCAACGGCTGGAACGTCATCAAGGTGATCTGGGGCTCGCGCTGGGACGAGCTGCTCGCCCGCGACGTCGACGGCGTGCTCGTCAACAAGATGAACACGACACCCGACGGTGACTTCCAGAAGTTCGCGACCGAGTCGGGGGCGTACATCCGGGAGCACTTCTTCGGTCCCGACCCCCGCCTCCGCGCCCTCGTCGAGCACCTCTCGGACGAGGAGCTCCAGTCGCTGCCGCGCGGCGGCCACGACTACCGCAAGCTCTACGCCGCCTACAAGGCGGCGACCGAGCACACGGGCTCTCCGACGGCGATCCTCGCGAAGACCGTGAAGGGCTGGACGCTCGGTCCCGAGATCGAGGCGCGCAACGCGACGCACCAGATCAAGAAGATGAACCACGACCAGCTGCGGGCGCTGCGCGATCGGCTCTACCTCCAAGAGGAGATCCCCGACGCGGCGCTCGACGCCGACGAGCCCCCCTACTACCGGCCGGACAAGGGCTCGCCCGCCTACGAGTACCTCACGGCGCGAAAGCGCGTCCTCGGCGGCTCGCTGCCGAACCGCATCGTCCGGGGCGCCGGCCGCACGGGCCTGCCGGCTCCCGCGCCGAAGGCGTTCGCCGAGTTCCGCGAGGGCTCACGCGGCCAGTCGGTGTCGACGACGATGGCCTTCGCGAGGCTGCTGCGGAACCTGCTGCGCGACCCGGGGGTCGGCCCCTACGTGGTCCCGATCATCCCCGACGAGGGCCGCACGTTCGGCCTCGACGCCCTCTTCTCCGAGGTCAAGATCTACGCCTCCGGCGGCCAGCGCTACACCTCGGTCGACGCGGGCCTGCTCCTCGCCTACAGCGAGGCGAAGGACGGGCAGATCCTCCAGGAGGGCATCACCGAGGCCGGCGCCATGGCGAGCTTCACCGCCGCGGCGACCTCGTTCTCGACGTGGTCCCGGCCGATGCTCCCGTTCTTCCTCTACTACTCGATGTTCGGCTTCCAGCGGATCGGCGACCTCATCTGGCAGTGCGCCGACGCCCGCGGGCGGGGCTTCCTGCTCGGGGCGACCGCCGGACGCACCACGATGAACGGCGAGGGCCTCCAGCACGAGGACGGCCAGTCGCTGCTGCTGGCGTCGGCCTACCCGAGCGTCGAGGCGTACGACCCGGCATTCGCCTACGAGATGGCCGCCATCGTCGAGCACGGCATCGAGGACATGTACGGTCCGAACGCCCGGGACGTCGTGTACTACATCACCCTCTACAACGAGAACTACTCGATGCCGGCGCTGCCCGAGGGCGAGGACGCCGAGCGCGTCCGGGAGGGGGCGGTGCGCGGCCTGTACCGCTTCGCCGCACCAGCAGAGGTCGCCGCACGCGCCGAGTTCGTCGGCGCCGGGGCGCCCCGCCGCGCGACGATCCTGTTCTCCGGCACCGCCTGGAGCGCGGCGGTCGAGGCGCGCGAGATCCTTGCCAGGCAGTGGAACGTCGCCGCCGAGACGTGGTCGGTGACGAGCTACAAGTCGCTCCGCGAGGACGCGCTGGAGGTCGAGCGCTGGAACCGGCTCCACCCCGGCACGACGCCGCGCGAGCCCTACATCTCGCGGGCGCTCGGCGAGGCGGCCGGCCCGATCGTCGCGGTCACGGACTTCATGAAGGCGGTGCCCGACCAGATCGCCCGGTACGTGCCCGCACCGTTCACACCCCTCGGCACGGACGGCTTCGGCCGCTCGGACACCCGCGAGGCGCTCCGGCGCCATTTCGAGGTCGACGCCGCCCACGTCGTCGTCGCCGTGCTCTCCGCCCTCGTCTCGACGGGCCAGGCGAAGGAGGACGAGGTATCGCGGGCGATCGCGACCTTCGGCCTCGACACGGAGGCCCCCGACCCCCGAACCTGCTGATCACCGAGCAGGGCCTCGGCCGCCGCCCCGGGGAGCCGTCGACGGGCGAGCGCTCGCTCGGCGCCCGCTCAGTACGCTCGGGGCCATGACGCTTTACCTGACCGGGGATCCCGCCGCCGACCGCCTGCTCGAGGACGATCCGTTCGCGCTCCTGGTCGGCATGGTCCTCGACCAACAGGTCCCGATGGAGCGGGCCTTCTCCGCCCCAAAGGAGCTGCGCGAGCGGCTCGGCGGGAGACTCGACGCCGGCCAGGTCGCCGCGATGGCGCCTGACGACCTCGCCGTGGCGTTCTCGGCGAAGCCGGCACTGCACCGCTTCCCGGCCGCGATGGCAGAGCGCGTGCAGGCCGTGGCGAAGCTCCTGGTCGAGCGGTACGGAGGCGACGCCGCGGCCGTCTGGACCACCGCCGCCGACGGGGCCGAGCTGCTCGCCAACCTGCGCTCGCTCCCCGGATTCGGCGAGCAGAAGGCGAAGATCTTCCTCGCGTTGCTCGGCAAGCGGCTCGGCGTCCGCCCGCCGGGATGGGAGCGCGCCGCGGGCCCCTACGGCGAGAAGGGCTCCTTCGTCTCCGTGGCCGACATCGACGGCGTCGAGGCGCTCAACCGGGTACGCGAGCACAAGCGGCAGATGAAAGCTGCGGCGAAGTCGGTCGCGGGGGCGGCGGACGCACCGGGACCGCAGCGCCGGGCGGCGGCATCCGCTGCGACGGCGGGCCGCGCGAAGAGGCGTTGAGCACCGGCCGCAGGCCCTCCCTCGAGGGACGCCGCCTCTACCTCTGCACCCCGGACCGACCGGACCTGGAACATTTCATCGCTTCCTGCATCCGCGGCGGCGCCGACGTCGTGCAGCTGCGAGAGAAGCTGCTCGACGCGAGACCGCTCCTCGAGCGAGCCCGGCTCGCCGGGCGCGCCTGCGCCGACCTCGGCGTGCCGTTCGTCCTGAACGACCGCCCCGACCTCGCCCTCGAGGCCGATGCCGACGGCGTCCACGTGGGCCAGGACGACGCGCCGGCCGGCCTGGCCCGCCGCATCCTCGGAGGCGAGCGGATCGTCGGGCTGTCGACGCACCGCCTGTCCGAGCTCGAGGCCGCGGCGGGCGAACCGGTGGACTACGTGTCCGCCGGGCCGGTCGTCCCGACGCCCACCAAGCCGGGCCGTCCCGGGACCGGGATCGAGTACGTCGCGCAGGCCGCGTCCCGTTGCGCGGCGTGGCCGGGACGGAGCGCGCCGATGCCGTTCTTCGTCACCGGCGGCGTCACGCCCGAAAGCGTCGGCGCCCTGGCCGCCGCGGGGGCCCGCCGCTTCGTCGTCGTGCGCTACCTCACCGAGGCAGGTGACCCCGAGGCCGCCGCGCGCCGGCTGTCCTCGGCCATCGACCGCGCCCTCGAGGTCGCCGCTCCCTAGCAGGGCCTGGTCGCGTACGGCTCGGACGAGGACGGACCCCCGGACGCGATCGAGGGGCGCATGAGCGCCCCTCGATCACGGCCCCGACGAGCGGGACCTCAGCGTTTCACTGGAAAAAGGCTCGGTGAACCGGAATGCTCTCGGGGGGGACCAACTCCCGACCGGCACACCAAGGGTGTCTGGTTCGGATTCACCAGGTGGTCCAGCGTGCCGCCTAGCGGCCAGCCACCTCCAGGGTCCCAAATGGTTGACTACTCAGTTGGACCACCTCCTTTCTCTGGTGCGATCACGATACCCGCGAGAACGGCGGAACCGGTGGCAAGTTGGGCCGGGCGGCGCGATTTCATCGGCCCGTTACACACCACGACGGGCCGCGGTACCGGCTCATAGGCCCTAACCTGCAGGTATGGCACTCGAGTACGAGGACACCCAGCTCCAGATCCACCGGTTCGTCGTCGGCCCGATCGCGAACAACGTCTTCGTCCTGCGCTGCAAGGAGACCGGCGAGGCGCTGCTGGTCGACGCCGCCAACGAGCACGACCGGCTGCTCGAGTGCTGCAAGGAGCTCGGCGTGCGCCAGGTGGTCGAGACGCACGGCCACTGGGACCACATCCAGGCGGTCCCGGCACTTCGCGATGCGGGCTACGAGGTCGCCGTCAGGGCCGAGGACGCGGCGATGCTGCCCTCATACGACCTGCTCCTGGAGGACGACAGCGAGCTCAGCGTGGGCCGCGTGCGACTCCGCACGATCCACACCCCGGGCCACACTCCCGGCTCGATCTGCTTCCTGGTGGAGGGTTCGCCGGTGCTCTTCTCGGGCGACACGCTGTTCCCCGGCGGCCCCGGCAACACCGCGACGCCGCTCGGCGACTTCCCGACGATCATCCACTCGATCGAGCAGCGGCTCTTCTTGCCGCTCGCGCCCGGCACGATCGTGATGCCGGGCCACGGCGACAACACGACGATCGGCCAGGAGCGCCCCCACCTGGACGAGTGGGTAGCGCGCGGCTGGTGAACGTGCCCACCGGTGGGATTTCCACTACCGCTGTAGTGCTAATCCCGACCGGCGCCTAACATGGAGGCCATGGCCGAGAAGCCCCTGGCAGCTGACGCCAGCAAGACCGCTGGCCCGCCGCCGGGCGCGCCGCCGCTGCTCGTCGTCGAGGACCTCCACGTCGAGGCCGAGGGCGCCGAGATCCTCCGCGGGCTGAACCTCACGGTCGCCGACGGGGAGCTCCACGCGATCATGGGGCCCAACGGCTCCGGCAAGTCGACGCTGGCCAGCACCCTCCTCGGGAACCCCGGCTACCAGGTCACCGCCGGCCGGATCCTCTTCCGCGGCGAGGACGTCACCTACCTCGCGCCCGATGCACGGGCCAAGGCCGGGATGTTCCTCGCCTTCCAGTACCCCGAGGAGATCCCCGGCGTGCCGGTCGCCCAGTTCCTCCGGCAGGCCGTCGCCGCCCGGCGCGACACCGAGGTCTCGGTCCTCGAGGTGCGCGTGCAGCTGCGCGAATGGCTCGAACGCCTCGGCATGGACCTCGCCTTCGCGGAGCGCCACCTGAACGACGGCTTCTCCGGCGGAGAGAAGAAGCGCAACGAGATCCTCCAGATGGCGTTGCTCGAGCCCGAGCTCGCCGTGCTCGACGAGACCGACTCCGGCCTCGACATCGACGGCCTGCGCACCGTCGCCCGTGGGGTCACCGAGGTGCGCCGCGTGAAGCCCGAGCTCGGTGTCGTCCTCGTGACGCACTACCGGCGGATCCTGGAAGAGCTCATGCCCGACCGGGTCCACGTCCTGGTCGGCGGCATGATCGTGGAGAGCGGCGGCCCCGAGCTCGCCGACCGCCTGGAGCGCGAAGGGTACGAGGCATGGCGCAGCTGATCGACGCCCGGCACACCGACGGCCCCGCCACGACGCCGGGGGGAGGCGGCGCGGCCGCCGGCGGTTCCGCCGTGCCGACTGCGCCCTCGCCACTCGACGTGCGGGCGCTGAAGGCCGAGTACCCGCTGCTCATGCTGTCGCGGGAGTCCGGGCGCCTCGTCTACCTCGACTCGGCCGCCTCGTCCCAGCGTCCGCAGGCCGTGCTCGACGCGATGGACGACTACTACTCGACGACCCACGCCAACGTGCACCGCGGCGTCTACGCGATCGCCGAGGAGGCGACGCGGCGCTACGAGGAGTCGCGGGTGCTCGCCGGCCGGCTGATCGGCGCGCCGCACCCGGCGACGGAGATCGTGTTCACGAAGAACGTCACCGAGGCCATCAACCTCGTCGCCTACAGCTGGGGCCGCAGGGAGCTGCGGGAGGGCGACGCCGTCGTGCTCTCCGAGATCGAGCACCACGCCAACCTCGTGCCGTGGCTGATGCTGGCCGAGGAGCGGGGAATCGAGCTGCGCTTCCTGACCGTCGGCGACGACTTCCAGCTCGACCTGTCCGATCTCGACCGACTCGTCGACGGCGCCAAGCTCGTCGCGCTGACCTGCGCCTCGAACGTGCTCGGCACGGTGCCCGACTTCGCCCCGGTGGTGGCGGCGGCCCACGCCGCCGGCGCGCTCGTCCTCGCCGACGGCGCCCAGCTCGTGCCGCACCGCCCCGTCGACGTCGCCGAGCTCGGGGTGGACTTCTTCGGCTTCACCGGTCACAAGATGGTCGGCCCCACCGGGATCGGCGTGCTGTGGGCCCGCGAGGAGCTGCTGGAGGCGATGCCTCCCTTCCTCGGCGGTGGCGAGATGATCCGCGACGTCCGACTCGACGGCTTCACGACGAACGAGATCCCCTGGAAGTTCGAGGCGGGCACGCCGCCGATCGCCGAGGCGGTCGGGCTCGGGGCGGCGATCCGCTACCTCCACCGGGTCGGGCTCGAGCGGATCCACGCCCACGTGGCGGCGCTCACCGACTACGCGATCGTGCAGCTCACCGAGCGTTACGGGGACGAGATCACCATCTTCGGCCCACCCCCGGACCCCGAGCGCCGGGCCGGGGTGATCTCGTTCGCCTTCGGCGACGTCCATCCCCACGACGTCTCCCAGGTCCTCGACCAGCAGGGCATCTGCGTGCGCGCCGGCCACCACTGCGCGAAGCCGCTCATGCGCCGCCTCGGCGTGAGCGCGACCACGCGGGCATCGTTCTACCTGTACAACGACGAGGAGGACGTCGACGCGCTCGTCGACGCGCTCGCCGCCGTCCGACAGCTCTTCGCCTGACGGCGCCGACCGGAAGGGACCCCAGCGCCATGGCAGGCCTAGAAGACCTCTACCGTGAGATCATCCTCGACCACTACCGCTCGCCCCGGAACCGGGGCGAGCTCCCGACGCCGCCTGCACACCGGGTCGAGGGGTTCAACCCGCTCTGCGGCGACGAGGTGGTCCTCTACCTGGACGTCGACGACGGCGTCGTCACCGACCTCAAGATCTCCGGGCAGGGCTGCTCGATCAGCCAGTCCTCGGCGTCGATGATGTCGGCCGCCGTGAAGGGCAAGCCGGTCGCCGAGGCCTGGCGGTTGATGCGCTCGTTCAAGGCGATGATGTCGATCCACGAGGCGCAGCTCGGCAGCGACGGCGGCGGCACGGACGAGGGCGCCGAGGCCGAGATCGTCGACCCAGAATCCCTGGGTGAGCTCGCGGCGCTCCAGGGAGTCGTAAAGTTCCCAGTGCGCATCAAATGCGCGACGTTGTCATGGAACACCTTGGCCCAGGGGCTCGAAGAGATCGAGGCGGGCGTCGAGGGTTCCGGCTGAGCTGGCGGCGGACCCCGGGGCCCGCTCGTCCGGGGTCGACCGGGGCTTAGGCAAAATTCATCCGACGGCGAGGCCGTTAAGACAAGACAATGCGTTCCGCTGCGGACTTCGGTCTCGCGACCAGGGAGAACGAGGGCGCTGTCCGGCTCCGCCGGAGACAGCGCATCGGGGGGACACTCGTCGCGCTCGCGTTGCTGGGTGCCGGCGCCTCCTTCGCCGCCAACGGCACGCCGGCGCAGGCCAAGCAGCCCTCGCTGTTCGGCGGCGCCGTCGTCTTGAACGATACCCACGACCCCGTCGTTTTAGACCTGGCGACCGGCCAACCGGCGCTGCAGCTAGTCGGCGTGACGACCGAGGTGGGCGCGCCCTCGGCCTCGTCGTCACAGGTGAGCGTGGTGCCGGTCCAGGGCGGCACCTTGCTCCTCGACAACCTCACCGGGAGCTTCAACTTCCTCGGCCAGGGGGGCGTCCTCGTGAAGACGACCGGAGGGGGCGTCGGCCTCCCGCCCCACGCGGGGACCACGAGCGCGGCCGCCTTCGCGGCCGGCCCGGACGCGTACATCGTGCGCTACGCCCCGCACTCGGCCGAGATCGATCTCGTGAGCGAGGCGACGGTCCAGATCGCCGCCGAGCTCACCTCGAATGCCGCATCGAAGCACACGGCGGTCAACCGTCCGGTCCAGCTGCTCGGCGCGGCCACGGCGGGCGGCTCGATCGCCAACCAGGCGAGCGCCCCCTACCTCGAGGGTCAGGTGGTGACCGCCAACGGGAACCTCTTCGCACTGGTGGACACGGGCCACGCGACCAGGCTCGTCGAGATCGCCCAGGTCCGGGGCGACAAGCTGAGCCGGAGTGACGCCACCCAGCTGGCCCGCGGGACCGTCGCCGCGCTGAACTCGGGCCCGGTCAGGCCCGCCAGCAAGACCCAGGGTGTCGCGCTCGCGACGCCGGGCGGCATCGAGACGTTCGTGCCGGGCCGCCGGACCCGCAGCGCCACCGTGCCGGGCTCGGCGGCGACGACAACGATCGTGCCGGTCGGCAACTCCGCTGGCGACCTCTGGTTCATCTACCAGAGCGGCCAGGCGACGGACCGGCTGGTCGGGGTCGACCTCGCGACCGGGGCGCTCGTCGGGGCGCCGCTCGCGCTGGCGAACGTGCCGCAGGGGACCTTCCGCTCGCCCGTGCTCGCCGCCGACGCGATCTACGCGCTGGTCGACGACGGCTCGCCGACACCGCCGCTCGTCGTCGTCGACCCGTCGACCGGCAAGGTCGCCCCGCTCCCGGGCGTCCCGACGTATCCCCGCAACAAGGTCGAGTCGCCCACGTTCCGGACCCCGGAGATCCTCGCGATCGGTCCGCGCGTCATCTTCAACAACCCGGACAGCGACTTCGCCGTCGTCGTGTTCACCGACGGCAGCGCGCCGCCGCTCAAGGTCGACAAGGAGTCGAAGGCGACACCGAAGATCGACCCCGGCGCCCTCGGCGCGACCGTGAGCGTGAAGAACGTGCATTCCGCGACCACCACGACGACGGCCCACTCGCAGGGAAGCACCCCGACCAGCACGGCGACCACCATCCCGAGCACCGCGACGTCGACCTCGCTGCCACCGGTGGTCGCTCCCCAGCGCGTGACCGTCCTGCAGAGCTGCAGCAACACCAAGCAGAAGCCCCACGAGCCGCAGATGCTGCCGGCGGTGCCCGCGACGAACTCCGTCCAGCTGTCCTGGAGCTACCCGCTGCTCACGAGCGAGGACTGCGAGCCGACCTCCTACGTCGTCACCGCCACCGCACAGGGCGGCGGTCCCACGCCCGCCCAGACGAGCTTCGTGGTGAACGGCGGGACTACCTTCGACTTCCCGGGCCTGCGCTCCAGCACGACGTACCTCTTCGTCGTGTCGGCGTACATCGGCAAGGCGTCGACGCAGTCGGCGCCGCTCGCGGTCACGACCGAGGCCGAGGGTCCCGACGCTCCCACCAGCGTGACGACGAGCGCCGACGGCGCCACCGGGTGGACCGTGAGCTGGACGACCTGTGCCCCGGACCAGTGCAAGAGCGCCGACACCGTCGCCGAGTGGCGGATCATCGGGACGGCCTGCGGCGGCTCCGACGTCAGCTCTCCGCCGATGCTCGACGTCCCCGGCGGCGCCCAGAGCACCCAGACCGCCCAGAGCGCCCAGGTGAGCTTCTCCTCCTACCCCGGCCTCGTCGGCGACCAGATGAGCTTCCAGGTGCAGGGGATCGGTGCCGACGGCCTCGTCGGCAACCCGACCCAGGACGGAAGCTGTACACAGGGGTGGCGAGCGCCAAACTCGTCGCTCATCAGCCTGCAGGCGGGCGGCACCGCGGGACCGAACGCGAGCGTCACCGCCAATCTCTCGGTGGTGACGTCGGGCGATCCGACCCAGGCCTTCGGGAGCGCCTCGACGCTGTTCGTCTACTCCGTCGGCGGCCAGACGGTCGGGCCGACCAGCACCCAGCAGGTGAGCATCCCGGGCTTCACCGCCGGGGTGAACTACCCGACGTCGGTCACGGTCTACCCGGCGAGCCATCCGGGCGCCTCCGTGACCATCAACGGGCCGCCCCTCACGATCACGAGCGCGTGGCCCGCGACGCTGGCGCTCAGCGCGGGCGCGGCGGCGAGCGCCTCCAACGCCAACCAGGGGACCATCACCGCGACCCTCTCCGACGTCTACGCGGGCATCAAGGCGGCCACCCCGCTCACGGCGACGGGGACCGCGGTCTGCGGCCAGGTCGTCACACCGCTCCTCAACCTGCCGGTCGTGCCCACCGGCTCCGGGTCCGACGGCCAGGTCCAGTTCAACCAGTTCGACCTGACCCAGAACGGCGGGAGCTGCACGCTCTCGCTGAAGGTCGCCGAGACGTCGACGAACTATCACGGCGGCCCGTCGCCGCTCCTGAGCGCCGCGTTCACGCCGGTCGGGGCCACCGAGCCCGTCGCATCGAACTTCTCCTTCGGCTGGCTGACGATCGGGACGGGCAACACCACGCCGGGTCCGATCTGGGACCCCATCGCACAGCAGTTCTCCGGCAAGTTGACCGTGACGGGCACTGCGCTAGCGACGCTCGGGGTGAACTGGGCGATACAGGGGACCGTCTCGGTCCCGGGAGCGACGTGCTCCACCTCGTTCCAGCCCGAGGCGAACGGGAACTTCCAGAACGCGACCGTCGACGTGTCAACCTGTCTGAACAAACTGGGGCTCAATCCGAACAACTCTGTGCCCATCACCGCCGGTGTCGCCGTCGAGTGGACGTACCTGGGCGTGACGGTGCAGCTCGTTCTCCCTAACATCGCACCCGTCACGAGCCCGACGACGACGACGACCACCACCACGACGACACTTCCGCCCACCACCACCACCACCACGACGACGACCACGACAACGACCACGACCACGACGACGCTTCCGCCCACCACCACTACCACGACGTCGTCGACCACCACGACGACGCTTCCGACCATCTAGGGATCGCGATGACCCGGCGAATCCGACACTGCCGAACGACGAGACAAGGAGCGCGAGCCCGGTGAGCCAGGACTACGAGCAGACGGCGCACTTCGCCCAGCGTTTCGAGCATCTGAGCGGCAACGTCGCACGCGTCATCCAGGGCAAGGACGAGGTCATCCGCCTGGCCATCATCTGCATGCTCGCCGAGGGCCACCTGCTCGTGGAGGACGTGCCCGGGACGGGCAAGACGACGCTGGCCCGCGCCCTCGCGGCGTCGGTCTCCCTCACGTGGAACCGCATCCAGTTCACGCCGGACCTCCTGCCGTCGGACGTCACCGGGGTCTCGGTGTTCAACCAGGCGACGACGGAGTTCGAGTTCCGGCCGGGCGCCGTCTTCGCCAACATCGTCATCGGCGACGAGATCAACCGAGCCTCCCCGAAGACGCAGTCGGCGCTGCTCGAGGTGATGGAGGAGCGGACCGTCACGACCGACGCCATCGTCTACCCGGCCCCGCGTCCCTTCATGGTCATCGCGACCCAGAACCCGATCGACATGGAGGGCACCTACCAGCTGCCCGAGGCACAGCTCGACCGCTTCCTCATGCGCCTGTCCGTCGGCTACCCGGCCCCCGAGGCGGAGGCGCTCATCCTGCGCTCGCAGAAGAACGGGGCAACCGTCGAGCAGCTCAACGCGGTGCTGACCGTGCACGACCTGCTGCGGATGATCGAGCACGTGAAGGCCGTCGAGGTGACCCCGGCGATCGAGCAGTACGTCATCAGCCTCGCGACCCACACCCGCACCGCCCCGGAGATCCGCCTCGGCGTGTCGCCGCGCGGGAGCCTCGCCCTCGTGAAGGCGGCCCGCGCCGCGGCCGCCTCCGAGGGCCGCCCGTTCGTCACCCCAGAGGACGTGAAGGCGGTCGCGACGATGGTCCTCTCCCACCGGGTCCTGCTGCGGCCGGAGGCCGAGCTGCAAGGGAGGACGAGCGCGGAGATGATCCAGCGGGCGCTCCAGAGCGTGCCCGTGCCGCGCACCGTCCCGGTCGGCTAGGCGAGCCGAGGGTGGTGAACGGCCGGCGATGAACGACACAGGAGACGGCGCCGCGCCGCGCAGCCGCACGGGCGTAGCCGCGCCAAAGGCGATGCCGGCGAGATGACGCGGACCGGCATCGGCGCCCTCGTCGGGGGAGTGGTCCTCGCCGTCGTCGGCTGGGTCCTCGTCTGGCCCGCGCTCGTCGTCCTCGGTGTCGGCGCGCTCCTCCTGGTCGCGCTCGCGATGGGCTACACGAGGCGCCAGCCCCGCCTCGAGATCGACCGCCAGATCCACCCGGCGCGCGTGCCCAAGGGGACGCCGGCGATCGCCTACCTCACCTTCACCAACCACGGGCGCGCCCACGTGCCGCCGATGGTCGCCCTCCAGCCCTTCGGACTCGGCGAGGTCCGCCTCGCCCTCCCGCGGCTCGCCGGCGGCCAAGTCGGCGTCCGCACGTACCGGCTCCCGACGATGCGGCGCGGCGTCTTCCAGCTCGGTCCGCTGGAGCTCACCCGCGGCGACCCCTTCGCCCTGGTGCGCTCGACCCAGCACCACGCCGGGAACGACCAGATCTGGGTCTACCCGCGGATCCTGCCCCTCCGGCCGCTCCCGACCGGCGTGAACCGCAGCCTCGAGGGCCCGACCTCGGAGACCGCCCAGGAGGGGACCCTCACCTTCCACCGCATCCGCGAGTACGAGACCGGCGACGACCTCCGGATGATCCACTGGAAGTCGACGGCGCGCGCCGGCAAGCTCATGGTCCGCCACAACGTCGACACCTCCCAGCCGTACACGGTCGTCGTCCTCGACCTCCGCCCCGCCGTGTACTCCGAGGAGACGTTCGAGACGGCCGTCGACGTCGCCGCGTCGGTGGTGAACTGCTCGACGTTCGGCCGCTCCCCCGTCGAGCTGCAGACGACGGACGGCAAGCGCCTCGGAGGACCGGAGACGCGCGAGGCCCAGCCGCTCGTCGACCACCTCGCAGGCGTCCAGCCGGACCCCGCCAACTCGCTCGCCAACCACCTCATGCTGCTGCGCCGGGAGCGCGGCGGGACAGCGCTCGTCGTCGTGACCGGCGTGCTCGACGTCGGCGACCTGCCCGTGGTCGCGAGCCTGAGGCGGCGGTTCCAGCGGCTGGTCGTCGCCTCGATCGTCCCGGAGTCCCAGCGCCCGATCCTGTTCCCGGGCGTCCACGTCCTGACGGCGACCGACGGCGACGAGCTCGCCGGGCTGTGGAACCTGGACGCGGCCCGATGACCCGGCGCGTCCTCAGCATCTCGTTGAGCGGCTTGCTCGCCTTCGTCGCGACCTTCGTGGCCTCGGCGCCGTGGTGGCGGGCGTTCCCCGTCTCGACGCTCGTGCCCCTGCTGCTCGGCGCCGCGGCGATCTCGGTCCTCCTGCCCCCGCTCGTCGCGCTCGGGCTGCGCCGCTCGGCGACGACCTCGATCGTGCTCTCGATCGTCGCCTTCTTCGTCTACGCCCTCGGCGTGACGCTGCAGAACATCGGCGCCGTCGACGAGCTGCTGCAGGGCTTCACGCAGGGACTCGCCCGCCTGCTGTCCGTGGCGCTCCCGGTGTCCCAGCCCCGCTGGCTGTACGTGGCCCCCGTCGCGCTCACCTGGCTCACCGGTGCCGCGACCTCGGAGCTGCTCACGCGCGACACCGGCTCCGGCGTCGCCGCCCTCTTGTGGGCGGCCTCGTTCGCGCTGGCGTTCTCGGTCACCGCGGGAGCGCCCGGCACCGACGTCGGCTGGGCCGTGGTGCTCGTCGTCGTGGCCGGCTTCCTCGTCGCGCTCCGGCGCTACCTGCCGGACCTGTTCGGGACGACCGTCGACCCGGACTCCACCGAGGGCGCGCCGGGCGGGCGCCGGCTGCGCGCGCGACCGCTCGCGTTCGGGGCGGCGAGCCTCGCCGCAGCCGCGCTGATCGGGATCTTCGCCATCCCCGCCGTCCCGGCGCTGAAGGCTGCGCCGGTGACGCCGGCGCGTCAGCCGCCGGTCGAGTCGAGCACGTTCCTCACCCCGACGGCGACGATGGTGGAGCTGCGGAACCTCGACCCCAAGCACCCGAGCCCGCTGTTCGACTTCAGCGCCAACCGGACGACCTCGGGCTACGTGAGCCTCGCCGACCTCGACGCCTACGACGGGAGCATCTGGAGCTTCACGCGCACGTTCCATCCCACCGGTGGGCGGGTGCCGCCCGCCGTCGGCGCGTTCGCCGACCTGCGCCAGCCGCTCGCCACCGCGCACTACGAGATCCTCCGCTCCCTCGATTTCCCCTGGATGCCCTACGTCGACCGGCCGGCCGACGTGACGGGGCTCCCCGCCGGGTTCGGGTTCGACGCGCTCACCGGGATGGTCGTGCCCGAGGGTCCGCTCGACGCAGGGGCCGCCTACACGGTCGTCTCCCAGCCGACGGCGGTGACCCTCGCCACGCTCAGCGCCGGACAGCTCAGCCTGGGCTTCGTGGCCTCACCCGATCCGGAGGACACGCTCGTCCCCGTCGACGAGCAGGCCAGCCTGAGCGGCGTCATCAAGATCCTCCAGCGCCAGACGGGCGCGACCGCGGCCGACCCGCTGACCTTCCTCCACGCGGTGGCCGGAGAGTTCCGTACCAAGTACCGGCGCCTCGACCCGAGCGTGGCGAACGACACGACCTTCGCGGATGCCGTGAACGCCGTCCTCACGAACCACAAGGCGACGCCCGAGGAGTTCGCGACCGTCTTCGCCCTGATCGCGCGCCAGCTCGGCGTCCCAGCACGCCTCGTCACCGGCTTCCGGCTGGCCGGTCCCGGCTCGACGCCCGCACCGACGGTCGCCGGGAAGACCTACACGGTCACGAGCGCGGACGCCTGGACCTGGGTCGAGCTCCCGGTGAGCGGGCTGGGCTGGGTCGTGGCCGACCCGACGCCGTCCAAGACCGGCACGCCCGCCGTGCCCACGGCCGCGCCGCGCGCGGCGTCCACGACGACGACGTCCCCCCAGATCCGCTCGGCGAGCCACCCCCAGACGGACACCCACAAGGCCTCGAAGGCGACGGTCTTCCCGAAGACCCACAACGTCGCCGACGACACTGGCCTCTTCGCCGGACTGGCGGCCGCGCTCGTCATCCTGCTCGGCCTTCCGGCCGCGATCCTCCTCCGCAAGCTGCTCCGGCGTCGCCGCCGACGGCGGCTGGCGGATCCGACGCTGCGCGTCACGGCCGCCTGGCTGGAGGCGCTCGACACGTTGGACGAGGCCGACCTGCAGGGCCTCGGGCCGCTGACGAACCGCGAGGTCGTCCAGCTGACGAGGGAGCGCTTCGGCGACGACGCGGCGGACCACGCCCTCGCTATGGCGGAACGGGCGAGCGTCGCGACGTTCTCCTCCCGGCCGCTGATCGACCGGGCCCAGGCGGAAGCGACCTGGGCCGAGCTCGACGCGCTGCGCCGTGCCGTGAGCGGCGCCCTGCCGCTCAAGCTGCGCCTGCGCGCGACCTTCGCGGTGGCACGCCAGCCGAAGCGCCCCCGGTCCGAGGGCAAGTAGCCGGGACAGCGACGACCCCGGCCGAGGACGCGTACAGGGCGCCCGGGCGCGCTCTCGCCGTTTAGGTGTCGGACCTCTTCGGCCGCCGGCCGAGCAGGCCCTTCAGGCGGCCGGCGCGGGGCTCCTCGTTGACGGGCTCGGCGGGGAGCGGTTCCTGGCCGGGCCTGAGCACCGTCTCCTCGAGGGAGTGCCGCGTGGCGCGCCGCGACGGGTAGCCGAACGTCGTGCCCGGCGGGAGCGGGGTGGAGCCGATGTCCGGCACGGCGCCACCGCTGCCTCCGCTCGGCAGGAACGGCGCATCGTCGGCTTCTCGCTCCGCCGCCGACGTCATCCCCGGGATCGGCGGCAGCGTCGGCGAGTTCGGGTGCAGCACCCCGGGCCCTGCTGCCACCGGCGCGCTGGCCCGGGCCCGCGCCGGCCAGGTGTCGCCCTGCGCGACCGCCGCGGGAACCTCGGAGGCGCCGGGCCTCGGTGGCGACGACGGGGTCGAGCTGCCGGCGGCGTCCTCGGCGAGCCCGGCAGGCCCAGCCGCCGAGGTGCCGGCGCCGGGCGCGGCGGGCGGCACGGTCGAGGCCGCGTTGCGGGGCCGCAACGGGGTGGGCACCACGATGCGGCGCTGGCCCGGCGGCGGCCGGACGATCGAGACGCCGACCTGGGAGAGCGGCTCGGACGGCTGCAGGTCCGCGTCGGAGGGCGCCGCCGGTGCTGTGCCCGGGCGCGCATCCTCCCGGAGCAGGCGGGGGGGGAGGGGGATCTGGGGCGGGGACCACGACGCCCGCGGCGGTGGGGCGATGGGAGCGACGCGCGCGCCGGGGAGGGTGACCGGCGCCGCGCCGCCGGCGACCGTGTAGGTGGTCACCGGCCAGCCGTACTCGGACTCGATCATCCGGAGCCGGTCGGCGAAGGCGGCCGCCGAGACGGGCCGGTCGGTCGGCTCCTTCGACATCGCCTGGACGAGGAGGTCCGAGAGCGCGATCGGCACCCCCTCCATCAGGATCGGCTGCACCGGATCGCGAAGGATCCGTAGCGCCACGGCCGCGGGCGCCTCGCCGTCGAAGGCGCGGAAGGCCGCCTGGCCGGCGACGAGGTGGTAGAGGGTGGAGGCGAGCCCGTAGACGTCGGTGCCCGGCGAGGCCTTCGACCCCTCCAGGAGCTCGGGAGCCGCGTGGAGCGTCGTGAAGCCGAAGACGCCGCCGGTGACGAGGGCCTTCGTCTGCAGGCGCGCGACGCCGAAGTCGGCGAGCGCCGGCTCGCCGTACTCGGTGATGAGGATGTTCTGCGGCTTGACGTCGCGGTGCAGCATCCCCGAGCGGTGCGCGGTCTCGAGGGCGCCGGCGATCTTCACCGCGGTCGCGACCGCCTCGTAGACGGGAAGGCGGCCGGCGGCCCGCACGCGCTCGGCCATGGAGCCGGTGCACAGCTCCAGCACCAGTACCGGCCGGCCCGAGGAGGTGGTCATGGTGCGGTAGAGGGTGACGATGTTCGGGTGCGCGCTGAGCGCCCCGAGGGCGACCGTCTCGCGCTTGAACGACTCGAGCGCGTGCTCGGAGACGTCAGGGGCGATGCGCAGGAGCTTCAGCGCCACGAGCCGGTTGGTGTCGATCTCCCGGGCGCGGTAGACAGTGGAGAAGCCACCCTCGCCGATCTCGACGACGTCGCTGAAGCCCGGGAAGAGCTCGCTCTCGTTGCTGCGCCGGTTGCGCTTCAGCATCTGGGCACGACTCCGACCTTCGTCTCGGGGAAGGTGTCCCGGCCGGCGCTCGCCCGCCGGGGCGATGTCGGTGCACACCGCTCCCCTGCTCCAGCGGCTCGACGACCGGTTCAACCGGCGCCGCGCCACGCGGGACCACAACGAGACTACCAGGGAGATCCTGCCCGTTCACCGGGTCCGATCCACCACCGAGAGTGAACGGCTCGCCCCGGGCCCGCGGAGCGGCTACGACGTAGGGTGTGCGGGCCTTCCTCACGATCGAAGACCGGTGGGCCGGGCGGGCGCGAGACGTCGTCGTCGACGCCCATCCCGACGCGACCCTCGGCGCGCTCGTCGACACGATCGAGCCCGGGGGGACCGAGACCGATCCGTGGCGGGTCAACGGCCGGCTGGTGCCGCGTGACGCCCGCGTCGCCGACGCGCTGCGCGACGGCGCCGTCCTCGTCCGCGGCGGGCCGACCGTCACCACCGCCCCGGAGGCCGCCGACCGGCTGGTGGAGCTGCGCGTCGTCGGCGGCCCCGACGCGGGCATGGCCTGGCGTCTGCCGCCTGGGCGCTACGTCGCCGGGCGCGGCGAGGAAGCCGACCTGCAGCTCGGGTCCGACGTCCAGGCGTCGCGGCGCCACGCGATCGTGACCGTCACCTTCGACGGCGTCGACATCGAGGACGCCGGCTCTGCGAACGGCATCCTCGTCGGCGGGCGGCGGGCGCAGGAGGCGCACATCGCCCCGGGCGAGAACGTGCAGCTCGGCGAGTCCGTGCTCTCCTGGGCGTGGCCTGCCGAGCAGGACGCGGTCGTGGTGCCGGACCGGGCGGGCGGGCTCCGATTCAACCGGCCGCCGCGCATCGAGGCCGCCTCCACCCGCCCGCCCGTCGCCCTCCCGAAGCCGCCCGTGCCGCGGCCGCGGGCGGCCTTCCCCATCGCCGCCGCCCTCGCCCCGCTCGCCCTCGGCATCGTCATGGCGATCGCACTGCACCAGGCTGCGTACCTCCTGTTCACCCTGCTCAGCCCGGTGATCGCCATCTCCAACCACGTCGCCGACCGCCGCCGCGGCACCCGCTCGTTCCGCAACCAACGCGCCGAGTTCGAGCAGGAGCAGGCCCGGGCGCGCGCCGAGCTGCGGGCTGCGGTCGAGCGCGAGACCTCGGAGCTGCGCGGGGCCTTCCCGGACCCGGCCGAGGTGGCGAGCGTGGCCCGCATCCCGCGGTCGCGGCTGTGGGAGCGACGGCGCGTCGACGACGACTTCGCCGTCGTCCGGCTCGGGCTCGTCGACCGGCCCGCCTCGGTCGACGTGGTCGGCGGGAGCGACGGCGCCACGCCCGCGCCCGGCACCCCCGCTGCCGGAGCCGGACGGCGCGCCGGTGAGGCCCTCGCCGGCGTCGCCGAGAACGACGCCGACGCGGTGCTCCGCCAGGTGCCGGCGACACTCGACCTCGCCCAGTCGGGCGTGCTCGGCATCGCCGGCCCGCGGGAGTCCTGCCAGGCGCTCGCCCGCTGGCTCGTCAGCCAGGCGGCCGTCTTCCACGCGCCGGACGACCTGGCGATCGCCGTCCTCACGGGCGAGCACGAGCAGCGGGCGTGGTCCTGGGCGCGCTGGCTCCCCCACGTCCGCCCGGCGGACGCGAGCGTCCTCGTCCGGATCGGCAACACCGACAGCTCGGTCGTGCGCGTCGCCTCCGGGCTCGCCGCGCTGGTGGACGAGCGGCTGCGCGCACGCGAGCTCGGCGCCGAGCGCGGCGGGCGGGAGGAGCCGCTCGTGCTGGTGGTCCTCGACGGCGCCTACCGCCTCGGCGCCTACCCCGCCGTGACGAGGCTGCTCCGGCGCGGGCCCGAGGTCGGGGTCGTCACGATCGCCCTCGACGAGTCGGAGCGCCTCCTCCCCGAGGAGTGCCGCACGACGGCGGTCTTCTCGCCCGAGGAGCCGACGCGCTGCGCGCTGCGGGCGACGCGCGAGGCGCCGATCTCCGACATGCTCGCCGACCTCGTGGCGCCCGAGTGGGGCGAGCAGGTCGCCCGGGCGCTCTCCCCGGTGCGCCTCAGCCGCCGGACCGACGACGCCGCGGTGCTGCCCACCTCGCTCCGCCTCCTCGACCTCCTCGGCATCGAGCCGCCGTCGGCCGACGCCGTGGTGGCGTCGTGGAATGCGGCGGGCCGCACCACGGCGGCCGTCGTCGGCGCGACGACGGCGGGGGCGTTCGGCATCGACCTGCGGCGCGACGGCCCGCACGCCCTCGTCGCCGGGACCACCGGGTCGGGAAAGAGCGAGTTCCTCCAGACCCTCATCGCCAGCCTCGCCTTCGCCAACCGGCCGGACGCCATGACGTTCGTCCTCGTCGACTACAAGGGCGGGAGCGCCTTCAAGGACTGCGCCGAGCTCCCCCACACCGTCGGGACGGTGACGGACCTCGACGGCCACCTGACCGAGCGCGCGCTCGTCTCCCTCGGCGCCGAGCTCCGGCGCCGCGAGCGCGTCTTCCAGCTCGCCGGAGCGAAGGACATCGACGACTACTGGCGGGCGACCGCCAACGGTGGCGCAGAGCCGCTCGCCCGGCTGGTCCTCGTCATCGACGAGTTCGCCGCCCTCGCCGAGGAGCTCCCCGGCTTCGTCGACGGGCTGGTCGACCTCGCCCGGCGGGGCCGCTCCCTCGGCATCCACCTGGTGCTCGCGACCCAGCGCCCGTCTGGCGTGGTCTCGCCCGCGATCAAGACGAACACGAACCTGCGCGTCGCGATGCGGGTCACCGACGCGGGCGACAGCATCGACGTGATCGACTCGCCGCTCGCGGCGCGCATCCCGAAGGACGCGCCGGGGCGCGGCTTCGCGCGCGTCGGCCACGAGCAGCTGACCGAGTTCCAGGCGGCCCGCATCGGGGGACGCCGGCCGCTCGCCGCGCTGATCGACAAGGCCGTCGCGGTGCACGAGGTCGGCTGGCGCATGCTCGGCGAGGAGCCGCCGCGCGCCGCGCCCGGGCCGGAGGCGGCCGAGGCCACGGACCTCGCGGAGCTCGTCGAGTCGGTCCGCCAGGCGAGCGCAGCCCTCGGGGCCCGCGCACTGGCGAGCCCGTGGCTGCCACCGCTGCCCGACTTCGTGATGCTCGACGAGCTCGGCGGGGAGCCGGCGCCGGGGCCGTCGCGCCTGCAGGTCCCCTACGGGCTCGAGGACCTGCCGAGCGAGCAGTCCCGGGGCATCGCCCGCGTCGACGTCGAGCACGCGAGCCACCTGCTGGCCGCCGGCGACGCCGGGTCGGGGCGCTCCACCTTCCTGCGCACCCTGGCCGGCTCGCTCGCCGAACGGTGCGGTCCGGAGGACGTCCACCTCTACGGCATCGACTGCGGCAACGGGGCGCTGCTCGCGCTGTCGGAGCTGCCGCACTGCGGCGCCGTCGTCTCACGGGTGGAGCCCGAGCGGGTCGACCGGCTCCTCTCCAAGCTGCTCGGCGAGGTCGCGCGCCGCCAGCAGCGCCTCGCCCTCGGCGGGTTCGCCAGCATCTCGGACCAGCGCGGCGCCGTCGCAGCCGGCGAGCGGATGCCGTACATCGTCCTCCTGCTCGACCGCTTCGAGGGCTTCGTCGCCGCCTTCGACACCGTCGACAACGGCCGGCTGGTCACGCTGCTGCTCCAGCTGATGCGCGAGGCGCCGGGCGTCGGGCTGCGGGTGGTGCTGACCGGCGACCGGAGCGCCCTGTCGGGGCGGCTCGCCTCGCTCGTCGAGAACATCGTCCTGCTCCGCCTGAACGACCGCTCGGCCTACTCCCTCGGCGGGCTGAACCCCCGGGACCTTCCGGACTCGATCCCTCCCGGCCGCGGCTTTCGCGCGCAGTCCGGCGTCGAGCTGCAGGTCGCCCTCCTCGACCCGGACCCGTCGGGCCCCGCGCAGGTGGCGGCGCTCGGCCGGATCGCCGCCGGGGCGCGCACGCGCGCCGCTGGCGTGCCGGCGAGCGCCCTGCCCGAGCCGATCGGCGTGCTGCCCCAACGCGTCTCCCTCGCGACGGTGCACGCCGAGGTCGCGTCCGGCGCGCACCCCGAAGGCCCGAGCCCGGGCGCGCTGGTCGCCCTCGTCGGCGTCGGCGGCGACCGCCTCGTGCCCCAGCAGGTCGACCTGCTCGCCCACGGCGGGGGCTTCCTCGTCGGCGGTCCTCCGCGCTCAGGGCGCTCCAACGCCCTGGACGTCATCGCCCGCTCCCTGCTGGAACGCCAGGTGCGCGTGATCGCCGTGACGGCGCGCCGCTCGGTGCTCAGCGCGCTGGAGGGGCTCGCGGGCGTCCTCGGCGTCTTCGCCGGACGCGACGCGTCGGCGGAGGCGCTGACGGCGATGCTCGCAGGAGACGAGGTCGCCGCCGGTCGGGTCGTCGTGATCGTCGACGACGCGGAGCTGCTTGGCGACACGCCCGCGGCGGAGGCGCTCGCGCGCTTCGCCCGCAACGCGCGTGACCACGAGTGCGCGATGGTGGTCGGCGGGACGACGACGGACCTGGCCGCGGGGTTCCGGGGCTTCGTGCCGGAGGTGCGCAAGACGCGTGCCGGCCTCCTCCTGTGCCCGGGCTCGCCGGCCGACGGCGAGCTGCTCGGCGTCCGGCTGCCCCGCACCGCGCTCTTCCCGGGGCCCCCGGGCCGCGGTCTCCTGCTCCTCGACGGGACCCAGCTCCTCGTCCAGGTGCCGCTCAACGACGAACCGCCCGGTTCTAGGCTTTCGTGACGAGGGGCCCGGCACGAGGCCGACCAGCGCCCCGCCGGGCATGACCGGACAGGCCGGCCGGCCGAGCGGCCAGGAACCGACCGGTGACCCGAGCACGAGAGGAAGCGCCCGCCATGGCCGGTGACATCTCCGTCAGCCCCGAGCAGCTGCTCACCATCTCGGCACGCCTCGAGGCGGGCGCGTCGGAGGTGGAGTCGGTCCTCTCCCAGCTCGCAGCCCTCGCTGCGCCGCTCCAGACCGACTGGGTGGGCGCCGGGCAGGTCCAATTCCAAGAGCTCTGGGCGCAGTGGCAGCACGACGCGAAGGGGCTGCTGGAGGCGCTGGGCGGCATCGCGGAGATCGCGGCGCGCGCCGCCACGGCCTACGAGGCCACCGAGCAGCAGATCATCTCGACCTTTCATCAGGGCTGAATGGCCCCTCGCGCAGCGCGCCCGCAGGGTCCTCCGAGCGCCCCGGATCGCACCGCCGGCCGCGCGCCGCAGGCGCCGCGGCGGACGCCGCTCCTGTCCCGCCTGGACGCCTCGGACGCGAACCTGCAGGTGGAGGCGTGGTTCGACGCCTGTGGGAGCATCCGCCACCCGCGCGCGCGGGTCTGCTAAAAAAATCTGCCGGATCATGTTTGAACCCGCCCGCACCGGGTAAAGGTCCCATAGGCGCCAAAGCGTCGTGTTGTCACGCGTGAAATTCCCTCTAGCGCGCGGCTTGTCGATGCTTTACCCTCATCGCATGTCCGAAGGGTCACTGCTCGCGGTATCGCACGAGGAGATGGCGGGAGCCGTCTCCACGATGCACGCAGCCACCGCAGACGCCGCCGAGGCGGCCCGTAACGCCATCCGCGCTTTCGGCGACGCCGAGGCTGCTGTCGGCGACCCGACCGTCGCCTCCTCGCTGAGCGCCACCGTCACGGCGTGGCGCCACGCGATCGACGACCTGACCACGACCTCAGAGCGGCTCGTCGAGCGCACGCGCGCCGCCGCCGCCTCCTACGCCTCGGCCGACCACGCGGTCGCCCACCACATCGGGCAGGTCGGGCGATGAGCTTCGACGTGTTCGAGCCGATCCCCGGCGACCCCGCCGCGATCTCCGGCGCGGCGCGCCGGCTCGCATCGGCGGCCGCGACCGTCGGCGCCAGCGCCGAGCGCCTCGCGAACGTCCCGTCCGGCCTCGGGCCGAACGCGTGGGGCGGGCGGGCCTCCGACCGCTTCACCGAGGTCGTCGGGCGGTTGGCCGCCGGCCACCACCGCTCCGAGCACGGCCTCCTCGAGGCCTCCCACGCCCTGTCGGCATTCGCCGTCGTGCTCGAGGAGTCCCAGCACGACCTCCGTCGCGCGCAGCTCATGCGGGACGACGCCCTCCGCAACGCCGCCCCGGCGGCCGCGACCGGCCTCGCCGCCCAGCAGCTCGTGGACCCCGTGCTCGGCGCCGCCCAGACGCTCGCGATGGACGCGTGGGCCCGCTACCGCCAGGCCGCCGCCCGACTCTCCAGCGCGCTCGAGGCGAGCGCCAGGGAGGGCGTGGCGCTCCGCCACGGGCTCCCCTCCCTCAGCGGCTCGATCCCGGTCGCCCCGGCCGCGGCCGGCGCCCTGGCAGGCCTGGCGCTGCTCGGCGCCGCGCGGGCGGCCACCGGCAGGACCGTCGTGACGCTGCGCCGGGAGCCGGTCGGCTGGGAGCTCGGCGAGCAGCCCACCTTCACCACCAGCTGGCTCCGGGCGGTCCCACCCCGGCCGCTGCGCAGCATCGAGTCGCTCGGGCGGGCGATCCGCTCGGTCGCCCGGGACGCCCTCGCGACGAGCACCCCGCTCCCCGCGGTCGCTGCCGAGCCGGCCTCCCGGGTCGGCCTGTCCCTCGCCGTCCTCGATCTGTAAGGGCCGGGGCCGCGCGTCCATTCGACGTCGGCGGCTCCGATGTGGGAAACGGCCCCCCACCGAGACCCGGCGCGGTGCGGGAGGCTACCCTCTCACCGGACACCGAACGACGGGCCGGGGACACGCTCCGGCGCCGGCGGTGAGGACTTCCTGGGGCAGGGCAGGGCTTGTCGATGAGCGAACTGCCGGCACTGATCGAACGGCTGCTCGCTGAGGGCGAGCTAGTTCTCGCTGCCTTCACGAGCGAGGAGCTCGTCGCGGTCGGCGCCGACAGCCCGCTGCGCGGCCTCGTGATCAGCGAACGTCTCACCTCGATGGGCCCGATCCCGCTGACCGCGGCGCTCTCCACGGCGCTTCGCGGGCTCGTCGCCCGGGAGTTCGTCCGGCCCGACGACGTCGAGGGCGACGTGGACGGCCCGGAGGACGAGCCCCTCGAGATCCCCCTCGAGGGCGACCTCGCGATCGTGGTGGCGCTCCGGCGGACCCCTTCGCTCGTCGGGATCGTCTCCGCGATCGACCCGCGCCTCGACGACGTGCTGCGACCCGGCTTCGCGCAGCGGGCCCGCGCCGGCGCGGTCCTCCACGGCTTCGCGGCCGAGGGCGTCGGCCTGATCGGCGTCCTGGAGGAGCGGCGCACGCCGATCGGGATCCACCACTTCACCCTGCGGACCGTGGAGCGCGAGATGGAGGTGCTGCGCGACGCGCTGCTCGCCGGAGGCACCGGCACCGGGCTCGTCTCGCTCCCCGGCGGCGCGGCCACCTCGCAGCTGCGGGTCGAGTTCGCCGTCCCCGACGAGGACGAGCCCATCCACCTCGTCGTCGAGCTGACCCTCGAGGAGGACGAAGGCGGCGTGCCGATGGTCAGGCTGCGCCGGATCGCCAGGTCCGGCGCGTCCGACGAGGAGCGGCTCAGCGCCGAGGCGCTGCCGCGCCGCCTGCTACGCCTCGTCGACGAGATCTGGCACGACACTGCCGGGAGCGGCGGAAACCTGCACGAGTCCGCGTCCTGAGCCGCCCGCGTCCTGCCGTACGTCGGCTCAGGCGTCCTCGTCGAGCGATGCCGGCCCGGGCCCCGGCCCGAGGCCGAACAGCGGGAGGCAGGGCTCCAGCCCGATGAGCGCGATGTCGTCGCGCCGTGTCGCCGCCCAGCGCTCGCGCGGCAGCCGGAAGCAGAGCGCCCGGTCGACCGCGCCGTTGCGCAGCGCCAGCTCCTCGCCGTTCGGCTCGTAGCCGAGCTTGCGCGACACGGCGATCGAGGCGGTGTTCATCTGGAACGCCGACGAGTGCGCCTCCTCTGCCCCGAGACCGGCGAAGGCGAGCTCCAGCACGGCGGCCCGCATCTCGGCGCCGAGGCCGCGGCCCTGGGCCCGGCGCACGAGCCACGAGCCCGTCGTGACCGAGCGGGTCGGGACGAACCGCTTGGCGCGGACGTCCTGCACGCCGACCGGCTCGCCGTCGACGAGCACCACGAGGGAGAGCCACCACTCGCCCACCGACCAGCGCGACTGGCATCCCCACCACCACCGCAGCGCGTCCCACTCCCTCGCCGGCGAGGGGACCTCGGCCCAGGCCCGTCCGAACGGCGACGCCCCCGGCTCGTGGATGCCCTCGGCGATCCGCTCGAGGAGGCCGGCGAGCAGGGCCTCGTCCGGGTAGCGGAGCTCCAGCTCCGGCGTCCGCACGACGAGGTCGAACAGCGGCCAGTGCCGCACGAGCGCCGGCGGGACGGGCATGGGCCCATCGTCGCGCGGTCCCCCGGCGTCGGCGGATCAGTCGGGCCAGACCCGCAGCCCGGCGAGCTCGGGCAACAGCTCGACCGCCCGCCCCGCGACGCCTGCCGCCGAGAGCGCGCGCTCGCCGGCGTCGCGCACCTTCGACGCCGCGGCACGAGAGTCGCAGATGCCGAGCAGGCTCGGCCCGGCACCCGACCAGCAAGCGACGCGCGCCCCGGCCTCGCGCAGCTTGCGCAGCAGCTCCGGGGCTTCGGGGAACAGCGCGCTGCGAGCGTCCTGGTGGAGCCGGTCCTCCCCGGCCGCGGCGAGCAGCGCGGCCCGGTCCGCGAGCCCGGCGACGAGCAGGCCCATCCGGCCGAGGTTGGCGACGGCGTCGGCGAAGGGCACCATCTGGGGCAGCACGGCCCGCGCCGCCTCGGTGACGAGCGAATGGTCGGGCACGAGCAGCACGAACGAGAGGCCGGGGTCGAGCGGCAGGCGCCGGGCCACCGGCCGCCCGTCCACGATCGTGGCGGCGACCAGTCCGCCGAGGGCGGAGGCCGCGGCGTTCTCGGCGTGCCCGTCGCTCCCCACGGCGACCGCGAAGGGGTCGTCGGCGCCCGCCGCGGCCGCGGCCGCCACGGCAAGCGCGGCCGAGGACCCGAGCCCCCGCCCGACCGGGATGGTCGACTTGACGACGATCTCCAGCCGGTCGTGGCCGACCGCCGGGATCGCGATGCGCGCAGCCAGGTGCGTCTCGTCGGAGGGCAGGTCGGCCCCCTCGCCCTCCGAGCGCACCAGCAGGCGCGGCGCGGCGCGGACCTGCACCTCGACGTGCAGGTCGAGCGCGACGGCGAGGACGTCGAAGCCGGGGCCGAGGTTCGCGGAGGAGGCGGGGGCGCGTGCTCGCATCAGGAGCGCATGTTTAACCGCTGCCCTGCGTGTCCGTCGACGAGGTCGGCTCCGTCGAGGAGCCGGTGCCCGTCGAGGCGGTCGACGACGAGGTGGCCGCCCCGGTCGACGAGGTCGCCGGCGGGCCCGTGCCGGGCGCCGGCGTCCCAGACGGCGGCGCCTCGGTGAGCGGCACCGCCGCCAGGAGGCCGAGGGGCGCGTGCACCTCCAGCATGCCGAGCGCGCCCGCCCGGGCCGTCGCCGAGCCGGGCGCCGCCGCGACGACCACCTCGTCCAGGCTCAGCCCCGGCCACGCGACGACGAGCGGCACGCTCGCCGGCGCGACCGCCCGCATCGCGACCGCGCTGCCGGGCTCCTTGACCTCGGCGACGCGGGCGCCCGGCGCCACGACGCTGTAGGGGACGAGGGCGCGCGTCGCCCGGTCGAGCAGGGCCTCGTCGGCGCGCGCCGCGCCGTAGAGGCCGTCGGGCTGGCCGAGCGAGACGGAGACCACGAGGACCTGGCGCCCGCCGACGGTGCGGAACGCGGCGGTGGCGAGGCAGCCCTGGGCGTGCTGGGTGAACCCGGACTTCACGCCGACGATCCCGTCCACGCCGAGCGCCGGGTTGTAGTTCCAGATCGTCCCGGCGACGGGGAAGGCGACGCGCGCCTGGCTGACGATCGCGCGGACGACGGGCTCGGTCATCAGGTCGGCGGCGAGCAGCGACTGGTCGGCCGCGGTGCTCCGCGAGCCGGGGTTCACGCCGCTCGCGTCGGCGTAGTGCGTCGAGCGCAGCCCGAGCCGGCGCGCCGTGGCGTTCATCTTGGCGACGAACGCGGCGTCGCTCCCGGCGTCCCAGGCACCGAGCAGGTCGGCGATGTTGTCGGCCGAGGGGATGAGGAGCGCCTCGAGGAGCTGGTACTCGGTGAGGACCTCGCCGGCGCGCACGGGCACGCTCGAGTCGCCGGCCTGCGAGGCCGCCACCCATGCGCTCGCGTCGGCGGCCGTCATCCGCAGGCTCGGGCCCGCCTCGCCCGGCACGAGCGGGTGGTCGCGCAGGATCAGGTAGGCGGTCATCATCTTCGTGAGGCTGGCGATCGGCACGACGCGCTCGCGCGGCGAGGCGCCCATGAGGCCGATGCCGAGCACGGAGACGGCACCTTGGCCCTTGGTCGGCCAGGCGAAGACGGGGCGACGGCCGGGCACGGTGACGTGGCGGGCGACGAGCGAGGTGAGGGTCGGGACGGGCTGGTCCTGCTGGGCGGCGCGCGCCGGCGGCCCGGCGGCGCCGAACGCCCCGTAGAGGGCGAGTCCGGCGGCGAGCGAGAGCGTCGAGCCGGCGATCAGCCGGTTCCGCCGCATGCGCGCACGGGTCGCCGGGCGCCGGTGCCGGCGCCGGTGGTGCGAGGGCGGGCGCGAAGCGGCGGGCGCCAGCTGCGGGGCGGCGGGAAACGCCTGCATCGGCACGGCCGCGCACCACTCAGCGGTTGCCCCGGCCGGCTGCGGGGACGGGCGGCGAGGGCCGTCGGGGGACGGTGACACGTCCGCTCGAGGCCCGCGCGTTCAGCCTCGGTCCAGCTCGTCCGGCGTCATGAGGACGACCCTCGCCTTCGACCCCTCGGAGGGGCCGACCACGCCGCGCTGCTCGAGGAGGTCCATCAGGCGCCCGGCCCTCGCGAACCCGACGCGGAGCTTGCGCTGGAGCATGGAGGTCGAGCCTAGCTGCGAGCGCACGACCAGCTCCATAGCCTGGCGGAGCAGCTCGTCGTCGTCGTCGTCGGCGGCGCCGAAGGCGCCGCCTTCGGACTCGTGCTCGCCGACGACGCCTTCGACGTAGCGGGGACCGCTCTGGCGGCGCCAGTGGCCCACGATCGTGCGGACCTCCTCCTCGGTCACCCACGGCCCCTGGATGCGGCGGGGCACGCTCGACGACGCGCTGAGCAGGAGCAGGTCGCCCCGGCCGACGAGGCGCTCGGCGCCGGGCTGGTCGAGGATGACCCGGGAGTCGGCGAGCGAGGAGACCGAGAAGGCCAGCCGGGAAGGGATGTTCGCCTTGATCACGCCCGTGATGACGTCGACCGACGGGCGCTGGGTCGCGATGACGAGGTGGATGCCGACCGCCCGCGCCATCTGGGCGATCCGGCAGATCGACTCCTCGACGTCGCGGGCGGCGACCATCATCAGGTCGTTCAGCTCGTCGACGACGACCATCACGAACGGCAGGCGCTGGTAGCGCGAGGGCTGCTCGGCGCTTGGCGCGGACTCGACGCCGCCACCCTCACCCGCCGGCGCCTCCCCCTCGCCGGCGGCCGTGAGCCCGCCGGTGGCCGGCACCTCGCCGGTGGCCGGCACCTCGCCGGTGGCCGGCACCTCGCCGGTGGCCGGCACCTCGCCGGTGGCCGCCGAATCGGCCTCCTCCGCCGGGGGCTCCTCGCCGAGATCCAGGGCGAGCTCGGCGACCGCGGGGCCGCCGTCGAAGGGGCTCGCGGCGAAGTCGCCGCGGTCGATGGCCGCGTTGTAGCCGGTGATGTCGCGCATGCCGGCCTCGGCCAGCAGGTCGTAGCGGCGCTCCATCTCGGCCACGGCCCAGGCGAGCGCGTTGGCGGCCCTCTTCGGGTTCACGACGACGGGCGTCAGCAGGTGCGGCAGCCCGTTGTACTGCCCGAGCTCGACGCGCTTCGGGTCGACGAGGATCATTCGCACCTGCTCGGGCGTGGAACGCATCAGCACCGAGGTGATCAGCGAGTTGATGCAGGACGACTTGCCGGCGCCCGTCGCCCCGGCGATCAGCAGGTGCGGCATCTCGGCGAGGTTGACCATCACCGAGCGCCCGGCGATGTCGCGGCCGAGGCCGACCTCGAGCGGGTGGGTGGCCCGCCGGGCCTCGGGCGAGGCGAGGACGTCGCCGAGCGTCACGAGCTGGCGGCTGTGGTTCGGCACCTCGACGCCGATCGCCGAGCGGCCGGGGATCGGCGCGAGGATGCGCACGTCCGGCGAGGCCATCGCGTAGGCGATGTCCTTCGCGAGGCTCGTCACGCGGGCCACCTTCACGCCCGGGCCGAGCTCGAGCTCGAAGCGGGTCACCGTCGGCCCGACGGTGAAGCCGACGAGGTGCGTGTCGACGCCGTGAGCGCCGAGCGCCCGCTCGAGCACCGCCCCACGCTCCTCGATCTCGCGGCGGTCGAGGCCCTGCTCCTTGCTCCGCTTCAGCAGCTTTTGGGCCGGCAGCCGCCACGGGCTCGGCGGGGGGACGATCCCGAGGCCGAGCTGCTCCACGCTCGCCTCGGCCGGCGCGTCCCGGCGGCCCTGGTCGGCCTCGCCGGATCCGATGCCCTCGTGGCGGAGCGGCTGACGGGCCGTCCCGGTGAGCCCGGCGACGGCTAGCGCGGCGTCCCGCACGCCCTGGCCGGGATCGGAACCGTCGCCGTCGGGGACGTCGGCGCTCCCGGCCCGGCCCGGCTCCGCGGCCCCCGTCTCGCCTGCGGGCGGATCGCCGGAGCCGGGCCCGTCGCCGGGGAGGCCCGTTATCGACTGAGCACCGACGCGCGTGGAGGTGACGAGCGCGGCGATGTCGGCCGTGCCGACGAGGCCGGTGTCGGCCGGCAGGGCCGGGCCGTCCACGGGCCAGTCGACGAACTGTGCCGGGGCCGCCGCGCCGCCGGCGGGCGCGCCGTCGCCGCCCTCGGGGAGGGGTCGCAGCTCGAGCAGGGCGACCGCGGTGCGCCCCGCGCCGGCGACGCCCCGGCCGATCCCGGCGAGCGCGGAGCGCACCGAGAGGGCGAGGCAGCCGCAGATCGCCACGAAGGCGAGGGCGCCGAGGACGACACCGGCGCCGGCGACGCCGAGAAACGAGTGCAGGGCGCTGCCGATCGCGGCCCCGATGACGCCGCCGGCCCCGTCCAGCACCACGGCGCTCGCGTGCACCGACGGCAGGCCGCCGGCGAGGTCGGCGAGCCCCGCCGACGCGAGCGCCAGCGCACAGACGGCGACGAGCGCTCCAGCGACCCCGCGCCGGGCCCGGCCGGCGATCAGGGTGACGCCGGCGACGAGCAGCCCCCCGGGCACGACGTCCATCCCCCAGCCGAGGCCGTCGGCGCCGTAGCGGCGGACGTAGTGGCCGGCGAGCCCGAGCACGTCGAGGTGGACCCCGAGGACGAGGAGCAGCCCGAGGACAAGGAGCAGCCAGCCCCACACGTCGTCCGGCTGGCGGGCGACGAACGCCCCGCCGCGCTGGAGGGCCGAAGGGCGGGTCGGTGCGCGGCGCGCCGGGGGCCGGGTGGACCGTCCGGCGCCCGCCGCCGTGCGCTTCGCCGGCGCGCGCTTCGCCGGCGGCCGGGGCGAGGTGCCGGACGCCGATCTCGAGCTGCGGGCCCGTGTGGAGGGCACACCTTTCGCAACAGCCACAATGAGCACAACGCTAACACCAGCCACGCGCGGAACCGGGTCTCACGGCGGCGAGGCGACCCGGGAGGAAGCGCAGCAGCAGGTGGCCGGCGGCCGCGAGGAGCGGGAGTGGCCGAGCGTTCGTCCGGAGACCCGAGCGAGGCGCGCCGCAGCGCGACAAGGGGGAGGCCCCTCACGTCCTCGGGGACCGTTGGCGAGGCGACCTTCCCCGGTCGAGGCTCCACACGCCCGGGCGACGCGCGTCACGCGCAGCGCTCGACGTCACCGTCTCGCGTCGAGAGTCAGGCCTCCATGACGACGGGCACGATCATCGGGCGGCGTCTGGTCCGCTCGCTGACGATCCTGCCGACCGCACGCCTCGTCACTCGCTTCAGGGTGTCGGCGTCCCACGAGCCGCTCCCCACCGCCTCCGCCACCGCCTTCACCACCGAGGCGCGGGCGTCTTCGATCAGCTCCTCCGCCTCCGGGGCGTGCACCCAGCCCCGGGTGATGATCTCCGGCCCGGTGATGATGTCTCCCGAACGGAGGTCGACGGCGAGGACCACCACGACGACGCCCTCCTCGGCGAGCACCCGGCGGTCCCGCAGCACGCCGCTGCCGACATCGCCGACGACGCCGTCGACGAAGAGGTAACCGGCGGGGATGACGTCTGAGAAGTCGATGGCGTCGTCGGTCAGCCGCACCGTGTCGCCGTCCTCGCACAGGAGCACGTTCTGCTCCGCCACCCCCATCTCGATCGCCAGGCGGGCGTGGCGGAGGAGGTGCCGGTACTCGCCGTGGACCGGGATGAAGCACGTGGGGCGCGCCACGGCGAGCAGCGTCGCGAGCTCGCCCTGCTTGGCATGGCCGCTCTCGTGGACGTGGGCGATCCCGGAGTGGACGACCTCGGCCCCGCGGCGGGCCAGCCCGTCCATCACCTTGGCCACCGCCCACTCGTTGCCGGGGATCGCGTGGCTGGAGAGCACCACGACGTCGCCGTCGCGCACCTCGAGCCGCCGGTTCTCGCCCGAGGCCAGGAGCGCGAGCGCCGACATCGGCTCGCCCTGGGAGCCGGTCGAGATGACGCAGATCTCGCCGGGGTCGAGGCTGTCGACGTCCTCGACGTCGACGAGCGCCGACTCCGCGATCGTGAGCAGCCCGAGCTCCCGGGCGAGCGCGACGTTGCGCAGCATCGAGCGGCCGAGCAGCGCGATCTTCCGCCCGCTCGAGACGGCGGCGTCGCACAGCTGCTGGACGCGGTGCACGTGGCTCGCGAAGCAGGCGACGAGGATCCTCCGGCCCGGGTGCTCGGTGAAGATCTGGCGGAAGGTCTCGCCGACGCTGCGCTCGCTCCTCGTGTAGCCCGGCTCCTCCGCGTTCGTCGAGTCCGAGAGGAGCAGGCGGATGCCCTCCCCCGCGGCGATGGCGCCGATCCTCGCGAGGTCGGTCCTGCGCCCGTCGACGGGCGTCAGGTCGAGCTTGAAGTCGCCGGAGTGCAGGATCACCCCCTGGGGCGTGTGGAACGCCGTGGCGAAGCCGTGCGGCACCGAGTGGGTGACCGGAATGAACTCGACGTCGAACGGCCCGATCGTCCGCCGCTCCCCGTCGGCGACCGGGATGAGGTCGACATTGCTGAGCCCCGCGTCGTTGATGCGCGAGCGCGCCAGGCCGAGCGTGAGCGCCGAGCCGAACACCGGGGCCGACACCTCCCGCAAGAGGAAGCCGAGACCGCCCGTGTGGTCCTCGTGGCCGTGGGTGAGGACGACGCCCTCGATGCGCTCGGCGTTCTCGCGCAGGTAGGTGAAGTCCGGCAGCACGAGGTCGACGCCGGGCATCTCCGGGTCGGGGAACATCACGCCGCAGTCGAGGATGAGGAGGCGCCCTCCGTGCTCGATCACCGCGCAGTTGCGCCCGATCTCGCCGAGGCCGCCGAGGAAGGCGACGCGGACGGCCTCAGCCATCGAGCGCTCGCGATCGACGCCACGATTCGAGCTCGGCGAGCACCGACTTCGCCCGGTCCTCGAGGCCCGACGGCGCCGCGCCGAGCGGCAGGCGGCACTCGCCGGCGGGCAGGCCGAGCACCCGCAGCATCGCCTTCGTGGGCACCGGGTTCGGCGCGTCGTCACCCGTCTCGTAGGCGAAGCTGTCGAGCAGCGCCGCCTGGACCTCGATCGCCCCGGCGACGTCACCTCCGAGGAAGCGCCGGATCATCTCGGCGCACTCCGCCCCGCACCAGTGGGTGGCCACGCCGATCAGGCCGACGGCGCCGACGGCGAGCAGCGGCAGGGTCAGGCCGTCGTCGCCCGAGTAGCACTCGAAGCCGGGCGGCGCGTGGGCGAGGAGGCGAGCCGTCGCCGCCGGGTCGCCCGCGGCGTCCTTCACGCCGACGATGTTCGGCACCTCGTGGGCGAGGCGCAGCATCGTGTCGGCGGCGATCTTGCGTCCCGTGCGCACCGGGATGTCGTAGAGGATCACCGGCAGCGGCGTCGCCGCGGCGACGGCCCGGAAGTGCGCCTCCAGGCCGGCCTGCGAGGGGCGGCTGTAGTACGGGGTGACGGCGAGGATCCCGGCGACGCCGGCCTCCGTCGCCCGGCGGGTGAGCGCGACGGAGTGCGCGGTGTCGTTCGACGTCGATCCGGCGATCACGGGGACGTCCACCGTCTCCACGACCCGCCGCCACATCGCGACCCGCTCGTCGTCGGTGAGCGTCGGGGCCTCCCCGGTCGTGCCGGTGACGACGAAACCGTCGTTCCCGTGCTCGACGAGGTAGCGGGCGAGCGTGACCGCACCGTCGAGGTCGAGACGCCCCGACTCGTCGAACGGCGTCGCCATCGCCGTCAGGACCCTCCCGAAGCGGGGGGTGCGCAGGTTGTGCTCCACTGAGCGGAGGCTACCAGCAGCGTGCTCGCCGACGCCCGGGTCCCCGGCCCGACGCGCCGAGCGGGCCGCCCGCCGAGCGGCGCTTGCGGGCACGTCAGCGGCTCACAGGCCGAGCAGCGCCTCCAGGCCGACCGTGAGACCGGGGATCGACGCCACCTTCGTCACGGCCAGGAGCACGCCCGGCATGAACGAGCTGCGCTCGTAGGAGTCCTGGCGGATCGTGAGCGACTGGCCGAGCGCGCCGAACAGCACCTCCTGGTGCGCCACGAGCCCCGGGAGCCGCACCGCGTGGATACGGACCCCGCCCGGGCCGAGGGCCCCGCGCGCGCCCGGCGCGACCTCCTCGGCGGTCGGGTCCGCGGCGAACGGGCCGGCCCCGGAGGCCTGGCGCGCCTCGGCGATCCGCCGCGCGGTCTCGAGCGCCGTGCCGGACGGCGCGTCGCGCTTGGCGTCGTGGTGCAGCTCGACGATCTCCACACCGTCGAGGAAGGGGGCGGCGAGCTCGGCGAATCGCATCATGAGCACCGCGGTGACCGCGAAGTTCGGGACGAGCACGCAGTTCGGCGCGTCGGCGGGCGCGAAGAGGTCGCGCAGCCGGCCGAGGTCGTCGGGGCCGATCCCGGTCGTGCCGCAGACGGCGTGGACGCCGGCGCCGGCGCACCAGGCCATGTTGGCGACGGCCGCCGAGGCGTGGGTGAAGTCGACCGCCACCTCCGCCCCGGCGTCGGCCAGCGCCTCGATCGCCGGCTGGACCTCGAGCGGGCTCTCCTCCAGGCCGGCGACCTCGGCGAGGGATCGCCCGGCGGCGTTCGGGTCGACGGCCACGACGAGCTCGCAGGCCGGCGAGCCGGCCACCGCGCGACAGACCGTCGAGCCCATCCGCCCGCCCGCACCGAGGACACCCACGCGCACCACGGACGGCAACGCTACCCGTGCACGGCCCGTGCGACGACGGTCCGCGACGGATCGCCGCGCCCGGGGACGGCGGTATCGTGGAAAGGTGCGATGAGCGCCTGATTCCCGCCTCGCTGTCCGCTCTCCACCGGGGGTCTTCTGCTCATGTCCGCTCACGGCACGCTCGCCGCAACACTCGTCGCCAGCCATGTCCACGTCGAGCGCGGCGCGCGTCTGGTGCTCGACGACGTCTCGCTCAGCGTCGGCCCGAGCTCGCGCATCGGCGTGATCGGCCCGAACGGGGTCGGCAAGTCGACCCTGCTCGGTGTCCTCGCCGGCACGGTGCGACCAGACGCCGGCAGCGTGGAGCTCCTGCCGCCCCAGGCGACCGTCGGCCTCCTCGCGCAGGAGCTCGAACGCCACGGCGCCGAGACGGTGCGGGACCACCTCTACCGCCGCACCGGTGCCGACGCCGCCGATCAAGAGCTCGTCCGCGCGGCCGAGCTCTTGGGCTCGGGCGGCGACGACGCGGCCGAGCGCTACACCTCGGCGCTCGAGCGCTGGAGCTCGCTCGGCGTGGACACGCTGGACGCGCGGATCGGGTCCGTCCTCGACGAGCTGGGGCTGCCCGCCGGGCTCCTCGCGCTGACGACCGATGAGCTGTCGGGCGGCCAGGCGGCCCGGGTCGCGCTGGCGGCGATCCTCCTCAGCCGCTTCGACCTGACGCTGCTCGACGAGCCGACGAACGACCTCGACTTCGACGGGCTCGCCCGCCTCGAGCGCTTCGTCGCCGGGCGTGCCGGCGGGATCGTCATCGTCTCCCACGACCGCTCGTTCCTCGACCGCACCATCACCTCGGTGCTCGAGATCGACGAGCACGACCGCCGGGGGCGGCTGTTCGAGGGCGGCTGGTCGGCGTACCTCGACGAGCGCGACACCGCTCGCCGCCACGCCGAGGAGGCGTACGCCACCTACGAAGCCAGGCGCGGCGCGCTGCTCGCACGCGCCCGGCGCGAGCGCCAGTGGGCGACGTCGGGGGTGGCCCGCGAAAAGCGCGCCCCGCGCGACGCCGACAAGGCACAACGCGACTTCCGGCTGAACCGCACCGAGAAGCTCGCTGCGCGCGCCCGCTCGACCGAGCGCGCGCTCGAGCGGGTCGAGCGGGTCGACAAGCCCTGGGAGGGCTGGGAGCTCCGCTTCGCCATCGAGGACGCCGGGCGCTCGGGTCAGGTCGTCCTCCGCCTCGACGGCGCGGTGGTCGAACGAGGCGACTTCCGCATCGGGCCGGTCGACCTCCAGCTGGACTGGGCGGAGCGGGTCATGCTCACGGGCCCGAACGGCTCGGGCAAGACGACGCTGCTGCGGGCGATGCTCGGCCAGCTCCCGCTCGCCGCCGGACGACGCTTCATCGGCCCGAGCGTGGTCGTGGGCGAGCTCGCGCAGGGCCGCCGGGCCTTCGCCGGGGAGGCCAGCCTGATCCAGGCGTTCACGGACCGCAACGGCATGACGACGGCCGGGGCGCGCTCGCTGCTGGCGAAGTTCGGGCTCGGCGCCGATCACGTGGAACGGCCGGTCACCTCGCTCTCGCCGGGCGAGCGGACCCGGGCCGAGCTGGCCGGCTTCCAGGCGCGCGGCGTGAACCTGCTCGTGCTCGACGAGCCGACGAACCACCTCGACCTGCCCGCCATCGAGCAGCTCGAGGAGGCGCTGGCGAGCTACACCGGTACCCTCCTGCTCGTCTCGCACGACCGGCGGCTGCTCGAATCGGTCGAGACGACCCGCACCATCGAGGTCCCCCAGCTCGGCGGGATCGCTTAGCCTGCCCGGCGATGGCCGACCTGGCATCCATCGCCTCGTTCACCACCGCGGGAGGCACGCTCGTCCTCGCCGTGGCCACCTTCCACTCCGCGCGCTCGGCCAACAAGGCGGCACGCACGGCGGAGCGCGCCCTCGAGATCGGGCTCCGGCCGCTCCTGATGCCGTCGCGCCTCGAGACCCGCCCGAGAAGATCATGTGGGCGGACCGCCACTGGGCGAAGGTCGTCGGCGGACGGACGAGCGTGGAGGCCGTCGAGGGGATCGTGTACCTCGCGATGTCGCTCCGCAACGTCGGCTCGGGCATCGCGGTGCTGCAGGGATGGCACATCTTCCCGGACTGGCGCAGCTCGGCCGGGACGCACGTACCGGCAGAGGAGCTCCGGATGCTCACGCGCGACCAGTACGTGCCGCCGAGCGACGTGAGCTTCTGGCAGGCGGCGATGCGGGATCCCGGCGACCCGGCGCTCGGCCCGATGACGGACGTCGTCGAGCACCGGGAGATGTTCACCGTCGATCTCCTCTACAGCGACCACGACGGCGGCCAGCGCACGATCAGCCGCTTCTCGGTCTCCCCGCGCGAGGAGGGCACCGAGTGGCTCATCGGCGTGACCCGTCACTGGAACCTCGACCGGCCGAACCCGCGCTGAGCGCGGCACGCGCTGCTCGCGGGCGGCGCCGGTAGCGTACGGCGATGGCCGAGATCATCGACGGCGCGGGGCGCTTTGCCGACCCCGGGCCCGAGGGCACCCACTGGGTCGAGCACCTCCGCAGCGAGCACTTGAGCGTCGGCACGTACTCGATCGCCGCGGGGAGCGACGACGCCCAGGTTCCGCACCGGGAGGACGAGATCTACCTCGTGACCGCCGGCACCGCCCGATTCACGAGCGCCTCGCGCGACGCGGCGGTGGGGCCAGGATCCGTCGTCTTCGTCCCGGCCGAGGAGGAGCACCGCTTCGCTGACGTCTCCGCGGACTTCGCCACGGTCGTCGTCTTCGCTCCTCCCGAACAGCCGTAGCGCGTGGGCCGCACGCCGCTGATCGGCGTGCGGCCCACCGCTCGAGACCCCGGGGTCGTCAGCTCTTCTTGGTCAGCGCCGGCACGTCTGAGAGCGTCGCCGCGCCCGTCGTCCGGGCGAAGCCGAAGGGCACCGGGTAACGCCCGAGGACGAAGTTCAAGATCGCGGCGTGCTGCATCTCGACGGGCTGGATCGTCGCCGCCGTCTGACGCGCCAGGGCTTCGACGGCAGCGACACCCTCGACCCGAGGGCCGTCATCGGCGTGTGGACCACGGCGAGCCGCCAGCGCGCCCGGATCTGGGGCGGTGGGGACGGCGACGACGACGTCTCGAGCGGCCCGTTCGTGCAACGCTCGCGCCTTGGCAACCCGCTGTTCAACGAGGTGCTGGTCCCGCTCGGCCAGAAGGACTACTGGAACCGCCAGGACCCCGACGACGATGCGCAGTTCGCGAACGGCGTTCTGCACCCCGAGCTCGCCCAGCTCCTGCCGGTGCTCTACCCGGGTGCGTTCCCGAACCTGGCGGCGTTCAACGCCTCGGGCTCGTCGCGCCAGGACCTGGCGGCGATCCTGTTGACCGGCATCCCCGCCGGCGTCGTCTCGCCGACCTTCCAGACCCTCACCGGCGCGACCCAGGCGGACATGCTGCGCCTCAACGTGGCCATCCCGCCGACGACGTCCGGACCGAGCCGGCTCGGCGTCCTCGGGATGGACCTCGCCGGCTACCCGAACGGCCGCAGGGTGTTCGACGACGTCGTCACCATCGAGCTCCAGGCGGTCGCCGGCGCCACGCTCCCGCTCGTGGACACGAGCTACACCGCCGACGCTGCGATCGCGGACGTGAGCGACGGGCTGGACGGCAGCGACATCACCTACCTGCCGAGCTTCCCCTACCTCGGCACCCCTACAGCGGCTACGCGGTCCCCACGCCTGCCTAAGGACCCCCCGGGCGCGACGGAACGCGCGCGGCGTGCGCGGCGGTGCCGGGCTCGCCGCCGCGCACGCCGGCGTGCCGAACCGCACGCTCCCCGAGCCCCGCCGACAAAGGAGCCCAACCATGCATGCGGCACTCTTCGCCCAGATCCTCGGCCCCGACGGCATGGTCGTCGTCGCCGTCGTCGCGATCGTCCTGGTCCTCGGCGGCGCCCAGCTCCCGAAGCTGGCCCGCTCCCTCGGCGTCGCCTCCCACGAGCTCAAGCACGCCTCGAAGGAGCTCACGACGACCGTGAAGGAGGGCGCTCCGGCGGCGCGACCCGCCGAGGGGCGCCCGCGGTGAGCCGCGCCGTGACGGAGCACCCGCTCCCCCCCGAGTCGCGACGGCAGCGTCGTGCTCGACATCGGCGGCGACGTCGGCGCCATCGTCCTCCACGTCCCGGCGGCGTTCGCCGACGAGGAGCTGGAGATCCGTCGTCTCGACCCGTCCGGCCCCCGCACCCACACCGCGGTGCGGGAGCGTCGGGTCGGCCGCACGAGCGCCTACGCGGCCGTCTACCCCGCGCTCGCGGCCGGCACCTACCGGATCGACCGCCTGGGGCGCAGCGTCGTCGTGACCGGCGGCGAGGTCACCGAGCTCTCCTGGCCCTGAGGTGCCGCGGCGGCCGGGCCCGGGCGATCCGGGTCGCGGCCGCCGGCGCCCGTCGGTCGGGCGGCCGTCACCGTGGTCGCAGCATTGTCGCTTGTAGCTTACGTAAGTCCTTGTTTACACTGTCGCCATGGAAGCAGTGCTCCGGGCGATCGCGCCGGCCCGCCGGCGGGAGATCCTCCTGCTCGTCCGCGACAGCGAGCTGACCGCCGGGGAGATCGCCTCGCACTTCGCGATCTCCCGGCCGGGCGTCTCCCAACACCTGCGCGTGCTGGTCGACGCCGGTCTCCTGAACGAGCGGCGCGACGGGACGCGCCGCATCTACCGGGCCCGCCCCGAGGGCCTCGGGGAGGTCCGCGCCTACCTCGACGACTTCTGGGGCTCCCGCCTCGACGACCTGAGGGTCGTCGTCGAACGCGAACGCGGAGGGACGCGACATGCCAGGAACTGACGACGTCATCGACCGGCAGATCCGGATCGAGGCGCCACCCGAGGTCGTGTTCGACTACTTCGTCGACCCGGTGCGGATGGTCAGCTGGATCGGAGCGAAGGTCGAGCTGGAGGCGACGCCGGGCGGGCGCTTGCGCGTCGACATGAACGGGCGGGACATCGCGAGCGGCCGGTTCGTCGAGGTCGTCCACCCGAGCCGGGTCGTCTTCAGCTGGGGCTGGGAGCAAGGTGGCGCCCCGGTCCCGCCTGGGTCCAGCACCGTCGAGGTGACGTTGACCCCCGACGGCGACGCGACGATCGTGCGCCTCGTCCACCGGGACCTGCCCGGTCCGACCGTGGCCCCCCACGACGAGGGCTGGGGGCACTACCTCTCGCGGCTCGCCGCCGTCGTTTCGGGGAACGATCCCGGGCCCGACGAGCGGGCGGGCTGAGCGCCCCGAGCGCCCCGCGACCCCGGCCGTTGCTGCTGCCCGGCGCGCCCGGCGGATCCCGATCTCCGACCGAACCCGGCCCGACCGCGGCCGGCCGGGCTGTCCGCGACCCACCAACCAAAGGAGCGACCACGATGGCGAACTACGCACTGGCATACACGGGCGGATCGACGTCCGAAGACGAGGCGGAGCGCAAGGCCGTCATGGACGCCTGGGGCACCTGGTTCGGGAGCATCGGCGACGGCGTCGTCGACGCCGGCAACCCGTTCGGGGCTTCGACGTCGATCTCGGCCGACGGCACCGTGCGCGACGGCGCGCCCTCGAAGCTGAGCGGCTACTCGATCATCTCGGCGGACAGCCTCGCGTCGGCGAGCGACGTGGCGAAGCGCTGCCCGGTCCTCCAGGGCGGCGGCAACGTCGAGGTGTACGAGATCGTCCCGGTCATGTGACGCCACGGCGGGCGCGCCACGGCGGCCACCGGCGCCGGCGTGTCGCGCCCGCCGGCGCGCCCGCCGACCGGTGCCGCCTCACGGCAGCGCCGGGGCGAGCTCCTCCGCGCTGAAAGGACCGACGGCGGCGAGCGTGCGGGGGCCCGAGAGGACCCGCTTCGCGATCTCGGCGATCTCCTCCACCGTCACGGCGTCGATCCGCTCGGTGATCTCCTCGACGCTCAGCACCTCGCCGTGCAGCAGCAGGCTCGCCCCGATGCGGGACATCCTGGCGCCCGAGTCCTCCAGGCTGAGCAGGGTGTCCGCCTTCACGTGTCCCCTGGCGAGCGCGAGCTCCCGCTCGGTCACGCCGGCCGCGGCCATCTCGTCGAGCTCGGCGAGCACGAGGCCGAGCACCTCGTGCGTCCGGTCGGGCGACGTCCCGACCGACACCGAGAGCGCCCCAGCGTCGGCGTAGGCGGTCCGGTCCGAGATGACCGAGTAGGCGAGGCCGCGCTCCTCCCGGATCTTCTGGAACAGCCGGCTCGAGATGCCGCCCCCGAGGCTGTGGTTCAACAGCATCAGCGCGAAGCGCTCCGGCGAGCGCCGATCGGGCGCCCGCACGCCGACGACGAGGTGCGCCTGCTCGGTGTCCCGGGTCGAGACGTCGACCGGCTGGAGCTCGGGGCCGGGGGCCGTGCGCACCGGCGGGCCGCCCCGCTCGGCGCCGGCGAAGCGGCCCTCGAGCGCATCGGCGAGGCGGGCGTGATCGACGTCGCCCGCCGCGGCGACGACGATGTTCCCCGGCCGGTAGTGCTGGTCGAAGAACGCCCGGATCTCGGGCACCGTCACCGAGGTGATCACCTCGGGGAGGCCGAGCACCTCGCGCCCGAGCGGGTGGCCCGGGAAGATCGCCTCGCAGAAGCGCTCCTGGACGACGTCGGCCGGCTCGTCGAGGTGCATCAGCACCTCTTCCAGGATCACCTGGCGCTCGGCGTCCACCTCGTCGGGGCGGAACGCCGGGTCCCGCATGATGTCCGAGAGGATGTCGAGCCCGAGCTGCAGGTCGTCGGAGAGCGTCCGCACGTAGAAGGTCGTGTACTCCTTCGTCGTGAAGGCGTTCATGTCCCCGCCGACGGCGTCGATGTCCTCCGCGATGGCACGCGCCGAGCGTGTCGGCGTCCCCTTGAAGAGCAGGTGCTCCAGGAAGTGCGAGACACCCGCCTGCCGGTCCGACTCGTCGCGCGAGCCCGTCCCGACCCAGAAGCCGAGACACGCCGAGCGAACGCCCGGCATCGTCTCGGTGACGAGCCGGATGCCGCAGTCGAGCTGTGACGTCGTGATCATCGCGCCCCGTCCCCGGGCGCCGGCGTGCTCACCGGTGCGGGGTCAGCGGCGGGGGCCGCCGCGGCGACGCGGGCCGCGGTCGCCCCGTGGGCTCGGCCCGACGCTGCGGGCCGGCTCGCCGGGTCCGAGGTCCCCGAAGTCGCGCTCGAGCTCGGCGGCGAACTCGTCCTCGAACGAGACGCGCCGCGCTCCCGAAGGCGCTTCGGCGGGCGCCTGCCCCGCGTCGGCACGCGCCGGTCGCTGCGCCTCGGGCGACGGCGAGGGCGACGCTGAGGACTCCTTGCCGCCACCGATGCGCTGCCCGTTCTCGTCGACGAGCGAGAGCGAGACCTTGCCCTGGGGGTCGATGTCGTCGACGATGACGTCGACCGACTGGCCGAGCTCGAGGACGTCCTCGACGCGCTCGACGCGCCGCCCGGCCCCCAGGCGGGAGATGTGCAGCAGGCCGTCACGCCCGGGGAGGATGTTGACGAACGCCCCGAACTTCGTGATGTTCACGACCTTGCCGGGGTAGACCTTGCCGACCTCGGCGCTCGGCGGCTCGAGGATCAGCTGGATCCGGCGGCGTGCCTCGTCGACGGCGCTCGACAGCTTGGCGCCGATCGTGACGCGCCCGACCATCCCGTCGTCGTCGACGTTGATGTCGGCGCCGGTCTCCTGCTGCAGGGCGTTGATCACCTTGCCCTTCGGCCCGATCACCTCGCCGATCTTGTCGATGGGGATCTCCATGCTGACGATCTTCGGCGCGTTGGGCTTCACCTCGGGCGCCGGCTCGGCGATGGTCGCCGCGATGACGTCGAGGATGACGATGCGCGCCTCGTACGCCTGGCGCAGCGCCTGGGCGAGCACCTCGGCCGGCAGGCCGTCGATCTTCGTGTCGAGCTGGAGGGCGGTGACGAAGTCGCGCGTGCCGGCGACCTTGAAGTCCATGTCGCCGAAGGCGTCCTCGGCCCCGAGGATGTCGGTCAGCGTCGTGTACTTGCCCTCGGCGTAGACGAGGCCCATCGCGATCCCACCGACCGGCGCCTTGATCGGCACGCCGGCGTCCATCAGCGACAGCGTCGAGCCGCAGACCGAGGCCATGGAGGTCGAGCCGTTCGAGGAGAGCACCTCGGAGACGAGGCGCAACGTGTAGGGGAACTCGTCCTCCTGCGGGATGACCGGGAGCAGCGCCCGCTCGGCGAGCAGGCCGTGGCCGATCTCACGCCGCTTCGGCCCGCGCATGAAGCCGGTCTCACCGGTCGAGTACGGCGGGAAGTTGTAGTGGTGCATGTAGCGCTTGGTCTCGTCGATGCCGATCGTGTCGAGCAGCTGGTTCATCCGCGGCATGCCGAGCGTCGTGAAGTTGAGCACCTGGGTGTCGCCCCGCTGGAACAGGCCGGAGCCGTGCGCCGTCGGGATCAGGCCGACCTCGGCCGAGAGCGGGCGGATGTCTGACGGCCCACGACCGTCGATCCGGATGCCCTCCTCGACGATGCGCTTGCGCACGATCTGCTTGGTGAACGAGCGGATCGCGGCGCGCACCTCGCGCTCGCGGCCTTCGAACTCCGCGCCGAGCGTGAGGAGGATCTCCTCGGTCGCGGCGTCGAGCGCGGCCGCGCGCTCGGCCTTCGTCGTGATGGCGTTGGCCTTGGTGATCAGGTCGGCGCCGACGGCGACGACGCGCTCGTGGACCTCGTCGGCGTAGTCGACGAAGATCTCGTAGGGGATGGTCGGCTTGCGGCCGGCCTCGGCGACGAGCTGGCGCTGGAGGGCGATCGACTCGCGGATCCAGGTCTTGGCCGTCTCGAGGCCCCCGGCGATGACCTCCTCGGTGACCTTCGGGGCGCCCGCCTCGTAGTACTGCCAGGCGTTCTCCGTGCCTCCGGCCTCGACCATCATGATCGCGATCTCGGCGTCGGGCTCCTCCGACAACGCCCTGCCGGCGACGACGAGCTCGAACGTCGAGGCGTCGCCCTCCTGGTAGGTGGGGTGCGGGATCCACACGCCGTCGGTCGAGTAGGCGACGCGCACCGCGCCGATCGGGCCCTCGAAGGGGATGCCCGACAGCATCAGCGCCGCCGAGGCGCCGTTGATGGCGACGATGTCGTGGGGGTTCTCCTGGTCGGCGCCGAAGATCGTCCCGACGACGTGGACCTCGTTGCGGAAGCCCTCGGGGAAGGAGGGGCGGAGCGGGCGGTCGATCAGGCGGGCTGTCAGCGTCGCCTGGTCGGTGGCGCGGCCCTCACGCCGGAAGAACGAGCCGGGGATCTTGCCCGCGGCGTACATCCGCTCCTCGATGTCGACGGTCAGCGGGAAGAAGTCCTGGCCCTCCCGGACCTTTCGGTTCGCCGTCGCCGTGACGAGGACGATCGTGTCCTCGATCCGGGCGACGACGGCCCCGTCCGCCTGGCCGGCGAGCTTGCCGGTCTCGAACGACAGGGTGCGGTCGGTCCCACTGATGGGGGCCGACACGGTGATGGCGTCCGCCATGTCACTCCTCGGTGCTCATGGCACCCGCACCGGTCAGTTCCCAGTCGTCGGGCACCCGGTCGGGCCGAGGACCCGGCGACTGGCAGCTGACGCTGGCGAGCGCCGGTGGTTGTCGACGGGCGATACCCTTCCCCGGCCTTCGGAGTACGCACCGCGCCGTCCTATGTGCGCCGGGCGACGCGCTGCGTGCCCGGCACCCTCCGCCCGCAGCGGCCTCCCGGCCGGTCGACGGGCGCCCGTCCGACTAGCGGCGGATTCCGAGCCTCGCGATGAGGTCGCGGTAGCGCTCGACGTCGTTCGCCCGCACGTAGTCGAGCAGGCGACGGCGGCGGCCGATCAGCTTCATGAGCCCGCGGCGGGTGTGGTGATCGCCGCGGTGGAGCTTCAGGTGCTCGGTGAGGTGGTTGATCCGCTCCGTGAGGATGGCAACCTGGACCTCGGGCGAGCCGGTGTCCGTCTCGTGGAGCCGGTACTGGGTGATCGTCGCCGTCTTGTCGGGCATGCAGAACGCAGACCTTCGCTGATCTCGTGCGCCAGCCGGTCGGACGTCATTGCCCGAACAGCCGGAGGGCGGGTCCGACGGAGCGGCTGCCCGCGCCGGGTCAGCCAGGGGCCGACACAGACATCGTAGCAGCCCGCCGCCGTTTCGGGCCCTCCCCGGTGCTCGCGCCGAGGCGACGCGGCCGTTCAGTAGCGCCAGGGGTCGACCTCGATGCGCACCGGAGTGGTCGGCCGCCCGGCCGCCTCCAGCGCGTCGGCGAGCGCCGCGGCGTCACGGGCGCGCACGAGGAACCGGTCCGGGCCGAGGGCGGCGCTCTCCACGGCCGCGCCGGCCCCCCCGCCCGCACCCGCACGCTGCGTCGCGAGCGAGGCGAGGAGCCCGGCCGACCCCTCGCCCGACACCAGCGCGAGGGCGCGTGCCGGCGGCAGCCGCAGCGCCTCGCGTCGCTCCCGCTCGGGGCGCGCCAACAGGTCCGGGTCGCCGCGGAGCGCGGCGAGGACGACCTCGTGGTCGGCGAGGCGCGTCTGGACGGCCACGAGGGCCGTCCGCCGGCCCTCGGCGCGGCGGCCGCCGACGAGGCGCGAGGCCTGGGCCAGGAGCGCGAGCGCCTGCTCCCCGGCGTGCAGGCGCGGCGCCAGCAGCTCCTGGTCGAAGTCGAGGAAGACGACCGCCGAGGCGTGGCGCGCCCGGTGCAGGACCGCCTCGGTGCCGACGAGCACCGGCGCCCCGGGCAGCGCCTCCCCCGGCGACGCCGGGCCGCTCACCTCGGCCACCTCCTCGCCGGTGAGCGCGGCGAGCTCCTCGGCCGCCCGCTGCACCCCGACCCGGAGCAGCTTCAGGCGCGACGACCCGCACGCCGCGCAGACGAGCGGCCGGCCGGCGCCACAGCGCGGGCACTCCAGGCGTCCGGCCTCCCCCGGCGCGGGACGCTCACGCTGCACCACCGCGGCGCCGCAGGACTCGCAGCGGGCGAGCTCGCCGCAGGCCCCGCAGGCGAGCAGGCGGGCCCTGCCGGTCCGGTTGAGCACGCACAGCACCTGGCGCCCCGGCTCCTCGGCCCTGGCGGCGCGCACGAGCGGGGCCAGCCGCTCGGAGTAGAGCCCGGAGCGGGGGTCGTCCCGCCTGCGGTCAAGCACCTCGAGCGGCGCCCAGCCGGCGCGCTCAGCCGCGCGCGGCAGCACCACGAGCTCGCCCCAGTCGAGCTGCTCCAGCGTCGGACAGGCGCTCGCGAGCAGGCACGGCGCCCCGGCGCGTGCCGCCCGCTCGGCGACGAGCACCCAGGCGTTCCAGGTCGGGGAGCGCGTCTCCACGAGCGCTTCGGCATGCGCGTCGAGCACCACGACCCCGCCGAGCCCCCGCACCGGCGCGAGGGCGGCGGCCCGGGTGCCGACGACGACCGGGGCGCCGGCGGCCGCCTGCGCCCATCCGTCGGGCTGCAGGGCGACACCGTGCCCGTTCGCCGCGAGCCGCCGCGCCAGGGTCTCGGCGTCGCGCCGCTCGGGGACGAGGACCAGCACCGCGCCGCGCCCCGACAGCTCGGCGAGGGCCGACTCGACGAGGGCGAGACGCGAGCCCGCAGGGGGGAGCCGGAGGACCGCCCGCTGGCGGCCGAGGGCAGTCCGCGTCGCCTCCGCCACGGCGGCCGCCGCCGGGGCCGCGCCCGGGTGCGCCGCCCCCGCGACGCCGGGGGGGGCCGCCTGGACCTGCCGCCGTGCCGGGGCCGCAGGCAGCTCCTTCACGAGCCGGGGGGCCGAGGCCGTGAGCAGGAAGGGGCGCAGGCGCCCGGCGTAGCGCCACGCGCCGAAGCGTGCGAGCGCGACGACGTCCGGCGCGGGACCGACCGAGACGACCTCGAGGACGGCGCGCAGCGCGACGCCGGCAGGTGGCGGCGCGTCGAGGCCGACGACCCAGCCCCGGACGCGCCGGCCGTGGAGCGGGACGCGCACCACGGTGCCGACCGTGACACGCGGGGCCAGTCCGTCGGGGAGCTCGTAGTCGAAGGTGCGGTCGACGCCGCTCACGTCGGGGAGCACCGAGACGGTGCGAGACCGCCGGCTCCCGGTGGCCTCGGTGCCGGTCGGCGCATCCTCCGCCCGACCGGCCGCCGGGCCCGCGCCCGTCGCCGCCACCCGCCGGTCAGCGGTCGCGAGCGCGCCAGCGCACGACGGCGTCGAGGATCGCCTCGGCGATCGCCGGCTTCGGCCCGAGCGGCACGTCGGTGCGCCCGCCGGAGCGGTCGAGGACCGTCACGGCGTTCGTCTCGCGCCCGAAGCCCGCCCCCGGCTCGCTGACGTCGTTCACCACGACCAGGTCGAGCCCCTTGGCGGTGAGCTTTTCCCGGCCCCGCTCGAGCGCCTCGCCGGTCTCGGCGGCGAAGCCGACCAGCACCTGGCCCGGCCGCCGGCGGCGGCCGAGCTCGGCGAGGACGTCCTCGGTCGGCTCGAGCACGAGCTCGGGGACCCCGTCTCGCTTCTTCAGCTTTCGGGCCGCGGGTGCCTTCGGACGGAAGTCCGCGACGGCGGCCGCCATCACGACGACGTCGGCCGTTCCCGCGCGCCCGAGGACCTCGGCAGCCATCTCCGCCGCCGTCTCGACCGCGACGGCCTCGACGCCCGGTGGCGGTGCCAGCTCGGACGCTGTGACCAGCTCGACCTCGGCACCCCGCCCGGCTGCCGCAGCCGCCAGGGCGTGGCCCTGGGTGCCGGTGGAGCGGTTGGCGAGATAGCGGACGGGGTCGATCGGCTCGCGGGTCCCACCGGCGCTCACGAGGACACGCACGCCGGCGAGATCGCCCCGGCGTGACCTGGCGGCGGCGAGGACCCTCGCCGCCGCCGCGACGACGGTCGCCGGCTCGGCGAGGCGACCCTCGCCGACGTCGCCGCCGGCGAGGCGCCCGGCCTCCGGCGGCACCACGAAGACGCCGCGGCGCACCAGCGTGGCGAGGTTCTCCTGGACGGCGGGGTGCTGCCACATCTCGGTGTGCATCGCCGGGCAGAGCACGACGGGGGCCGCCGTGGCGAGCAGCGTCGCCCCGAGGAGGTCGCGTGCGATGCCACCGGCGTACTCGCCGATCGCCCGGGCCGTCGCCGGCGCGACGACCACCAGATCGGCCCGGCGGCCGAGCCGGGTGTGCGGGATCGGGTCGTCGCCGCCGAACAGCTCGGTCCGGGCGGCTTCGGAGGCGAGCGCCGAGAACGTCGCCGCGCCGACGAAGCGGGTCGCCGCCTCGGTCATGACGGGGGCCACGTGGGCGCCTGCGTCGACCAGCCGGCGGCAGATCTCCACGGCCTTGTAGGCGGCGATGCCGCCGGTCACGCCGAGGACGACGAACGCGCCGTCCAGCGCCCTCAGCTCGCCGAGCCCGGCGCCGTCCGCGCCGCTCATCGCCGCTCGCGGGCCGAGCACGTCACGCCGCGCCGCCGTCGCCCGCCGGGCCGTGCCTGACGGCGCCCGGTCCCGCTACTCGGCCGGGGCGTCCCCGGCGGCCTCGGGAGCACCCGCGGCGTCGTCGGAGCCGTCCACGACCTCGAGGCCGACGATGCCCTCGGCCTCCTCGTCCACCGGCTCGGCGGGAACGCCGGCGCGCACCTTGCCCGCCGCGATCTCCTCGAGGGCGATGGACAGCGGCTTGCGTGCCACCGAGGTCACCTGGGGCGGCACGATCGCACCGAGACCCTCGCCGAGCTGGTTGAAGTAGGAGTTGATCTGGCGGCCGCGCTTGGAGGCCAAGGTGACGAGGGTGAACTTCGAGTCCACCTTGTCGAGGAGGTCCTCGATGGGCGGGTAGATCATCGTGCTACGCGGCTCTGCCATCGGATTCTCCTGTCGGCGTACAACGGCCCGCTGCGGGGACGCTCGGCACGACAGCGCGGCCCGCTCAGCCAGCCGCTGCTCGCGGCTTACTGCGAGCCGCGCTGGCGGCCTGACTCAACTATAGCGGCGAGCTCGTCGGCAGCCCGGTCGATGTCGTCGTTCACGACCACCGCGTCGGCGATCTCCCGGCCGAGCTCGAGCTCGCGCTGGCCGAGCTCGAGCCGCCGGAGCACGTGCTCCTCGGAGTCGCCCCTGCCCCGTAGGCGGGCTTCCTGTTCGTCGCGGGAGGGCGGGACGAGCAGCACGCACACGACGTCGTCGACGCCGCGGGCGAGGACCTGCTCGGCGCCCTGGACGTCGATCTCGAGCACGACGTCGTGGCCCGGCGGGGCCTCGGGGATCGGTGTCCCGTAGTACTCGCCGAGCACCGTCGCCCACTCGAGGAAGCCGCCCGCCTTGGCGTGGAGGATGAACTCCTCCCGGTCGACGAAGGTGTACGCGTCCTCGCGCTCGCCGGGCCTTCGCGGCCGGGTGGTCCACGACCGCGACAGCCACAGCCGCGGATCGCGCTCCACGAGACGGCGGATCACCGTCCCCTTGCCGGCCCCGCCGGGGCCGAAGACGACGAGGATCAGGGCCGCTCGACGGCCTCGAGCAGGGAGTCGCGCTGCTTCGCGCCAAGTCCCTGGAGGCGGCGCGTCTCGCTGATGCCGACGTGCTCCATGAGGCGGCGGGCCTTGACCTTCCCGGTACCGGGGAGGGACTCGAGCACCGCGAGGACCTTCATCTTGCCGACGGTCTCGTCCTTGTCCGCCTTTTCGAGGAGGTCCTTCAGACTGACGCGCCCGGTCTTGAGGTGATCCTTCAGCTCGGCGCGGGCCTTGCGCGCCTTGGCGGCCTTCTCGAGCGCAGCCCTGCGCTGTTCTGGGGTGAGGCTGGGAGGTTGGGGCATGAGCCGGTACGATAGCGCGGCAGCTCACGGTGCACCACGCTTCCCCGGCGACGTCCGTCGCGACCTCCTTGGCCGGGAGCCGTCTCCATGCGCGATCGGCGCGGGGCGCCGGACGAGTCGGCCGCCGGGGAGGGGCCTGTAGATGACCGAAGTTGAGGGCGGAGCGGCACCTGGCGCGGTGCTGGAGGTAGTCGGTCTTCGCACCGAGTTCCACCTCCGGCACTCGACCGTGCGCGCCGTCACCGGCGTGTCGTTCAGCGTGGCGGCGGGCGAGTGCGTCGGGCTCGTGGGCGAGTCCGGGTGCGGCAAATCGACCACCGGCCTGTCGGTGATGAAGCTCCTCCCGAACGTCGGGCACGTCACCGCGGGCGAGGTCCGCCTCCTCGGGCGGGACCTCGCGCCGTTGTCCGAGCGCGAGATGCAACAGGTTCGCGGCAATGACGTCGCGATGATCTTCCAGGACCCGATGACGTCGCTCAACCCGACGTGGACGATCGGCCGCCAGATCGCCGAAGGGGTCCGGCTCCACCGCAAGGTCTCGAAGGAGGACGCCCGCGATCGCGCGCTCGAGGTCCTGGAGCTCGTCGGGATGCCCCATCCGGCCGAGCGCCTCGACTACTACCCCCACCAGCTTTCCGGCGGGCTCCGCCAGCGCGTGATGATCGCCATAGCGCTCGCGTGCGAGCCGAAGCTCCTCATCGCCGACGAGCCGACGACGGCGCTCGACGTGACGATCCAGGCGCAGATCCTCGACCTGATCGACCAGCTGCGCGAGCGCCTGCACATGGCCGTGCTCCTCATCACGCACGACATGGGCGTGATCGCGGCGCGCACCAGCCGCGTGATGGTGATGTACGCGGGCAAGATCGTCGAGGCGGCCTCCACCGACGAGCTCTTCACGTCGATGCGCCACCCCTACGCCGAGGCGCTCCTCGACTCGATCCCCCGCCTCGACCAGGACCGGACGAAGCCGCTCTTCAGCATCCCCGGACTGCCGCCGGACCTGTCGATCGACGTCAAAGCATGCCGGTTCGCGCCGCGCTGCCGCTACGCCTCGGACCGTTGCCGGACCAAGGAGCCGCTCCTCGCCCCGGACGGGACCGGGCGCCGGCCGGGTGCCGAGGACGGCGCGGGCGACGCCTGGACGCTCGCCCACCCGGGGACCGCCGAGCACGTTTACGCCTGCTTCCACCCCGTGTCCGGGCTTCAGGCTGAGCCGAAGGCACCGGAGCTGCCCGGCGCGGCGCCGGTCGAGCTCGGCCTCGCGCTGCCCGCCGAGGTTGCCAAGCCTGCGGCGAGGCTGGACGAGCTGGCGCGCGAGGTGGTGCTGCACGTCGACCACCTGGTGAAGGAGTACCAGGTGACCGCCGGTGCCATCGTGCAGCGCAAGATCGGCACGGTGAAGGCGGTGTCGGACGTCTCCTTCGAGGTCCACCGTGGCGAGACCTACGGCCTCGTCGGCGAGTCCGGCTGCGGCAAGACGACGATCGGCCGCTTGGTGGTGGCCCTGGAGCACCCGACGGCCGGGAGCGTCCGCTTCGAAGGCGGCGACCTCGCCTCGCTCCGGGGAGCGCAGATGCGCCGGCGTCGGCGCGACCTCCAGCTGATGTTCCAGGATCCGTACTCGTCGCTCGATCCCCGGATGCGGGTGGGCTCGATCGTGGGCGAGCCGCTCGTCGTCCAGGGGATCGGCACGCGCGACGAGCAGCACGCGCGCGTCGCCCAGCTGCTCCGCGAGGTGGGCCTGTCGCCGAAGGCCGCCCAGCTCTACCCCCACGAGTTCTCCGGCGGCCAGCGCCAGCGGATCGGGCTGGCGCGCGCCCTCACCTTGAACCCGAAGCTCATCGTCGCCGACGAGCCCGTCTCGGCGCTCGACGTGTCGATCCAGGCACAGATCATGAACCTGATGCGCACCCTGCAGGAGCGCCACGGGCTGACGTACATCGTCATCTCGCACGACCTTGCGGTGGTGAAGTACCTGGCCGACGTGATCGGCGTGATGTACCTCGGCAAGCTCGTGGAGCAGGGGCCCGCCGAGGAGCTCTACGCGCGGGCCGCGCACCCCTACACGCGTGGTCTGATCGACACGATCCCGGCGCCGGACCCCGTCGCCGCCCGCCAGCGCAAGCACGCCGCGATCCATGGCGAGCTCCCGAGCGCCATCAACCCGCCGAGCGGCTGCCGCTTCCGCACCAGGTGTCCCTTCGCACAGGACCGCTGCGCCGAGGAGGAGCCCACGATGCGCCGCTTCGGCCCGGGGCACGTCGCGGCGTGCCACTTCCCGCTCCAGAACCCGGTGCCCGACGTGGACGCCGAGGTCGCCGCGTCGCACAACTGAACGGTCCGCCGGACGCCCCCGTAGACGGCGCGCGACCGGCCCTCAGCGGCGCTGGAGCCGCACCTCGAACGCGTCTCGCAGGGCGTCCCCCACGAAGTTCAGCGCCACCACGACGAGAACGATCGCGACACCGACCGGGTAGATCTCCCACCAGTAGCCGGCAACGGCGTAGCTCACGCCGTTGGACAGCATGGAGCCCCAGTCGGTCTGGGGTGCCGGGACGCCGAGCCCGATGAAGCCGAGGGCCGCGAGGAGCAGGATCGCGTCGGCGACCTGGAAGGTCGCGTTCACGATGATCGTGCCGATCGTGTTCGGCACGATGTGGCGCAGCACGATCCGCCGGCCGCCGCCTCCCATGACGCGCACGGCCTGGACGAAATCGCGGACGCGCAGCACCAGCGTCTCGCCGCGGACGAGACGCGCCGGCACGAGCCAGGCCGTCATCCCGATGATCAATATCAGCAGCGTCAGCGAGGCCTGGAAGATCACCGCCAGGACGATCAGCAGGAACAGGAGCGGAATGGAGAGCAGCACGTCGACGATGCGCATCATCACCGCGTCGACCCACCCGCCGAAGTAGCCGGAAATGGCGCCCCAGAGCACGCCGACGACCGTGGCGATTCCGGCCGCTGCGAAGCCGACCTCCAGCGAGGTCTGTCCTCCGTACATGATGCGGCCGAGCATGTCGAAGCCGGTCCCGTCGGTACCCAGCGGGTAGGCGGCGCTCGGCGGCGAGTTCTGGCTCGAGTTCATGAGGGCGAGCTGGGAGTTCGTCTGGTTGGTGTGGTAGAAGACGGGCCCGAGGAAGCAGAGCAAGATCATCAGCAGGATGATCACTGCGCCCACCACCGCCAGCTTGTTCTCCACGAAGACCCGCAGCAGCTGCACGGTGAGCCCGCCGCCCGACGTTGCCTCCCCGCCGGCCGGGGCACCCGCGACCTCAACCGGGCCCACCTCTTCCTCGACCAGCTCCTCGAGGATCATGGGATCGGGACCGAGGGCCACTAGACGTCTCCTCCCACGGCGAGCCAGGCACCTCGCCCGGAGCCGCCGCGACCCGTCAAGTCACGCAGTCTCATCACGTCACGTGTATCGGACACGAGGGTCGACTATCGCATAGAGGACGTCGGCGATGAGCGAGCCGATCACGGTAGCGATTGCGGCGACGAGGGTCGTGCCGAGAAGCAGCGGCACGTCGTCGCCCAACGCGGCGTTCGTCGTCAGCAGGCCCATCCCTGGGTAGTTGAACACCGTCTCGGTAATGAGTGCACCGCCGACAATCGTCGGCAGCGACAGCCCGAGCAGGGTGATGAGCGGGATCAGCGCGTTGCGCAGGGCATGGCGGAAGAGCACCCGCCTGGGACCGGCGCCCTTGGCCCGGGCGGTGCGGATGTAGTCCTCGGCCATCGCCTCCATCATCGACGAGCGCATGTAGCGGCTGAAGGAGGCGATCGTGATCGCCGACAGCGTCAGCACCGGCAGGACGAGGCCGCGAGGCTCGGCGAGAATCCCGCCAACCGTGCTGGCCGAAGGCGCCTGGATCGGGAACCACTTGAAATCGATGGCGAAGTACAAGATGAGGAGGGTCCCGAGGAGGAACGCCGGCATGGCGTAGAAGATGAAGGACACGCCGGTCAGCACGTAGTCGAGGAGCCTGTTCCTCCGCACGACCTGCAGGACGCCGAGCGGCACCGCGACCAGCACGGCGAAGACCGTCGAGATGCCGAGCAACACGAGCGTCTTCGGCAGCCGGGAGAAGATCAGGTCCTTGACTGTCTCGTTCGACCGGTAGGAGTAGCCGAGGTTGAAGTGCAAGACCAGGTTCTCGAGATAGCGATAGAGCTGGTCCCAGATCGGCAGGTCGTAGCCGTTCAGCGCGTTGAACGATGCGACCTGGCCTGGAGTCGCACGGGCGCCGAGAGCGGCTCGCGCGGCGCCGCCGGGGATGATGTGGGCGAGGAGGAACATGACCAGCGTGACGCCCACGAGCACCACGGCCGCTTGCAGCAGCCGGCGCACGAGATAGTAGATCAGCGATATCCCCTCTCTAGTGCTCCGAGGCTAGGTGAACCCGGGCATTCTCGCGTGAAGCCGCGCCTTCGCGCGACGCCTGGACGAGCACAGTCCCCGGCGCGGTCGAGTGACGATCGCACCGGGGACTGCTCGCATCCGCCGGCCCACCGGGCCGGGTCCGTGCTCGGTTCGGCTAGCTCTTGATGTGCCAGGTCTCCGGCAGGATCGCGTCGAGGCAGTTGAACGGGATGACCCCGGTGACGGTCTTCGCAACCTCGTCCACGCCGATCGCGTTCGGCTGCCAGAGGTAGGGCAGCTGCTTGGCGAGGTAGTTCTCATACTGGGCGAAGTAGGTGTTGTTCGAGCTGAAGTCGGTCGCCTTGATCAACCGGTCGGCCGTCGGGTCGCTGTAGGAGCCGGCGTTCGACCCGGCGCCCGTCTCGAACAACTCCTCGCCGGTCGGGTAGTAGTCGGGTGCGAAGATCCACAGGCCGTAGTTGGCGATCTCCCAGGCGTGGTTCGCGGGAACCGCCTCGCCGGCCACCTCGGTGAAGGAGCCCGGCAACAGCGTCACGTGGATGCCCAGGGTCGACCAGGACTCATCCTCCGCCTGCACCTGCTGGGTGAAGAACAGCTGGCCGGTGGCGTAGGACATCGTGAGGTTGAGCTTGGTGCCGGCGGGCACGCCGCACTTGCTCGCGTCCTTGCAGACGTCGACGCCGCCAGGCACGATGCTCCAGCCGTGCTCCTGGAGCAGCTTCTTCGCCGTCGCCGGGGCGTAGGCGTACGGGTTCGTCTCCTCGTACGACGTCACGAAAGGGTTCTTCGGCAGGACGGGCACGGGGCCATAGGTCGCTGTCCCGTACCCCTTGTCCAGCTTCTTCACGTAGAGCGGCTGGTCGACGAGGTCCTGCATCGCCTGGCGGAAGTACAGCTGGCTGATGATCTTCCCGGCCTGGCCGTTGTCTCCTGTGGACGTGAAGTTATAGAGGCCATACGCGATGGCCCACGTCGGACCGAGCGCGATGTTGTACTTGGACGACAGCCGGGGGTTGTTCGGGCCCGGCTGCGTCTCGCTCTTAGCCGGCTCGGTGATGTTCTGCGGGTTGAGGTAGCCGATGTCGGTGCTCCCCCCGAAGAGCGAGTCGACCTCCGCGCTGTCCGAGGTGAAGTACTGCTCCACGAACTTCGCGTACGTGGGCTTCACCGGCCCCGTGTACTTGGGGTTCGGCACGAAGACGTCGTCACCGGTCGCGTTGAACGTCTGCAGCTTCCACGGCCCGTCGATGACCGTCCAGATCTTGCTCGTGGTGTAGGTCGCGAATGCACCCGTTGACTTGGCCGAGGAGGTCGGGTTGTAGCCCGACTGGATGGAGAGGAAGTCGTAGACCGCCGCGCAGGACTTCGCAGCCGCGGAGACCGGTGTCCAGGTCGTCGCACCCTTCACCGTCGCCTTGGCAACGGTGACCGAGGTGAACGCCGCCTTCGCGCAGAGCTCGTTGCCGGGCTTCTCGGTGAGCGAGGTCACGTCCCACGCCATCGGCAGCGGGGTGATCTGGGACAGCTCGTTGTACGTGTACCAGTAGCTGTTCACCGCGCCCGTCAGGTTCAGCACGAGCTGTGTCGGGCTGTTCACGACGACCGACTTGATGTCGTCGGGGATAGTACCGGGCACGTACCCGGCGTAGCCGCCCGGGTTCGTGCGGTAGATGTTCAGCCAGAACGCCACATCCTGAGCGGTGACCGCCTCGCCATTCGACCACTTGTAGCTGTTCAGATCGATCGTGACGGTCTTGTTGCCGTTCGAGTAGACGGGCTTCTTACCGATCGAGTACTTGAGGTTGAGGGTCGGTGCTGCTCCCGTGCCGAACCAGTAGAGCGGCCGGTACATGAGGTTCTGGAAGTACGAGATGTTGGGCACGCTGAAGAACGACAGGCTCTGGAACGGGAAGATGTAGTTCGGCCCGCTCCCGGGCAGCTCCGCGAAGCTGATGGAGCCCGAGACGGCGTGCGCCTTGGTCGAGGACGACCTCGTCGACGCGCCACTCGCGGCGATCCCGCTCGCCCCGATACCGACCACTAGCGCGACGGCCGCTGTGATCGTTCCGACGACACTGAGCATCCTGCGGCGGCTCTGGACACGACCCATCGCTTGCCTCCTGGCGTCCCGCCCGAACAGGGGTTCGCCCCCCTCTCGAGGCCGTCACCCCCCTCACCGCGCTGTGAGGAGCCTGGGTGGTGCCAATAAATGTAGCGCGTTCGTAATGTGCTGTACATAGTGTGCTGCTCTCGCCCGGCAGCGTGGCGGTCGGGGTGGAGCTGCGGGCCGGCGGGCATCTCGGACCGGGCTCAGCCGGAGAAGTACCAGCTCTCGGGCGTGATAGTCAGCAACGGGCTCTGTGGCACGGCGCCCTCGAGGTTCTGCTGGATCTCGGTCAGCGAGTACGCCGCGCTCGGCTGCCACACCACCGGGAGCTGCACGGCGAGGTAGTCCTGCCAGTCGTCGAGGGTGACGTGATTGGGGTCGGGGGCGAAGACCGTCGAGCGGATGAGCTGGTCGTTCCGCGCGCTCAGGTAGCTGCCGACGTTCGAGGTGGCCGTCGACTGGAACGTCTCCTCGCCGGTCGGGTAGTAGTCCGGTGCGTAGGTCCAGCCCTCGCCCCAGTCCTCCAGCTCCCAGGTGCACGAGGCGCCCGAGCACGCCGTGGCGTTGCCGAGGACGGTGTCGAAGCTCGCCGCCGTGAGGTTGACCCGGATGCCCGCCAGCGACCAGGCGCGCTGCTCGGCCTGGACCTCCTTGGCGGCGCCGGGGCCGGAGTCGACGTACTCCATCGCGAACGCGAGCGGCGTACCCGCCGGCACGTGGCACTCCTTGGCGTTCACGCACGTCGTGATGCCCCCGGGCACCACGTTCCAGCCGTGCGCCCGGAGGAGCCGTATCGCCTTGGCCGGGTCGTAGGGATAGGGGTTCTTCTTCTCGGTGCCCGTCGCCAGCTGGTTCGCCGGCTCGACCGGCACCGGGCCGTACGTCGGCACGCCGTAGCCGTCATCGACGCTCTTGATGATGCCGGACTGGTCGACGAGCGACTGGAAGGCCTGGCGGAAGTAGAGCTGGCTGAAGATCGTCCCGGCGTAGCCGCCGTCGGCCTTCGAGTTGAAGTTGTAGGGGAAGTAGTTGATGCCCCAGCTGTAGAGGGGGACGAGGTCGTAGCGCCCGGCGAGCCGCGGGTTGTTCGGGCCGGCCACCTCGGCGCTCCTCGCCGGCGAGGTGGCGTCCTCGGCCGGGAGGTAGCCGACGGTGACCTTGCCCGCCACGAGCGCCTGGAACTCCGCCTTCGCCGAGGTGAAGGGCTGCTCGACGAACTTCGCCAGGGTCGGCTTGACGGGGCCGGTGTAGCGGGGGTTGGGCCGGAACACGGCGAGGCCGGCCACCGTGAACTTGACGAGGTGCCACGGCCCGTCGACGACCTGCCAGAGCGGGTTGGTCGCGTAGGTGGCGAGGGCGGCGCTCGACTCCTTCGCCGCGACCGGGTCGTAGCCCGCCTGCTCGGACAGGTAGGTGAACACGTCGGCGCACGACTTCGCCGCCGCGGACGCCGGCGAGCCCTTCGAGCTGAGCCTCACCGACGCGTACGGGGCCGAGGCGCACGACGTCGCGCCCTTCGCCTGCCCGTTCCCCGAGACGTCCCAGGCGAGGGGCATCGGCGTGATCTGGGACAGCTCGTCGGAGGTGAACCACTCGGGGTTGACGCGCTTGGTCAAGATGATCACGACCGAGGAGGCGTCGGGGGCCCGGACCGACTGGATGTCGTCGGGGATCGCGCCAGGGACGTAGCCCCCCCAGTTCTGCTTCTCGACCTTCAGCATGTTCAGCCAGAACATGACGTCGGCGGCCTGGACCGCCTCGCCGTCCGACCACGCTGCGCGGCGGAGGTTGATCGTCACCCGGGTGTCCCCGTCGGCGTACACGGGCGAGCTCGCCAGCGAGAGGGCGGGGTCGAGCACCGGCTGGCCGCCGGCGCCGAACCAGTAGAGCGGACGGAACATCAGGTACTGGAACTGGGCCGTGTTGTTCTGGCTGTAGAACGCCGAGCCCTCGAACGGGAAGATGTAGTCGGGCGGCGTCTGGACCGCCTCGGCGAAGGTCGCCGTGCCGCCGGGCAGCTTGACCGTCGGCGGGTCGCCCGCCGCGGGACGCGACTGGGCCGCTCCCGCCCAGCCGGTGCCGGCGGCGAGCGTCGCGAGGAGCACGGCCGCGCAGGCGGCCACCGGCGCGCGGCGCCGGGGCCGGTGCCGCCGGGCTGCTCTGATGTCGGGTTGTGAGGTCAACGGCCCACCGGGTCAACGGAAATGCGCTGGCGGGAGCGGTCGACACGGCGGCCCCCCGACGCGCCAGTGTTCGAAACCGTAGCGCGTTCGTAACTTCGAGCCGGCCCAGCAGCCTCCTCCGGGGGCACCCCGGTCAGCTCGGGGCGAGCGTCTCGGCGAGCGCGGCCGCGGCGGCGGACGGATCCGGCGCGCCCGTCACCGCCCGGCCCACGACCAGCAGGCCGGCGCCCGCCGCGAGCGCCTCGGCCGGCGTCGCGACCCGGGCCTGGTCGTCGAGGGGCGCGCCCCGCGGGCGCGTGCCGGGGACGACGCGGAGGAGGCCCGGCGTGACCCGGCGCACGAGGGCGAGGTCCGTCGCGGCGCACACCACCCCGCCGCAGCCGGCCGCTTCGGCGAGCCGAGCCCGCTCCTCGAGCAGGGCCGGCACCGCACGGGGCTCGCTCGTCAGCACGGTCACGCCGAGTGCCATCGGCAGGCGTCCCGCCCCGGCGTCGGCGCCGCCTTGCGCGAGCCCCTCGACAGCGGCACGCACCATGGCGCCGCCACCGGCGGTGTGCACCGTCACGTAGGCCGGCGCCAGGCGCCCGAGCACCCGGGCGCTGCGACCGACGGTCGTCGGGATGTCGTGGAGCTTGACGTCGAGGAAGACGTCGAACCCGTCGGCCACGAGCAGCTCGACCGCCCGGGGGCCGGCGGCCGCATAGAGCTCGAGCCCGACCTTGGCGACGCGGAAGTACGGCGCCAGCCGCTGGGCGAGGGCGCGGGCCTCGTCGAGGTCGTCGAGGTCGAGGGCGAGGGCGAGCATGTCGCGCGCCGGGTGGCCAGGTATGCGGGGCTGGCCCGTCATCTGGGCTGGCCCGTCATCTGGGCTGGCCCGTCATCTGGGCTGGCCCGTC
>Ga0209415_10000396_pt1 | contig 79811 bp, 79 predicted proteins | sample PeaSoiSIISIP2007_FD_187696 | JGI IMG/M metagenome (GOLD analysis project Ga0209415, IMG submission 187696) | Peat soil microbial communities from Weissenstadt, Germany - SII-SIP-2007 (SPAdes) (version 2) | ecosystem: Environmental > Terrestrial > Soil > Wetlands > Peat | place: Germany...
TACCGCCGCCTCGCGCTTGCTTCTCTTCCGGTGACCACTTGGCGCCGCGCGCGCATCGCATCCTACGGCGAGTTCTGGCCTCATTACTTGCGCGAGCACGCCAAGCCGGCGCCGTGAGCCGCGCTTCATCGCCCTAAGGCTCCCTGACATAGATGCCGGGCGCATCGCAGAGCGGCGCGTAGCCCTTGCCGGCAGCTCCCATGGCGGGAGGCGCCACCGGCTTCCCCGATCGGCGCGCGAGCCAGTCACGCCAGCGCGGCCACCACGAGCCGTCGTGACGCTCGGCCGTCCGTTGCCAGGCATCGGGATCGATGTAGATCTGGTCCTCCTTGTGCGTCGAGATCTGATGGTAACGGTTGGGATTGCCGGGCGGATTGACGATGCCGACGTTATGGCCACCGTTCGAGAGCACGAAGGTCACCTCTGCGTCGGTGAGCATCTGTATCTTGTAAACGGACCGCCATGGCGCGACATGGTCGGTGACGGCGCTGACGGCGAATATGGGGACGTGAATGTCGCGCAGCGATACGGGCTTGCCGCCGGCCTCGAAGCGCGCTTCGGCCAAGTCGTTGTCGAGAAACAGGCGGCGCAGATATTCCGAATGCATGCGGTAGGGCATGCGCGTCGCATCGGAGTTCCACGCCATCAGATCGTTCAACGACGCGCGCTCGCCCATGAGATACTCGTGGACCATCGCAGACCAGATGAGATCGTTGGAGCGCAGGAGCTGAAACGTGCCAGCCATTTCGCGCGAATCGAGATAGCCGCGCTCCGCCATCATGTCCTCGAGGAACTGAATCTGATCGTCGTCGATGAAGAGCATGAGCTCGCCGGCCTCGGTGAAGTCCGCCTGCGCCGCGAAGAGTGCCATGCTCTTGAGCCGCGCGTCGCCGTCACGCGCCATTGCGGCGCCGGCGATCGAGAGCAAGGTGCCGCCGAGGCAATATCCCGCGGCGTGGACCTTGCGATCGGGGAGTATGGCGGAGACCGCGTCGAGCGCATCCATGATCCCGAGACGGCGATAATCCTCGAGCCCGAGGTCACGGTCGTTCTCGGTCGGGTTCTTCCAAGAAATGGCGAAGACGGTGAAGCCCTGCTCGACGAGGTAGCGGACGAGCGAATTCTCCGGCGACAGGTCGAGGATGTAGTACTTCATGATCCAGGCCGGCACGATCAGCACGGGCTCCGGATGCACTTCGGCCGTCGCCGGCGCATATTGAATGAGTTCGATGAGACGGTTGCGGTAGACCACCTTGCCCGGCGTCACCGCGACATTCCGTCCGACCACGAAGGCCTCGGCGCCGACGGGCCGTTCGCCCGCGGTCATGCGGCGCCAATCTTCCCAGGCATTGAGCGCGCCGCGCGCGAAATTGTTGCCGCCCTGTTGCAGCGTCTGCTCGAGAATCAGCGGGTTGGTGAGGGGAAAGTTCGAGGGAGCAACGACGTCGAGCATCTGGCGCGCAATGAAGGACGCGACATTCTCGTGATGCCCCGAGACGCCCGCTATGTCCGTCGTGGCGCTCTGCCACCACCGCTCGATCGAGAGAAAGCTCTGGTGGAGCGCATTGAAAGGCCAGCGCTGCCAAGCAGCATCTCGAAAGCGGCGATCCTGCGGCAATGGCTCGACGCAAGGGGCGCAACTCTCACCGACGGACGCCTTCAAGCAATAGGAGGAGAGCTCCAGCCACTGCTGACCGGCTTGCTTCGCCAGCTGAAACTGCTTGTCGGGGGAGAGCAGCAAGTGCTGCGCCCAATCGGCGACGGCCTGGTTCACCGCCACCGGCGACACTCCTCCCGTCATGCGGGCGATCGCGGCGTGATAAAGCTTGTCGAAACTCACGGAAGCCGGCGCAGAGGCTGCGAAACCCTCGGCGGCGGTCGGAGATTCGTCTTTTGGCATGGCTCGCTCCTTCCCTAACTCATGGTAGTCGGCGGAGCCCGGACGCAACGAGTTTAATTCTACCGCAGCCGGAAAATGCGCTCTTTGATGCAGATCAGGTTTGGAGAATAGGCCAGGGCGACGGCGGAGCGGATCGCCCGCGGCCATGCCTTTCTTGCGCGGCCGCAGGGACCTATGCTCACGGCGTAACGCGAGAATGTCCTTGGCGCCGAGGATCGGATGGGTTGAGGCGGGGAAACCCGTCGAAGCGAACGCGGCGCGGCCGCAGGCGTAGAGGAGGAGAATGATGCTCGAGCTTTATCACAGCGTCAATTCGGTCTGCGCTCAGAAGGTGCGCATCGCGCTCGCCGAGAAGGGCCTCGAATACAAAGAGCATCTCATGACGCTTGCCGGCGACCAATTCGACCCGGCCTATATGAGGCTCAATCCCAATGCGGTGGTCCCGACGCTCATCCATGACGGCCAGGCGATCATCGAATCATCGGTGATCCTTTATTACCTCGACGAGGCGTTTCCAGAAAGGCCCCTCATGCCGGCGCCGCCGCTCGCCCGCGTGCAGGTTCGGCTCTTCAACAAGCTCATCGACGAGTATGTCCACAATTCCTGCACGATTCTGAGCTTCGCCACCGCCTTCCGAGCGCGGCTGCTGGGCATGAGCCCGGAGGCAAGGGAGGCCGAGCTCGCCAAGTCGCCGAGCAAGAAGCGTTCGGAATACAAGCGCGACGTCGTCGCCAATGGCCTCGATTCGCATTTCGTCGCGGAGGCGTTGGAGTGGCACGAGAAGCTATTGACCTGGATGGAAAAGGCGATGCAGTCCGGCCCGTATCTCGCGGGCGAACGCTATTCGCTCGCCGATGTCGCGGTCCTTCCCTACATCCTGCGGCTCGAGCTTTTGCGCCTCTCGGCGTTGTGGGATGAGCGTCCGGGCGTCAAAGGCTGGTGGGAGCGCATTCGTCAGCGCCCGTCCACGCAGCAGGCGATCTTCCAGCAGATGACAGAAGCCGACGGGGCCCCGTTCCGGAATTTCGCGCCCGATCCCTGGCCGAAACTGCGCGCGCTGGTCGCCTGATCGGATTCGGGATCGCGGCGACCGATGAGCCCCGCGATGCGACCGCGCTTGTCATCGTCGACGCCGGAGGGCGGATCAAACACGCATGGCTGACGCTTCGCGCCGTCTGACGCTGACCGAGCGAACGCGGGCCGGGATACGCGACGTTCTCGAAGGGCGGCGGCGCGGCCTGCGCCGGCTCCTGCCTTTCTTCGGGCCGGCCGTCGTCACCTCCGTCGCCTACATCGATCCCGGCAACTTCGCGACCAATATCCAGGCCGGCGCCAGATACGGCTATCAGCTCCTCTGGGTGGTCTTGCTCGCGAACGCGATCGCCATGCTGTTTCAGGCGCTTTCAGCAAAACTCGGCATCGTCACCGGGCGCAACCTCGCGGAAATGTGCCGCGAGCAGCTTCCTCGGCCGCTCGTCGTCGCAATGTGGCTCGTCAGCGAGATCGCCGCCATGGCGACCGATCTGGCCGAGTTTCTCGGCGGCGCGATCGGCTTGGCGCTGTTGTTCAATATGCCGCTGCTTGCCGGAATGGGCGTCACGGCGGTCGTGACCTACGGCATTCTCGCGGTGGAACGCTCCGGCTTCCGGCCGGTGGAGCTGATCATCGGCAGCCTGGTGGCGATCATCGCGCTTTGCTATGTCGTCGAGCTGGTCCTGGCGCCGGTCGATTGGCGCGCGGCGGCGCTGCATTCCGTCCTGCCGCGGCTCCCCGACGCCGCGGCACTGATGATCGCCGTCGGCATTATCGGCGCGACCGTGATGCCGCATGCGCTCTATCTCCATTCGGGCCTGACGCAGGCGCGCATGCGGGCGCGCGATGACGGCGAGATGAAGACGCTGGTGCGCTTCTCGAACCGCGAAGTGATCATCGCCTTGACCATCGCCGGCATCACCAACATGGCAATGGTCGTGATGGCGTCGAGCGCCTTTCACGCCGGGCATGCCGACGTGGCGGAGATCGAAACGGCGTACCTCACGCTGGCCCCACTCCTCGGCTTCGCGGCGGCCGCCGTGTTCCTCGGGTCGCTGATCGCCTCGGGCATCTCGAGTTCGGCGGTCGGCACCATGGCCGGCCAGATGATCATGCAGGGCTTCGTCGGATTCCGCATCCCCGTCTGGCTTAGACGCGTGATCACGATGATTCCGGCCTTCATCGTCGTGGGGCTCGGCGAGAACGCGACGAGCGCCCTGGTCGCGAGCCAGGTTGTCCTGAGCATCACGCTTCCCGTACCAATGCTTGCGCTCGTAATCTTCACCAGCCGGAGCGACATCATGGGCGCTTTCGCCAGCCCGCGCCCGATGGTTGCCGCCGCAATTGTCGGCGCCGCCATCGTGCTGGCACTCAACGCGGTGCTGCTCTTGCAGAATTTCGGCGTTGCGATCCCCGGGCTGGCAGCGGCAAATTGATCGCTTGCGGCGGGATCTGGACGCAATTCCGTTTCAGGCTGCAATGGGGCGGGCCGCGCTTGACTCGGCGCATGCATCGAGCGCATTACCACGCGCGAAGCCGGCGGGAAGGCCTGGCCGGTCGAAGAACGAGAGAGCAAGCCCGGCGCGCTCTCGGAACAGGGAGGAGCTCATGAAGGTCCTTGCGGCTACCGGTCTCGCTCTCTCGCTGGCGATCATGCCTCCCGCCGGGGCGGCGGAGAGCATCAAGGTCGGCTTGGTCACGACCTTGTCGGGCCCGGCCGGCATCATCGGATCGCAGGTCAGCGACGGGGCGCGGCTCGCGCTCGCCCATCTCAACGGCAAGATCGGCGGCCTTCGCGCCGAGCTCCTCATCGAGGACGATCACCAGAAGCCCGACCTCGGCGTCGAGGTTGCGAACAAGTTCCTGCGCTCCGACAAGGTCGACGCCATCATCGGCGGCACCTTCTCCAACATCACCTTGGCGATGGTCGGCCCGATCGAGCGCGCGGAAACCGTCATCATCAGCGCTGTCGCCGGCCCCTCACAGCTCGCCGGCAAGGAGTGCTCGCGCTACTTCTTCTCGGTCTCCTGGCAGGGCGACAATTTCGCGGAAGCGATGGGGAGTTGGCTGCAGGCGGGCCACAAGCAGAACCTCTTTCTGATGGCGCCCAATTACGCCGCCGGACACGACGTGATCGCCGGCTTCAAGCGCTACTACAAGGGCTCGATCGCCGATGAGATTTTCACGCCGCTCGGCCAGCTCGACTTCGCGGCGGAGCTGTCGCAGATCCACGCGCGCAACCCTTCGGGCGTCTTCGTCTTCTATCCGGGCGGCCTCGCCATCCAGTTCGTCAAGCAATATGCGCAGGCTGGGCTCAGGGAGAAATACCCGCTCTACACGGCCTATACGGTCGACAACGCGACGCTTCCCGCGATGGGTGACGATGCGCTTGGCCAGACCACGGCGACTCTATGGAACGCCGAGCTGGACAATTCCGCGAACAAACGCTTCGTCGCGGATTTCACGGCGAAGTACCACAACCTTCCGGCCGAATATGCGGCGCAGTCCTATGACGCCGTGATGCTCCTCGACAGCGCCGTCAAGGCCGTCAAGGGCAAGATCGAAAACAAGCCCGCCTTCATCGCCGCGCTGGAAAAGGCGGACTTCCACTCCGTGCGCGGCCATTTCCGCTTTAACACCAATCATTTCGCGATTCAGAACCTCTATATGGAGGAGGTCGTGAAAGGCGCAGACGGCAAGCCCTACCTGAAGCTCGGCCCCGTCGCGATGAGGGACCACGGCGACGCCTATGCCGAGGAATGCACGCTCAAGTGAGCGCCGCAGCTTCGCAGCGCGGCCTACGGCAGGCGGCGGCCGAAGAGCCAGGCGGCCGAGGACAGGGTGGCGAGGGCAATGAGCGCCATCGGCCAGAGATTCTGGCCGACCTCGACTGCCGGCATGTTCTTGAGGAACAGACCGCGCGAGATCGCCGTGAAGTAACGCATGGGATCGACGAGCGTGAGCAGCTGCAGCCATTGCGGCATGTTCTCGACCGGCGTCACGAAGCCGGATAGGAGGATTGCGGGAGCGTAGAAGGTGAAGGCGCCGAGAATCGCCTGCTGCTGCGTCGCGGCGAGCGATGAGATGAAGAGCCCGACGCCGATCACCGCGGCGAGAAAGACCGCCATCCCCGCATAAAGCAGCGCCAGGCTGCCGACGAACGGCACTTTCAGAACGAAAACGGCGATCGCCAGGATGAGGCTGACCTCGCCGGTGCCGATCAGGAAGGCCGGCACCGCCTTGCCGATCAGGATCTCGATGGACTCGAGCGGCGAGACCAGAAGCTGCTCGAAGGTGCCGAGCTCGCGCTCGCGCGCCACGGAAAGCGCCGTCACCACCATGCCGAGCAGCATGGTGAGCGCGCCGATGAGACCGGGGACGGTGCTCCATCGTGCCGTGAGGTTGGGGTTGAACCATGCCCGCGCCACAAGGACGCTCGGCGGATGCGGCAAGCCGCGCGCGGCCACCAGGTCCCGGTTGAACTGCGCGACGATCCCGGTGGCATAGCCCTCGACGATCTGCGCCGCATTCGAGCGCCGTCCGTCGAGAATCAATTGAACCTCGGTCGGCCGGCCAGAAGCGAGATCGCGGGAGAAGTCCTGGTCGATCTGCAACACGAGTACGACGTCGGTCGAGTCGATCGCCGTGCGGATCTCCGGCGCACCGCGCAAGGCCCGCACCTCGGCGAAATAGGGCGAGCCGGCGAAGCGGGCGACGAGTTCCCGGGATTGCAGGCCCAGATCCTGGTTCAGCACGGCCATGCGGACGTTCGTTACCTCCTGCGTCATCGCGAAGGCGAAGATAAGGAGTTGCACGACCGGCGGCACGACCAGAATCATCCGGCTGCGCGGGTCGCGCCAGACCGCGAACAGCTCCTTGACGATGAGGAAGCGGATCCGCTGCCACATCGCTCAGTCGAGCCGCAAGCGGGTGACGCGCGCCGCCGCCGCCAGTAGCACGGCTGCGATCGCCGCCATGGCCAGCGCGTTCGGCACCAGCACCGCAGCCACATCGCCGGCGAGGAACAGCGTCTGCAGGCTCGGGACGAAGTAGCGTGCCGGCAGCGCGCAGGCGAGGATGCGGATGGGGAGCGGCATGCTCGCGATCTCGAACAGAAAGCCCGAGAGCATGATCGCTGGCAGGAATCCGACGATCAGCGCTGCCTGGCTCGCGACGAACTGGTTGCGGGCGAGCGTCGAGATGAGCAGCCCGAAGGCGAGCATGCACAAGAGAAAGACCGCGGACACCCCGGCGAGCACGGCGAAGGAGCCGCGGAACGGCACGTGGAAGAACGCGATCGCCGCGCCGACCGACAACGCCATCGCCGCCATGCCCAGAAGGAAATAGGGCGCGAGCTTGCCGAGCAGCAGCTCGATGATGCCGATCGGCGTCGACATCAGCGCCTCCATGGTGCCGCGCTCCCATTCCCGGGCCACGACCAGCGCGGTGAGCAGCGTGCCGATCAGGGTCATGTTGACCGCGACGAGCCCGGGCAGGAGGAATGCAGCGCTCTCATGCGCCGGATTGAACCAGAAGCGCGGCACAAGCGTGACCGGCGGCGCGGTCGCACGCGCCCGCGACACTGCCTCCTCGAGCAGCCAGTTGCTCCACAGGCTCTGGACATAATTCTGCACGAGGCCGGCGGTGTTGGGATCGCTGCCATCAACCAGAACCTGAATCGGTGCATCCTCCTCTCGCTCGGCGCGCGCGGCAAAGGCCGCCGGCAGAGCGATAATGCCCTTGATCCGGCCGGCGACGAGATCGCCTTCGCATTGGCGCCGGTCGCGCACTTCGCGCGCCGCGAAGAACCGCGACTGGCGAAACGCGGCGGCGAAGCTTGCGACCTCCGGGGTCGGCTGCTCGACCACGACGCAGACCGCGACATTCTCGAGGTCGAGCGACACGCCGAAGCCGAAGAGAAACAGCAGCAGAAGCGGCAGGACGCCCGCGATGAGGATGCTGCTGGGATCGCGCAGGACCTGCAGCATCTCCTTGCGCACCAGCGCCGCGATGCGGCGCGCGGGGCCGGCGCGTCCGGGCGCGCGCGGGGGGTCAGGCTGCCTCTGCCTGTTCATCCGCTTCCACTAGCGCCACAAAGGCGTCCTCGAGCGTCGGCTCCGGCCGCTCGGCGCTGCGGGCGCGCGCCTTGAGCGAGCTTGGAGAGCCGGCGGCGATGACGCGGCCGCGAAAGACCAGGGCGATGCGGTCGCAATACTCGGCTTCATCGAGGAAATGCGTCGTCACCATCACGGTGACGCCGCGCTCGACCATCGCATCGATCTCGCGCCAGAACTCCCGCCGGGTCAGCGGATCGACGCCCGAAGTCGGCTCGTCGAGGAAAAGCACGGCGGGGTCGTGCATGACGGCGCAGGCGAGCGCCAGTCGCTGCTTGAAGCCTAAAGGCAGCGCGCCGGCCGTGGCGCCGAGAAACGGCTCGAGCGCGAAGCGTTCCACCATGCGGGCGAGCGCGGTGCTGCGGCGCTCGCCCGCGAGGCCGTAGACGCCGGCAAAGAATTCGAGGTTCTGGCGCACCGAGAGATCGCCATAAAGCGAGAACTTCTGTGCCATGTAGCCGATGCGGCGGCGCGCGGCCGAGCCCGCCTTGTAAAGGTCCAACCCTTCGACCGCGGCGGCTCCGGAGGTCGGCCGCATCAGCCCGCAGGTCATCTTGAAGGTCGTCGACTTGCCGGCGCCGTTGGGACCGAGCAGGCCGAAGATCTCGCCGCGCCGGATCGCAAAGCTGATGGCATCGGCGGCGGTGAAATTGCCGAAGCGCTTGGTGAGAGCGCGCGCCTCGACGACGATGTCGCGCGCGATAGCGGGCGGGCCCGCGCCGGGATCGCCGGTGCCCTTGGCAATGCCGCCGAGCAGCGCGACATAAGCATCCTCGAAGCGCGGCGCCACGGGCTTGACGGTGATCGCCCCGGCCAAGCCGAGCCTCGCCGCGGATGGCGGCGGCGCGCCTTCGGCCATGACCAGGCGTATGGCCTCGCCCTGGATGACGCCGTCCATCACTTCGGGTTGGCGCAGCGCGCGACCGAGCAGCGCACGGTTGCTGCCTTCGTCCGCTTCGACCAGAAAGCTGCGGCCCGCCATGCGCTCGGTCAGGCGCTGCGGCGGCCCGGCGTGCAGCAGCCTTCCCTCATGCAGCAGCAGGACTTCGGCGCAACGCTCCGCCTCGTCGAGATAGGAGGTGCTCCAGACCACCGTGATGCCGTCGTCGACGAGCTCCCGCACTATGCGCCACAGCTCGCGCCGCGAGATCGGATCGACGCCGACGCTGGGTTCGTCGAGCAGCAGCACGCGCGGCTTTTGGACGAGGGCGCAGGCGAGGCCGAGCTTCTGCTTCATGCCGCCCGACAAATGCCCGGCAAGCCGGCGCTGAAAGCGCTCCAGGTCGGTAAAGGCGAGGAGGCGGGCAAAGGTGGCGGTGCGCTGGGCTCCGGTCACGCCGCGCAAATCCGCATAAAGCGTCAGATTCTCGCGCACGGTCAGGTCCTCGTAGAGCCCGAATCGCTGCGGCATGTAGCCGGCAATGGCGTGGATCTCGGGCGCTTGCGTAACCGTGTCGAAGCCGCAGACGGTGATCCGACCGGCATCGGGCGCAAGCAGCCCGTCCATGAGGCGCAGAAGCGTCGATTTTCCCGCCCCGTCAGGGCCTACGAGCCCAGTGATGCAGCCGGGCGCGATCGCCGCGCCGATGCCGTCGATCGCCTGCGTCGCGCCGAAGCGCTTGCTCACCCCCTCGATGGTGATGAGCGGCGTTGCCACGGGTCAGCCCTGCCCCGCGCCAGCGAGCGCGACCGTCACCGGCATGCCCTGCCGCAGGCCTTGGTCGGGATCGTCCACGATCACGCGCAGGCGATAGACGAGATCGGTGCGCAGCTCGCGCGTCTCGACCGATTTGGGCGTGAATTCCGCGACCGGCGAGATGAATCCGATTTGTCCGTGATAGACCTGGCCCGACGCAGAATCGGTGTTCACCTCCGCCGCCATGCCGGGATGAACGCGCCCGAGATCGGTCTCGCCGACATAGGCGCGCACCCAGACCGGCCGATCGAGGGTGAGCGTGTAGACGGTCTCGCCGGCCGCGACGATGGCGCCGGGCTCGCGAACGCGAGTGAGAATGACGCCGTCCGACGGCGCCGCCAGATCGGCGTCGGCAAGGGCCCGCTCGGCGACCACGACATTCCCCTGCTCGAGCGCAACCCGGGCACGGGCAGCGTCGATGTCTTCCGCGCGCGGGCCGAGCTCGGCCAGGCGCAGCGCTTGCTGCGCAAAGGCCAATTGCGCTTCCGACTGGCGCAGCGCGGCCTGGGCATTGTCGTAGTTCTGCCGCGAAGCGACCGAGGCCGTGAGCAGCTCCTTTTGCCGCTCGAGCGTGATGCGGTTGTTCTCGACCGTCGCGCGCGCCAGCTCGACGTTGGCGCGGGCCTCTTCGATTTCCTCCGGGCGCGAGCCGTGCTCGAGTTTGGCGAGAGTGGCAGCCTCGACGGCCTCGCGCGCGCGGGCGATGCGGACGTCGTCCGCGAAATACCGCTTGTCGAGCGCGGCGACGGCCTGACCGGTCTTGACGCGGTCGCCTTCCTCGACGGACATGGTGGCGATCCGTCCCGCACGCTTGAAGGAAAGATCGACCTGGCGGACATCGACATTGCCGAGCAGGATCAGATCGCTGCCGCCGCGTTCGCGCGGAAAATAGCGGTAGGCGCCGTAGCCGAGCGCCGCGGCCGCGGCGATCACCAGCAGGATGACGACGCGCCGCCTCACCGCTTCGCGTCCTGCGCCAGGCCGCGAAGCAGGATCGCGAGGTGCGTGCGGCAGAGCGCTTCGACATCGAGCGCCTGCTTGTCCTGGCGCTCGAAAGTTTGCTTCCACAGCACCGCGATGAGGAGCGGCGCGACCACGGAGAAGAACGCGGCCTCGGGATCGACCCGGCGCAGCTCGCCGCGCTCGATGCCGCGACGGATGATGCCGATGATCAGGCTGCGGGCGCGGCCGATCACCTCTTCGAGATAGAAGCGGGCCAACTCCGGGAAGTTTCCGGCCTCCGCGATCATGAGCTTGGGGATCGCGCCGAGATGAGGCGCGGCAATGAGGGCTGGCCAGGCGGAAATGAAGCGCTCGAGTTGGCGCGGCGCCGGATCGGTCGCCGCCGCTTTCTCTTCGAAGAGCGCGATGCGCGGCAACAAGGCTTGGCGCACGACCGCCTTGAAGAGTTCCTCCTTGTTGCGGAAGTAGAGATAGAGCGTTCCCTTGCTGACGCCCGCGCGCGCCGCAATGTCGTCGAGCGAGCAAGCTGCAAAGCCGCGCTCGGCGAAGCATTCGAGCGCTGCGGCGGCGATCTCGCTCGGCCGCGCGTCCTTGCGCCGCCGCCAGCGCGCGCCGCTGCCGGCCTTCGCTTTCGCTTTTGCCTTGGTCCCGCCGCTCGACCGCATGGCAGATCCATAAATTACTATCCGGTTAGTAATTTATGCCGTGGCCGCGAATTGTCAAGCCGGCGCCAAACGGATCGACCTGGCCCATTATCGCCGGCTCAGCCGAGCGGCTGCGTCATGCGCCTTTCGACGCCAGCCCACCCGCCGTCTCGAGGAAGCGCGCGATCTCGGCGACGCCCGAATTGTCCTTGAGGCAGGCGAAGAGGAACGGCCGTTCGCCGCGCATCCTGCGGGCATCGCGGTCCATGATTTCGAGGCTCGCGCCGACGAGCGGCGCCAGATCGATCTTGTTGATGACGAGAAGGTCGGACCGCGTGATTCCCGGCCCGCCCTTGCGCGGAATCTTGTCGCCGGCGGCGACGTCGATGACGTAGATCGTGATGTCCGCGAGCTCGGGGCTGAAGGTGGCCGCGAGATTGTCGCCGCCCGATTCGATGAAAAGCAGATCGAGGCCGGGAAAGCGCTCGCACATGTCGCGCACCGCCGCGAGATTGATCGACGCATCCTCGCGGATCGCGGTATGGGGACAGCCGCCGGTCTCGACGCCGCGGATGCGCTCCGGCACGAGCGCGCCCGAGCGAGTCAGGAACTCGGCATCCTCCTTGGTATAGATGTCGTTGGTGATGACGGCGATATCGTAGCGCTCGCGCATGCGCTTGCACAGGCGATCGACCAGCGCCGTCTTGCCCGAGCCCACCGGCCCGCCGATCCCGACGCGCAGCGGGCCGCGATCCCCGTCGGTCATGAGCGGAACAGCCGCGTGTATTGGGTTTCGTGCCGCATCGCGCACCAATCGACGATCGGCGTCGATGTCCCGACCGCTTCGAGCGGCAGGGCGAGCGCCGCTTCCGCCGTCGCGGCGATCGGCTGCTCCAGCCGCGCGATGACGCGCTGCCCGTCGGTTTGGCCGAGCGGGACGAGGCGAATCCCGGCCGAAACCAAATTCGCGGCGAAGACATGCAAATATGCGGCGAGCGATGCCGCGAGCGGCACGCGATGGGCGGCGCAGGCCACCGCCACGGCGACCGGCAGTGCCGTGCTCTTGCGCCGCCGCGCGAAGGGTGCGAGCGCCGGGTGCGGCCAAGCGGCGAGGGTCGTGGCGAGGAACGCCGTCCCTTGCGCCTCGCTTTCGAGCGCCGTCTCGCGGCTGCCGCGCCAGGCCGAGGCGAGGTCGGCGATGTCGTCGAGCCGGGCATCGTTCCCCGCCGCCGCGGCGCGATAAGCCCAGGCAAAGAGCGCCGCGTCGCTGCGCCCGGCGCCGGCACCGAGCACGGTCTCGATCCAGCCGGCGAGGCTTCCGGCGTCGTGAACGAGCCTCGCCTCGACCGCGTATTCGATGCCATGGCTGTAGCTGAACGCGCCGAGCGGATAAGCCGGCGAAAGCCAGGTCATCAGGCGATAGAGCGCGGCCGCGTCAAACATCATTGTGGTGATGGCCATGATGATGCTGTTGCTCCGCCGCGTCATAGGCGCCGCGCTCGGGCGTGAACGGCGCCTCGATCCTTCGCACGCTCGCGCCCAAGCCCTGCAACATGTCGGCTGTGACATGGTCGTCGCGCAGCAGGATGCGATCCTGCGAAATCTGCGCCGCGAGATGCCGGTTGCCGATATGCCAGGCGAGCCGCGCCAGGAGATCGGAACTCGGCGCGCGCACTTCGAGGAGCGGCTCCGCCGCCGGCCGCACCTCGATCCAGCCGCCATCATCGAGCGCCAGCCCGTCACCCGCCTCGAGCAGCGTCGCGCGCGGCAGGTCGAGCAAAAACGCCTCGCCCGCATCTGTCGTGAGCCGGAGCCGCCGCCGGTGCCGGTCGTCGTAGCCAAGCGTCACCGTGCCGCTCGTCCGTCCACGCGGCCACTGCCCTGCCCGCTCGGCCCGGAGCGCGCGCCGCATGGCTCAGAACAGGAAATAGCGCTGCGCCATGGCCAGTTCTTTGGCGGGGGCGCAGGTAAGGAGCACGCCATCGGCGCGCACTTCGTAGGTCTCGGGATCGACCGTGATTTTCGGCGTCGCGGCGTTCCGCACCAGATCCTTCTTGCCGATGCCGCCGCGCGTATTCTCGACCGCGAGCACAGGCCGGACGAGGCCGAGCCGCGCGCCGATATCGCCTTCGAGGGCGGCGCGGCTGGTAAAGGTGACTGCGCTTGCGGTCAGCGACCGGCCGAAGCTCGCGAACATCGGCCGGTAGTGCACGGGTTGCGGCGTCGGAATCGAGGCGTTGGGATCGCCCATCGGTGCCGCGGCGATGCTGCCGCATTTCAGCACGAGATCGGGCTTGACGCCGAAGAAGGCGGGCGACCAGACCACGAGATCGGCGAGCTTGCCCGGCTCGACCGATCCGACATGGCGCGAAATCCCCTGGGCGATCGCGGGGTTGATCGTGTATTTCGCGATGTAGCGCTTGGCGCGGGCATTGTCGTTGTCGCCGGTTTCCTCGGCGAGCCGCCCGCGCTGGCGCTTCATCTTGTCGGCAGTCTGCCAGGTGCGGATCACGACCTCGCCGACCCGGCCCATCGCCTGGCTGTCGGAGGAGATCATCGAAAAGGCGCCGAGATCGTGCAGGATGTCCTCGGCGGCGATGGTCTCGCGCCGGATGCGGCTTTCGGCGAAGGCGACGTCCTCGACGATGCGCGGATCGAGATGGTGGCACACCATGAGCATGTCGAGATGCTCGTCGAGCGTGTTGACGGTATAGGGCCGCGTCGGATTGGTCGATGACGGCAGCACGTTCGGCTCGCCGCACAGGCGGATGATGTCGGGCGCATGCCCGCCGCCCGCGCCTTCGGTGTGGAAGGCGTGGATGGTGCGGCCCTTGAAGGCGGCGATGGTGTCCTCGACGAAGCCCGATTCGTTGAGCGTATCGGTATGAATCGCGACCTGGATATCGTGATCGTCGGCCACGGCGAGACAGCAATCGATGGCGGCCGGCGTCGTCCCCCAATCCTCGTGCAGCTTGAGTCCGCAGGCGCCGGCGGCGATCTGCTCGACCAGGCCGTTGGGCGCGGACGCATTGCCCTTGCCGAAGAAGCCGAGATTCATCGGAAAGGCCTCGGCCGCCTGCAGCATGCGCGCCAGGTGCCACGGCCCAGGCGTGCAGGTCGTGGCCGCCGTGCCTGCCGCCGGGCCAGTGCCGCCGCCCATCATCGTCGTGACGCCGGAATAAAGCGCCTCGTCGATCTGCTGCGGCGAGATGAAATGGATATGGACGTCGATGCCGCCCGCAGTGACGATCTTGCCCTCGCCGGCGATCGCCTCGGTGCCCGGGCCGATGACGATGTCGACGCCGGGCTGGATATCGGGATTGCCGGCCTTGCCGATGGCCGCGATCCGTCCCTCCTTCAGGCCGATATCCGCCTTGACGATGCCCCAATGATCGAGGATCAGCGCGTTGGTGATGACGGTGTCGACCGCGCCCTCGGCGCGGCTGCGCTGGCTTTGGCCCATGCCGTCGCGGATTACCTTGCCGCCGCCGAACTTCACTTCTTCCCCATAGACGGTGCGGTCGGCCTCGACCTCGATCACGAGATCGGTATCGGCGAGCCGCACCCGGTCGCCGATGGTCGGTCCGAACATGCCGGCATAGGCGCCGCGCGCCAGCCGCACGCTCATGGCGTGCCTCCCAAAGACCCCGCGACAGCGCCGCGGAAGCCGTGGACGATGCGCGCGCCGCCATAAGCGACGAGGCGCACGGTGCGAGTCTGGCCCGGCTCGAAGCGCGTCGCCGTGCCGGCGGGGATGTCGAGGCGGAAGCCCCTGGCCTTGGCGCGGTCGAATTTGAGCGCCGGATTGGTCTCGAAGAAATGGTAATGCGAGCCGACCTGGATCGGCCGGTCGCCGGAATTGGCGACTTCGAGCGTCACGGTTGGACGCCCGGCGTTGAGTTCGATCTCGCCCGGCGCGGTGATGATCTCTCCCGGTATCATCGCTCCCTCCTTTTAGCGGATGGGCTCGTGGACGGTGACGAGCTTGGTGCCGTCGGGAAAGGTTGCCTCGACTTGGATGTCGTGGATCATCTCGGGCACGCCTTCCATCACCTGCTCGCGCGTCAGGACCGTGGCGCCGTCGCGCATCAACTCGGCCACCGAACGCCCGTCGCGCGCGCCCTCGACGACAAAATCGGTGATGAGTGCCACGGCTTCGGGATGGTTGAGCTTGACACCGCGTACGAGGCGGCGGCGCGCCACCGTCGCGGCCATGGCGATCAGCAGCTTGTCCTTCTCGCGCGGGGTCAGGTGCATGGCGTTCCCCCTAGCTGTGCCAGACTCGCGGCAGCCGCGCCGGGTGGTCGAACGCGGCATGCCGGAGAGCGGCGAGATAACGGGCGAGATCGGCCCGCACCGCCTGCGCCGGCGCGCCGAAGAACCGAGCGAGCAGCACGTTTCCCAAAAGCGTCGCGCCGCCGCGGCAGGCGCCGCTTTCGGCAAGCGCGCGCGCCACAGGCAAATGCGATTCGGCATCATCGCCGACATAGAGCGCGGTCGCCATCGCCTCGGCGCCGGCGAAGCCGAAGGGATCGCCGAGCCGCGCCGCGATATCGCCGTCGAGCGCCAGCGCATCGGCCCAAGCGAGGCGGCCACCGCGCTTTACCTGCCAGGAATCGTAAAGCCGGCCGCGCCCGAAGCTCTCGTCATGCGCCTTACGACCGAAGACCAGCATCTCGCAGGCGAGCAGCCGGCCGCCTGGCGCCACGGCGGCGCTGGTGCGGCGGCAGAGGCGCGCGCCGTCGAACAGGATCGTCTCCTGCGGCAGGTATTCGAGCCGCGCCCCCTCCTCGATGGCGAGCGTCACCGTCACCTCGGTATCGGAACCAAGCGAGCGATAGAGCTTTTCGGCCGCTTGCGAGGTCAGCATCGCCGTCGCGCCGGCCCGCAAGGTGGCGGAAATGCGAATTTCGTCGCCGCCGGTGAGACCGCCCGAGGTCGTCAATAGCACGGCGAGCTTTGGATCGCCGGCTTCGGCCTCGGGAAAAAGCACGCGGCAGGGCGCGCGCTGCATGAGGTGCACGAGCCGCGTCACCCCGCCGCGCCGGGCGAAGACGATCTCGGCCGCGCCGCGGCTGCGCTCAAGCGTCGTGGCCGGACTTTGCGCGACCCGCGCCGGAGCCTCATACCGTAAGATAGCGACGGACATCGCTCTCCACCATGTCGCCGGCCGTGCCGGACAGCACGACCTCGCCGCGTTCCATCACGACATAGCGGTCGGCAAGGGCGCGCGCAAACTCGAAATACTGCTCGACCAAGAGGATGGCCATGTCGCCGCGCGCCGCCAGGTCGCGGATCACGCGTTCGATGTCCTTGATGATCGAGGGCTGGATGCCCTCGGTCGGCTCGTCCAGGACTAGAAGCCGCGGCTGCGTCACCAGAGCGCGGGCGATGGCGAGCTGCTGCTGCTGGCCGCCCGAAAGATCGCCGCCGCGCCGGCGCAGCATGTCGCGCAGCACCGGGAACAGCGAGAAGATCTCGCTCGGGATACGCCGCTTCGTTCGCGGCAGCGGCGCCAAACCGGTTTCGAGATTCTCTTCGACGGTGAGGCGCGGGAAGATCTCGCGCCCTTGCGGCACCAGCGCCAGCCCGCGGCGCGCGCGCTCATGCGTCGGCAGGGCGGTGATGTCTTTCCCTTCCCACAGGATGCGGCCGCCGCGGATCGGGTTGAGGCCGAAGATCGCGCGCAAGAGGCTGGTCTTGCCGACGCCGTTGCGACCGAGAACGCAAGTGACCTTGCCGAGCTCGGCGGCGACGCTCACGCGGCGCAGAATGTGGCTTGCGCCGTAATAGAGATCGATGCCTTCGACGGCCAACATCGCTCAGCGCCCGAGATAGACTTCGATGACTTGGGGATCGCTCTGCACGTGGTCGATGGTGCCGTCCGCCAACACCGATCCCTCGTGCAGCACAGTGACGCGCGCGCCGAGGCTGCGCACGAACTCCATGTCGTGTTCGACCACGATGACCGTCCGCTCGCCCGCGAGACGCAGGATGAGAGCCGCCGTCGCTTCGGTCTCGTGATCGGTCATGCCCGCGACCGGCTCGTCGAGAAGAAGGAGCCGCTGGTCCTGGATGAGCAGCATGCCGATCTCGAGCCATTGCTTTTGGCCGTGGCTCAAGGCGCCGGCCATCACCGTCTCGCGGCCGCTGAGGCCGATCGTCACGAGCATCTCGGCGATCTCATCGTATTGCGTCCGCGCGAGCCGCGCCGCCAGCGTCTTCCACGTGCCGCGCGCGCTCTTTTGCGCGAGTTCCAAATTCTGGAAGACGGTGAGGTTCTCGAAGACGGTCGGGCGCTGGAACTTGCGGCCGATGCCGAGATTGGCGATCGCGGCCTCATCGAGCCGAGTCAGGTCGATGCTTCCGTCAAAGAAGACGGTGCCCGAATCGGGCCGGGTCTTGCCGGTGACGACATCCATCATCGTCGTCTTGCCGGCGCCGTTGGGGCCGATAATGCAGCGCAGCTCGCCCTTCTCGACGATGAAGGACAGCTCGTTCAGCGCCTTGAAGCCGTCGAAGCTGACGCTCACGCCGTCGAGATAGAGGAGCGATGATGACGCTTCGACCGGCTTGGCGGCGGCGGCATTCATGGGCTCGCCTCCGGCGCCATCGGCCGCGGCGCGCGGCCGCGCCAGCTCCTGACTTGCGCGGCGAGGCCGACGACCCCCTGCGGAAAGGCCAGCGTCACCAGGATGAACAGCCCGCCGAGCACGAAGAGCCAGAGCTCGGGCAGCGAGCCGGTGAGCCAGGTCTTCGCCAGATTGATCAGCACCGCGCCAATGAGCGCGCCGACCAAAGTGCCGCGCCCGCCGACCGCGACCCAGATGGCGATCTCGATCGAGTTGGCCGGCGAGAATTCGCTCGGGTTGATGATCCCGACCTGGGGCACATAGAGCGCCCCGGCGACGCCGGCGATGATCGCCGCCACGGTGAAGACGAAGAGCTTGGCGTATTCCACCGAGTAACCCAGGAAGCGCACGCGGTTCTCGGCATCCTTGAGCGCGAGGAGAACGCGGCCGAGCTTGGACGCGACGATGGCGCGGCAGAGGAGATAGCCCGCCCCCAAGGCGATCACCGAGACGATATAGAGGCCGCGCCGTGTCGACGAGGCGTGCACCTCGAAACCCAAAATGTCCTTGAAGTCGGTGAGACCGTTGTTGCCGCCGAAGCCGGTGTTGTTGCGGAAGAACACCAGCAGCAGCGCATAGGTGAGCGCCTGGGTGATGATCGAGAAATAGACGCCCGAGACGCGCGAGCGAAAGGCGAACCAGCCGAAGACAAAGGCGAGGGCGCCCGGGACGACCAGCACCAAGAGCGCGGCGAAGGCGAAATGGTCGAAGCCGTACCAGTACCAGGGCAGCTCCTTCCAATTGAGGAAGACCATGAAGTCCGGCAGCACGGCATTGGCGTAAACACCGCGCGTGCCGATCTGGCGCATGAGATACATGCCCATGGCGTAGCCGCCGAGGGCGAAGAACGCGCCTTGCCCCAGGCTCAAAATCCCGGCATAGCCCCAGATGAGATCCATGCTCAGCGCCAGGAGCGCGTAGCAGGCATATTTGCCGAAGAGGGGGACGAGATAATCCGAAAGACGCAGCGACGAGCCCTGCGGCAATAGGTTGAGCGCCGGCACCACGGCCAGCAGCACGACGCCGGTTCCAATAAACCAGGCCCAGCTGCGGCGGTCGAGAAGCAAGGCCGAGGACATGGACTAGGATTCCGCCGCGCGGCCCTTTAGGGCGAAGAGCCCGCGCGGCCGCTTCTGGATGAAAAGGATGATGAAGAGCAGCACGACGACCTTGCCGATCACGGCGCCCGCCACCGGCTCCAGCAGCTTGTTGACGACGCCCAGGGTCATCGCCGCGACGAGCGTGCCGAGCAGGCTGCCGACGCCGCCGAACACCACGACGAGGAAGCTGTCGACGATGTAGATGCCGCCGAGGTTGGGGCTGACATTGCCGATCTGCGACAGGGCGACGCCGGCGATGCCCGCGATTCCGGAACCGAGGCCAAAGGTGAGCGCGTCGACCGCCGCGGTGCGGATGCCCATCGTCGCCGCCATGTCGCGGTTCTGCGTCACCGCGCGCGTGTACAGGCCGAAGGCGCTCTTGCGCAGCAGCAAGGCGAGGCCGCCCAGCACGGCGAAGCAGAAGACCAGGATGACCAGCCGGTTCCATGTGATCGTGAGCCCGCCCGTGAGCTGCAGACTGCCGGTCATCCAGGCTGGATTCGACACCTCCTTGTTGGGCGCGCCGAAGATCGTGCGCACCGCCTGCTGGAGCACCAGGCTCACGCCCCAGGTCGCCAGCAGGGTCTCGAGCGGGCGCCCATAGAGGAAGCGGATGACGCCGCGCTCGAGCGCAACGCCGACCGCACCCGCCGCCAGAAACGCAACCGGGACGGCGACGACGAGATAGGCGTCGATCCAGTTGGGCGGCAGGAAGGCGCGGAATAGCTGCTGCACGACGAAGGTCGCATAGGCGCCGAGCATGATCATCTCGCCATGCGCCATGTTGATGACGCCCATCACGCCGAAGGTGATGGCGAGACCGATGGCGGCGAGCAGCAGCACGCTGCCGAGGCTCAAGCCCTCGAACAGCGTCGCGCCGATGCCGATGATCTGCAGCCGGCGCGCGATAGCGCTCAAGGCCTGGTCGAGAGCGCGCACGACCGCAGGATCGAGGTTACTCGTATTGCGCTCTTCGCTCAGGAGACTGTAGATATCGGGGTCGGTGGTGGCGGAAAGCGTGGCAATCGCGGCAAGCTGCTCGGCCTTGTCGGCGCTGCCGAGCTTCGTCGCGGCAATCGCCAGGCGCAGGACTTGCGCCACGTCGGCATCCTTCTCCTGGCCGAGCGCCTTTTCGAGTGCGCCCGCCTGCGCCGGGTCGGGATGCTTCAGGGCATCATGGGCGGCGGCAAGCCGATCGCTGCGCTTTTCGCCGAACAGCGTCAGGCTGCCGAGCGCCGCCTGAATGGTGCCGCGCAACCGATTGTTGATGCCCACCTTGTCGAGCTTGTCGGCATCGACCTTGCCGAGATTCGAGCCGTCGATCGGGTCGAAAATGTCATAGGCATCGCCGCTTTCCTGCGCAGCGACGACCCGCTTGTCTTCGGTGACGAAGAGCGTCCCCGCCGACAGCGCCCGGAGAACGCGCACGGCGCGCGGATCCCCGAGCGCGGCGAGCGCCTTCACGGTGTCGAGCTTCGTGTCGAAATCCTCGGCGCCGAGCTGCTGCACCAGCTCGGACAGATCGGCCGCCGCGGCAAGCTGCGGCCAGGCAAGAAGCGCCAGGACCGCGACGACGAGGCAGCGAAGCAATGACATCAAACTCGGCGGGATGCGCCCGGCCCATCAGGGCCGGGCGCCGTCTCCGTCCTTAGCTATTCGTAGGTCTTGTATTTCGGCACGGTGCAGTTGCCGCAAACCCAGGGGAAGGTCCAATCGGCGATCTTGCCCTTGTCCTCGGCCAAGTAGGGGCTCCACGCGTCGGCCTTGATGACGCCCTTGGTCTTCCACACCACGTCGAACTGACCATTGGGCTGAATCTCGCCGATCAACACGGGCTTCGAGAGGTGATGGTTGGTGTTCATCACCGCCACGCCGCCGGTCAAGTTCTTCACCTTCTGGCCATACATCGCCTGGCGGACCGCTTCGACATCGGTGGTGCCGGCCTGCATCACCGCCTGAGTCCACATCTTGAAGCCGATATATGTCGCTTCCATCGGGTCGTTGGTGGTGCGCTTGTCGTTCTTGATGAAGGCGTGCCAATCCTTGATGAACGCTTCATTGGCCGGGGTCTTCACCGATTCGAAGTAGTTCCACGCGGCGAGATGGCCGACGAGGTTCTTGGTGTCGATGCCAGACAATTCCTCCTCGCCGACCGAGAAAGCGACCACCGGGATGTCCGAGGCCTTGATGCCCTGGTTGGCGAGCTCCTTGTAGAAGGGCACGTTGGCATCGCCGTTGATGGTCGAGACGACCGCCGTCTTCTTGCCGGCCGAGGCGAATTTCTTGATCGCCGCGACCTCGGTCTGCCAATCGGAGAAGCCGAAGGGCGTGTAATTGATCATGATATCCCCGGACTCCACCCCCTTCGACTTGAGGAAAGCTTCGAGGATCTTATTCGTCGTGCGCGGATAGACGTAGTCGGTGCCTTCGAGCACCCAGCGCTTCGCTTCGCCGCCATCCTTGCTCATCAGGTACTCGACTGCCGGGATCGCCTGCTGGTTCGGCGCGGCGCCGGTGTAGAAGACGTTGTTGGAGCTCTCTTCGCCCTCGTACTGGACGGGGTAGAAGAGCAATCCGTTCAGTTCCTCGAAGACCGGCAGCACCGATTTCCGCGACACCGAGGTCCAGCAGCCGAAGATCACCGCGACCTTGTCCTTCTGCAGAAGCTCGCGCGCCTTCTCGGCGAACAGCGGCCAGTTCGAGGCGGGATCGACGACCACGGCTTCGACTTTCTTGCCGAGCAGCCCGCCCTTCTTGTTGACGTCGTCGATCATCAACAGGACGGTGTCCTTGAGGGTGGTTTCGCTGATCGCCATGGTGCCGCTCAAGGAGTGCAGTACGCCCACTTTGATCGTGTCCTCGGCCCGGGCCGGGACATTCACTGCCGCGGCAATTAATGCCGCGCCCACGATTAAGCCTCGAATTGCGTGCTTAGAGTCCATCCTTCTCTCCCTTCTCGACGTGGACGACGACGCCACGCCGTCCAAGGGACCAAGCGCAAGTTTTGGGCCATCGACGATTTGCACGGAAATTCAGTAGTTTAGTCAAAAACCGAGGTCTCCGTGCCGGCATGGGCATCGATTTTTGCCTAAAAATTGGTCAGCCAGCCTTTTTCGGGGCTGCCGGTTCGGCCCGCTGGCTTTCGTTGCCTAGACCGGGCGCCCCATCCTGAAATTCGTCGGAGTCACGCCGAAGAGAGCGAGGGCGCGCGAGAGCCCTCAGGTGGCGCACGCGATGCTCGCCCGATCGTTCCATTCTTCGCGTTTCACAAATTCGCAGCGCGCCCGATGATCGGCAGAGCGATACCGGCTGTCAATTCGGTCCGCCGAGCGGTCGCCCTTCTGGAACCGGCCGATGTCGGGGGCGGCCCGGTCATGAGCGCGGCCTTGCAGCGGGATGGTGGAATGCCCATTTGAGGGAGGTCGAGCTGTCGTGGTTCGGCGTCGTCTCCTCGCTCACGCTCGAGCGCCGGACTGGCTTCCCGATGCCCCGTCGAAGTTTGATCCGCCGCGCATTCCCGCGCGACGGCACCAATGTCTTAGGAACACTCATGTCTATCGGAACAGTCAAGTGGTTCAATGCCCAGAAGGGCTATGGTTTCATCCAGCCGGATGACGGCAGCAAGGATGTTTTCGTTCATATCTCGGCCGTCGAACGCTCGGGAATCGGCAATTTGAACGAGGGCCAGAAGCTCAGCTTCGATGTCGAGCGCGACTCGCGCAGCGGCAAGGTCGCGGCCTGCAATTTGCGGGCGGACTGACCAAGACGAAGGGGCGGCCTCGGCCGCCCCTTTTTCGTTGAAGGAAACGAGCGCGCGTCAGGCGTGATGAGGAGGGATCGGTTCCGCCGACGCCCGGCCTCATGGGAGGCTCCGTGAAACCGGGGGGCGGCGTCAGAAGGGAAACCATCGCCATGTCCGCATACAAATTCAAGGTTGGACAGTCCGTCAGCTTCGCCATGGGCATGCTTCACCAAAAGCGACCCTTGGGCCGCTTCCAGGTCACGCGGACGCTGCCGTCGGAGCACGGCGTCAACCAATATCGAATCAAATCGCAAATGGACGGACATGAGCGGGTCGTCCAGGAGAGCGAGATCGCATAGCGCGGCCGAACCGCAGTCATCAGCGGAAACGGCGAATGGACGGAGCGATTGCCGCTCGAGACGACGGCACGACACCCTGCAACCCGCGTCGCGCGGAGAAAATGTGGCGATGGTGAAACCCTACCGGCGATTCCACGTTCCTCAGCTGCAGCCGGACCGCGGCGCGCAGGACGGCACGAACGGTTGGACCATCTTGTGGGACACGCGAAAGGTCTCCGTCGAGGACCACTGGAGCGTCGCGCATGCAAAAAGCGAGAGCGAAGCGCTCGAACGCGCCGCGCATTTCCTGCGCCTCGGTTTTGCCGTTCACGCGATTAAGGACCCGTCGGGATCGACCGTCCTGGACGAGGATCTGATCAAGCAACGCTTCGCGCCGACGGCGCGCCGCGACTCTTCGGGCACAACGCCATCCGAAGGTGGGGCGCTTTGACACGCCCTCGAGCCCTAGGCTTCGGCTGACGGCATTTCCGGCTCTGCCGCGGCATTACACCGGGAAGATCGCGTTCAACTGGCCGGTGCCCGAACTCGCGAAATAGTCGGTGACGATCTCGACGCCGCGGTCATATTCGTCCCAGCCCAGCGCGCCCAGCAGCATGACGGTATCGTGCATCCCGCCCTCACCGTAACAATACTGCGCGTATTCCGGCAGCATGGCGACGAAGCTCTTGAATTCGCCGCGCCGCCAAAGCTCGATGACACGGAGATCGACTTGGCGGTCGAATTCGCGGCTCATCTCGAACATTCCCGCTTCCGCTTTCGCATTGTCTTGGAAGCGATGCGACAATGATCCGGAGGCGAGCACCATGACCGTGGCGTCGCTCTCTTCAATCGCCTGCCGCACGGCCAGGCCCAGCTTGCGACTCTCCTCGAAGCTGTGCCACGCGCACCAGGCCGCGACGGAGACCACCTTGAAGTGGTCATCCGCGTTCATGTAGCGCATCGGAACGAGCGTGCCGTATTCGAGCGGCAGGCTTTCGATCTCGTGCGCGCGCGTGCGCACGCCCAGGGCATTGGCGCGCTCGGCAATCAGCCGGCCGAGCGGCGGATCGCCGCGGTAGGCATAGCTCATGCTCTTGATGAAGTGCGGCAGCTCCTGGCTGGTATAGGTCCCCGCGAACCGCTCCCGACAATTGATGTGGTAGCCGCTGTTCACCAGCCAGTGCACATCGAACACCACGGCGGTGTTGACGCCGAGGCCGCGGGCGCGCCGGCCGATGATGCGGTGCCCCTCGATGGCAGCTTCGCGGCAACCGTGATGGGGACCCGGCAGCTCCGACAGATACATGGACGGGACATGCGTAACCTTGGCCGCCAGGGCGAGCTTACCCATGGTTTCCTCCACTTGACGCGCCAAAAGCGTCGATGCGGACGAACGAGACGCAAGGACCGCTAGCCGAGGCGTCACTCTGCGCCGATTTGGCGCAGTTTGCGCGATCGGCGCAAATGCGCCGGCTACTCGCTCGCGGCGAACGCGGCGTGCGGCGACACGGCCGAAATCTCGGTCACGAGCTTCTCGGTCATCGCCTCGGCAAAGGTGTCGAAATTCACCACCTGCAATACGAAGGCGCCGGGGCCGCCGATCACGTTCTCGCGGTAATAGTTCGGCAGGCCGTCGGGCGGATGGGTGTGCGTGTAAAGAAATGTTCCGGGCACGCCGCCGGTGCGTTCGTTGATGATCGCGAGACCATTGATCGTGATGCCCTTGGCGACCGCGGCGTCGCGCGCATCGGCGATCGGCCGCCCCGAATTGTTCGTTCCGTCGCCGGACACGTCGATGACCCGGCGATCGGCCACGAGGCCGCTCGCCTCAAGTTGCGTTACGGCGAAATCGACGCCCTCGCCGATCGCGGTGCGCCCATAATCCGAGCGCGGGGCGCGCAGCAAGGCGTCGGCGAAGGTCGCGGCCGCCTCGCCGTCGCTGATGACCATCCAGGTTACGACGACGGCGTGCTCGCCGGGCCCTGCCCATTCGACGAAACAAAGTCCGATGGCCCCGTGCACGCCGGTCTGGATCGCCCGCAGTACCTGGGGGCTGATGATGGCCGCGGCGTAGCCTTGACGCTGAAGCTTGAATTCCTCGTCGTCGATGCTCCGCGAGACGTCTGCCGCGAGCACGATTTCGACGTCGACGGTCTCGGCCCGCGCCGCTCCGCCGCCGAAGATGCCCGCCGCCAGCATCAGGCTGGCCAAGAAAGCCGTGCAACGCATGAAGCGGCCGATCGCCTCCCGAAGGACGATGGAGCATAGGGCGATTCCGCGAGAGAAGGAAGCGAGCGGCGCAATGCTTGCGCCTTGACCGCTGCAGCATCCGGCCCTGCCGTGGTGGCCGCCGCGAAATCGACGACTTCGGCGGCCGCAATCCCCGGCCCTCGGGGGACTGTCGGCTTCATCCGCGGGCGCGATGCGGCATTGTGCGGCGCCCGCGATCCGTCGTAGAGTTGCGCGAGAAGAACACCGGGGGAGATCATGAAGCGCCAGCTCATTGCCGCCGTCGTCGCAACGCTGCTGGGCCTCGGCCCCGCTGTCGCTCAGGACAAGCCCGTCGAGCTCAAATTCAGCTATTGGGTCCCGCCGGCGCACCCGCTCATTCCGGCAAGCCAGGCCTGGGCCGACGACATCGCCAAGGATTCCAACGGGTCGATCAAAATCACGATCTACCCCTCCGAGCAGCTCGGCAAGGCGTTCGACCATTACGACATGGCGCGCGACGGCATCGCCGACATCACCTATGTGAGTCCGGGCTACCAGCCCGGCCGTTTCCCCATCATCGACGGGGCGGCGCTGCCCTTCGTCATCATGAATGCGACCGGCGGCTCACGCGCCATCGACGAGTGGTACAGCAAATACGCGCCGATCGAGATGAAGGATGTGAAGGTCTGCGGCGCCTATGTGCACGAGCCCGGCGCGCTGCACATGGTCAGCAAGAAAGTGCTAATGCCCGAGGACTTGAAGGGCATGAAGATCCGCCCCGCGCATGCAACGGTCGCCGCTCTCGTCACCTCGCTCGGCGGCACCAATGTCCAGGCCTCGGCGCCGGAAGCCCGCGACGTTCTCGAGCGCGGCATTGCCGACGGCATCACTTTCCCCTGGGGCTCGCTCTTCCTCTTCCATCTCGACAGCGTCGTCAAGTACCACATGGACCTGCCGTTCTATACGACGCCTTTCGTCACGGCGATGAACCGCGCCAAATACGACTCGCTCTCTCCGGCGCAGAAGAAGGTCATCGACGATCATTGCACGCCGGAATGGGCGGAGCGGCTCGCAGCCCCCTGGGCGGAATTCGAATCGGCAGGTCGGGTGAAGATGAAGACGCTCCCCGGCCACGACGTCTATAAGCTCGACGCCACCCAACTCGCGGCGTGGGACAAGGCGCTCGAGCCGCTGCGCGCGCGCTGGGCCGAGAACGTCAAGAAGCTCGGGCTCGATCCCGCCACGGTCATGGGCGAGCTCGAGGCGGACCTCAAGAAGTACGGCGCGGCAGACTGACGGCCGCGCCGTCACGTCATGAACAAGCGCTACGCCGACCGCTTCATCGACGGGATCGAGCTCATCGCCGCGACCTTCGTCGGCATCGTTGCCGCGGATACTTTTCTGTCGGTGCTGCTGCGGTATTTTTTCTCTTGGTCGATTCCCGACAGCTATGATTTCGGACGCTATCTCCTCGGCATCCTCATCTTCTGGGGCATCGCCGCGACCAGCTATCGCGGCGGACACATCACCGTCGATCTGGTATGGAGCGCGGTGGGGCCGCGGCAGAAGCGGCTCATCGACATCTTCGCGACATTGGTGCTGTTGTTCGTGGTCGCGGTGCAGACCGCGACGCTGTTCGACAAGGTCGTCACCACGCGGACCGATCATATCGAGACCTATGACCTCAATCTCCCGGTCTGGCCCTTCATGGCGGTCGCCTGGATCGGCGATGTCTCCGCCGTTCTGCTGATCGCGATCCGGACCTGGCGCCTCATCTTCCATCCGGAGCTTCTCTCGCGCGCTGAGATCAAGGCGGTCGAATGAGCCGCGGCGCATGAGCACCAACATCGTTGCCGTAGCCGGCTTCCTCGTGCTGTTCGGGCTGATGCTGCTGCGCGTGCCGGTCGGCATGGCCATGGGGCTCGTCGGCGTGACCGGCTTCGGCTACCTCGTCGGCGGCGCGCCGGCCTTGAAGCTGGTCGGGCAGACGACGATGCGGACCGTGACCGACTACACCTTCGGCATCATCCCGATGTTCCTGCTGATGGGTCAATTCTCCTCACGCTCCGGCATGAGCCGCGAACTGTTTAAGGCGGCGAACGCGTTCTTCGGCCATGTCCGGGGAGGGCTCGGGCTTGCCACGATAGCGGCATGCGGCGGCTTTGCCGCGATCTCCGGCTCGTCGGTCGCGACCGCGGCAACCTTCTCGACCATCGCCTATCCGGAAATGCGGCGCTACGGCTATCCGCAATCCTTCGCCACCGGTGTCATTGCCGCGGGCGGCACGCTCGGCGTCATGCTGCCGCCCTCGACCGTGCTCACGGTCTACGGTCTCATCACCCAGCAGGACATCGGCCGGCTGTTCATCGCGGGGGTGCTGCCGGGCGTGCTTGCGGCTTCGATGTATATGATGACCATCGGGCTCATCGGACGGCTGCGCCCGAATTTTCTGCCGCGCGGACCGAGGAGTTCCTGGGCCGAGCGGCTCCAGGGTCTGCGCGACGTGTGGGCGACGATCCTGCTCTTTGTCTTCGTCATCGGCGGGCTCTATGGCGGCATGTTCACGCCGACCGAGGCGGCGGGCATGGGCGCGGGCGGCGCCTTTTTCATCGGCATCGTGCGGCGGCGGCTGTCACGGGCGGACATCGTGCAGGCGCTCTTGGGCGCGACGCGGACCGCGGCAGCGGTGTTCACCGTGCTCATCGGCGCGCTCCTCTTCGGCTACTTCCTCACGGTGACGCAGACCCCGCAGAAGGTGACGGAATTCCTCACCGGCCTCGGTTTCGGCCGCTATGGCGTCCTCGTGCTGATCATGCTGATGTATCTGGCGCTGGGCTGCCTCATGGATGCGATGGCCATGATCATTCTGACCGTCCCCGTGATCTTCCCGGTCATCACGGCGCTCGGCTTCGATCCCATTTGGTTCGGCATTATCATCGTCATGACGGTCGAGCTCGGCCTCATCCACCCGCCGGTTGGAATGAACGTCTTCGTGATCAAGAGCGTCGTTCAGGACGTGAAATTCTCGACGATCTTTCTCGGCGTCATTCCGTTCGTCATCACTGACATCGTCCGGTTGGCGATTCTCATCGCCTTTCCGATCATCGCAACCTTCCTGCCGTCGCGCATGGGCTGAGACCGCACCCGCCTCAGCTCTTGAGCTGCTGCATGAGACCGGCGATATCCGCGGCGCCCCAATGCTCGGCCAGCCGACCGTCGCGGATCCGGTAGATGTCGGTCGAGTTGAAGGTGATGCGCTTGCCCGTGGCTGGCACCCCGAAATACTCGCCCTTCTGCGTGCCGGTGTAGATGAAATTCGCCGCCGCCATGGTGCGGCTGGCAACGACCGCCTCCACCGTGACCTTGAGATCCGGAAATGCGGCGACGCGCGCGGCGAAATAGCGCATGACGAGCTGCTTCGTGGGCGCGCCCGGGGGTATGCCCGCGGCGGGCGCCACTGCTTGGTGCTGGATGTAGTCGTCGGCGAAGATCTCGTTGAAGCGCGAAACGTCATGCGCATTGAGCGCATCGACGAAGGATTGAATGAGCGCGCGGCCGACCGCGGCGCCGCTCTTGCTGCGGGGCGCCGCCGCGAGGGCCGGAGCGGCGCCGGCAAGCACTGTCATTCCGACGCCGCCCATCGCCAGATGTTGAAGAAGCCATCGACGCTCCATGGCATGCCTCGTTTAGCGTGCTAAAAACTCGTCGGGTGCGTTTGGCGGCCTGGCCGATGACGGGGCGGCTAGGCGGCGTGCGGCGGCGATGGGGACGGCGACAGGCTGCCGTGCCCCCGGTCGCGGGCGCGAGCCGATCCGCCGCTCTTGCGGCTCAGCTGTAAGCGCCGCCGTCGATGCCGATGACCTTGGCGGTCATATAGCTCGATTCGTCCGACGCCAAATAGACGAAGAGCGGCGCGATCTCGTCGGGCGTGGCCTGGCGGCCCATCGGAACCGTCGCCTTGATCATCGCGTCCTGGACCTTGACGCCGCCCATGAAATTGATCGCGGGCGCATTGAAGGGCGTATCGACCCAGCCCGGACAGACGGCATTGACGCGGATGTTGTCGGGCGCGAGTTCGAGCGCCAACGCGATCGAGAAGGCGATGACCGCGCCCTTCGAGGTGGAATAGCCGGTCACGCCCGGCGCGCCGCGCTGTCCCGCGACCGAGGAGGTATTGATGATCGACCCGCGGCCGGATTTTCGTAGATGCGGCACGGCGTATTTCGCGGTGAAGAAATGCGCGCGCACATTGATGGCCATAAGCCGGTCCCAGAGCGCGGTGTCGAAATCCGTGACGTAGCCTGCGTATTGCAGTCCGGCATTGTTCGCGAGAACGTCGAGGCCGCCGAGCCAACCGACGGCGTCTGCGATCATGCGCTTCACCTCCTCCTCGCTGCCGACATCGCAGCGAACGACATGGCACGCTCCGCCGAGCGCATCGGCGACCCGCCGCGCCTCCGCCTCGTTGAGATCAGCAATGACCACCCGCGCGCCTTCGCGGACGAAATGGCGTACCGCTTCCCGGCCGATCCCCGTGGCCGCCCCGGTGATGACGATGCGCTTTCCTTGCAGCCTTCCGGTCATTTCCCTGCACCCGCGATGATGGTCCGACCGTCCGAGGAGCGCCTATTGTCGTGTCGAGGCTTGCGTCGCCTCGGCATAGGCGAAAGGCCGCCCGCTCTCCTTTCGCGTCACGAGCGAGACCGCGATATTGGCGAAAAACGCGAGCGGAATGCTGATCAGACCGGGATTGCGCAGATTGATCATCCCATGCGCGTTGTGGAGCAGATCGACCTGAACGAGCGGCGAGAGGTAGAGCAGCGTCAGGCTCGCGATCAGGCCGGTCAGCATGCCCACGACCGCGCCCGGCACTGTCAGTCGCCGCCAGAAGATCGCGAGGAAAAGCGTCGGGAAATTCGTGCTGCCGGCGACCGCGAGAGTCAGCACCCCGAGGAAAGCGACGTTTTGGCCCTGGAATGCGATGCCGAGAATCGTTGCCACGACGCACAGAAGAACGGTGGCCACGCGAGCGAGAATGAGCTGCTCCCGCGCGCTGACTACTTGCTTGCGACGGATGAGCCCGCCCCAGAAATCATGCGCCAGCGTCGCTGAACCGTTGATGACGAGCCCGACGACGGCGGCGAGAATTGTGGCGAAGGACACGGCGGCGACGAAGCCGAGAAATGCGGTGCCGCCAACCGCCGCGGAAAGCAGGGGAAACGCCATGTTGCCGCCCGGGTCGGCGGCACGAATCGCTCCCTGACCGACGATGACGGCCGCCGCGAAGCCGAGCACGGCGGTCATCACCGAAAAGATCGCGATCAAGGTCGTGGCGTAGAACACCGATCGGCGTGCCGTCCGCGCATCGGGCACCGTAAAGACGCGCATCAGCACATGCGGCTGGTTCGCCAGCCCGCAGAGCGCGGCGAGAGCCGTCGACACCACCTCCCACGAGGTCGGGAAGCCCTTTCCCGGCGCCAACATGGCGGCGCCCGCCTTGGCCGACACCTGTTCGAAGAGGGTGACGAAACTGAAGTCGAAGTAGGACAAGGACAGGATTATCGTAACCGCGGCTGCGATGAGCATCAGCACCGCCTTGATGATCTGCACCCAGGTGGCACCGAGCATCCCGCCAAACAGCGCGTAACACATCATGATGGCGCCGATGACGATGACGGCGTCCCGGTATGACAGTCCGAACATCAAGCGGATGACGTTCCCCGCGCCGACCAACTGCACAATGAGGAAGAGCAGGATATAAACCAGGCTGCACAGACCGACGATCGCCCGGACCGTCGTCGAATTGAGACAATGGGCGAGAGCGTCCGCGACGGTGTACTTTCCGAGCTTCCGCAGCGGCTCGGCGAAGAGGAACAGGAGCAGCGGCCAGCCCGCGAGCGCCGCCAGGACGTAAACGAGACCGTCGAACCCGACCAGCGAGATGAGGCCGGTAATGCCAAGGAAGCCGGCGGCCGCGGTGAAGTCACCGGCCAGCGCCAAGCCGTTCTGCCAAGCCGTAAGTCGGCGCCCCGCCGCGAAATACTCCTCCGTGGTCTTCGTCCGCCGTGCCGCCCACCAGGTGATCGCCAAAGTGATGGCAATGAAGAGGAAGAAGAAGGTGATCGCCGTCGCATTCGGCAGGTCGACCGCTGCGGTCCCGCTCATGGCCGTATCCCCCCTCAGTTCCGCCGAAGGTTAGCGATCGTTGCGATTGCTCCAAACCACATAGAAGACGGTGAGGAGCCACGGCACCACGGCAACGAAGCCGCCGATATAGAGACCCACGGTGAAGGTTTGACCGATCCGCTCGCCGAGCAAGCCCTTGGCGAAGCCGACGAGAACGGCAAAGCCGATATAGATTACGGCAACTGCGAAGGCGAGCCAGAGACAGACGCGGCGCCGCCGTGTCTCTCTCGCTTCGTCGAGGGTCGGTCGCATGGGCGCGCCGGCGCCCGAGGCCTGAAGTCCTTCAGTCTGCATCGCGAACCTCTTCGCCTGGTTTGGGCCGATACGCAGCCGCAGCCGCCGCGGCGGCAGGACGCGCGCGCCGCCGTCGATCCCTGCGCGGCGCTTCGCTCACTTCGGCAGATCCTGATCCCAGGCGCGAAAGGCTGCCGTGATGTCCGTCGTCGCGCCGACCCGATCCCGTGCCGCCGCCCATTGCTCGACGGCCACGCGCGCCACTCTCGCATCGAAATGCATCGCCTCGGCAAGATCCGCCGCGACCTTCACGTCCTTTGCCATGAGCCCCAAGGTGAAGCCGCAGACGAAATTCTCGTTCGCGAGATAATTCTTGAACAGCACTTCGGAGACGAAGCTGCGGCCGGTCGAGACGTTGATGATTTCGATCATTCGCGCCGGATCGAGTCCGAAGCGCTCGCCGACCAGCAAGGCCTCGGCCAGCGCCACATGCGCCGCGGCCGATGCATAATTGTTCAGCGTCTTGGTCGCATGCCCCGAGCCGAGCGGACCGGTCTCGAAGATCGCGTCGCCCATGGTTGCGAGAAGCGTCTTTGCCCGCGCGAGGGCCTCCTTATCGTCGCCGCCGACCATGATCACGAGGGCGCCCGTCGCCGCGCCGGGAGTGGCGCCCGAGGCAGAGGGCTTGAACGCGACATCGCGCTTCGAGACCGGAGCGTCGATCAGGGCGACCCCGTGATCGCGCAGCGCTGCACCAAGTTCGCGCGTGCCGAGCGGCTCGGACGAACTCATGTCGATCACGATCGTCCCCGGCTGCACCGCGGTCAGGAAGGCGCCGCCCTCCGCTTGGAGAAGCACCTCGCGCACGATTGGACCCGTTGGCAGCACGGTGACGATGAACTCGTTCTGCGCGATCGCCGCAAGGCCCGCGGCGGCGCGGCAGCGGTGCTCGTCGGCGAAGCGCCCGGTCTTGCCGCGATCGGCATCGAAGACCATGACTTGGTGACCCGCCTTGAGAACATTGACCGCCAGCGGCCAGCCCAAATTCCCGATCCCGATGAATCCGACTCTCATGCGCTTCCGTCCCTAATTGTGATCGCCATGATTACCGCGCAGCGCGCCGCGGCATGCCGCGTGCCGCATAGGCGGCCCCTTCCGTCAATCCCAACTCTGCACGGGCCAGCGCTGCCCTCTGTTGCGCGTGATCCTGCGCGGCGTTTCCTGTCCTCTAGATCGGGCTTCCCCATTGATCAGCAGTTTCCGACCCCCTCCTCATGCGGACGGCTTCGGCGAAGCCGCCATCACTTTCTCCCAATAGGTATGGGCGAGGGCGTGATCGACATCGCCGCCGAGATGCGCCAACGCCTCGGCCATCCGGTCGTAAACCAGATGCTGGAGAGGCGCCGCAATCCCGGCCTCCTCGGCCATCTCGGCCGCGATCTTCACATCCTTCGTGAACAGGCCGAGGGTGAACAGGCCGAGCGCGGAGGGGATGTCGAAGGAGCGCTCGGCGATCCGCTTCAGCGTATGCTCGGTGGTGAAATTGCGGCCCGTCGAGACATTGAGGACGTCGACCATCGCGTTGGGATCGAGGCCGTAGCGGCGGCCGACCACGACCGCCTCGCAGGCCGCCACGAAGCCCGCGGCGGATATGAAATTGTTGAGGGCCTTCATGGCATTTCCGGCGCCGAGCGGTCCCATGCGAAAGAGCTTGCTGCCGAGCTGGGACAGCACTTTCTCGGCGCGCTCGGCCGCGGCCTTGTCGTCAGCTCCGATCATGAAGACGAGCCGCCTTTCCTTGGCGCCGATGATCGCGCCGGAAACCGAAGCATCGACCAGCGCAATGCCGCGACGGGCGAGAATTTCGCCGAGGGCGCGCGTGCCCGAGGGCACGGCGGAGGTCGTGTCGATGACGAGGCTTCCCGATTTCAGCGTGTTGGCAAGGCTCGCCGCGCCGCCGGAGGTGAGCACCTCTTGCACTACGGCGCCGGTCGGCAGCATGGTCATGACCACCGAGCAGCGTGCGAGATCGGCGAGGCTGCGCGGCGGTTCGGTGCCGAATTCCCGAGCGAAAGCGCGGACCCGTTCGGGATCGACATCGAAGGCGATCAGCTTATAGCCGGAGCGGACCAGATTGCCGGCCATCGGCCAACCCATGTTGCCGATGCCGATGAAGCCGATCGTCTCGTCGGTCATGACGCTCCCACCCTCTCATTATGAATGCCGCGGCGACGCCGCCCGGCATCTCTTTCAACCCGTCTCAGCCGGTGCGGGCGACCGGGAATTCCTCGACCTCGTAATGAATGACGCGCGCCGGGCCGGTGGCGAAATTGGGCACGTCGGCGACGACCTTCTGGCCCATAGGCGATGCGAGAGCCCGCTTCATCGCCGCCTCGTCAGCGAAATCGGCCTCATAGACGCAGAAGAACGGCGCGGGCTCGCCCAGGCCCGATACCGCGAAACTGAAGCGGACGCCGCGCAGCCCCGGCAATTGCTCCGCCAACGGCATGTGCGTCTCGCGGTAGTATTTCCGGAAATGCTCGGGATCCTTGGGAATGGCATGAAGAACCAGAAGCTTGTGCATCCTATTCCCCTCCTTCAACGTCACGGGCGCGCAATCCGCCCTTGTTAGGGGCGACGATATCGCGCATGACCCGGGGCGCCAAGCAAATCGGCCGAAGCCGGCGGAAAGCCGGATGTCGCGACCGCCTCGCGCGGCCGCAGCGGCGCCTTGCTTCTCACCAAGTCATCGGGCATTGCCCGTGATACGGGTCCTGCTGATCCTTGACGATGATTCCCGCGCCTTTCAGCACCGGCTTGCCATCGGGTCCGGCGACGACCTGGAGCCGATACATGTTTTCGATCGGCAGATTGTTGTTGTTGTATCGCATGGGGCCGCGTACGGATTGGAAATTCGCCTTGTGCATTTCCGCGACCAAGGCCTTGCGGTCGGCGATATCGCCGTTGCGCGCGCGCAGCCCCGCATCGAGCAGAATGACACCGTCATAAGTTTGCGCGGCATATTGCGTCGGCAGCCGGTTGTAAGCCTTCTTGAAGGCGTCGACGAACGTCCGGTTTGCCGGAATATCCTGGGTCACGTCATAAACGCTGGCGAAATAGGTTCCGACCACCGCCTCGCCGAGCGCGGGCAGCGTCAGCTCGTCGATCATGTTGATAGTATAAAGCCGGATCGATTTCGAAAGCTCCAGCGCCTGCCATTGCTTCATCAGGCCGATGCTCATGGCGCCGGGGGCGAAGGCGACCACGCTCTCGGGATGCGCGGCGCGGATCTCCGAAAGCTCGGCCTGAAAATCCGTCTGGCCCAGCTTGAACAGGGTTTCACCGACGACATCGCCTTTGAAATCCTGCTTGAACAAGGCAATGATGTCTTTGCCGATCTGGTAGTTGGGCGCGATTACGAAGACCTTCTTCACGCCGCCGGCGCGAGCCAGCTCGGCGGTCGCCTCGGTGAACATATCGCTTTGCCAACTCGTGGAAATGAAGAGCGGACTGCAATCCTTGCCGGCCGGGACGTTGGAGCCGGCATTGGTGTTGAGCAGGATCGTGTTCGACTTGACGATCTGATCGTAGATCGCGATCTGAATGTTCGACCAGACGACGCCGGCGACGACATCGACCTTGTCTTCGTTGATGAGCTTGTCGACCGCAGTGACGGCAATCTCCGGTTTGGTCTGGTCATCGACCACGGTGAGGTCGACCGCCAGGCCGCCGATCTTGCCGCCGAGCATCTGGACGCCGAGATCCCAGCCCCGCTTCAGCTCCTCGCCCAGAATGGCCCCGCCGCCCGACAACGTGGTGATGAGCCCGATTTTGAGCGGCCCTGCGGCATGGGCCGAAGGTGTTGCGACCGCGAGCGCCAAGCCGGCGGCCGAAATTGCTGCTTTGATCCGCATCGTCCCCCCTTTTGCCGAGTTATCCGGCGATCAATCGAGCGCCGCGATCGTGCCGTCCGCGCGCCTGCCCTGCCGGCGCCAGCCCTCGACGCTGCGCACCAGCGGCTCGTCGGACATGGCATAAAGCACGGCGTCGCGCTCGCTCGCGAGATTGACGTGATGATGCCACAGCCAATTGGGCACGACGAAAACGTCGTTCTCCTGCCAATCGAGGCGCTTGTCGGCGACCTCGGTATAGCCGCGGCCCTCCACGACGAGAAAGATCGAGTGCGCGGAATGACGCATCGGCAGGGTGCGCGCGCCGCCGGGCAGCAGCTTGATCGTGTAGTCGATCGTCGGCATCGCGGCGCCGCCGGTCGCGGGATTGGTCAGGCGAACCGACACGCCCTCGAAAGGATCGAAGCCATCGGCCTTGATGAGAGCGAGCGTTCGCCGGCTGTCCGCATAGGGATAGAACAGCATGCGCGGCTTCTGAGCCGAGCCGCTGCGTCGCATCGAGACGGGATCGACACCGGCCGCACGGAACGGGTCGGCCGCTACATTGAAGACTTCGCGCGGCGTCTGAACGCGCCGGTTCGGACGCGCGCCGTCGCCGTCCTCGCGGTAATCGAAATCGAAGAATCGCGTGTTGAGGCTGAGGACGAGCGGGACGTCGAGGATGTCGAACCAGATGCTCTGTTCGCTGCCGTCATTGCCGTGGTCGTGCCATGACCAGTTCGGCGTGAGGACCAGATCGCCGCGGCCGACCACGTATTTCACGCCGTCGACCGTGGTGTAGCCGTCACTGCCGAAGAGACCGATGCGCGCGGCATTGATGGAGTGACGATGGACCGGGGCGCGCTCGCCGGGGTTGTAGAGGGAATAGGCCGCATAAAGCGTCGGCGTCGTCGCGATGCGGCCATTGAGGCCGGGATTGCGGAAGACAACCGCGCGCCGCTCCGCCTCCTCGACCGGGACGATGACCGCGGCCCGCTCGAGCCGCGGCAAAATCTCCGCATAGTGCCAGACGAAGGGAACGCCGACGGCATCGGGCTCGGTCACCTCGAGCTTGCGAATGTCCGTCCAGAACTCGACGAGATGGAGCTTTTCGGCTTCTTCGCTCAGCGCCGCCCGCTGAGCCAGCGTCTTTGCTCGCGACATTCCCGTCGCCCGTTCCGCCATGCGCGTCTCCCGTGCGGGAACTATGAGACCGACCCATGGGGCCGTCAATAGGTGAGCCCTCGCATCGCGTTTTCCGATCGTGCTAGGCTCCGGGCGGGAGGACGGCAATGGGACGCATCGAGGCACGCCTCAAGCAACTCGGCATCGAATTGCCGAGCGAGATGCTGACGCCGCGCGCCATGGCGGTCCCCTGGAAGCGGTCCGGCAACATCGTATTTCTCAGCGGCCAAGGCCCGATCTGGAACGGCAAAGTGGCGGTGACCGGGCGATGCGGCGAGAACCTGTCGCTCAAGCAGGCGCAAGAGGCGGCACGCCTCTGCGCGCTCAACCTGCTCTACCGGTTGCGCGAGGCCTGCGGCGGCGATCTCGACCGGGTGACGAGCTGCCTGATGGTCCAGGGCTATGTCCGCTGCACCGACGACTTCAACGACGCGCCACTTGTCGTCAACGGCGCCTCGGCCTTGATCGTCGAGGTATTCGGCGAGGCCGGACGCCATGCCCGGACCGCGGTCGGCGCAAACGCCTTGCCGCTCGACATTCCCGTCGAGGTCCAAGCCGTGTTCGAGATCTCCTGACGCCGGCGGCTGTTACAGCGGCTCGGCGAGCTGGCCCGGGACGGTGAAGGAATCGAGGATCACGACCTTCTCGCGAAATCGCAGCTCCGCGCCCTCGCAGACGATGTGATCGCGATATTCTCCGGCCGCAAAGAGCGAGCTGCGCCCTTCGCCGTCCGAATGCACGACGAGGAAATTGGCGCGCACCGCAAAGCCGCCATCGGGCAATCGCGCGATCGCCGTCCCGCCGAGGTAATGCCGCGCGACGTGAATGCGATATATATTGACCTCTCGCACGCAGAGCACGCGGTCGCGCCGCATCGCATTGCTGTCGAAGAGCAACAGCGCGCCAGGGAGCCCCGCATCGAAATTCTCGCGCGGAACGATCTTGTAGACTCCGTCCTCGGTGAAGAATCGCGGCCATTCTTCGAGGGCGTTGTCATCGAGACAGCGGACATAGCGGTCGTTGAGATCGGCGACCCGCCAGCGCTGCTCGAAGGGAATTTCATCATTCGCTGCGGACGAGCGCGGCGCGGTGGTCTGCATGAGGATCGCTCCTTTCCGTCGACGGCCGGTCAGGCGGCGACCGGAAACCCCATCAGTTTGCGATATCCCTGCCAGAAACCGCGGATCGCCGCTTCGGTGACGAGGTGGCCTTGCGAATCCGTCCCGCGCCCGCCCAGGGCGACGATTCCGAGCGCGTCGCTTCTTTCGCCCTCGATCGCCCGCTGGACGAGTTCGACGGCCTCGGCATCCTCGATCGAGATGTAGCCCGCCGGCCCCACCAAATTGGCCTGACGCAGCCGCAGGTCGCGCATCTCCTCGCTGTCGTCGGCATAGCCGATATAGGTCCACACCATCTCGAATTCGCCGGTCGCTTTCGGGCGGACGTGGCGGAACACCGGAAAATTGCTGGCGTGAAGCAGAAGGAAGGATGGAAACACCGAGACGATGCTCGTCGCGATGCCGTCGTCGAACTCCTCGATGTGGCGCAACATCGAGGAGTCCTCGAGCGTGAGCGCGGGCCGGTAGGTCTGAACGTTCTGCAGCGCGCTGCCGGTGTCCTGCTCGCCGGTCGTGCCGAAGGTGGTGAGAATCGAATGAACCCCGCCACCGGCGACCGTCACCTCGCCCTTCTGGGTCGAGCGGAAGAATCCGAATTTCGAATTGAAGGCGTGCAGCAGCCCGCCATGATAGGCATCCTTGACGTTCTCGACCATCAGCTTCCAGTTTCCCCGCACATGCTGCCGCTGATAGCCGAGCACCGCGACCGGCCGGCTGAACAGCCGCGCCAGGCGGTCGAGCACGGGCTTGCCGAGAAATTCCGCGAGAGACGGGCCGGCCTCGGCCAATGTCCCGAAGACGATGCCGCAATGGACCGCCACGCGCAATTTGCGCAGACCGTGGGCGCGCGGATCGAAATCCGCCGGAAAGCCGCCGACGCCGCCCAACCCATGGCGATAGGGCACGCCGGCCAGATTGCCGTCGTGATCGTAAGTCCATTGATGATAGATGCAGACATGGGTCGCGCAATTACCGCGCGTCGGTCTCGTCACGATGGCGCCGCGGTGGGCGCAGCGATTGACGAAGGCCGCAACGCGGCCGTCCTCCGTCCGATTCAAGACGACGGGAAGGGTGCCGACATAAGTAGAGACGAAGTCGCCCGGTTTCGGGATTTCCGCTTCGAGCCCGAGATAATGCCAGACGGGCCCGCAGAAAATCCGTTCCTGCTCGGCTGCGAAGATCGCCGGATCGGTATAGACGGCAAAGGGAACGCATGCAGGGTCTGCCGTCGGCCATGTGTAGGCGGCGGCGAGCGGTTCCGTCCCGTTCATGCTCACGCCTTCTCTCCCGCAATCCTCGCCGTCGTCGGCGCGAAATCATTTTACCCGGCGGGCCGCGACCCTATAATAATTTTCTTGCGGCAGGGGACCGGCGGCGGCGGCACCGCCGGCTATGCCGCGCTTGGCGCCTGGCTCGAGCGCATCGAAGCATTGCCGGGCTTCCTGCCGACGGGCGCGATGACGGCATGAGCTGGACCTTTCTGCTCGAGCAGATCCTCAACGGATTGCAATACGGCGTCTTCCTGTTCCTGGTGGCGGCGGGGTTGACGCTGATCTTCGGCATCTTGAACCTCGTCAACTTGGCGCATGGCTCGCTTTTCATGGTGGGAGCCTATGCCGCCGCGCTGGTGTTCCGCTTGGCTCACTCCTTCATCGCGGCGTTCCTGCTGGCGCCGGTGATCACCTTTGCGGTCGGCTATGTCATCGAGAGACTGATCCTTCGCTACGTCTACGCGCGCGACCATATGGACCAGGTCTTGGTCACGTTCGGCCTGATCCTGTTTCTCAACCGGCTTACCGTCATCCTCTTCGGCAGCGCCAGTCAGCCCTTCGACATCCCGGACTCCCTGGCCTTCACCGTCGACATCCTGCCCAATACGCCCTATCCGGTGTTTCGGCTCGTCATCATCGGCGTCGGGCTCATCGTCGCGCTCGGGCTTTACGTCATCATCGCGCGCACGCATATGGGGGCGCTGATCCGCGCGGGTGCGAGCAATCGGATCATGCTGTCCTCCTTGGGCGTGAATGTCCGCTGGCTCTATACCTGGGTGTTCTGCTCGGGCGCGGCGCTCGCCGGATTCGCCGGGATGATGGCGGGACCGCTCGTCTCCGTCGAACCGGGGATGGGCGACGAGATGCTGATCCTAGCCTTCGTCGTCATCGTGATCGGCGGCATCGGTTCGATCCGAGGCGCGCTCGTCGCCTCGGTCGCCGTCGGTCTCATTCAAATTGCCGGGCGGACCACCTTCAAGGTCGTGCTTGCCGATATCATCGGATCGACGGCGGCCCAAAGCGCGGCGCCGGCGCTGGCCTCGATGTCGATCTATCTCGGCATGGTGGCGGTGCTGTTCACCCGTCCGCAGGGCCTTTTCGCCGCGCGTAAGGGGTGAGGCATCGCGTGACGCTCCTGCCCTCGCCCCGCGCAGCGATCGCGCTCGCCCTCTTGCTCGCGCTGGCGCTTCTGCCCTTCGTCGTGCCGGAGCAAGGCGGCGTCTTCCTGGTGAATTTTGGCACGCGCGTGATGGTCTTCGCGATCGCGGCGATCAGCCTCGACCTCATCCTGGGCTATGGCGGCATGGTCAGCTTCGGCCATGCCGCCTATATCGGCATCGGCGGCTACGCCGTGGCGATCTTGTCGTTCTACGGCAACGACAATGGCTGGCTGCAATTCGCGCTGGCCATCCTCGGCTCGGGGCTGCTCGCGCTCTTGATCGGCCCGATCGCGCTGCGCACCACCGGCGTCTATTTCATCATGATCACCTTGGGCATGACGCAGATGCTTTATTATATCGGCATCAGCCTCGGCCAGTTCGGCGGCGATGACGGTTTCCGCACGCGGCGCAGCCTCTTCGCCCCCGGCGTGACCTTGGCCGATCCGCTGACCCTCTATTATCTCTCCTTCGCCGTGCTGATGCTGGTGATGATCGGCATGCATCGGATCGTCAACTCGCGCTTCGGCACCGTTCTGCGCGCGGCAAAATCGAACGAGCGCCGGGCGCAATCGCTGGGCGTCGCGACCTTTCCCTACAAACTCGCGGGCTTCGGTCTGGCAGGCATGGTGTGCGGGGTGGCCGGGGCGCTCAATGTCAACCTCAAGGGCTTCATGACGCCGGACTACATGCACTGGATCCGATCGGGCGATCTGATGGTGATGCTCCTCATGGGTGGACAGGGGACGCTCGTGGGCGCATTGATCGGCGCGGCGGTGTTCCAGGTCATCGAAACCTTTCTGCCGGACACCATCGAGGCGCTGCTGCCTGGTCAGGGCCAGAATTGGGAAGTCCTGTTCGGGCCATTGCTGATCCTGCTCGTGCTGTTTTTCAAGGGTGGCCTCATCAGCCCGATCCCGCGCCGATGGAGAGGCGGAAGGTGAGCGAACTCGCGCTCAAGATCGAGGGCCTGACCAAGCGCTTCGGCGGGCTTGTCGCGACCGACAAAATCGCTCTCGCGGTCGTGCAAGGCGAAGTGCACGCGGTCATCGGACCGAACGGCGCCGGCAAGACGACGCTCATCGGCCAGCTCTCCGGCGAGTTGCGCTCGGATGCCGGGCGCATCCTGTTCGAGGGCCGCGACGTCACGCGTCTTGGGGCCGCGCAGCGGGCGTCGCGCGGCATTGGCCGCTCCTACCAGATCACCAGCGTCTTTCTCGACTTCACGACGCTCGAGAACGTCGCCTTCGCGGTTCAGGCGCGGTCGGGTCATTCCTTTCATTTCTGGCGCGACGTGCGCGGCGATCAGGAGCTGACCTGGCCCGCGCTTGCCATTCTCCAGGCCATCGGCCTCGGCGGGCGTGCCGGGGTGCGGGCCGCGGATCTCAGCCACGGCGAGCGGCGCCAGCTCGAGATCGGCATGACGCTCGCGATGGGAGCGCGGCTTCTGCTGCTCGACGAGCCGCTCGCCGGCATGGGTGCCGATGAGTCGGTGCGCATGATCGAGACCATCCGCGGCCTGAAGGGCAAGCAGACCATTGTCCTGGTCGAGCATGACATGAACGCCGTCTTCTCGCTCGCCGATCGCATCACGGTGCTCGTCTACGGCAGGATCATCGCGAGCGGCGTGCCGGACGCGATCCGTGCCAATCCCGAAGTCCAAAACGCCTATTTCGGCTGAGTCCGAGGCCGCCGTGCCGGCGCGGCAACTCAAGCCGTAAGGGCGGCGCGAGCGCTTGTGGGCTTTGCGGCCGCCGCATATGATGACGCTCAGCGCGAGCACGGGGGAAATCGAGGCGCATCGTGAGAGCCATCCTGACCAATGCCCAGATCATCGATGGCCGCGGCAACCGGCTCGACGGGCGCTATCTCGTCATCGATGGCACGAAGATCCACGAAATTGGCCGCGCCGAGTCGCTGTCCTCGAGCACGGCCATCCCGCTGATCGACCTCGCCGGCTGCACGATCCTGCCGGGCATCATCGACTGCCACGTGCATCTCTCCCTCGACGGCGGCGCCGATGTCGTGCGCCAGGCGGTGACCGACAGCATCGGCGTTGCCGCGCTGCGCATGGCGAGGAATGCCGAGCGGACGCTGCGCGCCGGCATTACTACGGTGCGAGATTGCGGCGCCAAGGACCATGTGGACGTGCAATTCCGGCGCGGCGTGGCCGAGGGCATCCACTGCCTCGCCCCGCGCCTGCTGCTGAGCGGCATGCCGATTGCCATGACCGGTGGACATTGCTGGCAGTTCGGGCGCGAGGCGGATGGCGCCGACGAGGTGCGCCGGGCGGCACGCGAGCAGATCAAGGTCGGCGCCGACTGCATCAAGCTCATGGCGACCGGCGGCATCCTGACCGAAGGCACGGAATTGGGCGCGGCGCAGCTCGGCGAGGAGGAGATGCGCGCAGCGGTCGAAGAAGCGAACAAGGCCGGCAAGCTGAGCGCCATCCACGCGCATGGCGCGCGCGGTATCAAGAACGGCATCCGCGCCGGCATCAGATCGGTCGAGCACGCCTATCTCCTCGACGACGAAGCGATCGAGCTGATGCTGAAGCATGACGTTTGGTTCGTGCCGACGGCCGCTGCGGTCGGTCTCGTCGTCCGTCATGGTGTCGCCGGCGGCATCCCTCCCGACGTGGTCCGCAAAGCGGCATCGGCGCTCGAAAGCCAGCGCAATACCTGCCGCAAGGCATGGAAAGCCGGCGTCAAGGTCGCCATGGGAACCGACGCCGGCACGCCCTACAACCGGCACGGCGAAAATTTGCAGGAGCTGTCGGTGCTGGTCGAGATCGGCATGAGTCCGATGGAGGCGATCACCGCCTCGACGCGGTGTAGCGCCGAACTCCTGGGAATCGCCGACGCGGTCGGCACGATCGAGGCCGGCAAGGAAGCCGATCTCCTTGTCGTCCGCGGCGACCCTCTGGCCGACATCGCGATTCTCGCGGACCCATCGGCCATCGTGCTCGTGCTCAAGGCGGGAAGGCTCGCCCATCTCGGCAGCGATGCGGCGGCGGTCGACCGCTTGTGGCCGGCGACGGAAAGGATGAGCTGATGGAGCGCGCCGACAAGATCTGGATCGACGGCACGATCGTCGATTGGGACAAGGCTCAGGTTCATCTCATCAGCAACACGCTCCATTACGGCTTCGGCGTCTTCGAGGGCATCCGCTGCTACAAGACGGAGAAGGGCTCGGCGATCTTCCGGCTCGATGCGCATCTCGACCGCCTCCACAACTCGGCTGCCATCCTTGGCTTTCAAATCCCCTATACCAAGGCCGCGCTGCAGCGCGCGAGCGTGGAGACGGTGAAGGCAAACGGCTTCGAGCAATGCTACATCCGACCCATCGCCTATATCGGCTCCGGCGGCATGGGGCTCGATTATGCCGATTGCAAGATCAATGTCGCGATCGCCACTTGGTACTGGGGCGAATATGTCGGCGAGGGCGCGCTCACGCGCGGCGTCCGGGTCAAGACATCCTCCTATGCGCGGCACCACATCAACACCAACATGACCAAGGCCAAGGCGTGCGGCAACTACATGCTGTTCCAGATGGCGCGCAGCGAGGTTCGCCGTCTCGGCTATGACGAGGCGCTGCTGCTCGACACCAATGGCCAGGTCGCCGAGGGTTCCGTGGAGCATGTCTTTCTCGTCCGCCAGGGCGCGCTGGTGACGCCGCCCTTGACCCATCTTCTCGACGGCATCACGCGCGACACGGTCATCACCTTGGCGCGCGATGCCGGCATCGAAGTGCGGCAGGAGTTTTTCTCGCGCGACTATGTTTACACCGCCGATGAGGTCTTCTTCGCCGGTACGGGCGCCGAGGTGACGCCGGTCGTCGCGGTTGACGACCGCAGCATCGGCGCGGGCACGCCTGGAGCGGTGACGCAGCGCCTGCAAAAGCTTTATTTCGATGCCGTCGGCGGGCGCAGTCAGGGCCATCGCGGCTGGCTGACGTTCATCGCAGAAGCGGCAAAACGGCCCGCCGCAGCCGCGGCCACGCCCTAGCCAAGGAGTCGGTACATCATGGCAAGCGTTCCATCGGAGGAATACACCTCACGGGTGGCGGCGGCGCGGCGCTTGATGAAGGAGCGCCAGATCGACGGCCTCATCGTCACCGACCCCACGAACTATTATTATTTCAGCGGTCACGCGGTGCCCGCCTGGATGAAGGCGCGGCCGTCCATCTTCATTCTGCCGCTCGTGGGCGAGCCGGCGATCATCAATTGGAGCGGGCCCGGCATGTTCGCGCGGCTCTATAACCGTCCCTATCCCTCATGGGTCAAGGACAAGCGGATTTACCCCGAGATTCCCTTCAACACCGATGCGCGCGTCGATTGGGGCGTGAAGGATGTGATCGCCGATCGCGGCTTGAACGCCGCCACACTCGGCATCGAGCTCGGCCGCGAGACTTGTCTTGCGATGCCGCTCAACGACTTCTTCCTGCTGCGGGAGCAACTGCCGAAGGCGCGCTTCGTCGATTCCGGCCCGGTCACCTGGGGCTGCCGCATGATCAAATCCGAATGGGAGATCGGTTGCTCGCGCAAGGCCTGCGAGATCGGCGGCGCCGCCTGGAAGCGCTGCCTCGAGGAACTCCGGCCGGGCATTGCCGCGCTCGAGATCCAGCAGCGCATTCTCGGCTATTACCGCGACGGCGGCGCCGATCTCGCTTGCGAGCCGCCCTTGGTGCTGGGCGCGACCGGGCCGGGCGGCACTTTCCAGAAGGGCGACGTCCTCTATCTCGACGGCGGCTGCTCCTCCATGGGCTATCGCATGGATTTTACCCGGCGCGCCGTGTTCGGGCCGCCCAGCGAGCGGCAGCGCCAGGAGCATGACGGGATGTGGGACATCCTGTTCAAGGTGATGGACCGCATGAAGCCGGGCGTTGCGACCAAGGAGATCTTTGCCTATTCGCAATCGCTCCTCGCAAAGACGCCATGGCGGAACTATTCCGATGATCCGGCGAAGCGCATCGGCCACGGCATCGGGCTCGAGACCGAGCCGCCTTCGATCAACGCCTTCGATCCGCATCTCCTGCAAGAGGGCATGGTCGTGACACCCGAGCCGAAGATCGAAAGCGTCGACGGCCTGGTCAATCCCGAGGAGCACGTGGTCATCCGGAAATCGGGCTGCGAGATCCTATCGACGACGCCGGACTGGCATCTCCGCATCGTGCAATGAGTGCCATCGTTCCGACGCTTCTGTCGCGGAGCGATATCGAAAAGATCGCGGTCCCGCACAAGGAGGTGCTGTCGATCGTCGAGGAGACCTACCGCATGGCCGGGCGCGGCCAGGTCGAAGTGCCGACCAAGCTCGGCGTCCATCCCGATTATCCCGGCAGTTTCCTCCACGCGATGCCTGCCTGGGTCTCGGGCGCGCGCGCGCTCGGGATGAAGTGGATTTCATACTTCCCGGGAAACATGCAGCGTGGCCTGCCGGATTCGACCGGCCTGATCATCCTCAATCATCCCGATCACGGCCTGCCGATCGCGATCATGGAGGGCATGTGGGTGACCTATGCCCGCACCGCCGCCTGCGCCGCGGTCATGGCCAAGTATTTCGCGAAGCCCAATCCGACGCGGCTCGGCCTCGTCGGTTGCGGCGGCCTCGGCACCTGGTCGCTCCTCATGCTGGCGGAAGTGTTTCCCAGCCTCACCGAAGTGCATGTCGCCTCGCGGACAGAAGCGTCGCGCACGGATTTCGCCAAACGCATGGCGGAGAAAGGCCCTTGGCGCGTCACGCCCGTCGCCGAGCTGCGCCAGGCCGTCGAAGGCATGGACATCGTCGTCTCTTCGCTGCCGCGGCCGCCGCAGCCTCTCGTCAAGGGCGAATGGTGGATGAAGGGCGCGCTCGCCATCCCGCTCGACGTCGTCGGCACCTGGGACCAGGCGAGCCTAGCCGCGGCCGACCGTCTGGTGACCGATGATTTTCCGGGCCTCAAGGCCTACGCGCGTCGAGTCGCCCCGGCGCTGCAAATGCCGCCCGCACACGTTGAATTCGCGGCGGTTACGGTCGGCCGAAGCCCGGGAAGACAGAGCGCGGACGAGCGGATCATGGCCATACCGACGGGAATCGCCAGCGTCGACATGACGGTCGCCGCCGTCATCTACGAGCGGGCGCAGCGCATGGGCATTGGCAAGCCCTGGGCAGTGTCCTAGAGCGCCACCCGTCAGGGCGGCTCTGAGGACCGCAATCCGCGCCTTTGATCGGCGAGTTTTTCCGCGAGCATGATCGTGGTCAAATTCGTATTGGCCCGCGGGATCGTCGGCATGATCGAAGCGTCGATGACGCTCAGATTCTCCATTCCGCAGACCCGGCCCACCGAGTCGACGACCGCCATGGCATCGTCGGCGGCGCCCATCTTGCAGGTTCCGACCGGATGATAGAAGGGAATGGCCCGCGCCATCACCCAGGATTTGAGGCGTTCCGAATCGGCGACGAGATCGTCGAGTTCGGCCCCGGGACTTATCATCGTCCGCAACAGCCAACGGCGGAGTGACGCGGGTCCCTCGAGCATTCGCAGGGCGACCGCCGCGCGCAACCAATTGCCGGCGGAATAGCGGCTGAGATTGCGAATGCGCTCGGTGTAGCTCGACGGAAAAACCTCGTTCACCACCTGCCGGACCGCATCGTGGCGGTACAATTCGGCAGCGAGAAGAACGCCCTGCGTCAGGCGAAGCAGATCCCGGGGGTCCGAGAGAAGGTTGCATTCGACGCATGGTTCGGTGTGCGGCTCGGGCGATTCAATCGTCACGGTGCCCCGCGAATAGGGCTTGTAGACGCAGATCACGAGCGCGGCCAGGGCGCTGCCGAGCGGATGCCACGACGTCTTGTTGGTGACCGAGACATACATGTCGGAGGGTGCGCAGCCCGCCACACCCGAATCATAGCGCAACGCCACGTTCGGGGCCGCCCGCAGACTCTTCGCCTGGCGTCCCGCGCGCTTCAAATGCGCGGCAAGGGAAACGCAGGGATGGTCTTGCAGATTTCGGCCGACTCCCGGCAGGTCCAGGACGACGCCGATTCCCAGCCGCTGCAGCAGGCTTGCCGGGCCGATTCCGGAACGCTGGAGGAGTGCTGGCGAATGGAGCGCGCCGGCCGAGATCACGATCTCTTGGCCGCGAAACTCCTCGGCGCGCCCCCCGAGCATCGCACGGACGCCGACCGCTCGCCGGCCCTCGAAAAGCAAGCCCGCGACGAAGGCATCCGTGAGAATCCTGAGATTGTTCCGCCGCCGCGCATCGGCACCGAGATATCCCATGGCGGTCGAAATGCGCTGGCGCGGATTGCTGCTCATGGCCACCGCGCAATAGCCGTTGGCGGCTTCGCCATTCATGTCGGCAACGTAGTGCCAGCCGCGGCTCTCGGCGGCCGCGGCGACGGCGCGGCAAAACCCCGGCCATTGATCGCGCCGATGGCGGCGGATCGGGATCGGCCCGTCCTTGCCGTGCAAGGCGCCCGCGAAATCAAGGTCGCATTCGAGCTTCCGGTAATAGGGAAGCACCTCCGGCCAGGACCAGCCGGTCGCGCCCGACGCCACCCACTCATCGAGATCGCCGGGCAAGCCGCGCAGGGCGATCATTGCGTTTATGCTCGATCCTCCGCCGAGGATCCGCGCCTGCTCGTAGCGCCGCGCCACCGCCCGCCGATCGGCGGCGGATTGAAGATAGATCTTGAGCTCCGGCCAGAAATTGTCCGGTCGAAAAAATGACGTGTAATAGGTGTCCTTGATATCCCAGGGCTCTTCGCCCGGCGGGGTGTCGGGTCCGGCCTCGATGAGCAATACGCTGCTGCTGCCGGTTTCGCTCAAACGGCCCGCAAGGACCGCGCCAGCCGAGCCCGCGCCGAGGATGATGTAATCGTAGATCACCTCATTTCAGCCGGCCGGCTCGCGTTGCGCGCGCCTCACTGCGGCATGTGGCATTCCTGATAGAAGCTGTCCTTATGATTTTCGAAAATGGTGCTGACGATCTCGTGCTGCAGGACACCGTCCTTCTTGATGACCCGCGCGGCATAGAAATTCTGAATCGGGAAGTGATTCGTGTTGAAGGCAAACGTGCCGCGGGTCGATTGGAAATGCGCGGCTTCCAACGCGGATCTGAGGGCCTTCTTGTCGCCGATCTCGCCGTGGACCGCGCGCACGCCTGAATCGAGCAGCATCAGCGAATCATAGACGAAGGCCGCATAGAACACGGGATTGCGCCCATACTCCTTCTTGAAGGCCTCGACGAATTTGTGGTTCTGCGGATTATCGAGCGAGGAGAACCAGTTGGCCGCGAGGTTGATGCCCAGCGCGACATCGCCGAGCGCGGGGAAGCTGTGCTCGTCGGCAAGCCAGCTCCCGCTGAAGAGCTTCACCTTCCCCATCATGCCGGAATTGGCGAACTGCTTCACGAAGGCGATGCCGCCGGCGCCCGGCAGAAAGGCGTAAACCGCATCCGGATTCGCGGCGTTGATCGCCGCCAGTTCCGCGGCATAATCGACCTGCTCGATCGGCACATAGGCCTCGCCGACCGACTCGCCCTTGAAATAGGCCTTGGCGCCGGCGACGTATTCCCGACCCGTGACATAGTTTTGCGAGATGAAGAAGGCGCGCTTCACGCCGGAATCGGTCATGTATTTGCCGACGGCCTCGCTTGGCGTGTTGTTCTCCCAGGAGACGACGAAGAGATTTGGGTTGCAGTCCTTGCCGGCGAGTTGAGAGGGACCGGCGACGCCGCTGAAGATGACGGCGCCCGAGTCCGTCACCGGCTTGACATAGGCCAGAAGCTGATTGGACAGCATTTGGCCGACGAGGAAATCGATATGGTCTTTTTCGACCAGCCGGTTCGTGGCCTGCAGCGCGGATGCCGGCGTCATCCCCGCGTCTTCCTTGAAGACCTCGACGGGAATGCCGCCGATCTTGTTACCGAGCTCCTTGAGGGCAAGGTCGAACCCCATGAGCTGCTCTTTGCCCAGGACGGCAATCGGCCCGGTTACGGTGCTGATTTCGCCGAGCCGGATCATTTCGGGCGGCGTTGCGCGGGCGGAAACCGTAGCGAGCGTGGCGACCGCGCCGACGATTGCGAATAGCTTGCGTGACATGGACATCCCCCTCTTGGCTGTGACGCGCGACGCTCTGTCTGCGCAATTTCGAAGGCAGCGCGCCGGTCCGATCGATGGCGCCGCGAAGATCAGCGGTCCGTCTGCTCCTTCAGCAGCGTTTCGACGATCCGCCGCGCCGCAACGCCCCCGGCATCGACGCTGAAATTCTGCCACGACGGGGACCCGCCATGCATCTCGATCCTGGCCTGCTGCGCTTCGAGGACAATGACATCTTCCGAGAACGCCGTCACGCTGCCCTTATGAAAGGCCGCGGTGACCTCGGGCCCCGGTGCGAAATTGCGCGGCACCGACCAGAAATGGTGGCAGGACCGGTCCGTCGCCGGTGTGATGCCGTTCAGCACGCGATATTCGAGCGCGTTTTCGTCTTCGTTGCTGCCATGCGGAACCGAGCGGGATTCGATCACGATCGTCGAGGGCGGATTGAACTCGATGCGTTGGCTGCGGTCGATGTTGCCGGTAAAGCTCCGCAGCTTCACATAGAGCGGCGGCGCCGGGCAATCCGGCATCAAGCGGGTCAGTCTAACCCGATGACCCTCAACCGTTGTGTGGACGGGGCTTTCGGCGACCGCATTATTGCCGATGGTGCTGCGGTGCACGTAGGCTTCGTGCGAAAGATCGAGCAGATTGTCGACCAGCAGCTGGTAGTGACATTTGATGGCAAAATGGCCGCCGGTATAGATCCACTTCGGATCATCATTCCAATAGAGATTCGGGATTGTTGACGGGTCGGCGCGGGACGGATCGCCCATCCAGATCCAAACCCAACGCCATTTCTCGACGAGCGGGAAGGTCTTTACGCGCCAAGTTGCCGGTATGTGCGGCTGGGCCGGGATGCGCACGCACCTCCCGCCCGGCTCGAATTCGAGCCCATGATAGCCGCAGCGAATGCCGTCGCCTGTGAGCTCTCCCATGGAGAGAGGCAGGCTGCGATGCGGACACATGTCCAGCATGGCCACGGGCAGACCGGCCTCGGTGCGGTACATGACGACGGGCTCGCCGAGAATCAAACGCGGCAAGAGCTGGCGGCTCAGCTCTTCGGCCGTCGCCGCCACATACCAAAAATCGCGCAAAAACATTGCGGTTGCTCCTCCGGCCCCCAAGCATCGGACCCCAGGCCGCTCGGATCAGCGGGGCGAGGAAGTCTGCAAGCCGCGGTGATTTCCGTCAAGTCGCCCGACACCCGCGGGCGATAAGGCGCCGGACTTCGTTAAAATTAGGAGGTCTGAAAGGATGCGAGCCTAGGTTTTGCAGGCGCGGAAACATCAGGCTCGGTCCGTGGACGCAGAGAGATCGCCAGCTGCCGCAACGCAGAAGTACCGCCCCTATCGCTCGTCGATCCTGACCGGCGATCAGTTGCGCGAGCTCAACCGGCTCAGGCCCGGCCGCGCCGTCCGCGACACGCTCCTGCTGTGGCTGCAGATCATCGCGGCCTGGGCGGCCGTTTCGCTGTGCCCGGAATGGTGGGCGGCGGCCTTGGCGGTGCCGGTCATCGGCAGCCGCTACTATGCGCTCTACATCATCGGGCATGACGGGCTGCATCGCCGCCTCTTTCGCAGCACCGGCCTGAACGATTTGTGGAACGACGTCGCGATCATCGGCGCGATCGGGGCCATCACCCGGCTCAACCGCGCCAACCACATGCAGCACCATGCCACGCTCGCGCTGCCGAACGATCCCGACCGCTACAAATACGTCGCGGCCAACAAGCCCACCCGGCTGCATTATGCCGCAGTCCTGACCGGCCTGCCCTATGTGCTGCGCGCAATCGGTAACGTCTTCATCGCCGGGCGTACGGCGACGCGCAATCCTGCGGCGCCTGCGCGGGAGGGCTACCGGAGGCGGGACATCGTCATTCTCCTCACCTGGCAAGCCGCTCTCATCGGCGGCCTCACCGCCGACATCGGCTGGTGGGCTTATCCCGTGCTTTGGCTGCTTCCGGTCTATGCGTTCGCCTACGCCGCCGACATCGTCCGAGTCTTTCTCGAGCATTCGATGCCCTGCGGCGACGCCGAGGCCGATGCCAGCTTGCGGCTCATCACCTACAGGAGCAACTGGCTCGAGCGACAGTTCTTCGCGCCGATGAACATGAACTTCCACACCGCGCATCACCTGTGGCCGAGCATCCCCTACTACAATCTGCCGCGCGCCGACCGGCTGATCCGCGCCGCACCGGAGCGCCCTGCCGGCCTGGTCTGGCGCCGGTCCTATCTCGGCTATCTCCTCGCCTATGCACGCGGCCTGCCCTGGATCGCCCCGCCCCTGCCGAGCGATCGTCAACTCGAAGCGCGATGAGCGTCCTTGCCGCGCCACGCGAATTCGCGGCGACGACGGGAATCCCCGAAATCCCCGTCGAAAGCGTGGGCGATTGCGCGGTGTGCGGCGGCGGCCGGTTCGACATCGTCGCGCAAGGCCGCGACTACGAGCTGCTGACCTGCCGCAATCTCTGGTTCTTCGCGCGATGCCGCGATTGCGGTCATCTTCAGCTCGACCCGCGGCCCGCCATCGGAACGCTGCCAACCATCTACCCGCCGAACTACTACTCTTACGACCTGGCGCGGAGCGTCGGGCCGATTGCCATGGCCGGCAAAGCGTTCCTCGATCGCCGGAAGTTCCGCGCCATCCTGCGCCATGCGCGGGCGCGACCGCGCTCGTTTCTCGACATCGGCTGCGGCGATCTCCGCTATCTCGAGGTGATGCGCCGGTTCGGCGTGCCGCCGGAGCGGCTCTATGGGCTCGAGCTCGACGAGCGCGTGGTGCATCGAGCGAACGATCGCGGCTATCGCGTCTTCAACGAGCGGGTCGAGACCGCGACCTCGATTCCGGACGGCAGCATCGATCTCGCGACCATGTTCCACGTCATCGAGCATGTCGCCGATCCGGCCGCGGTCGTCCGCCGGATCGCCGGTTGGCTCGCGCCGGGCGGCCTGCTGGTCCTGGAGACGCCTAATTTCGGCGCCCTCGATGCGCGTCTCTTCCGCCGCTCCTATTGGGGCGGCTACCACATCCCCCGGCATTGGCACATCTTCACCCGCGACAGCATGCAGCGCCTGCTCGAGTGCAACGGCTTCGACGTCGAGGCGGTGTCCTTCCAGACCGGTCATTCCTTTTGGCTTTATTCGCTGCATCATCTCATCCGCTACAACCGGGCGCTGCCCTGTCCGAAGCTCGCGCAACTCTTCCACCCCTTGAAGAGCCTGCCGATGCTCGTCCTCGCGACGGGTTTCGACATGATCAGAGCGAAACTCGGCATCGAGACATCGGCGATGCTGCTCATCGCGCGGCGGCGTCCAGACCGGCCCGGCAAGGACTGAGGCGCTTCCTGGTGGAGCGGTTTGTCCGGGGCACGAAGGGCCATGCTTTACCCGAGCTTAACGGCCTCGCCTTAGCCTCTCGGTTGCGGGTTTCCCCTTCGCGCACCGCAGGATGGCCGTTCCGAACGCACAATATAACGTTGCGACTCCCGAATCCCTGCCGGTCAGGATCGCGGGATACCAGCGGCGCAAGATGTATGACGCGTTCCTGCGGGTCGGCGTCGCGCCTTCGGACACGATTCTCGATATCGGCGCGACGAGCGACCGGAGCTATGATCACTCCAATTATCTCGTGTGCTGGTATCCCCACAAGCGCAACATCACCGCGTCGGGGATCGACGACAAAGCCGACTTTCTCGAGGAAGCCTACCCCGGCATCCGCTTCGTTCATGCCGACGGCCGTAGGCTTCCTTTTCCGGACCGCTCATTCGACTACGTTCATTCGGCCGCCGTCATTGAGCACGTCGGCTCGCGCCTGCAGCAAGCGGCGTTCATTAGCGAAGCCGTCCGCGTCGCGCGCAAGGCCGCCTTCCTAACAACGCCGAACCGCTGGTTTCCCGTCGAGTTCCACACCATCCTGCCCTTCGCGCATTGGCTGCCGCCGAGGATGTTCCGTGCCATGCTTGCGGCGACCGGCAAGGAGTTCTTCGCACAAGAAGAGAATCTCAATCTGCTCTCGGCGGGCGAGCTCCGCAGGATCTGCGACAGCATCGGACTTCGGGCGCGCGCCACCATAAGCGGGGTGCAACTCCTCGGAATCGTATCGAACCTCGTCCTTGTCGTGAGCAAGGCGTGACACGCGGCGACCGTCGCGGTCGGATGAAGAGCTGGAGCACCTCGAAGACGCCGTCGCAGTTGACGAGATCGACGCGCTTCCGACGAATTCTCAATACGCCGCCTTCGCGCCGCAACTCATGTGTATAAAGGCCGGCGAGGATGCGCTGATCCTCGCCGCGGCACTCGACCCGATGAAAGCTCGTGCGTGCCCTTGCGTCTATGGCGTCCGCCGCGCCGCGCCTTCATACATATAGGCCATCGGCCGAGGGCCGATGGCATATTCGGTCCGCAACTCGGAAATTTCGAAGCCGGCCGCGCGGATCAGGTCGTCGATCTTCCGGTCGAGGTGACAGCCCCCGGCGATATGACGCCACAGCGGCGTCAGCGCGCGCTGCCAGCGTTCGACGGATGGCTCGGGCGACAGACCATGCTTCACGAAGAGCAGCGCGCCGCCGGGCTTCAGCACCCGCCGCATCTCCCGCAGCGCAGCCGCGGCGGGTCGCATATCGAGCAGAGCGTCCAGGTCATCACCACCGTGTCCATGGTCGCATCCGCGAACGGAATGTCGGTGGCGGACCCCAGCAGCAGTTCGATCCCAATGCCCAGATCCGCGGCACGGCGGCGCGCGGTCGACAAGAGCCGCTCCGACGGGTCGAGACCGATGACCGGCCGCGCCTGATCGCCATAGAGCGGCAGATTCAGTCCGGAGCCGACGCCGATTTCGAGCACGCGGCCGCGCGCGGCGCCGATCACTTCGCGACGATATTTTCTGAGCGGCGGCGCCCGCATCGCCAGATCGAGAAGCGGCGGAAGAATCCAACGCTCGTAAAAGCTCACCTCCGGGCCCGCTCGAGCCAGCGACGCGCGACCAGAGAAATCGCCTGCAACGAGTCCTCGGCGCCGCCGGCAGCGCCCTTCTCGAAATCGCCCTCGATTTGTCCCAACTGATTGGTCACATGGGCGAGGCAAAGCACCGGCCGGCCGCGCGCGACGGCGAAGGCATATAGCGCCGCCGCCTCCATCTCGACCGCGAGAATGCCGGCTTGCTTGGCCGTCTCGAGCGCTTTCGCCGTCTCGCGAAAGGGCGCGTCCGTGGTCCAGGCGGACCCCACCCGGACTGCAAGGCTCGATTGGGAGAGCGCCTCTCGCGCCAGACGCACGAGCGATTCATCGGCCGCGCTGTAATCCGCCGGCGGCAGATAATGATAGCTCGTACCCTCGTCGCGGAGCGCCCGATCGACGACGATGAAATAGGGCGGGGCTTGCGTCGGAAGAACCTGGCCGGCCGACGTCATGCTGACGAGGAGACCGCAGCCGGAAGCGAACAGCTCCTCCGCCACTACCACGGCGAAGGATGCTCCGACGGCGCAGCCGACGATGCCGTAGCTTAAACCCTCATGCTCGAAGGCAAAGAGGTCGGTGTGATAGCAGGCCCAATCCGGGTCACGGCGAGCGCGATCGGCTGCGCGCAGGTAGCGCACGATGTCGCCGTCGGGATCGAGAATGCAGACCGCCGGAACGGACCCGATGCCCAGCCCTTTCTGGCGCCGCGCTTCCCTGAGCAGCGCTTCCGGCGTGAACACGGATGGCTCCGCGAGATCCTTCCCTCGCAGGATCGGTGGCGGCTTGACCACCCCTTTCTTCTCGACCGTCATCGCGACTCGCTCTTCCTCGGCGCTTTTTCGCCAGCAAATGAAACCTAATGTCGCATGCTTACCGTTGCCAGCGGGCAGCGGATTCGATGCTTGGTGTTCCTATGGGCCCCGCTCTCCGACGGAACCCATCGCGGTTGCTTGCGGTGGACGATTGCGACCACTGCGCCCGAGGCGAAGGCGAGGGCGACCTCAGCGATTGAAATGCGCTCGGGCCGCTTCTATAGCGGGTCTTGGGTTGGAGTGTCGCCGTCGTGCCGGCAGCAATCGTCGAATTCGCGAGAGTCTTGCCAATGGATGATCTTGCAATCGTTCGCGCATTCCATGTTCTCTCCGTCGTGCTCTGGATCGGCGGCGTCGGCTTCGTGACGACCGTCTTGCTTCCGGCTGTGCAGCGCTCGATCAGGCCAGAGGAGAGATTGGCCTTTTTCGATGCCATCGAACGGCGCTTCGCCTGGCAGGCGCGGGGCACGACGCTGATCGCGGGTCTCACCGGATTTTACATCGTTGATCGCCTCGATCTCTGGGGCCGCTTCCTGTTCCCAAGTTTCTGGTGGATGCATGCGATGGTATTGGTTTGGCTCGTCTTCACCGCGATGCTCTTTGTCGCCGAGCCGCTGTTTCTGCATCGCTGGCTGCACAGCCGCGCGAGGGTCAAGCCGGTCGAGACGTTCCGGCTGGTCATACGGCTTCACTGGGTGTTGTTGACGCTCGGCATCGTGACGGTGCTGGGTGCCGTCGCCGGCAGCCATGGTTTTCTTCCGTGACGGCTCGCCAGGATGGTTTTATGTCGGCGATATTTCACATGCCGCTGCAGTGAAATTTCGAGACTTAGTGAGCGGTGTCGCACGCAATAAATGTGCGTGGCGGAAATGCTTGGCGTGAATGGATCGGCGATCAGTCGCCTTGGCTGAATAATTTTTAAGCACCGTGCTCACAAAACTTGCGCTAGATCAATCCGGAAAGATTCCGTTCGGATAAGCTTGCCCCCGCTGTCATCGGCCGGGACCGCCCGCAACGGGGCGCTTCCGATGGATTCAAGGGGAGCGTTGCATCATGGACAAGGCAGCCGGCGCCGTTCCATCGGCGAGTTCCTACGAGATGAAAGGGAGCCCCACCGTCGGTCTTACGATGGGGACCTGGGGCTTTTTCGTCGGCTTTGCCGCAGTCGCGCTTTACGGGCCCGCCGCCAAGTATTTCCAGGAGCAAATGCAGCTTGGCGGGTTAGCGCTTGGCCTTCTGGTCGCGGCCCCGCAACTCACGGGCTCGCTGCTGCGCATACCATTCGGAGCTTGGGTCGACCGGGTCGGCGGGCGCTTGCCGATGCTGACGCTGTTCGGCATGTCGATGATCGGCATGTGGGGACTCGTGTTCATTCTTTTTACGGTCAAGAGCCTGACCAACACCGCCTATCCCATCGTCATGATATTCGGTTTTCTGAGCGGCTGCGGCGTCGCCGCTTTTTCCGTCGGCGTACCGCAGGTTTCCTATTGGTTTCCGCAATCCCGCCAAGGCACGGCGCTCGGCATCTTTGGCGGCGTCGGCAATCTTGCGCCCGGCATCTTCACGCTGATGCTGCCCTATGCCATCGCCGTCTGGGGACTCAAGGGCTCTTACCTCGCTTGGCTGATCTTCCTCACGGTGGGAGCGGCGATCTATTTGATCTTTGCGCGCGATGCCTATTTCTTCCAATTGCGTCGGCGAGGGCTCGACGTGGAGCAGAGCCGGAAGGTCGCGCGCGAGCACGGTGAGGAGCTGTTTCCCACCGGCACGGTGTGGCAGGCGGTCATCACCGCGGCCGAGGAGCCCCGCACCTGGGGTCTGGTCAGCCTCTACTTCGTCTCCTTCGGCGGCTTCCTCGCCCTCACCGCCTGGTTCCCGACTTATTGGATCAACCTGCACCATATGGACGCGCGGGCGGCCGGCATGATCGGCGGGCTCGGCTTTTCGGTCTTGGCGGCGATCGTTCGCGTCTTCGGCGGCGTCATTTCCGAGAAATTCGGCGGCGAGCGGACTGCGATTCTGGCCTTCCTTCTGGTCCTTTTGGGCGCGCTCGTCCTCACCTTCGTCAAAGACTTCGCACCGGACATCGCGGGCGAGTTGGTGGTCGCGGTGGGCATGGGCCTGGCCAATGCTGCGGTATTCAAGATGGTTCCGAAATACGTGCCCGCGGCGGTCGGCGGGGCCTCGGGTTTGGTTGGCGGTCTCGGCGCCGTCGGCGGCTTCATCATTCCGCCCTTTCTCGGCGCGTCCGTCGATGTGCTCGGCACGTCAGGCTACGCCGGCGGATTCTTTGCCTATGTCGTTATGGCGGCGCTCGCCACCGGCGTTTCCTGGAATTTTATTTGGCTCGACCGCCGAAGCCGGCGGCGCAGCGTGGACAATCGAGCCGAAACGGCGTGATCGCAGACTGCCGGATCGGCGCAATCGCTGCAGCGCGACCGGAGAGATGAGGGAGAGAAATGAGCCACTTTCTGGATCGGCTGACTTATCTCACCCGCACCCGCGAGCCATTCGCCGATGGACATGGCGAGGCTCGCAACGAGAACCGCGAGTGGGAAGAGGGCTATCGCCAGCGCTGGCAGCACGACAAGATCGTGCGCTCGACCCATGGCGTGAACTGCACCGGCTCGTGCAGTTGGAAGATCTATGTCAAGGGCGGCGTCGTCACTTGGGAAACGCAGCAAACGGACTACCCGCGAACCCGCCCGGGAATGCCCAATCACGAGCCGCGCGGCTGCTCGCGCGGCGCTTCCTACAGCTGGTACCTCTACAGCGCGAGCCGGCTCAAATATCCGATGGTGCGCGGGCGGCTGATCCGGCTGTGGCGCGAAGCGCGCAAGACCATGGAGCCGGTGGCAGCCTGGGCCTCGATCGTCGCAGACGCCGAGCAAGCGCGCGCCTATAAAAGCCTACGCGGACGCGGCGGCTTCGTGCGCTCGAATTGGGACGAGGTCACCGAGATCATCGCCGCCGCCAACATCCACACGGTCAAGACCCATGGACCGGACCGCGTGATCGGCTTCTCGCCGATCCCGGCGATGTCGATGGTCTCTTATGCCGCCGGCGCGCGCTACCTCAGCTTGATCGGCGGGACATTGCTGTCCTTCTATGACTGGTACTGCGACCTGCCGCCGTCGAGCCCGCAGACCTGGGGCGAGCAGACCGACGTTCCGGAATCGGCCGACTGGTACAATTCGGGATACATCATCGCCTGGGGCTCGAACGTGCCGCAGACGCGCACGCCCGACGCACATTTCTTCGTCGAGGCGCGCTACAACGGCACCAAGATCGTCGCAATAACGCCGGATTATGCCGAGGTCGCGAAGCTGTCCGACCTGTGGCTCCATCCCAAACAGGGAACCGATGCCGCGCTCGCCATGGCCATGGGCCATGTGATCCTGCGTGAATTCTTCCTCGACCGTCAGGTGCCCTATTTCCAGGACTACTGCCGCCGCTACACCGACATGTCCATGCTGGTCCGGCTCGTGCGCCAGGGCGAGCGGTGGATTCCCGATCGCTTTCTCCGCACTAGCGACTTGCCGGCCTTCGCGCCAACCGCGCATCCCGAATGGAAAACGCTCGCGGTCGACGAACTCTCCGGCGACATCGTCACGCCGCAAGGATCGATCGGCTACCGCTGGCCGGCCGAAGGCAGCGCCAGCGGCCAATGGAACCTCGAGGCGAAAGACGGCGCGTCGGGACGCGAGACGCGGCTCGCCCTCACGCTCATCGACCGGCGCGACGCGATCCTGCCGGTTGCCTTTCCCTATTTCGGCAACGAGCCGCATGAGCGGTTTGCCGGCAATGACCAGGGTAAGGATGTCCTGCTGCGCAACGTGCCGGCGCGGCGCGTGGCGCTCGCCGAGGGCGAAGCCTATGTCGCCACCGTCTTCGATCTCCTATGTGCCAATTACGGGCTCGAGCGCGGCCTGGGCGGGGAATGCGCGCGTTCATACGAAGACAATGTTCCCTTCACGCCGGCTTGGCAGGCGCCGATCACGGGCGTCGCCGCCGAGAAGGCGATCGCGGTGGCGCGCGGCTTCGCCGAGAATGCCGAGAAAACCAACGGACGCTCGATGGTCATCATCGGCGCCGGCATGAACCACTGGTATCACCAGGACATGAATTACCGCAGCATCATCAATCTGCTGATGATGTGCGGAACGGTCGGTGTTTCCGGCGGCGGCTGGGCGCATTATGTCGGACAGGAGAAGCTGCGGCCGCAGACCGGCTGGACCCCGCTGGCTTTCGCCTTGGACTGGGGGCGCCCGCCGCGCCAGATGAACGGCACGTCGTTCTTCTACGCGCATTCCGACCAGTGGCGCTATGAGAAGCTCGGCGTCGACGAGATCGTGTCGCCGCTCGCCGATCGCGCGCGCTATCACGGCAGCTTCATCGATTTCAACGTCCGCGCCGAACGGATGGGGTGGCTCCCCTCGGCGCCGCAACTGGCCGCCAATCCGCTCAAACTCGATGAAGAAGCGCGCGCGGCGGGCAAACCCGTCAGGGACCGCGTCATCGAGCGCCTGAAATCGGGCGAACTCAGCATGGCTTGCGAAGACCCCGACGATCCCGGCAACTTCCCGCGCAATCTCTTCATCTGGCGCTCCAACCTCTTCGGCTCTTCCGGCAAGGGCCATGAGTATTTCCTGCGCCATTTTCTCGGCACCAAGCACGGGCTGCAGGGCAAGGATCTCGGCGAGACGGGCGGCGTAAAGCCCGAAGAGGTCAGGTGGCGCGATCCCGCGCCCGAGGGAAAGCTCGATCTCGTCGTCACGCTCGATTTCCGCATGTCCACGAGCTGCCTCTATTCGGACATCGTGCTGCCGACGGCGACCTGGTATGAAAAGAACGATCTCAACACCTCCGACATGCATCCCTTCATCCATCCGCTGTCGGAAGCCGTGGACCCAGTCTGGGAAGCGCGCAGCGACTGGGAGATCTACAAATCGATCGCGCGGCGGTTCTCGGAACTCGTGCCAGGCCATCTCGGCGTCGAGCGGGATGTCGTCCTGACGCCGATTCTGCACGATACCCCAGCCGAGCTTGCCCAGCCCTTCGACGTCTGCGACTGGAAGAAGGGGGAATGCGATCTCGTTCCCGGCCGGACGGCGCCGCAGATCACCGTGGTCGAGCGCGATTACCCCAACACCTATCGGCGTTTCACGGCGCTCGGCCCGCTGATGGACAAGCTCGGCAACGGCGGGAAAGGCATCACCTGGAACACCGAGGACGAGGTGAAGGGGCTCGCGCATCTCAACTATACCGTATCGGAAGAAGGCCCGACCAAAGGCCGGCCGCGCATCGAAAGCGACATCGACGCCGCCGAAGTCATCCTGTACCTCGCGCCCGAAACCAACGGCCATGTCGCGATCAAGGCCTGGGAGGCGCTCTCGCGCGTGACCGGGCGCGATCACCGGCATCTCGCCAGAGCCCGCGAGGATGAAAAGATCCGTTTCCGCGACGTGCAGGCGCAGCCGCGCAAGATCATCACCTCGCCGACCTGGTCTGGCATCGAGAGCGAGAACGTCAGCTACACGGCGGGCTACACCAATGTCCATGAGCTGATCCCGTGGCGCACGCTCACCGGGCGTCAACAGTTCTATCAGGACCATCGGTGGCTTCGCGACTTCGGCGAAGGGCTTGCCTCCTACCGACCGCCGATCGACACGCGGACGGTGGCGCCGCTGCTCGGCAAGCGCGGCAACGGCGCGCCCGAGATCGTCCTGAACTTCATCACGCCGCATCAGAAGTGGGGCATCCATTCGACTTATACCGACAATTTGCTGATGCTGACGTTGTCGCGCGGCGGGCCGATTGTCTGGATCTCCGAGACGGACGCGAAGAAGGCCAGCATTGCGGACAATGACTGGATCGAGCTCTACAATATCAACGGCGCCATCACCGCGCGCGCCGTCGTCAGCCAGCGGGTGCATGAAGGCATGTGCCTCATGTATCACGCGCAAGAGAAGATCGTGAACGTGCCGGGATCGGAAATCACCGGCTTGCGCGGCGGCATCCACAATTCGGTGACGCGCACAATGCTGAAGCCGACCCACATGGTCGGCGGCTACGCGCAGCTCTCTTACGGCTTCAACTACTACGGCACCGTCGGCTCGAACCGCGACGAATTCGTCATCGTCCGCAAGATGGCAAAGGTCGATTGGATGGATCGGCCGGAAAGGGCGATCGGAGGAGGGCAAAGGCCATGAAAATCCGCGCCCAGATCGCGATGGTGCTCAACCTCGACAAATGCATCGGCTGCCATACCTGCTCGGTGACCTGCAAGAACGTGTGGACCTCGCGGCAGGGCATGGAATATGCCTGGTTCAACAATGTCGAGACCAAGCCGGGCATCGGTTACCCCAAGGATTGGGAAAACCAGAAGCGCTGGCAGGGCGGCTGGGTTCGCAAGCGCAACGGCGAAATCGCGCCCAAGCAAGGCGGCAAATGGGCAATCCTGGCTAATATCTTTGCCAATCCCCATCTGCCGGAGATCGACGATTACTATGAGCCCTTCACCTTCGACTACGAATACCTGCATACGGCGCCCGAGTTGCCGACGGCGCCGGTCGCGCGCCCCTTGTCGCTGGTCAGCGGGCAGACGATGGAAAAGATCGAATGGGGCCCGAACTGGGAGGAGATCCTGGGCGGCGAGTTCGCCAAGCGGTCGCAGGACTACAATTTCGACGAAGTGCAGAAGGACATTTACGGGCAGTTCGAAAACACCTTCATGATTTACCTGCCGCGGCTGTGCGAGCACTGCCTCAACCCGAGCTGCGTCGCCTCATGTCCTTCCGGATCGATCTACAAGCGCGAAGAGGACGGGATCGTCCTCATCGACCAGGACAAGTGCCGCGGCTGGCGGATGTGCGTGTCGGGATGCCCCTACAAGAAAATCTATTACAACTGGACGACCGGCAAGGCTGAGAAATGCATCTTCTGCTACCCCCGTATCGAAGCCGGCCAACCGACGGTCTGTTCCGAAACCTGCGTCGGCCGCATCCGCTATCTCGGCGTGCTGCTCTACGACGCCGATCGGATCGCGAGCGCCGCCAGCATGGAGAATCCCCAAGACCTCTATGAGGCGCAGCTCGACCTGTTCCTCGATCCCAACGATCCCCAGGTCCAGGCGCGCGCGCGCGCCGACGGCGTGCCGGACGCCTGGCTCGAGGCCGCAAAACGGTCTCCCGCCTACAGGATGGCGGTCGATTGGAAGATTGCGTTTCCGCTGCACCCGGAATACCGCACGCTGCCAATGGTGTGGTACGTACCGCCGCTCTCTCCCATTCAGTCGCACGCCAATGCGGGCAGCGTCGGCGCCGCCGGCGAAATTCCCGATGTGCGCTCGCTGCGCGTTCCGATCCGCTATCTCGCCAATCTCCTGACCGCCGGCGCCGAAGCGCCCATCGTCTCCGCGCTCGAGCGCATGCTGGCGATGCGCGCCTTTTTCCGCGGCCGGCAGCTCGGCGCCGGGGACAACCTGGCGGTTTTGCAACAGGTGAACCTGAGCCTCGGCCAGGTCGAGGAAATGCACCGCTATCTCTCGATCGCCAATTACGAGGATCGCTTCGTCATCCCGACATCGCACCGCGAAGAAGTCGAGAACGCTTATGCGCTGCGCGGCAATTGCGGCTTTTCCTTCGGCAACGGCTGCGATGCCGGCGAGCCCAAACCGAGTCTTTTCGGCGGCAAGATGGGTCGTCGCAAGCTGACGCCGATCCGATTGTTGGATGATTGACGGACGGCCGCCATGAAACAGTCCGAGATGATCCTGCTGCGCGCCCTCGGTGCCTTGCTGAGTTATCCGGGCCCGGAGCTGCGGGCAGCTTTGCCCGAGATCGACGAGGCGGTGAAGGCGTCCAAGCTGATCGGAGCGAAAGACCGCGAGGCGCTTTCGGGACTTGGCGAGTTACTGGCCCAATCGGACCCGCTGTGGGCCGAGGCGCGCTATGTCGAACTCTTCGACCGCGGCCGTGCCACGTCGCTCCATCTGTTCGAGCATGTCCATGGCGACACGCGCGATCGCGGCGACGCGATGGTCGAGCTCAAATCCGTTTATGAGCGCGCCGGCTTCCGCCTGACCGCGAAGCAGCTGCCCGATTACTTGCCGGTGGTTCTCGAATTTCTGAGCTGCCGGGATCTGGCGGAAACGCGCGACATGCTCGGCGATTGCGCGACTATCCTGCGCTCCATCGGCGAAGCGTTGGCGCGGCGAGGGAGCTGCTATTCCGCGGTATTTGAGGCCCTGCTTTCCACCGCCGGTGCGGCCGGGCTCGCCCGCAAGGCTGGTTCTAAAAGGGCCGCCGATGCCGAGAATTTGGACCGTGACTGGGTCGAGCAGCCGGCCTTCGGCACGGCTTCGCCAGCGCCTTGACAGCGGGAGCGGATCATGTCCCTTGCGCGCTATGTCAACGAATTCCTCTTCGGCATCTATCCTTATCTCGCACTCGCCATCCTATTGCTGGGCTGTCTCATACGCTTCGACCGCGAGCCCTACACTTGGAAGAGCGATTCCTCCCAGATGCTCCGCAAGCGGCAACTGCGCTGGGGCTCGAATCTCTTCCATTACGGCGTGCTGGTCGTCGTCGCGGGGCATTTCGTCGGCTTCCTGATGCCCGATTGGGCGATTCGTTGGGCGCTCAATCCGGCGCAGCACCAGCTCATCGCGATGGTGGCAGGCGGCATCGCCGGATCGGTGGCGATCATCGGCCTTTCGATCCTGCTGTATCGCCGTCTGGCCGACGCGCGCATCCGCCGCAACAGCCGGGCATGGGACATCGCCGTTGTCGTCCTGTTGTGGCTTCAGCTCGCGCTCGGGCTTCTCACCGTGCCGCTTTCGGCGCAGCACATGGACGGCGCGATGTTCGAGGTGATGACCGCCTATGTTAAGGACATCGTCACCTTCCAAGGCGGCACGGCGGACCTGCTGATCGGCACGCCCTGGGTCTATCGCTTCCACATCTTCCTCGGATTCACCATCTTCCTGATATCGCCTTTCACGCGCATGGTGCATATCTGGAGCGGCGTCGGCGCGCTCGCCTACGTCGTCCGTCCTTATCAGCTTGTGCGCACGCGCCGGTCGGCTCCCTGAGATGAACGGGGAAGTCGCTTCCATCGCGATCAACGGCATGGCCGTCGATTCGAATGGCTGGGCTTCGCCCGAGCTTGCAGCCATCCGCGAATTGCTGCGCCAGCGCGCATTGGCGCTGGGGCTCTTGGCGCCCGACGGCGGCGCCGAGACGACGAATGCGGCAATCGACGCGCTGCTCGAGCGCGAAGTGAAGACCCCCGCGCCAAGCGAAGCGGAATGCCGCCGCTTCTACGAAGGCCATCCGGAGCTGTTCCGTAGTGGCGACCTCGTCTTCGTCCGTCACATTCTCTTCCAGGTCACGCCGGGATCGCCGCTCAATCTGGTGCGCGCCAAGGCCGAGCAGACCCTTGCCCGGGTGGCGCAGAATCCCGATGAATTCGAGACCTGCGCGAAGACCCTGTCAAATTGCCCGTCCGGCCAGCATGGCGGCAATCTCGGTCAGATCGGCCGGAACGAGACCGTGCCCGAATTCGAGCAGGCGCTGTTTGGCGATGGGTGGATCGGCATCCTGCCGCGCCTCGTCAAGACGCGTTACGGCTTTCACATCGTCGCGATCGATCGCCGCACCGACGGTCGGCACCTCCCCTTCGACATCGTGCGGCAGCAAGTTTCGGAGCGGCTCGCGGAGCGCGTTCAGCAGGTGGCGCTGCGGCAATATGTGCGCGTTCTAGCCGGCCAGGCCGATATCAAGGGCGTCGATCTCGGCGCTGCATCGACGCCGCTCGTGCAATAGACGCGCCTCGTTTGCAGCTTGAGGGCACGTTCGAATCGGCGACATCAGGGACCGGAATTCGGCTTCTGTCACGCTCGGTTCGGCTGCAAGCTGACATCGTGACGAAAAGGAATGAGCCGCTCAAGTCGTCGACTTAGGCTCGCGGCCTTCCATATAAAGACCCGTATCCGCCGACAGCCGCGTCATGATGAGGCGGAAGACCGCGAAGCCGAAGGCGGGGTTTTGAAAATAGAGCTCTCGCGCTTTCGCCTCGCCGAGCTCGTGGAGGTCGCAGTCGGTCACGCATGTGACCGTCGCTGTTCGCTTTCGATCCGGCGAAAATAATCCAATTTCGCCGAACACATCCCCTGCCTCGAGCGATTTGCCGATTTCCTTGATCTCCACCGTTCCATTGCCGACGTAGTAAAGGCTGTCGGCGAAATCTCCCTTCCGGAATACCGTTTCGCCGGCGCGCACGCTGCGGCGACGCATGAAGGGCAGAAGGTCGTCCATCGAGAGACCTGCCGTCGAAGCGGTGTGAACGCGGCGAATGAGCCGCTGGACTTGGACCAGCCTCGCCAGGTTGATCGGGAACAGGACCAGATGGAGGATCAGCACCGGATAGAGGGCGCCGAAGAAGCCATAAACGGCGAAGAGGACGTTGCTCGCGAGCGCGAGAATGCGGAGCGGCCGCATCGTGTTCATGCAAAACGTCGCCAGCACCGCCAACGCTGCCGCATATCCGAGAAGGTCAATCCATCACATTGGCTCTCCCCGATCCGAACGCGACGACGCCGAACAGGAAGCCCGCTCCGCGGCTTCAGCCGGTGGCGCGCGGATGATCATCGTCCCGCACGATCAGCATGCGCCATGTCAGCCTCGGGGGCAATAAGGCGCGAACCCGTCACGATCTGACGGGGGTCACCGAGATCGCCGGCTATTGGGACGCGGGGTCGGGCCAGAAAGCGCCTGCAGAGAGAACAGCAACCATCTCATACCATCATTGGCAGTTGGGACGGCGTCATGTAAGAATCGCCCGGCGAGAACAAATTGACCGAGCGCCGGGCCTCGATCGCATGCATCCCCATTTGCGCGCGCCCTACAGCGCCATTGTCAACCGCCCGCCGCTAAAGCTTCCAGGCGGGGCACGCCTCGCCGTCTGGGTGATCGTCAATGTCGAGGAATGGGACATCCAGCAGCCGATGCCGCGCACCGTGCTGACGCCGCCGGCGGGCGGCTCGCCGCTGCCCGACATTCCCAACTGGGCGTGGCACGAATACGGCAATCGTGTCGGCTTCTGGCGCTTTGTCGAGGTGCTCGACCGTTGCGAAGTCAAGGCCGTCCTTGCGCTCAACGGCTCCTGCATCGAAACCTATGCGCCGATCGCCGAGGCCGCAGTGGAGCGCGGCTGGGAATTCATCGGCCACGGCTTCATTCAGAAGAACATGCAGAAGGTCGAGAACGAGCGCGAGGCGATCCGCAAGACGGCCGAGGCGATTCGGACCTTCACCGGCAAGCAGCCGCGCGGCTGGCTCGGACCGGGCCTGACCGAGACCTGGGAAACCCCTGATCTTCTTGCCGAGGAAGGCTACGACTACGTCGCGGACTGGGTGATGGATGATCAGCCGGTGGTGCTAAAGACACGCGGCAGGCCGATCGTCAACATCCCTTACACCCAGGAATGCAACGATGTCGCGATGATGCTGATCCAGCACCATCCCGCATCCGAGTATTATCGGCGGGCGCTGGACCAGTTCGAGCAACTCTATGCGGACTCCCGCGAATCCGCGCGGATCATGGCGCTGGTGGTGCATCCCTACATCATGGGCGCGCCGCACCGCCTCAAATACTTTCGCCAGACGATCGAGGAGATTCGAAGCCGCGACGACGTGCTATTCTGGACCGGCGAGCAGGTCCTCGACTGGTATCTCGCCGCCGCAGCCCACGCCGCCGGGCCGGGCTGAGCGGCGTTAGTCTCGCCTTGTCGCGCCGGTCGGCGCGGCTATCCAGCCGTGAGCCGGCTTGGGCTCGCCGAGTTCAATCGAGGTGAGCGCGCGTTCCCCCGCTTGCGCGCAAAGTCCGCGACAATCGCCGAGTGATAGACGATTATTCTATTGGATGATAGATAGACGACGGAAAAATCGCGGCGCTCCGGGCAAGAGACTATGGACAGATTGGCAGCGGGACGGCCTCCCTTCCGCGCGGACCACATCGGCAGTTTGTTGCGCCCGGCGCCACTGCGTCAGGCCTTCCGACAGCGCGCGCAAGGCGAAATCGACGAGCGCGAATTCAGCCGCATTCAGGACGATGCGATCCGCGATGTCGTTCGGCTGCAGGAGGAGCTCGGATTCGGCGTCGTCACCGACGGCGAGTTCCGCCGCGGCTCCTATTGGGGACGTTTCGTCGAAATGACCGAAGGCTTGACCGTCCGAGAGACCGCGTACCGGTTCCGCGACGAACACGGCCATGAGAGCGCATTCACCGCGCCGCATGTCTCAGGCAAGCTGCACCGACGTCGGCCGATCGCGCTCGACGAGTTCGCTTTCGTCAACGCAATCACCACGCTGACGCCGAAGATCACCTTGCCCGCGCCCTCGACCATGCACTTCTGGCGCGGCAGGCAGTTTGCCGATCCCGGCCTCTATCGCGATGTCCGAGAATTCTTCCGCGATCTCGGGGCGATCTATCGCCAGGAGATCGCCGATCTCGCACGGGCGGGATGCCGCTACGTCCAGCTCGACGAGGTCGCTCTTGCCATGCTCTGCGATCCCCAGGCATGCGAGAAGATCTCAGCCGAGGGCGGCGATCCCGAGGATCTCGTCGACACCTACGTCACGGCAATCAACGAGGCGGTGGCGGACCGGCCGGCGAGTGTTAGAGTCGGCATCCATATGTGCCGCGGCAACTTCAAGGGCAAGTATCTGGCCGAGGGCGGCTATGATTCCGTTGCGGACAAGCTGTTCAACCAGGCGCGCGTCGACCATTTCCTGCTCGAATTCGACACGCCGCGCGCCGGCGACTTCGCGCCGCTGCGCTTCATGCCCAGGGATAAGGGCGTGGTGCTGGGCCTGGTGAGTTCGAAAGTGCCGACGCTCGAGCCGCTCGATCTCCTGAAGCGGCGCATCGATGAAGCGGCGCGGTACGTCGAACTGGATCGCCTCGCAATCAGCCCGCAATGCGGCTTTGCCAGCACGGTCACTGGCAATCCGGTGAGCGAAGCGGACGAGCGCGCGAAGCTGGCGCTTGTGGTCGAGGTGGCGCGCACGATCTGGGGCGAGGCCTGAAGCAAGCGATAGGATCGACCGGCGGGCTTCGCGTCAGTGTCGCGCGACGAAGCGCGGGACCTCTCGTCCGTCGAGATAGGCCAACAGGGCGTCGGCCGCGGCATTGGCAAAATCTGCATAGGCTTCGTCGGTCGGCCAGCCGAGATGGGGCGTCAATATGACGTTCGTCAGCTTGGTCAGCTTGTGGCCGGCGGGCAGCGGTTCCTGATCGAAAACGTCCAGGCCGGCGCCGGCAATCCGACCTTCGACTAGAGCCGCCAGCAGCGCCGACTCATCGACGATCGGACCGCGCGCGGTGTTGATCAAATAGGCGGTCGGCTTCATCAGTCCGAGACGCCGCGCGTCGATCAATCCGCGCGATTCGGGCGCAAGCGTCGCGTGAATGGACACGACATCCGAGCGTACCAAGAGATCGTCCAATTCGCACCGCTCGGCGCCGGCCGAGGCCGCCATCTCCTGGCTCAAGCGCGGGCTCCACGCGAGCACGCGCATCTCGAACGCCCCGGCGATTTTCGCGACGTGCCGGCCGACATGGCCGAGGCCGACGATACCCAGCGCCTTGCCATGGAGAACCGGGGTCATCGGCGTTCCCCACGCGCCGCGTTTGAGCGCCTGGTCGGCAGCGGGAATTTGGCGCATCAGCGCGATCGCGAAACCGACGGCAAGCTCGGCCGCGCCGATCGAGAATCCGCCCGTCGCCTTGGCCACGATGATGCCGCGCTCTTCGGCTGCGTCGACGTCGATGTGATAGGCGTGGTTGCCGGTTTGCGCGATGATGCGCAAATCGGAGAGTTGCTGCAGGAGCGTGCGATCGAACCGAGTCCGCTCGCGGTTGGCGATCAGTGCATCGAAGCCGCGGAGCGCGCGCGCGTCGCCAAAGGGCTCGGTGAAGATCCGCACCTCGGCGCGCTCGCGCAGCCGACGAACGCCGTCCGTTCCCTCATAGGCCTTGTGGATATCGTCGAGGATCGCCACGCGCATGCGTGCCATAGTCCCGACAGCACAATGAGCTGTCAACGAGAAGCGGCGGCGCGCCTGCGTCACGCGGCAAAGGACGGCGTCCTCGCCTTCGATGCCGCGAACAAATCAAATCGGCCGCGCCGCTTCGTCCCGGACTCGCGCCACGGTCAGCGGGCGGAAATAGCACAGCACGAAAAGCCCGAAGGCGCCGCTCCATGCGGCCCCGGCAAGCGACAACAGGAGCAGATAGCTGCCTACGTCGAGCGGGGCCAGCAACCGCAGAACGGCGGCGATCTCCACCAGGACGTAGATCGCCGTGGTTCCGCGGCCGGCGACGAGCGGGCGTCCCGTATGACCGAGCGATGCGCGGGTCATCACGGCGAGCGTCATGGTGCCGACGGCGCCGACAGTGAGTGCGTGAAGCGCCGCGGTCGACGGAATGACGGGCTCGAAGCCGTTGAGCGCGAGAAGCAGGAAGCCGAGTGCAAGCCAACCATAACCCAAATGGAGAATCCAGAGCAGCGGCTCGCGCAATGTCGCGCCGCCGCGCCATCGTGCCAGGCGCGCGCCGAGCGCAATGCCCGCGACAAGCTCGACCCAGGACGAAACCGCCGCGTCGGGCAGAGCGACCCATGTCGCCAGCGCAGCAGCGGTAACTGCGAGAGCGACGCGGTCGAGCCTGTCGAAGGGCGCAGGTGCAGCCGATCTCGGTTCGGACTTGGCGAGCCAGTTGTGCGTGAAGCTCGGGATGATCCGGCCGCCGACAAAGCTGATCAGCATGAGGAGCGTGGCGAGGCCGAGCCGGTTGCCGAGCGCACCGGTCTCGGCAAGGCCCAGAGCATCGAGATGAACGAGAAGATTGCCGAAGAACAGCGAGCCGAGCGCTGCCATCATCGGCAGATTGCGCCAATTCTTGCCGGCGATGATTTCGCGCACGACGACGCCGAGAAACACAGCGGGAAAGGCGAGATCGAGAACGGCCGCCGGGCCAGGACCGAATCGCCCGGAGAACAGCATCGCGATCCGTCCCGCCAACCACAGCAAGACGAGGCCCTCGAGCGGCCGGCCTTGCAGCGGCATGCGGCCGGTCCAGTTCGGGATCGCGGTCAGGAGAAAGCCGGCGACCGTCGCGGCGCCGTAGCCGAAAACCATCTCGTGGACATGCCAAACGACCGGCGTCAGCGCCGTCGGGAGGTCGCCCGCCCCGGCAAACGCCATCAGCCATAGCGGAATCGCAAGCGCTGCCCAAAGCGCCGCGGCAAGGAAGAAGGGACGAAAGCCCGCCGAAAACAACAGCGGGCCGCCCCGAGACTGATAGCGCGGAATCGGCAATGGTGGTCCTCTTCGCCAAAGCGCGACAATGCCGACAGCGGCTGTGCCACCTATAAACTAGATTCGGCGGTAGTGTTAATGCAAGCCGCGTCCGCCGGCGAAGCGTTCGACGATACAGGCGACAGGACAAGGACGCGGCGCCAGCGGCGAGATGTTCTTTGTGGCCGCGTTCACCTGACGACAAGCTCTTGGGGCGATCTTCGCTCCATGTCGCCGTCAACGGCCTTGAACATCGCCCTAGGGCTCTTCGCGGTCCACGGTGCCGATGCGTCTCGGGTCGTTCGCGCTTACATCGAGCGACTGCGGCAAGAGCTTCGCGACGATCAGGTCATTCGGTCGTGGTTGCTCGTCGACGAAGCGGCGCGGGAACTCGTGCGGATGAAGCCGCTCGAGCGGTAGCGCGTATAGCGTTGGATGGTCAAGGGCGGGCGCTTGCGCGCCCGGCCCGACGTCTCGGAAAAATCAGAGAGCGCCCGCAACAGTATTGAATGTTACGTTGAGATTGGTTCCGACCAGGGTGACCGCGGTGATGATGGCGACGGCGATCAGCGCTGCAATCAGCCCATACTCGATCGCTGTTGCGCCCAGAGTGTCGACTACAATGTCCGACGACATGAAGGCTTCAAAAAATTCGCGCATTGCCACGGCTCCCGGTTAGAGAGCCTATACAATGCAGAGGTGCATCTTAATGGCTCGTTAACATCCCCACACATTTGATCGACAGCGCATCTCCGGGCGCCCGCGATTCATTACATATCGTTGTCGGCAGGTTGAGGCCGCATGCGCGGGGCCGCTCGACGGACCGGTTATCGCCGGAGAGCGGTCGCGTCCCGCCGACGGCGATGCGGAGCGCGGTCTTTCGACGTTTGCCGCCCGGCGCTGGCGAGCGCCGCGAAAATCTGTTCTGATGTCGCGCTGAGCAGACCATCGATAGCGCGGGAGGACGGCCCCTGAAGGCGCCGGCATTCGACTATCATCGCGCGGCATCGCTCGAGGAGGCGCTGGCCGTGCTCGCCGAGCATGGCGGCGAGGCGAAGCTGCTCGCCGGTGGCCAAAGCCTGTTGCCGGCGCTCAACATGCGGCTCTTGGCGCCGCGTCTTTTGCTCGATCTCGGCGGCATCGACGCGCTCCGCGGCATCGCCGTCGCGGACGGCATCGTCAGCGTCGGCGCCCTCACCCGCCATGTCGAGCTGCAACGTTCGGCCGAGGTCGCCTGTCATTTGCCGCTGCTGGCGCAGGCGGTACAGCACATCGCGCATCCGGCGGTGCGCAACCGCGGCACGATCGGCGGCAGCATTGCCAACGCCGACCCCGCCGCGGAGATGCCGGCTTGCGCCGTGGCTTTGGCAGCGCGGATGGTCATCGCGGGACCGACCGGCACGCGGATCGTCGCGGCGGCGGATTTCTTTCGCGGCCTTTACGAGACCGCCCTCGCTCCCGCCGAGATTTTGACCGCTCTCGAATTCGATGCGATCCGACCGGGCGAGCGCTCGGGCTTTGCCGAGCTGGCGCGGCGGCGCGGCGATTACGCGCTCGTTGGCTTGGCGGCGCACGCCACGCTGCGCGACGAGCGGCTCGCGGAGTTGAGGCTAGTCTATTTCTCGGTCGGGCCGATTCCGGTTCAGGCAAAAGCCGCCGCAAGCTGCCTCATCGACGGCGCGCCGAACGCAGCAACGCTCGCGGCGGCGCAGGCGGCGCTCGCCGCCGATCTCGATCCGCCCGAGGACGCGCAGGCCACGCGCGCCTTGCGCCTGCACTTGGCCCGTATCCTGCTTGGCCGCGTCACGGCCGAATTGGTGCCGATAGCCGCAGCAGCCCCGGCGAGACGATCGTGAAGACGGTGCCGGTTCGGCTCGCCGTCAATGGCGTCGCCGTGGCCAGCTCGGTCGAACCGCGATCGAGCCTCGTCGATTTCCTGCGCAACGAGCTTGGCCTCACCGGGACCCATGTTGGATGCGAGCACGGTGTCTGCGGCGCCTGCACAATCTTGCTCAACGGCGACACTGTCCGCGGCTGCCTCATACTCGCGGTGCAGGCGGACGGCATGGCGATCGAGACCATCGAAGGCCTGTCGGAGCGTGGCGCGCTCCGTCCGCTACAAGCGGCCTTCCATGCGCACAACGCACTGCAATGCGGCTTCTGCACGCCGGGCATGCTGCTCGCCGCAGCGGAGCTGTTGCGGCAGGACCCGCACCCCTCGCGCGAGGCGATCCGCGCCTATCTCTCGGGCAACTATTGCCGCTGCACCGGCTATCACGCGATCATCGACGCGATCGAAGAAGCCGCGCGCGGCATCCCGCCCAAAGACGGAGCCGCGTGATGGCGGAAAACCCGCTCTCGCCGCTCGATCGCCCCAACAGCTATATCGGCCGCAGCGTGCCGCGCCCCAATGCGCGGCGGCTGTTGCAGGGCCGCGGCCAATTCACCGACGATCTGCAGCCGCCCCGCCTGCTCCATGTTGCGTTTCTGCGCAGCCCGCACGCGCATGCCGAGATTCGCGGTATCGACCTCGCCGCGGCCAAGGCGGCGCCAGGCGTCGCCATGCTGGCAATAGGCGCCGATCTCGCGCGGATCTGCCGGCCCTAGGTCGGAACCTTGAGCCATTTCCCCGGACTCAGATCGCCGCCGCAATATCCGCTTGCCATCGACCGGGCGCGCTGGTGCGGCGAGCCGGTGGTGGCCGCGGTGGCCGAGACCCGCGGCTTGGCCGAGGACGCGCTCGAATGTGTCCAAATCGATTATCGCGCACTGCCGGCGGTGGTCGATGCGGCGACCGCGCTCGACCCGGCGACACCGATCATCCATCCCGAGTTCGGCGACAACAAGGCTTTCGCGCTTCACATCGAGAGCGGCGCGGTCGACGCGGCCTTCGCCGGCGCAGCCGCCGTCGTCGAGGCCGAGTTCCATTTCGGCCGCCACACCGCAGTAAGCCTCGAGCCGCGAACGATCATCGCGCAGTTCGAGCCGAGCGAGCAGACGTTGACCGTCTATCAATCGGCGCAGACCCCCTATCAGATGCAGGACGTCTATGCCCGGCATTTCGGCCTGTCCGACGGACAGGTCCGTGTCGTCGCGAAAGACGTCGGCGGCGCCTTCGGCATGAAGCTGCACGTTTATGGCGACGAGATGGCAACCGTCGGTCTCAGCATCCTGCTCGGGCGCCCAGTGAAGTTCGTCGCCGACCGGCTCGAATCCTTCGTCTCGGACATTCATGCACGCGATCATCGGGTGAAGGCGCGCATGGCGGTGTCGAAGGCGGGCGAGATCACCGCACTGGCGGTCGAGGATCTCACGGGCATCGGACCCTATTCGACTTATCCGCGCACCAGCGCCGTCGAGGGCAATCAGGTCATCCGGCTGATGGGCGGTCCCTATCGCTGCCGCAACTATCGCGGCGATTTGACAGTCGTCTTCCAGAACAAGAACGTGATGAGCCAATATCGCGCCGTCGGCCATCCGATTGCCTGCGCCACGACCGAGGCCATGGTCGACCGCGCCGCCGCGGCATTGGGCCTCGACCCGATCGAGCTGCGCCGGCGCAATCTGCTGACCGACGACATGTATCCCTACACATCTCCGACCGGCTATGTCTTCGAGCGCCTGTCGCATCATCAATGCCTCGACCGTCTCATTGAGCTGATGGATTACACGGTCCTGCGCGAAGAGCAGGAAAGGTTGCGCGCGCAAGGCATCTTCCGCGGCATCGGGGTGGCCGCATTCATCGAGATCACCAACCCCGGACCGGCCTTCTACGGCGTCGGCGGCGCGCGCATCACCGCGCAGGACGGCTGCGTCTTGAAGCTCGAGCCGTCGGGGCAGGTCCGCTGCCTGGTCTCGGTCACCGAGCAGGGCCAGGGCACCGAGACGGTGATGGCGCAGGTCGCGGCAAGCGTCTTGGGCATCCCGCTCGACGCGGTGCGCGTCGTCACCGGCGATACCGAGACGACGCCTTATGGCGGCGCAACCTGGGCGTCGCGCGGCGCCGGCATCGGCGGCGAGACGGTGCTCATCGCCGCGCGCGCGCTCAAGGCGAACATTCTCGCCGTCGCTGCGGCGATCCTGCAAGGCCGCGCCGGGGCGCTCGACCTGTCCGACGGGCTGATTGTCGATGCGGCGACCGGCCGCGAGCGGCTGCCCCTCGCCGAGCTCGCGCGCATCGCCTATTTCCGGCCCGACACGCTGCCGCCCGACTGCCAGCCGCAGATGATAGTGGCGCGCCATTACGTGCCGCGCGGCCAGCCCTTCGCCTTCACCAACGGCATTCAAGCCGCCCATGTCGAAATCGATGTCGAGACCGGCTTCGTCCGGCTGTTGAAGCATTGGGTGGTGGACGATTGCGGGCGGATGATCAACCCGCTGCTGGTGACCGAGCAGATCCGCGGCGGCGTCGTGCAAGGCCTCGGCGCGGCGCTCTTCGAGGAATGCCTCTACGGCCCCGACGGCCAGTTGCAGAATGGCAGCCTCGTCGATTATCTGGTGCCGATGGCCGGCGAGATGCCCGACATCATCGTTTCGCATGTCAGCACGCCGACATCGTTCTCCGAACTCGGCGCCAAAGGCGTCGGCGAAGCCGGGACGGCCGGCGCGGCGGCGGCCGTGCTGAATGCGGTCAACGACGGTTTGCGGCCGTTTGGCGCCGAGATCGCGCAGATTCCGCTGACGCCCGATCGAATCCTGCGCGCCCTCGGCAAGCTCGAGGGGTGACGGCAGCATTGCCACGGAGGGAGAAAAGTGGCGTGAGGCTGATCAATTCCCGGGCCCGCCCAGACCGCTGCTTGCATGCGGCCCGGCTGCGAATTAGCATTCCGCAGGGTTGCAAAAGAAATCGGCACCACCTATCGGGAGAACCGCCATGCCAGGCGCGCGCTTCACCGTGTTCGACGGCGACGGCCACGTGCTCGAGAACGACGAGCAGCTCGCACGCTATTACGAGGGCGACTACAAGGGCATGCGATTCTTTAAGCCGTGGAGCATCTTCCCGTCGCTCGACGGCTGGGCGCGGGGCGTCGTCTTGGCAAAGGACGATCCCGACCGCAAATACGGCCACACCGACGCGAAGATCTGGGGCGGCATCCTGGACATGATCAACGCCGAGGGCAGCGTGCTCTATCCGACCGCCGGACTCGCGCTCGGGCTCATTACCGACCACCGCTGGGCGGTCGCGACTGCGAACGCCTACGACAACTGGCTCGAAGACCTGTACTGCAAGCAGGACAGGCGGCTCTACGGCGTCGGTCTGCTGGCCGTGCAGGAGCCAGAGGAAGCGGCGAAAGAACTGATCCGCTGCCGCACGCAACGCACCAATTTCGTCGGCATGTTGCTGCCGTCGGTCACCAACACCGGCAAGACATACGGCGACAAATCCTTCTGGCCGATCTATGCGGCAGCGGAGAAGCACGACATGCCGCTTGCGCTGCACGGTGCGCCGTCGCGCGGCTTCGGCTTTGACCATTTCCGCGAGTTCGCTCAAGTGCATGCGCTCGAGCATCCGCTGCCGCTGATGATCCAGCTCACCGACATGATCTACGGCGGCGTGTTCGACGATTTTCCGAAGCTGAAGGTCGCCTATCTCGAAGGCGGCTGCGGGTGGGTCCCGTTCATGATGGACAGACTCGACTACGAGTACAATTCGGTGTTCGGCATCAAGGCGCGCAAGCGCCTCAAGAAAAAGCCGTCGGACTACATCCGCGGGGAGAATTTCTGGGTCGCGATGGAGTTGGGCGAGCGCGAACTCAGCCTCAAATACGCGATCGACGCCATCGGCTCGGAGAAGATCCTGTACGCTTCCGACTATCCGCACGAGCCGACCAACGCGGCGATCAAGAGCGAACTCGAGGAGTTTCTGGAGTCGAACCAGTACACTCCGCAGGTGAAGAAGAACTTGCTCTATACCAACATGAAACGGTTCTACGGGTTGAATTGACTGGCTCGCGCCGCCTCTTCGGTCATCACCGGCTCTCCCGATCCGCGGATCGCGGGGTTTGGAAGAACCAGCCGGCCGAGCTCGACTTTGAGCCGAGGATCATCGTCCATCGGGTTCCTCGCCTCTTAGGCCGGTAATTCCAAAAGCCTCGCCGGATTGATCGCGATCATCTGTCGGATTTGCTGCGGCGTACAGCCGATCTCGAGACACAATTTGATCACGGAGCGAAATCCCTCGACCGGCGTCGGATTGCCGAGCTGCCCAAGATCGGAGCCGAGAATCGTCTTCTCGATCGTGCCGGCCTCGAGCAACTGCTTCAGAAATTTGCCGTCGTAGAATTTGAAGATCGATCCTGGCACAAACATGCAGATCGAATGCTCGACATAGGCGCCCAGCGCAACCAACGCCGAGATGTCGCTCAGGGTCGCGTCGACGAGATAGGTCGGATGGTTCACCAGAAGGCGCCGCACGCCGCGTCGCTTTGCCTCCTCGAAAAGCGGAAAGATCTCACGAATGTGGAGATGACCCGACGACAGGATCAGGTTGCTGTCGGCGATCATGTCGAGGATGAATTTTACCTCGTCCAGGAGCGCTCCCCTGGCGTCGAGCGCCGACAACGGCGTCGGGGCCAGCATCTGTTCCTTCGTTGTCGGAAATTTCTTGTCGAAATCCTTGTCCTTGCGATGATGGTCGATGTGGTTCGCCGCCGACCAGGTCGGCATCCAGACGATCTGTCCGCCGAGCTTGATCATATGATCGACGGCGTAGCGGTTTAAGCCACCGACGCTATTGTTGAGCGCGAGACCGGAGAATAGCGCGACGCCGGTTTTCGCATAGCGATCCTTCAGAAGCTCAACGACAGGCGTCACCGAGTAATAGTGGTCCTTGAACAAGATGGCTTTCAGCCCGGCCGCCGCCGCATCCTCGATCGCGTCGATGTGGTCGAACCGGCGCCGCATCACCGAGGGGCCGCTGTGACAATGGAGATCGATGGCGCCGCGCAGCAGCGCGTCGATCGAGGGATCGTCGGTTTGGGCTTGCGGCTTTTGACCTGATGGAGCTGACGTCATCACTCTTTCCTCGCTATTCCGCGGCCTTGTCCGTCGGGGCGGCAATCTGCAAAAGGCGCATCTCCCAAGCGCGCAAATAGGCCTCACGCGCAGCGTGGTCGATTCGCGGCGCGCCATAGGCAACGAACGGTTCAAGAGCCTCGATGCCAAGATACTCGATCATGCATCGTTGCACCGGCCAGAGCACTTGGCTGATGTCGCCATAGACGCCACCCACCGAGAATCGGGCTTGGGTTCCGCCGGAAACGAGGCAAAGGATGCCGCGCTTTCCGTGGAAATAGCCGGTGTCGAAGCGGCGGCCGTCGGCATAGGCGAAGCCGTAGGCAAGCACCCGGTCGAACCATCCCTTGAGAATCGCCGGCATGCCACCCCACCAGATCGGAAAAAGCACGATCAGAAGATCAGCCTTTAGAAACCGGTGCTGCTCGCGCACCAAATCGGGCGCGAACCCGCCGGTCGCGTGCGCGTGCCCTTGCTCGGTCTGATAGTGGAACCGATCGGGGTCGGCGACCGTGGTGAAATCGTGCCTGCCCGCAACCGGGTTGAAGCCTTCGGCGTAAAGATCCGAGACCTCGACCCCATGGCCGGCGGCGCGCAAGGTGCGAACGGCGACATCCTTCAAAGCGCCGGTGAAGGACGTCGGCTCGGCATGGGCATAGACGGCGAGGACCTGCATGTCGCTCTTTCTCGCTGGGGCTTTGCGGAGCGGTTCCCCGCCGTCCTTGCCTCGCGATCACTCGGCGGCTTTTTGCGCCGCTTGCGGCCGAGCGATGCCCATCAGGTCGCAGGCGTTGCGGCTGATCATCTTGCGGATCTCCTCCTCGCCATAGCCGAGGCCGAGGCAAAGCTTGATCACCGAGCGGAACCCCGGCACCGGGCGCGGGTTGTTGACCTGGCCAAGATCGGACCCGAGAATCGTTCGATCGATACCCGCCGCCTCGACAAGCTGCTTCAGATCCGCGCCGGTGAATTTCTTGGTATAGGCCTCATTGATGAACATGCAGGACGAGTGCTCGATATAAGCTCCCATTCCTGCAAGCTCTTTGATGTCGCGCAAATTGGCGTCGACCACGAAAGTCGGATGATTGACCAGCAGCCGCTTCACGCCCCGCTTCTTGGCCTCATCGAAGAGCGGCCAGATTTCGCTGATGTGGAGATGGCCGGAGGACAGCACGCAATCGAACGCCGCGATCTGATCGAGGATCGGCTTGACCTCGTCCTTGAGATCGCCCTTGTCGGTGACGACGGTGAGTCCGGTGGGACGCATCATTTCGGATTTGGTCGGAAGGATGACATGCCGGTGACCGTGGCGAATATGATTGGCCGCGCTGAAGGTCGGCATCCACACCAGCCTCGCGCCAAGCTTCAAGCCGTGGTCCACGGCATAGGGGTTTATCCCGCCTGTGGTGTTGTTGAGCGGCACGCCCGTCAGCAGCGTAAGCCGCATGTCGGTGAAAAATTCCTTCAACAGCTCCGCCACGGGCGTGACGGAGTAGTAATGGTCCTTGAAGAGGACGGCATGCATGCCGGCCTCTTCCGCCTCCTTGATCGCCTGAATGTGATTGAGGGAGCGCGGCATGACCGACGGGCCGCTGTGGCAATGGAGGTCCACCGCGCCGCGCAACAGGTCGACAATGACGGATTCCGGGACGTCAGGGTAGAATTCCTTCACTTTGGATTCGGTGGACGGGTCGCTCATGGGCACCTCCGATCATCGGCTCGCAGCAACGAGCCTGGTCAAACTCACTTCTTCTGCCCGCCGAGGACGCCGCTGGGAAAGAACAGCAGCACGATCAGCAGGATCGTGAGCGCAACGACGTTCTTGAATCCAGCGCCGAAGACGACGATCGCCGCCGCCTGCGCAACGCCGAGCAGCACGCCACCGACAAGCGCCGCCGAGGCGCTACCGAAGCCGCCGATGATCGCGGCAATGAAGCCATTGACCCCAAAGGGGCCGCCGACGCCGTAGGCGGTATATTGAGTGGGCGTGATCAAGATGCCGGCGGCGGCGCCGAGCGCCGCGCTGAGCGCGAAGGACAGCAGCAGCATGCGGCCTACGGGAACCCCCAGCAATGCCGCAGCCTCGCGGTTTTGCGAGCAGGCGCGGAGCGCGCGGCCGGCGCGGGTGCGCGTGAAGAACACCGAGAGCGCCGCCACGGCGAGCCCGCCGCAGCCA
>Ga0209415_10000397_pt1 | contig 79768 bp, 72 predicted proteins | sample PeaSoiSIISIP2007_FD_187696 | JGI IMG/M metagenome (GOLD analysis project Ga0209415, IMG submission 187696) | Peat soil microbial communities from Weissenstadt, Germany - SII-SIP-2007 (SPAdes) (version 2) | ecosystem: Environmental > Terrestrial > Soil > Wetlands > Peat | place: Germany...
GAGCCGTAGACGGCACCTGCAATCTTTCCCTGTACGTTTTCGAGAACGTTTTCTGGTAAGTGGACAGTAAGCGGCAGCAACTATTCAAGGAGGCTGGATACCAGCCTGCTTTTTGTTTTTCCTTTCCCCACCGGTTGGGGTCCTCCAAATCGGGTCGGGTGTTCCTGCTATAATAAGGATGAAATCAGGAATTCTACAGCGTACACAACACGAGGGGCACTTCTCCATGCTGAATAAATCACTGCACCGCGATCTCCCGCTGATCCAGGAAGCGGATCTAGAGGGAAAGGTTGTGCTTATCCGGTTCGATCATAACGTTGTGAAGAACGGGATTATTCGCGACCCCTTTCGCATCGACCGGACCATCGGAACGCTTTTTCATATTGTTGAGCGGGGCGGAAGGCCCGTGATGATGACCCACATAGGTAGGCCGAAAAATAAAAAAAGCGGGACCATAACTTGCAGGACCGAAGAATCGGTTGAGCCGGTTGTGCGCTACATCGAGCAGAAACTTCATACGAAACTATATATCCCGGATTTTCCACAGGAGCCTGGCCGCGGGATTGCCGGGATCGACACATCCATCAACCTTGCCATCAGGGACTTGAGAGAGCGGAAGATCGGGGGCATCTACCTTCCGAATACGCGCTGGTTCCAGGGCGAGGAGGGCGAGGCCGGGCTTCAGGAGCGCTTCGCTCTCCAACTCGCCGGGCTGGCTGATATCTACGTGAATGACGCATTCGGTTCCTGGCAGCCGCACGCTTCGACGTACAACATAACGAGGCATCTCCCCTCCTTCGCAGGATATCTGCTCCAGCAGGAGATTACACACTTGGACGGAGTGATGAAGCCCGAGAGGCCCTTCCTTGCCGTGGTCGCGGGCTCGAAGTACGATACCAAAATCAAACCGCTCAATGCCCTCTATGACAAGGTGGACCGCCTGATGCTCGGTGGCGTCATTTACAACACGTACCTCTGCGCCAAATATCAGATACGGATAAAAGGCGTGAGTGACGAGGACCGCGTGCTCGCGCAAGAGCTCGTTGAAAAGGATCGTCTCGCGAAGAAGATCGTCGAGCTTCCGCTGGTCGTGGAATCGGACGTCGCCGACGAGAGGGTCGAAGGGAGCTACCGGACAATCTCCACGAGGGACTTCAAGCCTGGTTCCGCCTATGGATACGTCCTCGACATTGACCCGCGGTCTTTTGAAGAAAGGAGCGTCGCAGAGGCCATCAACTCGGCAAAAACAATCTTTGTCAATGCCGTCATGGGATACACACCACACTTTTCCGCCGGGTCCCAGGCGCTCGATAATACGATCGACCGGAACCGAGACGCCATGAAAATGTACGGGGGAGGGGATACTCTTCAGGAATTCAAAAACCTTCTGCCGGGTCTTTATCTTTCCGTTATGGACGACGCTAGCTATTATTTCTTCACCGGCGGTGGGACAGTGCTCACCGCAATCGAGCGCGGTAGTCCCTACGGCCTTGAGCCAGTCGAAGCGCTGATGGATGCGAAGAAAAAACAAGGAATGGAACGGTAAGCGTCACAAGGAAATGTACTACATCGGGATGTTAGATGCAAGAACCGTAACATACGAAGAACCTCGAAAAAGTATAAGGGAGCATTCTCCAGGAGCCTATCCCGGCCTTTCGATGTACATCTATTTCGATTGTTATTTCATTGTATGAGGTATGAGCGAAACGGCTCATTCGCTGCTTCATGAGTGTGCGAAACAGCGCTGTCCTTTTTTCTGTGGTGATCCCTGATAATGTTGCATAATTGCGTGATTTTTTTATCTCTTCCTATTTTTTTCTCAATCTTTATTTCATACTGCATGAAAAACCCTACAATCAGACAGCAAAGACGGAGTTGACTGGTCTGTTTAAAAGTTAAAATGTCTAATAAAATCAACGACATGATAAATATGACATGGCTGGCATGACGTTTGCTTCATATCAGGCGACCGGTTCAGAAAATGTTTTTTTGCATCGTTAGTATTCGATCAGTAGTTGAATCCGAGTATTCTTGATGGAAAGAAAATTACTACAGAGTTCACGTTTTTCTCTTGTAATCTCTGTGAACACAGTGGTAATTATGCTTTCTGCTTTCAGATTTTCCAGGTTAGATATCAACGGGATTTGATATTACTTTATTTTTTGAGGAGATTTCCAGCAGTCTACGCGATCTAGAAATTTCTTTTTCAGAATCATATAAACGATAATACTCAACCATCCGCGAGGGTGGGGCGGAAAGCCTTAAGGATCTCTCTGAGACAGCCGGGTTGCCGAAATATCTTGCGATATCAGGCGCCCGGCTTTTTTTGTTTCCCACGAACAATGGCGCACAACAAGGAGGTGATGACATTCTCGGCAACGACCGCAGATAGGGGCTTCTTCGGAACGCCTCATCGACTGATGAAATAGAATGTTGCTGCAGAGTTTAAATGACTCAACCAACAATGAGGGACAGGTCCTGGCTTTTCCGGGGTTTGTTATGAGAAGGATGCTGGTAAAAATTATAAAGGAGATACAAAGAATGACAAAAAGATTTTTCACGATGTTGATGGTGAGTGCCGCAGTGATGAGCCTCATTTTGAGCGGCTGCGGCTCTGGAGGAGGTGCCGTCTCTTCAGGGTCGAATACCTCGCAGACGGTGCAGGGCGTAGCGGCCTCGGGAGCTCCGATCGTGGGCACGGTTACGTTGAACTACAATTCGACGCCTCCCCGCGTGATGACGACTGCGTCGGCCAGCGATGGTTCGTTCGCGTTTAATGTGGGCGGACTCACGCCGCCGTACACCCTTTCGGTTTCTTGGACGGACAGTTCCGGTACGAATCAACTGTACTCTTTTGCGAACGGACCCGGGACTGCCAACATCAATCCATTCTCAAATGCCGTATTTGCGGCATCAGCCGGAGTGCCCGATATTGCAACATTTGCCGGCAATCCGACTTCCGCAATGATCCATGCGATGATGTCAGGACTGGCGTTAACGGATGGTGCTCTTCGGACCGAATTATCTCCGCTGTTTCAGCGATATGGAACATCCCAGGATCCAGTCAGCGACGCTTATCTGGCTAACCATACCGGGATTGATGCCATGTTCGACGACGTGATTATCACCGTGTCCAACGGCATGATCAATGTAACGAACAGGCAAACAGGAGCCGTGATCTTTACATGCCCGGAAGGCAACATCCCCTCCGGCACTTTTAACAACGCTAACATGCCCGGCGGCACGGGAACGATCGATGGCGCGGCTCTTTATGCCAGCAACTGCAGTATCTGCCATCAGACGCTGGCAACGAGCACCGTACTGGGAGCCACGGCTGCCCAGATTCAGGCCGCGATCAAAAGCGTTGGCAGCATGAGCACTCTTTCAAGCCTCTCGGCTTTACAGATTCAGGCGATTGCGTCGACGCTGTCATCGACTCCGTCAACGACAACCACACCACCAGCAGCCTGCACCTATACCTATAACGTATGGGGCGCATGCCAGTCGAATAATACCCAGACCAGAAACGTACTGACCACTTCACCCAGCGGCTGTACAGGGACGCCTCTTACGTCTCAGGCCTGCGTTTATACGCCGCCTACACCTACGGCCTGCACCTATACGTACAACACCTCGAGCCCCTGTTTGTCGAACAATACACAGGCCATAACCGTCGCGACGGCGCTTCCAGCCGGCTGCACGGGTACGCCGGCCACGTCCCAGGCCTGCGTTTATACGCCGCCTACACCTACGGCCTGCACCTATACGTACAATGCCTGGGGCGCCTGTCAGTCGAATAGTACGCAGACCAGAACCGTGGCAACGTCAACGCCGACCGGCTGTACCGGGACCCCGCTTCTGTCTCAGGCCTGCGTTTATATGCCGCCTGTTTCCACTCTTACACTGGCTCAAGTGCAAACGACCTGCACCGCGTGTCACGGCCTTACGGTGAACACGACAGTATTAGCGTCCGGCGGGTACACAGTCACCGGGAGAACCGCAGCCACCTGGCTGACGACTGTCAACACCATGATGGGGCACGGAGCATCACTGGCGCCCGGCACGACCGCGCAGGATTACGCGAATTTCCTGGCAACTCTTCCTTGATGATGTTGGCGTGAGAGGGGCCGGTTCTCTTTTCTCTTGGCCGCGCATGTCAATGCATTTGCCGCGGCTTTGAATCAGGAAAAAGAATAACAGGCGCTATGACCGAACATTGATAAGAGTGATTTTAAAAATGCGGGGGATCTGCTAAACGCAGGTCCCCCTTTTTTGACGTTGTTAATAAAAATTTCAATGGTTCGCGCGCCAAGAGGCAGCTACATGCCTCAGTCGTTTCAGAGGGGGGATAAAGCGGTGGGCAAGCAACTCCGGTTCGGATACCGGAGCCGCTCTTCGAAGCACGATGATGGTTTAGGCCGAATGAGTCTTTGCATTCTCGAACATGAGTTTCGCCATTGCCTTTGCAAAAGCAGCGGGTTCCTTGACCTTGGATCCTTCGAGTAGCAGCGCCTGGTTGTACAAGAGGTCGACGTATTCCTTCAGCAGCTCGTCCTGTCCTCCCTTATTGAGAAGATCGTTCATGGCTATGAAAACCTGATGCGCCGCGTTGATCTCCAGGATTCTTTTATCGGCCGGCACTTCCTGTCCCATGGACTTGAGCAGCTTCTCCATCTGCGGATCGAGCCCCCCTTCGTCGGCAACGAGGCAGCAGGCAGAGTCCGTGAGCCTGCCGGAGAGGCGTACATCCTTGACCTCGTTCTTCAACTGCTCCTTTATTACGTTGAGCAGCTTCCCAAATTTCTCCTTTGACTTTTCCTTTTCCGCGACGCTGGATGTTTCGAGGTTGATGTCGCCTTTGACGACGGATTTGATCTTCCTGCCCTTGTATTCTTTCAGGGATGACAGGATGATGTCGTCGATGTCATCGGTCATGACCATGACTTCATAGCCCTTTTCGCGGAACGCTTCCAGGTAGGGCGACTGCAGGATGTTCTCATCGGGCCTGCCCGTGATGTAATATATCTCGCCCTGAGCAATGGGCATGTTCTTCACGTAATCCTCAAAAGTCGTAAACTTGCCCGTCTCCGTTTTGGACGAAGGGAACAGCATGAGATCGGCGATTTGCTCCTTTCGTGAAAAATCGAAGTGGATACCTTCCTTGAGCACTCTGCCGAATTCCTTGTGGAACGAAACATAAGAGTCATAGTTGTCTTTCTTCATGTCGGCCAGCGTGTCGAGAACTTTTTTAGTGATGTTTTTCTTGATAATTTCCACGTGCTTGTTGGACTGAAGAATCTCCCGGGATACGTTCAACGGTAGGTCCGACGAGTCAACCACGCCTCTGATGAAGCGCAGGTACTCCGGAATGAGCTGTTCGCAGTGATCCATGATCTGGACCCGCTTCACGTATAGCGTTGGCCCGATCTGGTAGTCGCGGTAGAGGATTCCGTAAGGTGCTTTTGCCGGGATGTAGAGCAGCGCCGTGAACTCCGAGGTTCCTTCAGCGCGATAATGGATGATCTTCGCGGGGTCGCCGAAATCGTGGGATATATGTCGGTAGAACTCGTTGTACTCATCGTCCTTGATTTCCGACGGGCTCCTGAGCCAGATGGCTTTGCCGGAGTTCATCTTTTCTTCTTCGGTAACCTTGATGACTTTGTCTTTTTCGAGAGGGTTTTCTTTTTCCCGCTCGACGTCCATCACTACCGGATGTTCGATGTAATCAGAGTATTTCCTGATCACCGATTTTATTTCCCACTCATTCAGATAATTTTTGTCGTCTGCCTTGAGGTGGAGGACGACATCGGTTCCCGCGATCTGTTTTTCGGCTTCCTCGACAGTAAAGGCGCCGTCGGCGCTCGATTCCCATTTAACGGCTTTTTTTGTCGCTTCCGTCGCTTTCCTGGTTATAACGGTGACCTTGTCGGACACCATGAAGGATGAGTAGAACCCGACGCCGAACTGGCCGATGAGTTCCGGTTTGTCCTTCAGCTCCTTGCTCTGCAGTGCGAGCAGGAAATCTTTGGTGCCTGAATGGGCTATGGTCCCGAGTTCGGCGACGACTTCATCATGGGTCATTCCAATCCCGTTGTCGCTTACTGTTAGCGTGCCCGCTGCCTTGTCTACAACGATCTTGATTTTCCATTCGCCAGTGTTGGCGAGGATGTCCTTGTTCGTAAGCGATTCGAACCTTGCCTTGTCTATGGCGTCGGAGGCATTGGAAATGAGCTCCCGCAAAAAGATCTCCTTGTGGGAGTAGAGGGAGTGAATCATCAGGTTCAGAAGTTCTTTTACTTCAGTCTTGAATTCCATTTTTTCCACAGTCATTGCTTCACCTCGGTAGTTATTATTCTCAGGGGGGCAGATATTGCCTGTCTATGGCGGACCGGTAACTCTCGCTGCATGAGACAAAAATACTTATACCGGGAGAACCTGTTCATTGTCAAGAGGTTTCATAGGGGAACCGGGCCGCAATCAGAGGAGGTTTCAGAAGTCAAGCTGGCCGGCTGCTTCCCTGATGTTTTTGCTCGAACTGCGGCGGGTGAAGATCAATCTGGCCCATATCATATATCGGCTTTCCAGGGAACTGAATTCCGTAGATTGGGCTGAACGTTCTTCCTAACTCGTCGTGCATGGTTTTTCTGCAACGAAGCTATGGAACACCACCGGCAAAAATACCAACCTACTCGGACCGCGATGTCGCTTAATCGATAATCCCCTCTCTGCTATCCAAGGCTGCACTCACAAAGCGCTCAGGGTAATTTTGGGGGTACGGCAAAACTAAAAGCGGCATGAATTATCTTTGCCGCTTCTGCTGCTTACTACTTTCCCCCTTCACTATGGTTAGTCTTCAAAATAATAAGCTAATCCCTCATCAAATAAATGATCCACACTCCCGCCTTTCACCTAAGTGAAATCTTCTTAATACTGGCCACATCACTTTGCGATTGCAACACGCGCGGCTTGGGGCCCTTCCGTCCCCTGCTCCTCGATGAACGTGACTTCGGCCCCGAATTTCAGCTTGCTGAACTCCTCATTGAGGACACTGTTGCGGTGAAAATAAATCTCACGGTTATCCGGTGTTTTAATAAAACCGTAAGCTTCGCCCGGGAATATCCTCACAATACGGCCAGTCGGCATTGTTTCGTGGGACTTAACTTCGCCTTGGATCCGGCTCGCATGCTCTTCAAGAAGCCTTACCGCCACGTTAAAAGCGTCGCGGACCGCCACATAGACGTCTTCATTTTCCTGGCGGCTGACAGCTATTTCCTTGCTAGGGACGGTTATATCGATGCGAACACTGTACAGTTTGCCCTGATGGTGCCTGCGCTGAGATTCTTCGACCACGACTCTGCAACTCATAATTCTGTCGTAGAATTTATCCAGCTTGGTCGCTTTTTCGTTGATATTCGCTTCAATTGCTTCAGACTTGGGGATATTCCGAAACGTAATTTGTAAAGGAATTCTCATATTTAGCCCCCTTTACCCGAAAAAATTTTCATGTCCTCTTACTTAAAACTTAACACCAATTAGCGGAACTGTCAATGGAAGGGACCAAGGGAATTGTTAAGTGTTTAGAACAATAAAATAAATGGAAGACTGATCGGTCGAGCGTTTGACCTGCCAGTTGTCTGCCGGCGAAGAACCTCGAACCTCCAGAGATTGATCAGGGCGAGGACCAGCACCGGTCAGATATGCCAGTCGATCCATTCGACTTTTTCGAGCTTCGCAGATATCTTCGACATTATGGTTTTTCTCCTCTCTCAGCGACATCGCGTATTGATTGTATTATTTTACGGTGATATTTTAACCGCTCGCCTTGTTCAGCAACGCAAGGGAAGAATCATCTATGTCAAGTCGTGTGGCGGCTGTGAGATCGCTCAGTTGTTCTATACTCGTAGCGCTGGCAATAGGGGCGGTAATGCCCGGCCGGGCCATCAGCCAGGCAAGCGAGATGGTCGCAGGTTTTGTGTTATATTTTTCGGCAATCTGGTCTAGGGCCTCAAGAATGCGGAAGCCCCGCTTGTTCAGGTACAATCTGACGCCCTGACCACGGATGCTCTTGGTCAGGTCATTTTCCGAATGGTACTTGCCCGTGAGAAAGCCGCTGGCCAGCGAATAATAGGTTATCACGCCCAACCCGTTTTCTCGGCAGAGTGGTTCGAACGATTGTTCATATTCAGAGCGGTCATAGAGATTGTATTTCGGCTGCAGGCTTTGGTAGGCCGGATATCCCCGTTCCTTGCTGGTTTGCAAAGACTGCGAAAGCCGTTCGGCGCTGAAATTGGAGGCGCCAATGGCTCGTATTTTTCCCTGTTTGACCAGATGGGCGTATGCTTCCAGCGTCTCTTCAACAGGCGTGCCGGGATCGTCCCTATGGGACTGATAGAGATCAATAACGTCCGTTTGGAGCCGGCGCAGCGATTCCTCCACGGCGCGGAGGATATAACCTTTTGAAAGTCCTTTCCTGCCCGGGCCAACTTCGCTTCCGACCTTTGTGGCGATGACAACCCTGCCCCGGTTTCCGCTTTTCTTCAACCACTTCCCGATAATGGTTTCTGATTCTCCACCCTTGTGCCCGGTGACCCACGTTGAGTAGCTGTCAGCTGTATCGATCAGATTGCCTCCCGCTCCTACGAAGGCATCGAGGATGCTGAATGCCGTTGTCTCATCGACGGTCCAGCCGAAGACGTTTCCTCCGAGGGCAAGAGGATAGATTTCAATGCCTGAGTTTCCCAGTTCGCGTTTTTTCATGGTGTCTCCTCTCCCGTGGAAGGTTCTTCAACCGCCGCATTTTTCGCATGCTCGGCCGCGAGGAACAGGTACATCCCCGGCACCACGAAAAGCGTGAACAGTGTGCCGATCGAGACCCCGGTCATGATCACCAACCCCATATTGAAACGGCCCGCCGCGCCCGCACCAGATGCCATCACGAGCGGCAGCACGCCCAGGACCATCGCAGCCGTGGTCATCAGGATTGGCCGAAGCCGTATGGCGGCGGCCATCTCAACGGCTTCACGTTTGTTTTTGCCTTCCCGCTGCATATCGTTGGCGAATTGCACAATCAGAATGCCATGTTTGCTGATTAGACCAATGAGCGTTACCAGACCCACCTCGGAATAGATATTCAGGCTTGCGCCGCCGATGCCGATGCTAATAAAGATCATGGCTCCGCAGATCGACATGGGCACGCTCACAAGCACGGTAAAGGGATCGCGGAAGCTCTCGAACAGCGCCGCAAGGGAGAGGAATATAATGATCAGCGAAAACACGAACGTGACGAGCAGCGCGCTCGATTCCTGCACATATTGCCGCGACTGGCCGGCATAATCGATGCTGTAGCCCTGGGGCAGCACTTGCGATGCGATTTTTTTTAGTGTCTCGAGCGCCTGCCCCTGCGTGACGCCGGGGGCCGTTACCCCGGAGATCGTCGCGGAATTGAGCTGCTGAAAATGGTTGAGCGATTCAGGAACCACGGCTGTTTTGAGGCTGGTGACCGTTGCAACTGGGACCGTTTCCCCTCCCGGTGTCGTGATGTAGTAGTCCTGCAGCTGCGCGGCGTTCAGGCGATCGCGCTGCATCACCTGGGGGATCACCTTGTAGGAGCGCCCGGCAAGGCTGAAGTAATTGACATAGCCGCCGCCGAGCATGGAACCTAGTGCGCCGCCCACGTCGCTCATGGTCAAACCAAGCTGAGCCGCCTTGTCGCGGTCGAACTCCACCGTTGTTTGCGGCTTGTCGATCTTCAGGTCGCTGTCGAGGAACGCGAACATGCCACTGGCGTATGCCTTGCCCATGAGCGCCAGGGACACGTCGTTCAGCCGCTCGAACGGTTCCGTGGTTCCGATCACGAACTGGACAGGCAGGCCACGTCCCGAACCAGGCAAGGGCGAGCGCTGGAAGGCGACACTGCGCAAGCCCGCGATCCGGCCGAGATCCGCCTGCACCAGCGGCTGGATTTGGTCCGCCGTGCGTTTACGTTCGTCCCAGGGTTTCAGGACCATGCCTGCAATGGTTGAGTTGAGTCCACTGATGCCATCGAACTGGAACACATGGTCTGTTTCCGGGAACAAGACATAGGCCTGATACACTTGCCTGGAGTAGAGCTGCGTCTGGTCAAGGCTTGCGTCGGGAGCCGCTGTACCCAGGCTGATAATGATGCCTTGGTCCTCCAGCGGCGCGAGTTCACTCTTCGAAGAGGCATAGAGGAAATAGATGCTGATCAAAATAATGGCGCCGAAAACGCCAATGACCGGCAGGGAATTGAGCGCCCCGTGCAGCACCCGTTCATAGGCGCGCCGCAGGATGTTGAACTGGGTGTCGATGAAAGCCGCGAACCGTCCCTGCCCGCCGTGATCAGTAGGCTTCAGGAACAGCGAACACATCATAGGAGACAACGTCAGGGCGATGATTGCTGACACAGCGACGGCGCCGGCGAGGGTATAGGCGAACTCAGTGAAAAGCGCTCCCGTGAGTCCCCCCATGAAGCCGATGGGCACATACACGGCGATGAGCACCACCGAGATCGCAACAATCGGACCGGCCAGCTCCCGCGCGCCCTGGATTGCCGCCGGCAGGGGCTTCAAGCCTCCTTCCATATGGCGATGCACGTTTTCCACCACAATGATGGCGTCGTCCACCACGAGTCCGATGGCGAGCACAAGCGCAAGAAGTGTGAGCAGGTTGATGGTATAACCGAGAATCAGCATGATGAAGAAGGCGCCGATCAGGGAAAGCGGCATGGCGATCGTCGGAATGATGACCGACCTGATGGTGCCGAGGAACAGGAATATCACGACCGTCACAATCAGGAGCGCTTCCGCCAGCGTGACGATCACTTCGTGAATCGAGCTGTTCACGTATTTGGTGGCGTCGTACACGATGCGCCCTTCGAGGCCCTCGGGCAGCTGCTGAGCGATCCCGGGGAAAACCTTGCGAACGCCGTCGATGACCGTGAGCAGGTTGGCAGTGGGCGCTACTAGGATACCGACATAGACGGCGCTCTGTCCGTCAAAAGAAACGGCGGTATCGTAATCTTCCGAGCCGAGCGACACCTTGGCGACATCACCGAGACGGACGATAGCGCCGTTTTTCGACTTGATGGCCAAGTTTCTGAATTCCTCGACAGAATGCAGGCCCGTGTCCGCCGTGAGATCGACGGTTACCATCTGACCTTTGGTGCGGCCGACAGCGGAGATGAAGTCGTTCGCCGCGAGGGCATTGCTTACGCCTGTGCCGCTTACACCGTAGGCGGCCATCTTGTCCGGGTCGAGCCAGGCCCGCAGCGCAAAGCGGCGCTGGCCGAGAATCTCGGCAGTCTGCACGCCGTCAACGGCCTGCAGCTTGGGCTGGACCACCCGGATGAGATAGTCGGTGATCTGATTCGTGGGCAGCACTTTACTGTAAAACCCGAGATACATGGAATCGATAGTTTCGCCCACGGCGATGGTGATTACCGGCTGCTGCGAACCCTGCGGCAGCTGATTCAGAACCGCGTTGACCCTTGTGTTGATCTCAGTCAGAGCCTTGTTCGGGTCGTAGTTCAGGCGCAGGCTGGCCTGGATCGTGCTCACGCTCAGCATGCTCGACGAGGTGAGATAGTCGATGCCGTTGGCCTGGGCGATTGAATTTTCAAGCGGCGTCGTGATGAATCCGGCCACCAGCGCCGGATCGGCGCCGTAATAGGTCGTCGAAACCGTCACGACCGCGTTCTGGGTCAACGGATACTGGCGAATCGGAAGGACCCCAGCCGAACGCAGACCCAATACCAAAATCAGCAGGCTGACCACGGTGGCTAGCACCGGACGCTTTATGAAGAGATCGGTAAATTTCATGGAAAAACTCTTAATACTGTTTCATGTCTCGTTTTTTACATTGTGGTTAATTAAAAACTCCCGATACAAAAAAAGCTTTACTGGTCCACCGGTTTCGGCGACGCATCATTGGACGGCTGGACCGTATTGTTGATGACCACAGGGCTGCCGTTTCTGAGTTTTAACTGGCCGCTGGTCACCACCGTCTCACCCTCCTTGAGTCCTGTCAGGATCGCCACTTGATCTCCCCGCTTCTCTCCCACGGTAATGAAGGATTGCTTCACGGTCAGGAGTGGTTTGTTGCCCGGCCCTTTGGCGCCTTCCTCGACGATGAAGATTGTATCGCCGTAGGGGTTATAGGTCACGGTTGTTTGCGGTAGCGTCAGGTATCGCTGCACTTCGCCGGACTGGACCTCGATTGATGCGAACATGCCCGGCAGGAGGGCGCGGCGGGAATTGCTGATCAGCGCTTCAGCCTGGAAATTCCGCGTTTCAGGATCCACCTTCGGATCGATCGTCGTTATCCTGCCGCTGAAGGTTCGGCCCGGATAGGTGTCGGTTTTGACGAGGACTGCCTGGCCGATTGCCATATGGGAAAGCTCCTGCTGCGGCAGATAAAAGTCGACGTACAGTGAATCGAGCGACTGCAGCGTGACGATTTTGTCACCCGGGTTCAGGTACTGGCCGGGGTTCACCGTGCTGATTCCGAGTTTGCCCGCGAAGGGGGCGGTTATGGTCTTTTTGTCCACGAGCGCCTGCTGCTGATCAACCTGCGCCCGCTTGCTCTTAAGGTCGGCGGCTTCGGCGTCGAGCGTTGCCTGGCTTACGGCCTGCACTTCAAACTGCTTCTTGTCCCGCTCGTAGGTCGTCTGGGCCAGGTCCGCCGCTGCCTTGAGCGATTCCAACTGTGCCTTATCGGCATCGGCATTGAGCTCGACCAGAAGCTGTCCCTCCTTCGCCTCGTCGCCGGACTTGAAATGGAGCGAACGTACCAGGCCGGAAATCTCGCACGTGACGTCCACGCCGCGTACAGCGCGCAGGCTTCCCACCGCTCTGAGTTGCGGCTGCCAGGGCTGATATTCGGCCTTGATCGCGGTGACGGTCGCGGGCGGAAGCTGGATGGACGCGTATTTCTTCATCATCCGGCTCTGAAATAGTTTGTACCCGACGACGCCGCCAAACAGAACGCCGACGACGAGGATCATGATGATCATTCTCTTGGCCATGATAGATATCTCCAATTTAACTGCGGAGTACCAAAATATTATTGATGTCATTCCGGTTCTTCCGGAATCGTTCTTTTTCAAATCGTTTTATCAGGCGCCATTATTTCGAGTCAACCGGAACGCCTCATTCCTTCTTTGAAACCGTAGCCTCCTCCGCTTGCGGCGTCCTGTTCCACCATCCGCCCCCCAAAGCCTGGAACAACGCGGCGGTATCGGCAAACCGCGCAGCTTGGGCCGCAACCAGGTTTATCCGAGCCTCCTGGTGCTGGCGCTCTGCGTTCAGCAGCGATAGGTAATTCACCGCACCGAGCTGGAACTGTTTTTGCGTAAGATCGAATGTCTCGGCTGCAGCCGCTTCAGCGGTCGATTGCGCCTTGAGCGTCTGCGCATCGGCATCGAGCGCGCGTAGCACGTCAGCCACGTTCTGGAAGGCGAGAAGCACGGTTGCGCGGTACTGGGCATCGGCCTGATCGTAGGCGGCCACGGCTGCGCGGCGTTTGGCGCTCAGCTCTCCACCGTGAAACAACGGCTGCAACAGCCCTCCGGTCAGGCTCCATATTGCTGCGTTGCTGCTGAAGAGATCGCCCGTAGTACTCGATTCCCACCCGATACTGCCGCTGAGTGTGATCTGCGGGTACATCGCCGCAGTGGCCACACCGATCTGGGCGCTTGCCGCGTGCAGCAGGGCTTCCGAAGCCCGGATGTCAGGGCGCTGTCGGACAAGGGATGACGGCAGGCTGACCGGGAGCTCCTGCGGCAGTTGCAGCCCTTCGAAGTTGAACTCAGGCAGAGATGCGGCATCACTCGGAAGTTTGCCGGCCAGTACGGCTAGCTCGTGGCGGGTCTGCGCCAGCGCTTTTTCCAGAGCCGGCAGCGTGGCCTGGGTCTGCGCCAACTGGGCCCGCTGGGCAAGGACGTCGGTCCGCGTCACCGCTCCCAGCTGGAACTGTCGGTCGACCACCGCGAGCTGCTTTTCCTGGTCTGCGATGATATCCCGGGTTGCACTGATCTGCGCGCGCTGCAGCGCTTCCTCGATCGCGGCGGTTACAATATTCGAGGTGATCGTGAGGTAGGCGCCTTCCAGTTGAAAACGCTCATAGTCGACCTGGGAGCTGAGCGCTTCAAGCTCGCGCCGCGCACCTCCGAACAGGTCGAACGCGTACTGTACATTCACCGAAGCATTATAAAGGGTGAAGGCGGGGAACGTGGTGTGCGGCTCGCCGAACTCAGCGCCTGAAATTTTCTCTCGGGAAGCCGAAACATCGGCATCCACACTCGGGAAAAGCGCCGAACCGACCAACGCGCGAAAGTTTTCCCGTGCCTGGCGGAGTGTGGCCTGCGCCGCAGCCAGTGTTGGGTTGTCAGCCAGAGCTCGGCGGATCAGCTCATCGAGCTGCGCTGAATGCAGCAGGGTCCACCACTGGGCGGGGATGTCCTGTCCAGGAGCAAAGCGCTGCGAGACTCCGCCTGGACCCGGCGAAGCTGCTGTTTCAGGCGGCAGAGCAGCTGCTGTATAAACAGTCGTCGAAGGGGCGGCCGGCGCGTGGAAATTCGGTCCCACGGCACAAGCGGTTAATACCATTCCCGCAGCTGCAGCAGCAATTGAAATCTTTCCGTGCAAAGTCCCTCTCACGTTATTGCGCTCCAACATCTCTTGTTGTCCTAAGATTCTGGAATGTTAAAATTCCACTTTATCCTTTATAATAAAAAGCATACCACGGTAGAAAGGGACTTTTTTAACTGCCGGTAAAAAATTCGGGATAAAATAGCAGTGAATGTAAAAATTCAGGTTCAAAGTTTGAAGTGAAACGATTCGGACTTAGACATTATGGAAGGGGGATGTATCCGGACAGAGGAACGTCATCCAGCCTTCGATTGTTTCGCTATTTTCTGGTTAGCATGGACTCGACTGCGTCTGCCGGAACGGGTTTGCTGAAGTAATAGCCCTGAACCATGTCGCAACGCAGGATATGGAGAATCTTCAATTGCTCCTCGGTTTCGACGCCCTCGGCGATGGTCTTTAAGTGAAGATTGTGCGCCATGGAGACGATACTGGAAACGATGGCCCCATCGTCGGGATTGTTGGTGATGTCCCGGACAAAGGAGATGTCTATCTTAAGATTGTCCGCAGGCAGCTTTTTGAGGTAGCTCAGGGACGAGTAGCCTGTGCCGAAATCGTCGATGCTGATGGAGATGCCCAGGTCCTTGAGTCTGCTCAGCAGCACCCTGACCTGCTCGGGGTTCTGCATCATCGCGCTTTCCGTCAACTCGAAGGCGAGATTGCGCGGGTCGATGCCCGACTGCCTGACAGTGGCTTCCAGAAAATCGCCCAAGTCGGTCTGCTTGAACTGGACCGCGGAGAGGTTTGTTGTGACGGGCACCATGGCATATCCCCGGTCCTGCCAGGACCGGATCTGACGGCATACTTCCTGGACGATCCATTGTCCCACCTCGATGATCATCCTGGTTTCCTCAAGCACGGGAATGAAATTGGATGGATAGACGAAGCCGTGCTCCGGACTATTCCAGCGGATAAGCGATTCCATGCCCGCAATCTTTCGCGTGTGGACGTCGAAATAGGGCTGGTAATAGAGCAGGAATTCATTGTTCTTCAGGGCATGGAACAGGCTTTTCTGGACCGAGGCAAAGGTCGATGCCAGGCGGTTCATGTCCGCGGTGAAAAACTGGTAGGTATTTAAACCCTGCTCCTGGCATTTGGCGAGGGCGACCTCAGCGTTTTTGACGAGTTCGGCCGCCTCTTCGGTGTCCTGGGGCGCCACGGAAATCCCAATGTGTACATTCACGCCGAGATCGGTTCCCGCGACCTGCAAAGGCTGCCTGCATGCGTGGAAAACCTTGTTTACAACGATAACGACATCTTGGGACTGGGCAACGTCGACAAGCAGGATGGCGAACTTATTCCTGCCGAGGCGCGCCACAGAATCTCCTTCCCGCACGACCGCCGAAAGCCTCTTGCCCGTTTCTTTCAGAACCTCGTCCCCAACCTCGGCCCCCAGGGTCTCGTTGATGTAGGTAATGCGGTCGATATCGACGGCCAGCACAATAACGAGCCGCTTGCGGAATTCGCCCCGCGGGATTTCAAGCTTGATGCGGTCCAGCAGGAGGGTCCTGTTCGGCAGGCCGGTCAAGCCGTCATAATAGGCCAGGTAGTTCAGCCGGTCCTCAAACTGCCGCTGCTGGGTCAGATCTTTTGAAGTGGCGATGAAATGAGTGATCTCGCCTTTCTCATCCTTGAGGGGCGTTATGGTGTGGTACAGCTCGAAGAGCTCGCCGTTTTTCCTGCGGTTCTTGAGTATGGCGCGATAGGGCTGGCCCGAAAGGATCGTTTCCCACATCTCTTTATACACCGTGGGGTCGCTCTGGCCGGACTGGAGTATCCGGGGATTTTTGCCGATGAGTTCCTCCCTGCTGTAGCCGCTCAGCTCTATCGCGGCGGCATTCGCATATTCGATTGAACCGTTGCGGTCTGTGATCAGGACCCAGTCCGACGTACCTTCGACCGCCAGTGACAGCTTTCGCAGTTCCCGTTCGGTTTTCTTAAGGTCCGTTATGTCGGTCAGGGAAGCAACGCTTTTATTTGTTCCCGGGATCAGGGCTACACTTGCATAAACGTCCCTCAGGTCGCCATCCTTGTGCCTGATCCTGAATTCATAGCGGACAGGCGCCACATCCGTTTGTCGCCTCCGCAAGGCATGATAGGTCATCATCCGCTGCAGGTCGTCGGCCTGGACGGCAATTGTCCAGGCCAGTTTCCCCTCAACCTCCGCCTTTGTATAGCCCGTCATGGCTTCGAATTTGGCGTTTGCCAGGGAGATGATCATGTTCTCTTCGATGATGATCGTCGCCGCCTCGGAATTCTCAAAAATGGTGCGATAACGCGCCTCGGACTCACGCATCGCCTGCTCGGTCCGCGCGTGCTCGTCGATCTCCCTTGCGTGGGCTGCATTGACTGCCTCGAGCTCTACAAGGCGTTTAGCGAGCTGGGCCTGAAGGTCACGATATTTTTGTTCTAGTTCGGTCATGGTGTGCGAATTGAGTGCATCGGTCCTGCCATCATGAGTCATGGGTAAACGACTCCTCGGAAATCCGGAAAGATCAGCCTGCGGGATATGGTGCGGTGCATAATCCCTGAGCGTGCGCTTTATGTACGCCTAGCGGGGGATAAAGACCTATTTCGTCGGTTTGCTTCTCTATCTGCAACTATAGCAAAGGAACGGGACGCAGGCAAGGCGGCAATAAAAAAACACCGCCTAAGGGTGCTCCGAAGTACGAAGTTAAAAGTGGAACGGCTGTCTGCATCACTCGTTGTATAGTTTGCTATCACCTGCTCGTATCTTATTCATTCGTTTCTGTATCGATCATCGAAAACCCCAGCAAAAAAGCATTTTTGGGAATGGCACACCAGTTGCTATAGGGTATACAAAACCTATTCACAGGAGGATCATGATGAGACAGATAGCGATCTACGGCAAAGGTGGTATCGGAAAATCGACGACAACGCAGAACCTGGTCGCGGCGCTCGCGGAGGCTGGTCATAAGTGCATGATCATAGGCTGCGATCCCAAGGCTGATTCGACGCGTCTTATACTGAACCGGAAGGCGCAGAACACGGTTATGGATATGGCGCGGGAAAAAGGCACAGTGGAAGATCTCGAGCTTGAAGAGGTGCTGCTGTACGGGTTCAAGAACATCAAATGTGCCGAATCGGGCGGACCGGAGCCCGGCGTAGGCTGTGCAGGCCGCGGCGTGATCACGGCAATCAATTTCCTCGAGGAGAACGGCGCCTACGGAGACGACACGGATTTCGTGTTCTACGACGTACTCGGCGATGTGGTGTGCGGCGGTTTTGCCATGCCCATCCGGGAAGGCAAGGCCAAGGAGATCTATATCGTGACCTCGGGAGAGATGATGGCCATGTATGCGGCAAACAACATTTCCCGCGGTATCCTGAAGTATGCTCAGAGCGGCGGCGTCAGGCTTGGCGGTCTTATCTGCAACAGCAGGAATACGGACAAGGAGGCTGAGCTTATCTCGGAGCTGGCCAGCAAGCTCGGGACCCAGATGATCCACTTTGTGCCGCGGGACAATGAGGTCCAGCGCGCCGAACTCCGGCGAAAGACGGTGATCGAATATGCTCCCAATCATGTGCAGGCGGATCAGTACCGGGACCTTGCAAGAAAGATCGCCGACAACAAGAACTTCGTGATCCCCACGCCGATCACTATGGACGAACTCGAGAAGCTCTTGATGGATTACGGGATCATGGAGAAGGAAGAGGCCATTGCCTAACAGATGTTCAGGCCGTAAACCGTTTGAACCATTTGAACTGCTAAACTGGTTAGAACTGAATTGAAGGAGACTCCATGAGTACGAAGATCAAAGACACCCAAAAAATGATCGAAGAGGTCCTGGCTGCCTATCCGGAGAAATCGAAGAAGGAGCGGGCCAAGCACCTTGCAGCCAACGATCCGACGGGACAGTGCACTACCTGCCAGGTGAAGTCGAACGTCAAATCCCGGCCCGGTGTCATGACCGTGCGTGGCTGCGCTTACGCGGGAGCCAAGGGCGTGGTCTGGGGTCCGGTGAAGGACCAGATCACGATCAGTCACGGCCCCGTGGGCTGCGGCCAGTACTCCTGGTGGTCGCGCAGGAACTACTACAATGGCCAGACGGGAATCGACGCCTTCGGCACTATGCACATTACCACGGACTTCCAGGAAAAGAACATCGTCTACGGCGGCGACAAGGGTCTTGAGGCGGCCATCAAGGAATTGCATGGGCTCTTCCCGCTGGGCCGCGGGATCGGTATCCTGTCCGAGTGCCCGGTAGGTCTCATCGGCGATGATATCGAGGCGGTGTCGAAGCGCGTGGCAAAGGAGATTAACATCCCGATCGTGCCGGTGCGGTGCGAGGGATTTCGCGGAGTGTCACAGTCCTTGGGGCACCACATCGCAAACGATACGATCCGCGATTACGTGCTTGGTAAGGGCGAACTCAAGAACTCAACGCCCTACGACGTGAACCTGATCGGCGATTACAATATCGGTGGCGATGCCTGGGCCTCGCGTAAAATTCTCGAGGAGATGGGCCTCCGCGTGATCTCCCAGTACACCGGCGACTCCACGATCAACGAGATCGGCATCGCGACCAAGGCGAAGCTGAACATCATTCATTGCTACCGGTCCATGAACTACATCTGCCGGCACATGGAAGAGGCATACGGCATCCCGTGGATGGAGTTTAATTTCTTCGGCCCCACAAAGACTTATGACAGCATCAGGAAAATCGCAGCCAAGTTCGATGAGAAGATTCAGTCAAATGCCGAGGCGGTGATCGCAAAATACAAACCACTCATGGACAAGGTAGTGGAGCACTACCGGCCCAAGCTCGAGGGCAAGAAGGTGATGCTCTATGTGGGCGGTCTCAGGCCGCGCCACACCATTGGCGCTTACGAAGACCTGGGCATGGAGGTGGTGGCATCGGGTTACGAGTTCGGTCACGTCGATGATTATAAACGCACCTATCCGGAAATGAAGGAAGGCGCGGTGATCATGGACGATGCCACGCTCTACGAACTGGAGGAGTTCACCCGGAGGCTAAAGCCGGACATGGTCGGCTCGGGCATCAAGGAAAAGTATTCGTACCACAAGCTCGGCGTGCCGTTCCGGCAGATGCATTCCTGGGACTATTCCGGCCCCTATCATGGGTTCGACGGGTTCCCGGTCTTTGCCCGGGACATGGACATGACCGTGAACAGCCCGACGTGGAGTTTGATAAGGAAAAAGAAGTAATGCCGTCTCACGCGGAGGTGCAGAGCACGCAGAGAAATCAAAAAAAGATATTAAGTTTTGTTTTGACTGCGCGTTCTCCACGCCACTGCAAGAAAACTGAAGATTTTGTCCTTGGAGGTTTAATCATGAAAATCAGAGATCATAGCGATCTGTTCAAGCAGAAAGACTACCGGGAGCAGTTTGAACGCAAGAAGGAGTTCGAGAACTGCTGGCCCGCGGAGAAGGTTCAGGAAATCGCCGATTGGACCAAGACAGAGGAATACAAGGAGCTCAATTTCAAGCGAGAGAATATCAAGATCAATCCCGCCAAGGCATGCCAGCCTTTGGGCGCGGTGTTCTGCGCCTCGGGATTCGCGGGATCCATGCCCTTTGTGCAGGGCGCGCAGGGGTGCGTGGCCTATTTCCGAAGCCACCTCTCTCGTCACTTCAAGGAGCCTTTTGCCGCGATCTCCACGTCCATGACAGAAGATGCGGCGGTTTTCGGTGGCTTAAACAACATGCTCGAGGGCCTGGAGAACGCCTATACCCTCTACAAACCCAAGATGATCTCGGTCTCTACGACATGCATGGCTGAGGTGATCGGCGACGACTTGAACGCCTATATCAAAACAGCGCGCGAAAAAGGAGTGATTCCCCAGGACTTGCCTGTGCCTTTCGCGCATACGCCGAGCTTCGTGGGTTCCCATATCGTGGGCTACGACAACATGTTGAAAGGCATTCTCAAGGCACTCACAGCTGGAAAAAAGGGTGAGTCGAACGGGAAGATCAACATCATCCCGGGCTTCGATACATACACGGGCAACTATCACGAGATCAAGCGGCTTATGGCCATGATGGGCGTCGAGATTACACTGCTTGCTGATGTGAGCGACATCTTTGATTCACCAAACACGGGCGAGTACAAGCTATACCCGGGTGGTACACCGCTTGAAGAGGCCATGGATGCGGTGAATGCAAAGGCTACCGTTGCGCTCCAGAAATATTCGACTGTGAAGACCATGGACCAAATCGAGAAGGACTGGGGTCAGAAAACGCTCACAATGCCCATGATAGGGATCAAGAACACGGACGCATTTTTTGAAGAACTGAGCAAGCTCACGGGCAAGCCAATACCGGCTTCCATTGAAGCTGAACGCGGCAGGGCAGTGGATGCCATGGTGGACTCCCATCCCTATGTCCACGGCAAGCGTTATGCCCTGGTCGGCGATCCCGACATGCTATTAGGGTTGATGAGCCTCATCATGGAGATGGGAGGCGAACCCATTCATGTGGTCTGCACGAACGGGGACAAAAACTTTGAGGCCGAAGCAAAAGAGCTGCTGGAATCTTCCCCCTTTGGGGCAAACGGGACGGTCCACGCGGGCAAGGACATGTGGCATCTGCGCTCGCTCCTGTTTACCGATCCCGTAGACATCCTAATCGGCAATTCCTATGCGAAATTCCTGACCCGCGACACGGGAACGCCACTCATCAGGATGGGATTCCCGATCTTCGACCGGCACCACTTGCACCGCCAGCCGGTCATCGGGTATCAGGGCGCGATCAACCTTATTACCATGCTCGTGAACATGTCGCTTGATGAACTGGACCGAAAGACCGAGGATTCAGCAAGCTTTGATGTGATCAGGTAATAATAGTTCAGAGTACAGAGTGTGGGGAGCATATTATGACTACGGCAATCGACAGGCTGACGCAGGGTGGGTGTTCGACGGACGACAAGCACAAGGTCTGCCGCGCTCGGGGCGGTGAGTCCTGTGCATTCGACGGAGCCATGATTGTTCTCCAGCCTATAGCCAACACGGCGCACATCGTGCACGGGCCCATAGCCTGCTGCGGCAATTCCTGGGAGGGCAGGGGGACGCTGTCTACGAAGGGTGAACTCCATACCATGGGATTCACCACGGACATGAGTGAGATCGACATCGTCTATGGGTCTGAAGAGAAACTTCGAGCCGCGATTAAACGGACGTTCGAAGCCGTGAAACCCAAGGCGATTTTCGTACATTCAACCTGCGTGAGCGGGCTTACGGGAGAGGATATCGATGCCGCCTGTAAACGGGCAGAGATCGAACTGGGGATACGGGTGATCCCGGTGAACGCACCCGGCTTTGTGGGGCCGAAGAACCTTGGGAACCGCATTGCAGGCGAAGTTTTGCTCGAACAGGTGATCGGGACCGGAGAGACGCCGGTCATGACGCATACCGATATCAACCTGATCGGCGAGTATAATATCGCCGGGGACCTCTGGCTTGTGGAACCGCTCCTCGCAAAGGCCGGCATCCGAATCCTCTCGCGGATCACGGGCGACTCGACCTTCGAGGAGATTACCTGGGCACACCAGGCAAAGCTGAACGTGGTCGTGTGCAGCCGGGCGTTGATCAATGTGGCGAAGGAGATGGAACGGAAATACGGCATTCCCTTTATCGAGGTATCGTTCTACGGCAGCACGGAAATTGCCAAGGCTCTGCGCGCGATTGCGTATACACTGCAGCGCAAGGTTGGTCGCGATGAGCCGACGTTGACCTCAATGGTCGAAGATCTCATAAAAACCGAAGAAAAGCGGCTCAAGTGGCAGCTCAGGCCGTATCAGCATCTTCACGGGAAAAAAGCAGTGCTCTATACGGGTGGCGTCAAGAGCTGGTCCTTTATCTCGGCGCTTCGCGATTTGGGCATCGAGATCGTCGCCATCGGAACCAAGAAAAGTACTGCCGAGGACGAAGAGAAGATGAAGGGGATCCTCGGGCCTGACGCGCCGCTGGTGGAGGATGTAACGCCGAAGAACCTGCTCAAACTCCTGAAAGATCGGAACGCGGACATTCTCGTTGCCGGTGGTCGGAACCAGTATTTGGCAATCAAGGAAGGTTATCCTTTTGTGGATGTGAACCAGGAGCGGCATACGCCCTATGCGGGATACCTGGGGCTGGTGAATTTGGCCGAGCAGATAAGCAATGGAATCGATTTCTATGGACAGGGCAAGAATCAAGGCACAAGATACAAGGAGAGTAACGCAAACATCGCGAGAACCGAAACCCGAAATTTGAAACAGCACCGCGAACTCTTGATCGATCCGCTGAAGCATTCGCCGTCGATGGGCGCCGCAATGGCGCTCCAGGGAATCGACCGGGCTTTGCCGCTTATCCATGGAGCGCAGGGCTGCACATTCCTCGGCAAAGTGCTCCTGACCAAACATTTTCGCGATCCCATCGCGCTTGCAACAAGCAAGCTTTTCGTGGAAGACGTGGTCATGGGGAGCGAGGAAAAGCTTGCTCAGACTATTGAAGGGTTTATCGAGAAGAACGATCCGGCGCTCATCGGTGTCCTGACGTCGGGGTTGAGCGAAGTGAAGGGCGACGACGTATCGAGTCTGGTCAAACAACTCGGAAGCCGATACCCGAAACGAAGAATTATCCATATCCCGACGCCGGACTATGATGGCGGGTTGGAAACAGGATATGCGAGGGTGATTGAAAAAATAGTTTTGAGTCTCGAGTCTGGTGTTGGAAGTGGTGAGGGAGAGCAGATCAACGTTTTTGCCGGGTCGCATTGTACACCTGCGGATTTCAGCGAGATCCGGCAAATCGTCGAATCATTTGGTTTGAAAGCAATTATGCTCCCCGATCTGTCTGCGCTGGACGGTAGCAGGCAGGGCGTTTCTCCTCTTGCCCTGGGTGGTACGGGTATAGATGAGTTAAGTACCCTGGGAGCCTCGACGTTTACGGTCGCTTTTGGAAGGAGCCTGGAACCGGCAGCGCGCCTGTTGGAGGAGCGAACCGGTGTTCGGTACCAAATGTTCGACAGTGCAACTGGTCTCGGCGATACTGACGAGCTACTTCGGACGCTCAGCCGGATTAGCGGTAAGCCCATTCCGCGGCAATACGACCGACAGCGAAGGGCTCTGGTCGATGCAATGCGGGATGCGTCCTTTTTCTTCGGTGGCAAGAAGGTCTGTCTTGCTCTGGAACCGGATCATGCGCTCCAGGCCGCGAAATGGATCTCGGCAATGGGCGCGTCCGTTGAGCTGGTGGTTATTCCGACGTTGTCCAGTGCAGCGGATCACATCCCTGCCCGTGAGGTCCAGATCGGCGATCTGCATTCGATCGTCGGAGAATTCGATGTGCTCGTATCAAATTCTCATGCAGAGGGCACTGCAAAGCGGCTTGGCGTCCCGCTCTATGAAATGGGATTCCCGGTGTACAAATCTCTAGGGTATACATCGAAAATCATGAGTGGATACCGGGGAATGCTGTCGATGGTGAACGAGATGGCCAATGTGTTGATGAAGAAGCATTGATGCATGAGGATCGGGCAGCACGGGCCAAGACACAAGGACTGCCACAGGAGGAACGCATGAAAGTCGCATTCGCAACGACCGACGGAAATAACGTGGATGAACATTTCGGCCGGGCTGGGATGTTCGCCATTTATGAAATGACGCTGGAAGGCCATCACTTCGTGGAAATCCGGAAGTTCTCTGATGGCATGGACAAGTCTGTCACGGACACAAAAGACATGGGCCCACTTCATGACACCGCGGTCCAGAGCAAGATCGACCGTCTCGCCGACTGCAAGCTCGTATACCTGACGGAAATCGGCGGGCCCTCTGCGGCTCGGCTAGTGAAAAAAGGCATGATGCCCATGAAGGTGAAGGAACCGGTTGCTATTGAAAGCGCTCTCGTAAAGCTCGAAGAAACGATAAAAAAATCACCGCCGCCGTGGCTGAGAAAAGCGTTGGAAAAGTAAGAGTACAGAGAAAAAAATCAGGAGGAGAGAAGCCATGAAAATGATCAGAGCATTCATACGTCCCGAGAAGGAACAGGAAGTCGTGCTTGCGTTGGAAGGCGCGGGTTTTCCGTCGCTCACCAAGGTGCCCGTGTTCGGGCGGGGCAAGCAGAAAGGGCTGACCGTCGGGCCGGTGCATTATGATGAGCTGCCGAAAACGCTTATCATGACCGTTATCGACGACAAGGATCTGGACAGGGTTTTGAACGTTATCCAGGACAAGGCGCGGACCGGGTTCATCGGAGACGGCAAGATTTTTGTCAGCCCGGTGGAGAGCGCGTATACGGTCAGGACCGGAGAAGCAGGGTTGTAGTAGTATGGTACGCTGGTTACCGGGGAATCGGGATAGGGCATAGAGCAGAGGGCAGGGTACAAATCTTAACGCCATGCGCCGTGTTCTTTCGCCTCCGTAGCCTTATCAAAGAGGGGGGACTTAATCATGAAGGAAATCACAGCAATTATACGCCGGGACAAGCTCCCGGAATCCAAAAAAGTTCTTGCGGACCTCGGCTATCCATCGCTTACGATCCAGAGCGTCGATGGCCGGGGAAAACAGAAGGGCGCCATGTGTGGTGAAATGGATTCCGAGCTGCCGGAAAGTTTCTGCACGACGGCAAAGCTGAAGCCAACGCCATCAACGTATGCCTTGGAACACACGTTGCCGAAAGTGGCGCTCTATGTGCCAAAGCGACTGCTCACGATCATAGTACCCGATGACGTGGTCACGACCGTGGTAAAGTCGCTCATCGAAGTGAACAAAACTGGCAAAGCCGGCGATGGTAAAATTTTCGTATCGCCCATCGAAGGCGCGTTGCGGGTACGCACGGGAGAGAAGAATGGCGAAGCGATACTGTAAGCCCCACAGGGGGCAGAGAGTTGCGTCCGCCTCTTATGTACACCTTGTCTTCTGTACTATACTCCATGCACATCAGGAGGCACCATGTCACCAATTAACGGAACTACCAGGGGCGGCAAGCCCTGGACACCAAAATTCATTAATCAAATCGATATCCACAAGTGCATCGGCTGCGGACGGTGCTACAAGGTTTGCGGTTTCGATGTCCTTGAGCTTATTGAGAAACCTTTTGAGGGTGAGGATGAGTATGGGGACGATATGGGCAATAAGGTCATGTCCATTGCTCACCCCGACAACTGCATCGGCTGTGAAGCGTGTAGTCGGGCCTGCACCAAGAAGTGTCATGTGCATGTGACGGCGTAATTGCAGGATGCTGCCGGTGATAGGGGGAGCAAAATCTTCCTCGCCCCTTGCGGTAGAGGGCCGGAGGGAAGGGGTAGTTTGCGGTTATGGATGTCACTATTCGCACTGCCGGGACCGGCGATATTCCCCGGATGGGGGAGCTCCTCGGGGAGCTTTTTTCGATAGAATCGGATTTTACGCCGAACGAACTGAACCAGACGCACGGACTCGATATGCTCATTAACGAACCATCGGGTAAGACTCATGCCCTGGTTGCCGTCCACGAGGGAGCAGTCGTCGGCATGGCCACGGTCCAGACGTTAATTTCCACGGCAGAGGGAGGTTCCGTCGGGTTGGTTGAAGACGTGATTGTTGACCGAAAATTCCGCGGACGGGGAATTGGCACGCTTCTGCTAGAGCGTGTTGTAGACTGGGGCAGGTCGCAAAACCTTAAGCGGCTCCAACTCCTGGCTGACCGTGAAAACTACAGCGCATTGGCTTATTATGTAAAACATGGCTGGAGCACAACCAGCTTGATCTGCCTGCGGAAGATGTTCTAAGTATCATCAAAGTCATCAAGCATTACTCCTAGCCTGCCTTAATTCTGCGCACATGCTTCTTTTTTCCTTTCGCACACGCCCGCTCTGAAAGGCAACCCATTAATTCTTCGAGGGTTTTTCCTGGCAATGATCTTGCTATTGTAATAAGCATGAATGCAAGGAGGCTGCTATGAAGAACCTAACTCATGTTAACAAAGAGTTTATCAAGGTACACCCCTGTTTTACCGAGGAGGCGCATGAGAAGTTTAGCAGAGCCCACCTGCCGGTTGCGCCTGCATGCAATATTCAGTGCCGTTATTGTATTAGAAAATTTGACTGCGCCAACGAGTGCCGGCCCGGAATCACGAGCAAGGTCTTGACGCCTGATGAAGCGGTTGACCGCACCCGGGCGCTTGTCGAACGGACTGATCGTCTGAGCGTAATCGGGATTGCGGGTCCCGGAGACCCGCTCGTGAATGCGCCGACATTTGTCGTACTCAAGCAGATCAATTGGGAATATCCGGATCTTACGCTTTGTCTTTCCACCAACGGTCTTCTTCTGCCTGACAAGCTGAAAGAGCTTGTCGAATCGGGTGTCCGCAGCTTGACCGTCACGATCAATGCCGTAAGACGAGAAATAGCGGAGAAGATCTATTCCTGGGTCATTTACCATGGACGGCGTTATGAAGGCAGAGAAGCTGCGGAACTGCTCCTGGCAAACCAGTGGAGGGGGCTGGAGGGCGCGGTCGCTGCTGGTCTTATCGTCAAGGTCAACACAGTTTTTATCCCCGGGGTAAACGACGGGGAACTGCCCCTTATCGCAGAGCGGGCCGGTAAACTCGGTGCGGATCTCATGAACATCATACCGCTCATTCCGCAAGCGGAGTTTGCCCATCTCGCGCGACCGTCTCATGCTGAGATCAACAGGATGCGCGAGCAGTGCAGGCCCTACATCCGGCAGATGACGCACTGCAAACAATGTCGTGCTGATGCCTGCGGCATCCTTGGCGAGGACAAGGACATGGAACTCGAAGTACTCATGCAGCGTATTGGCGAGGAATACTGTGAATCGGTGTTGTGACCATGGAACAACAGCTTACGCATATCGAACGGGAGCGCTACCGCCGGCAATTGATGCTGCGGGGATTTACGCCTGACCACCAGCGATGGCTCAGAAACTCCACCGCTCTTGTCGCCGGCGTAGGCGGACTCGGTGGTACTGCGGCGCTCTATCTCGCCGCTGCGGGTGTCGGCAGGCTGATCCTGGTGCACTCGGGAAACTTGACGTTATCGAACATGAACCGGCAGATTCTGATGAAGAACAGTCAGGTCGGCAAGAGCAGGGTCGTCCAGGCGAAAAAAACGATCCAGGAAATGAACCCCGATGTCGATATCGAGGTCCGGGATGAACAAATCACGGACGATAATATCGGGCTGCTTCTTCGCACGGCGAAGATAGTCCTGTCTGCACGGCCTAATTTTAACGAACGCAGGATCCTGAACCGTGCCTGTATTGAAACTGGCGTTCCCATGGTGGAAGCGGCGATGAACGGGATGGAAGGTTATATCTTCAACGTCATCCCCAGGGTTGCAGCCTGTCTTCATTGTGTCTACCCCGAGGACGATCCATCATGGGAGGAACTGGGTTTTCCCGTACTCGGAGCCGTATCGGGCATGCTTGGGTGCATGATGGCGATTGAAGCAATCAAGTTGCTCACCGGATACGGGAAGCCGCTCTTTTCCGAAATGCTCCTGTTCAACACCCTGGACATGGACTTCAGAAAGGTGAAAATTCCCCGGGATAACCGTTGCCAGGTGTGCAGCACATGACAGCCGCGAGAGCAATTTGCTGCGTTGAAGAGTGACGGTAGTAGGGTTCCATGATGGTAATGGGCGTGCTGATTTTTTCGATAGGGACTTTTTGATATCTTTTCTGATCGGAAGAACGAATGACCTTGACAAAAGAAGGATTGCAGTCTACGTGGCGATGATCGCCTGGGGTTCCCTGTTTAACGGGCGGTATCTTTTGCAGGGCATCTGCAGAAAGACGATAAGGCGTTTATCCGCGACGGTCGCGCAAGGGGCCGCTACAATTCTATTTCATTATATGATGTATACACGAAAAGGGTGAAGTCGTTCGGGATGCGGTCATGCCTGAGAACGACGGAGGGCGACAGGTTTTCAAGGGCAAATTTAACAATATCCTCGGGCGATGTAAAATTGAGCTCCACATCCTTGATCGGCGTGTGTGACGACAGTGCGCTCAAGGCCATTGCCTTGTTGCAATGCTTGAAGAGTGTAACCAGCGCGTTTCGAAGGTCGTCCTGGACGCCGGGCACCCGCAGGTTGAAAACCCCACAGATGAATATGTAATCGTAATACCCCTCCAGATCGTCCTCGTCGATGTTCATGACGCTGAACGTGCACTCGGGATATTTCTTCTTTGCCACCTTGATGAAATTTTCATTGATGTCGACACCGGTATAGTGGACATTGATGCCCCGCCGCTTCAGGAATTTATAAAAATCCGCCATGCCGCACCCGTAATCAAGAACCTTCTGGTTGTTCAGGTCCGGAGCGATATCGAGAAACGTGTGATACCGCCTGAGTTGACCCTGCGGCGTCCAGCGAAGCGCCTCCGGACGCTCGCCGAATTTTTTGTAGTGCAGGTTGTAAAACGATAAAAGCTGCTCTTTCGAAAGAGGATCCATGAATTTTCTCCCCGAGAATGCTCTATTATACTGTATCGGTAGATGCAAGACAAGAAAGAAGCAGGGCGCGGTTTCAACCTCTTTAACCCTTTAGTAATACAGCACTAATTTTATCTTACTTTAAATGTTTTGCTTGACAAATTTTGCTCATTGAATTATTATGCACCCGTTTTAGAAGTTGTAGTAATTTAAAATTTAATACTGCAGGGAGTAGCGTATGACACCAAGTACCTATCTTCCGGAACACTTTCTGCCAGTGGTGGTTTTTCTGCTGCTTGGCACCGTTGTAGGTCTCGGGATGCTTTTCGCCAGCTGGATACTCCGGCCGCGGAACCCCTATCCCGAGAAGTTAATCACCTATGAGTCCGGCATCACCCCCTTCATGGACGCCCATCAGAAGTTCTCCATCCGGTATTACATCACCGCAATGCTGTTCCTCATCTTCGATATAGAAGCCGTGTTCCTCTACCCCTGGGCTGTCGCGTACAACCACATCGGCCTTTATGGCTTCGTGGAAATGGTCATCTTCGTCGCCATTCTCGTCGTGGGGTATGTGTACGCATGGAAGAAAGGGGCTCTTGAATGGGAGTGATCCAGAATATTTTAGAAGAAGGTTATGTATCGACAACGATCGACGGGTTCCTGAACTACTGCCGGTCCTGCTCGATCTGGCCTATGACGTTCGGACTGGCGTGCTGCGCCATCGAGATGATCCAGTATTATTCCGCCCCCCAGCACGATTTTGACCGCTTCGGCACGGTGCCGCGTCCCTCGCCGAGACAATCGGACCTCCTGCTTGTCGCCGGCACACTATCAAAAAAAATGGCCCCGATCGTGCGTCGCGTGTACGATCAGATGCCCGAACCGCGATATGTTATCGCCATGGGCAGCTGCGCGGGATCGGGTGGTATCTTCAATACCTATAGTGTGGTGCAGGGCGTGGATAACATTGTCCCCGTGGATGTCTATATCCCGGGCTGTCCTCCTCGCCCCGAAGCCCTGATGAACGGCATTATGAAGCTTCAGGAAAAGATCAGGAAAGAGCACTACGTCCGGAAGTAATAAGACACCGAATACCTTAACCACTTATTTTTCGAACCGGGAACCACGCACCAAGAGCGTTCAGCAGATGCGTCCGGGAACGAGGTTGTATGGACCCTTTACAGATCGCAAAGATGATAGAAGAAAAATTCACAGGCCAGGTCCTCGAAACGATGGCGTACGCCGGTCAGGTTGCCGTATCGCTCAAGAAAGACCTGATAAAAGATATCTGCCTTTTCCTCCGTGATGAACCCACCCTGAAGATGGATCACCTCGCCGATCTCACAGCTGTTGATTATTCCCGATATCCCGGCGATAAGGGCCCCCGATTCGAGGTCGTCTACAACCTTATATCAACGGTGTATCGCCATCGGATTCGCCTGAAAATAAGGGTGCCGGAAGAAGACCCGCGGGTGGACACAGTATCTTCCGTTTGGCACACGGCTGACTGGCACGAACGCGAAACGTATGACCTCATGGGGATCAAATTCGACGGCCACCCCGACCTGCGCAGAATCCTGCTGACCGAGGATTGGGAGGGGCATCCGCTCCGGAAAGAATACCCGTTAAAAGGCTTCTAGAGAGAAAGTTCGGAGTTCAACATTCAATGCGCAAGACCTTTGAATGATACAGGGATTTAGCGCTTCGAATTTTGATTTGAACTTTGGATTTTGATATTAGTCATTTATGGTGAGAATATGTCTCCTACCGACACAGAGAAAAAAGAAATAGTCCAGAAGGAAATAACGCTCAACATGGGCCCGCAGCATCCGGCCACGCACGGTGTTCTCCGACTGGTTATCGATCTTCAGGGTGAAACCGTGGTCGGCTGCGATCCCCGTCCTGGTTATCTTCACCGCGGGATAGAAAAATGGATGGAAAGCAGGACCTACCACCAGATCATTCCCATGACGGACCGGTTGGAGTACATCACCGGAATGAACAATAACCTCGGCTGGGTCGTTGCCGTGGAAAAGCTTGCCGGTATCACGGTTCCCGATAGGGCGCAGTTTATCAGGACGCTGACCGCCGAGCTGTCCCGGCTCTCGGGCCATCTCGTTTGGCTCGGCACCCATGCGCTCGATATCGGCGCCATGACGGTTTGCATGTATACCCTGCGCGAGCGGGAACTGGTTCTCGATCTTCTGGAAATGGCGACTGGGGCGCGCCAGACTGTGAGCTACGCTCGCATCGGCGGAGTCCGGAACGATGTTTCCCGCGATTTTATCGATAAAACCCGAGAGTTTACCGAGATATTCCCCAAACGCCTTGAGGACTACGACACGCTCATCCGCCAGAACCGAATCTGGCTCAAGCGCACGGTGGGCATCGGTGTGTTCTCGGCGGAAGAAGCGGTCAATTACGGCCTCACCGGCGGCACGCTTCGCGGTTCAGGGGTGAACTACGACCTTCGCAAGGTAGAACCTTACGCTGCCTATGATAAGATCGAATTCGATGTCCCCCTTGGCAAGAACGGCGACGTTTACGACCGATACGTCGTGCGTATAGAAGAGATGCGCCAGAGCAACCGAATCATAAAGCAGTGTCTCGACATGATGCAGCCCGGTCGCATAACGACCGATGACCCGCGTTATGCCATACCGGAGAAAGTGAACGTGATGCAGAGCATGCAGTCGCTCGCGCACCAGTTCGTTCTCATGAGCAAGTGGGTCCCCATGCCCAAGGGCGAAGTATATGTTGCCACCGAAGCGCCGAAGGGCGAACTCGGTTTCTACATTGTAAGCGACGGGAGCGGCAAACCCTACCGCGTCAAGATCCGGGCCCCATCATATGTGCATGTCAGCGCCCTGCCGAAAATGGTGACTGGCCATATGCTGGCCGACGTCATTGCATGCATCGGCACAATCGACATTGTTCTCGGCGAGTGTGACCGGTAAGCGAGAGGGACCCCGAATGAAATTGAGAGAGATTGCCAGTCTTCTCCAAGCCCAGGTGCTCGTCGGAAACGGGCTCCTCGATGAGATCGAGGTGGATCAGTGTTTCAGCGCGGACCTGATGAGCGATGTGCTTGGCCGCACGTATGCGAACGGCATCCTGATCACGGGGCTCACGAACCCCCAAGCGGTGCGGACGGCTGACATAGCCGACATCAGGGCGGTTTGCGTTGTGCGCGGGAAACAGCCGGAATCGGATACCGTGGCGCTGGCAAAGCAGAAGGAGATACCCCTTTTCACCACCAAACTGACGATGTTCGAGGCTTGCGGCATTCTCTATAAGAGCGGCCTCAGGGGGGTTGCCGAACGGCAATAGGTTGATGGCACTGCAGGGTAAAGAACCGGACACGCTGGATCGGGTGACCAAGACACAGGAAATGGCCTATGAGGTCACTGTAGGCGAGGTCATGGCCCCCAAGATGGTGAGCGTGAGCCCGGAGCAGACCATGGCGGAGTTTAGGTTTATTCTGCGTGACAACCGCATCTCAGGAACGCCGGTGGTCGAGAACGGCAAACTCGTGGGTATGGTCAGCATTGAAGACCTGATCAACGCCCTTTATGACAACGCCATCAATGCTCCCATCCGGGAGAGAATGAAAACGAATGTTCAATGTCTCTATGACGACGAACACCTCGTTCACTGCATCGCCAAGTTTTCCAAACTGGGGTACCGTCGGTATCCCGTGCTGAATCGGAAGGAAGAGTTGGTCGGTATCATCACCAAGGGGAGCATCGTCGAAGGACTTCTCAAGATGCTCGAGATCGAATATGAGCAGCATGAGACAAAGAGTGCTGTCGTGCGCCAGCGACCTACGGTGCAAAAGTTCTTTGAAGATGTGACGGCCGACGAGATTAGCTTCACTTTCAAATACAATGTTGCCGGTCAATCCCTGAAGGTGGCGGGTAAAGCGGCCAGCGAGCTGAAAAACGCGCTGAAAAAACTAGGTGTCTGCCCGCCGCTTCTCCGAAGAATCGGAGTGGCAACCTATGAAGCGGAGATAAATCTCGCGTCCTATACTAAAGGCGGAGAAATCCGCGCTCAAGTGGAGAAGTGGGGGATCACCGTTGAGGTCATTGACAGCGGACCCGGGATCCCCGATATCGAACTGGCCATGCAGCCGGGATATTCCACGGCGCCTGACTGGGTGCGGGAGTTGGGTTTCGGCGCGGGCATGGGTCTGGTCAACATGAAGAAGTGCGCCGACGAGATGGTTCTGAAATCCACCGTGCCCGATGGAACGCACCTGACCATGCAGTTTTATTACACAAGCTGACTCCATGTAGTTCTGTTCGAGCGCAGCGGGGTATGACGAAAGGAACCTTCGGCTTTCGCCGGAGGGATTTTACTGAACCAGACATGACGCTTAATGATTTAGTAAAAGAATTCGATCTTAAAGTGAAAGCCGGCGCCGGTCTTCTCGACCGGGAAATTGCCGGTGGATATGTAAGCGACCTTCTTTCGGATGTGCTGGCCCACGCAGAGGACGGGGTTCTGTGGGTCACGCTCCATATTCATCAGAACATCGTCGGCGTGGCTGCACACAAAGGGTTGGCGGGTATCGTGCTGGTTCAGGGAAGAGTTCCCGAGAACGATACGGTGGAAAAGGCCGAAGAAGAGGAGATCCCGATCATGGTCACCGATCTTTCGGCCTACGAATTCGTCGGCAGGCTCTATAAGGCGGGGATCCGTGGCGCTTAGGCGCATAAAGGCCGATCTACACGTGCATACCTGCCTGTCCCCTTGCTCTGGTCTTGATATGTCGCCTCGTGAAGTGGTGAGCGCGGCGATACGCAAGGGAATGGACCTGATCGGCGTGTGCGATCATAATTCGGCGGAAAACGTTCTGGCCGTGAAAAAAGCGGGTGAGCGGAACGGACTGATGGTGCTTGGCGGGATGGAGATTGCCTCTTCCGAAGAAGCGCACATCCTCACGTTCTTTGACGATGACGACGACCTCCTGGCGTTCCAGGAGTACGTTTATGAACATCTCGTAGGCAGAAATGATGAGCATTCCTTCGGCCTGCAGGTCATCGCCGATGATGAAGACGGCGTGACCGGTTTTTGCGAACACCTGCTGATTGCGGCGACGACGCTGCCCATGGAGGCAATCGTCGCGAAGGCGCGCGCGGCAAGAGGCGAAAGCCTTGTGATCGCCGCACACGTGGACCGCGAAGCGTTCAGTGTCATCGGCCAGCTTGGTTTCATTCCCCCTTCATTGGCATTGGATGCCGTTGAAGTCTCAGCACGCATGAGTGCGGATGAGGTGAGAGAGCGGTTTCCTGACTGCAGGAACTACCCGGTGATAACCGGTTCCGATGCGCACGGGCCCGAGGATATCGGCAAACGATTTACCTGCTTCACCGTTGCCGGTGGTACGGCGGCAGAAATCAAAAAGGCGCTGGCAGGCAGGGATGGCAGGAAGGCGGAATGCTGAAGCGGTGGAAGATATCTCGCTCCATATTCTCGATATCGCCGAGAACTCGGTCCGCGCCGATGCAAGAACAATAGAGATTACGGTAACGAGGGATATTCAGCAGGACCTGCTTCTGATCGAGGTAATCGACGACGGCAGGGGAATGGATCCGGGGACGCTCGCGAGGGTCCGGGACCCGTTCTTTACCACGAAGCATAAGAAAACTGGTCTGGGTATTCCACTCCTCTCCCAGACAGCGGAGCAATCGGGCGGGAAGGTGTCGGTAGAGTCCACGCCAGGCAAGGGTACGAAAGTAAGGGCCGTCTTCGGATGGAGCCATGTTGACCGGCCGGCAATAGGAAATTTGGCCGATACGCTGATGACCCTCATAGCGGGCCATCCTGATCTTGATATCGTTTATACCGAACAGGACGGTGAACGAGTCTTCCGTTTCGACACACGGGAGATAAAAAGCGAACTCGAAGATGTCCCGATCAGCGCACCAGAGGCACTCGGTGCGGTGCGAGACCTGCTGCGGGAAGAGATACGGCTCAAACAGTAATATTTCACGGGAACAAAAGAGGTAGATCATGAGTAATGAAGCGGTTGCACAGCCGCCTGTCAGCGAAGGCGCAGATATTATAACATCGGATATGTACCGGAAAATCGACGTGATCGTCGAAAAGTATAAGGACAAGCCCGGTTCGCTCATACCGGTGCTCCAGCAGGCGCAGGACGTTTGCGGCTACCTGCCCCATATCGTCCAGCGCTATATCGCCAAGGGGCTCATGATGTCGCCGAGCGTAGTTTTCGGCGTGGCGACCTTCTATTCCTTCTTCACACTGGTACCTCGCGGCAAGCACGTGATTCGCGTCTGCCTCGGAACGGCGTGCTATGTGAAACGGAGCGAGGAAATTCTCGATAAAATCAAAGATGAACTGGATCTCGAGGTTGGGGAAATCACGAGAGACAAGAAATATTCCCTGGAAGCGGTGCGATGCCTCGGCGCCTGCGGTCTTGCCCCTGTCGTGGTTGTGGGCCAGGACACCTATGGCGACGTGCTCGCCACCAAAGTGATGGACATTATCAAAAAGTACGATTAAAAAACAAAAAAATACAGGTGAGCCATGGCTAAACTGACGATTGCAGACTTGAAAAAAATCAAAGAAAATTATCATGCGAACCAGGCGCTGCGCGAGGGCGGTTTCCGCGTAAAGATCACGGTGCACATGGGGACCTGCGGAATTGCCGCCGGCGCCCGGGGCATCATGAACGTGGTGATGGAGGAAATGGCGAAGTCCAACCTGAAGGATGTCGCCGTCACCACATCGGGCTGCGCCGGACTCTGCAGTAAGGAGCCCATGACCACTATTGAACTTTCCGGCGAGCCGCCAGTGAAGTACATCTCGCTGACGGAAGACAAGATGCGTAAAATTTTTGCCGAACATGTCATAGGCGGCAAACCGGTGGCTGACTTCGCACTGGTCATGGGGCATGAGACGACGTATTAAGACATCGGTTTACATAGCTCGAACTGTTCAAACAGCTTAAACTGCTAAATGGAGTAAGATAACGTGGATACAACCTACCGTTCAAACATAATGATCTGCGCAGGCACGGGCTGCGTGGCAAATGGTTCACTCAAGGTCAAGGATGCGCTAGAAACCGAGCTCATCAAGCGAAACCTACATAACGAGGTCAAGATCGTACTGACCGGGTGCAACGGGTTCTGCGCCAAGGGACCCGTAATGGTTGTCTATCCCGAAGACATTTTCTACCAGCTTGTGAAACCCGAGGATGTCCCGCACCTGGTCGACGAGCATTTCATAAAGGGCCGGCCAGTCGAGAAATTCCTCTATACGCCACCGGCAGAAAAAAAGACGATCCCGGTGATGAACGAGATCCCCTTCTTCAAACACCAGGTGCTTCGTGCACTGCGCAACAGGAGTCTCATCGACGCTGAAAAGATTGAGGAATACATCGCCCGCGACGGTTATATGGCCGCGGCCAAGGCGCTCACCGAGATGACTCCCGAACAAATTGTGAGCGAGGTGAAGAAGTCGGGCCTCCGCGGACGTGGCGGTGCGGGATTTCTCACCGGCCTTAAGTGGGAGCTCTGCGCGCGTGTACAGGGGGAAGTCAAGTACATCCTGTGCAATGGTGATGAAGGCGACCCTGGAGCGTTCATGGACCGCAGCGTCATGGAGGCCGATCCGCATTCTGTGCTCGAGGGCATGATCATTGCGGCAAAGGCCATTAATGCCCATTACGGGTATATCTACGTCCGGGCCGAGTATCCTCTGGCAGTGCACCGCCTCCAGCTTGCGATCAATCAGGCCAAGGAGAATGGCCTGCTGGGCGAGGATATCCTCGGCACCGGGTACGATCTCGATATTGAAATATACCAGGGCGCCGGCGCGTTTGTCTGCGGCGAAGAAACTGCCCTCATGGCGTCCATCGAGGGTAAGCGCGGCATGCCGCGGGCGAAGCCGCCGTTCCCGGCGGTTAAAGGTCTGTGGATGAGACCGTCGGTGCTGAACAACGTCGAGACTTTTGCGAACGTGCCGCCGATCATCCTGAACGGGGCTGACTGGTTTGCGAGCCTCGGGACCGAGAAGAGCAAGGGGACAAAGGTCTTTGCGTTGTCCGGCGCTCTCAATAATATTGGTCTCGTCGAGGTGCCCATGGGCACCCCGCTCAAGACTATCATCTTCGACATTGGCGGCGGTATCAAGAACAACCGGAAGTTCAAGGCTGTGCAAATGGGCGGTCCGTCCGGCGGCTGCATTCCCAATTCGCTCATTGATACACCTGTGGATTTCGAGAACATCAACAAAACCGGCGCGATCATGGGCTCCGGCGGCATGGTTGTCATGGATGAGACCACCTGCATGCCGGCCATGGCTAAATTCTTTCTTGAGTTCACCGAGGATGAGTCCTGCGGCAAGTGCGTGCCCTGCCGCATCGGAAACAAGACGCTTCTTACGATCCTTACCCGCATCACGAACGGCGAGGGCCGCGAAGGCGACCTCGAACTGCTGCTCGATCTCTCGCAGCAGATCAAGGACACGTCGCTCTGCGGCCTGGGGCAGACCTCGCCGAACCCGGTTCTCACGACGATTAAATACTTCCGCGACGAGTACGAAGCTCATATCAAGGAGCACAAGTGTCCTGCACGGGTCTGTACGCCGCTGGTCAAGTTCGTTGTGGACCCGAATAAGTGCAAGAAGTGCGGCCAATGCTTTAAGGCCTGCCCGGCTGGCGCGCTCAAATGGGAAAAAGGCCAGGTTGCCTACATCGATCCGGAGAAGTGCACGAAATGCAAGTCCTGCATCAAGGCGTGCCGGTTCTGGTCGATTGACTGATTATTGAACGATCAGGAACCACAGGTCCCGCCCCTGATGCGGGACACAAAGTGAAACTAACGTCATGTCCAAGATTCGAAACCGCGTTCAACGGTATGTCCTGAAGAAGTCAGGAACCGTGGTTTCATCTATAAGAAGGTAGAAATCTATGCAGAAAATAACGGTTACAGTTGACGGAAAAAAAGTCGAGGTGCCTCTCGGAGCGACGATTCTCGAGGCGGCGAATGCCGCGGGATCGCGGGTCCCGACGCTATGTCACGATAACAAACTCCATCCCTTCGGCGCGTGCAGGATCTGCCTCGTCGAGGTGGAAGGCACACCGCGCAAGTTTACACCTTCCTGCACGACGCCGGCAACGGACAACATGGTCGTGAAGACATCCTCACCGTCGCTCATCGAGGCGCGGAGGATGGTGCTCGAACTGCTGTTGATCAAGCATCCCCTCGACTGCCCGGTCTGCGACAAGGCGGGCGAGTGCTCGCTCCAGGACCTCGTGCACGAGTACGGGCTGGCTCCGAGCAGGTTCGACGCGGAAAAGGGCTACCTCCCACCGGATTATGAAAGTTCGATAATCGAGCGCAATATCAGCCGGTGCATCCTCTGCGGAAAATGCGTCCGGATTTGCGACGAACAGAATGCTGTAGGCGAGTGGGCCTTCACGCGGCGTGGAACGCGGGCGCGAATCAGCACCGATTTTGACCGGCCCCTGGACTGCGAGTTCTGCGGCGAATGCGTGGAGATCTGCCCGGTGGGCGCGCTCACCACACGCCAGTTCAAGTACAAGGCCCGGTCATGGAACCTCGAAGCGACCTCGTCGGTCTGCAATTACTGCGGCTGCGGCTGCAATGTTTCCTATGAGACCCGTGACGGCAAGATCATGCGGGTGGGCCCCGCAAAAAACAATTATCTCTGCACCAAGGGCAGGTTCGGCTGGGACGCCACACATCATGCCGATCGTCTCACCACGCCGAAGATGCGCGTGGGAGGAGAACTTGTGGACTGCACGTGGGAAGAGGCGTTGTCGGTCATTGCGACCAATCTCAACGTGATCAAGGGCAAGAGCGGCGCTGACAGCATTGGAGGTTTGGGATCGGTCAGGACCACGAACGAGGACAGCTATGTGTTCCAAAAATTCCTGCGTACCGTCGTGGGGACAGGCAACGTGGACATGCTGGCCAGGCTCAAGACGCCGAAAGGACTTAATACGGCCTTCTTTTCCGGAGAGCTGAACAGGATTATTGAGCATGAAGTTATTCTCGTGCTCGACCGGAACGTGGGCGAGATCAACCCGCTTACGGGCATCGAGATTGTCCGTGCCGTCAACAAGAAAGATCGGAAACTGATTATCGTAAACGACGAGTACAACAAATTCAATAAGATCGCGACTGTCGTGCTTCCCATGAGCACGGACAAGGCGCTCGACGAGCTGCTTTCGGCGATCTCAACACCGGCCGGAAATGAAGCAGGAAAGGCTGCCGGGCTTCTCAGGGGAGCAAAGAGTGTGGCGGTCATCGTACCTGCGCAGCTTTCGGACAAGGATTTCCTGAGGATCAGGGATCTGGCCGGAAAGCTCCAAAACGTTACTTTCTATCCCCTGGTGCGGAGGAGCAATTATCAGGGGTCGCTTGATATGGGTATCGTTTCGGGTTATCTCCCCGGCTACCGGAAAACGGAGAAACCGGGTATGAACGCCGTCGAAATGCTTGGCGCGATCAAGACCGGCAAGATTGCCTCTCTCTATATTATGGGAGACGATCCTGTGGGAAGCGATCCGGGCCTGAAGCAGCCCCTCGAGAGGCTCGAATTCCTTGTGGTCCAGGACATCTTTATGACCGAGACCGCGAAGCTCGCCCATGTCGTGCTGCCCGCCGCCAGTTCGGCGGAGAAGTCCGGGACCTTCACCAACGTTGAGCGCAGGCTCCAGCAGTTGAACAAAGCGGAAGAACCCGTCGGCGAATCGCGCCTGGACTGGGAGATCATCCAGGATGTCGCGAACAGGATGGGCGGCTCCCTGAACTACGGGTCCGACCGGGACATCCTGAAGGAGATCCGGTCCGTCGTGCCGTCTTACGCCAATCTCGCCGTGGGTGCCTGCTGGGCACGCGAAAAGTCGCCGCTTGCCGGTTCGTCAGAGGACCTCTCGCTGGCATCGGATACCATCATGAAGCAGGAAGTAATCACTGCGGAGCGGCTGCTCTTTTCCTCGGGGGTCAGTATCACACGTTCTCACGAAATCGGAACGATCAGACATTACAAGATCGAAGTGTAGGAGCAGAACATGCCCGGAACGAACCAAATACTTCACTTTCTTTTTGCGATAGGCATCCCCGCTGCCATACTGCTGGCATTCATCCTGGCCAACGCCATGTACCTGCAGCTCATGGAGCGCAAGGTGCTGGCGCACATGCAGGGTCGTCTGGGGCCCATGCGCACCGGCTGGCATGGGGTTCTTCAGCCGATCGCCGACGCTGTCAAATTCATGATGAAAGAAGATATCATTCCCGCGAAAGCGGACAAGTGGGTGTTCAGAATAGCTCCCCTGATCCTGCTTGTGATGGCCTTCGGTGCCATGGTGGTGATTCCCTTTGGTCCGCCCACGAACTTCTTCGGACTTCTGTCGAACAAGGTTCCGCTCTGGGTGTCTAACCTGAACGTCGGCGTGCTCTTCATCCTTGCCTTCTCTAGCGTGGGAACCTACGGCGTGATCATGGCAGGCTGGGCTTCGAACAATAAATACTCGCTCATGGGGGGATTTCGTTCAGCCGCCCAGATGATCAGCTACGAGATTCCGATGGCATTTGCGATTCTCACCGTGGTGCTTATGGCAGGGTCACTTAATTTGTCTGACATCGTGAACGCCCAAGCTCACCGGTGGTTCATCGTTGCACTGCCTGTCGGGCCGGTAGCCTTCTACCTTTACCTCATGTCGGGTATCGCTGAAACGAACCGCGTGCCCTTCGACCTGCCGGAAGCGGAGAGCGAACTGGTGGCGGGGTACTTCACCGAGTACAGCGGCATTCGCTTCGGTATCTTCTACATGGCCGAATACATGAACATGATTGTCGTTTCACTGCTCGTTTCCATCCTGTTTCTGGGCGGCTGGCTTCCGGTCCAGATTCTACCGCAAACACTCGGTCATATCGCCCCGATCGCATTTATCAACAAGATGCTCGCGGCCATCCCGCCGACGATCTGGCTGCTGGGAAAACTGTATTTCTTTATCTTCTTCTACATGTGGCTGCGCGCCACCCTTCCGCGGTACCGGTACGACCAGCTCATGGGGATATCCTGGAAGATCATGCTGCCCGTTTCGCTGGGCACGTTGCTGGTTGCAGCGGGCATGAAGCAGATGGGATGGCTGTAAAACAGTTCGGAAATCAGAGTTCGGAGTCAGGAGTATATAACAATGAGTAAAATAAATAAGCTGCTCAAAACGATCTTTCTGGTCGAAATCGCCCAAGGCATGGTGTTGACACTCAAGACTATGCTGCATCCGGCCATTACCCGGCAGTATCCGACGTTCAAGCGCAAGCCGATCCCGGGGTCGCGCGGACTCCACGCCATGCGGCGCGATGATTCGGGCCTGAAAGAACGCTGCATCGGGTGCGGTTTGTGTGAAGCGGTCTGTCCGTCGAAAGCCATCACGGTGGTGACATCCGAGGGTGTGGAGCACGATAAAGTCGTCAATTCCTACGAGCTCGACCTGCTCCGCTGTGTGTTCTGCGGATTCTGCGTTGATGCGTGCCCCGTATCGGCAATCATCATGACACCCGAGTTCGAGCTGGCCTGCTATTCAAGAAAAGACGCGTTCTATACCAAGGATCGGCTTATCGACGTGGGCGACCACTACTTTGGCGGGAAGGCGGTAAAAAAGTAATATGATAAACAAGCTTATATTCCTCTACTTTGCCGCGGTCATCCTGGTGTCTGCCGTGCTCACGGTCACACGCAGGAATCCCGTGCACAGCGTGATGTTCATGCTGCTCCTGTTCTTCCACATCGCCGGGGTCTTCGTGCTTCTGAATGCGGAATTTCTCGCGGCAGTACAGCTGATCGTATACGCCGGAGCCATCCTGATCCTGTATCTCTTTGTCGTGATGCTCCTGAACGTTGACCGGGAAAGCTCCGCCGCCCGGGCGAACCGCTTCTGGCCCTGGATGATCTGTTTCGGCCTGTTGGTCGCCGGTGAGGTGATGCTCTTGGTTGCGCGGGGCACGTTCCCGGTAGAGGAAGGGAAGACCATGCGGCTTGCCGGCAGCGGCATTAAAGAGCTCGGCATATTGCTTTATCAGAATTACCTGGTGCCTTTTGAAGCCGCGTCCATCATTCTGCTCGTCGGACTGGTGGGGGCAGTGACGCTGGCGAAGAAAAGGGCGAATGATTAGACTCAAAGAGTCTGAGGAGTTCGTAGCGTTGTAGAGCATCAAACCGATAATGTCTGGGACTTTGGTTATGACTCTATAAACGCTTAAGACTCTCCAGACTCATCCTGGAGGTTTTATGATTCCCATGTCCTGGTATATCATGCTGAGCGCGGCCCTGTTCACCATCGGCGTCGTCGGTGTGCTAAGCCGCCGCAATATTTTCATCATCCTGATGTCAATTGAGCTAATGCTGAACGCGGCAAATATAAACTTCGTAGCGTTCTCACACTACCTGCAGTCGCTTACGGGCCAGATTTTCGTTATTTTCGTAATCACCGTTGCCGCAGCCGAGGCCGCTGTGGCGCTGGCAATCATCATCCTTCTCTCGCGCAACCGCGGGAGCGTTTATGTGGATGAATTCAATATCATGAAGGGCTAAGCGAGTCGATAGAGTTCATAGAGTTAGAACCAAAGGGTCAATGCTGCGTACTCAATGAACGCTACAACTCTGCTGATTTAATAGACTCAAATACCGGGAGAGTTTATGATCAAATACGCATTCATACCGCTGCTGCCGTTCGCCGGATTTCTGATCGCGGGATTGTTCGGAAAGTACCTGAAGGAAAAGGCCGCCTATTTCGCCATCGCGGGCGTCATCGGCGCCTTCATGCTCGCAGTCAGCGCTTTCTTCGATGTGCTCGGCGGTGCGAAAATCAACGAGAACCTGTACTCCTGGATCTCGATCGGGACCTTTTCGGTGAACGTGGGCTTTCAGATTGATCAACTGACCGCAGTCATGCTTCTGGTAGTGACAACGCTCAGTTCGCTGATCCACATTTATTCCGTGGGCTACATGCACGGCGACAGGGGCTATCCCCGGTTTTTCGCCTACCTGGCGCTCTTCACATTCTTCATGCTCGTTCTGGTGATGGCCAATAATTTCCTAGTCATGTTTGTGGGCTGGGAAGGCGTGGGCCTCTGCTCTTACCTCCTGATCGGATTCTGGTATGAAAAAAAATCGGCGTCCGACGCCGGGATCAAGGCTTTCGTGGTGAACCGCGTAGGCGACTTCGGGTTCGTGCTCGCCGTTCTTCTCATATTCGTGACCTTCGGGACGCTCGATTTTTCCGAAGTCTTTGCTTCAGTCGGGACTTCGGTAACGGACCAGAGCTATCATCTCTTCGGCGGCGACATCACCGTTATTACGCTGATCTCGCTTCTCCTGTTCCTGGGCGCCACCGGTAAATCGGCCCAGCTTCCTCTGTACGTCTGGCTGCCCGATGCCATGGAAGGCCCTACGCCGGTCAGCGCCTTGATCCATGCTGCGACCATGGTCACGGCAGGCGTGTTCATGGTTGCGCGCTGTGCGCCGATTTTCTCGCTTTCCGAGACTGCGATGAACACCGTGGCGATCGTCGGAGGCCTGACCGCGGTCTTCGCCGCAACGATCGGCTTGGTGCAGAACGACATCAAGCGCGTAATCGCCTATTCCACCATCAGCCAGCTGGGCTACATGTTCCTGGGGCTGGGCGTGGGCGCCTTCTCCGCAGGAATCTTCCACCTCACGACGCATGCCTTCTTTAAGGGCCTCCTCTTCCTTGCTTCGGGCAGCGTGATCCATGCGCTTTCGGGTGAGCAGGACATGCGCAAGATGGGCGCGCTCAAATCCAGGATCAAAATTACCCATTGGGTGTTCATCATTGGCTCGCTGGCGCTGGCCGGCATTTTTCCCTTTGCGGGTTTCTTCAGTAAGGACGAAATACTCTGGAGCGCCTATAACGCTTCCTCGCTCGGCCGTATGCTCTGGGTGCTGGGCGTCGCGGGAGCGTTCATGACGGCATTTTATTCCTTCCGGCTCATCTATCTTTCTTTTTATGGCAAGTCACGGATGGATCATGATGTCGAACATCATGTGCACGAGTCCCCGAAGGTGATGACGGTGCCGCTCATGATCCTCGCATTCTTCTCGATTGTCATAGGCTGGATCGGGATGCCCGGCGCCATCATACCTCATGCGAACCTGTTCGGCGATTTTCTGGCCCCGCTTTTCCCCCATACTGAGCATGCGGCTGCCGCGGGAAGTCACTGGCTCGAACTCGGGCTAATGATATTCTCTGTCGCCGTTGCAATCGCGGGTATCCGTTTGGCTTACTCCTTGTATGTAAAAAACACGTCGGTGCCCGATCGTATAGCGGAGAAGTATAAAGGAATCTATAATCTGCTCCTGAACAAATACAACGTTGACGAAATCTACAACGCCATTTTTGTCAACGCCTTTGTTCATAAGACCGCCAAATTCCTGTACACGATCGGCGATGTCAAAATAGTCGACGGCGCGGTGAACGGTATCGCGAAGTTCATCGGCGGGGCGAGTGAGCGCGGCAGGAAGATGCAGACTGGCTATATCCAGCAGTATGCTTTCACCATGGGGCTCGGCCTGGTGGTGCTGGCGGGCTTATATTACTTATTGATAAACTAACAGTCCAGCGTTAACGGTTCATAGTTCATAGTAAATAAAAGGAGCTTCTCAATGCTCGAATTAAGACCTGATCAGCTTGGGTATCCATTGCTGAGCTTTATGATCTTCCTTCCCGTGCTTGGAGCGTTCCTGCTTCTGTTTGTCAGGAACGCATCCATGGCGCGCTGGATCGCGCTTGGCTTTTCGATCGCCGAACTGGTCCTCTGCATACCGCTGCTCCTGAACTTCGACGCAACGATTCCTCACATGCAGTTCGGTGAGAGTATGCCCTGGATTGCGGCTTGGAACATCAACTACCGCCTGGGCATCGACGGGATCAGTATCCTGTTCGTGGTTCTGACCGCGCTGCTTACAACAATATCTATTATGGTGTCCTGGACCGCCATTCAGGACCGGGTCAGGGAGTTCATGCTCTCGCTGCTGTTTCTGGAAGCGGCGATTATCGGCGTGTTTGTATCTCTGGACCTCTTTCTTTTCTATATCTTCTGGGAAGCCATGCTCATTCCCATGTATCTCCTTATCGGCATCTGGGGTGGCCCGAACCGGCTCTATGCGGCGATCAAGTTTTTCCTGTACACCCTCGTGGGAAGCGTACTTATGCTGGTCGCGATCATTGCCGTGTATTTCGCGGCGGGACATACCTTTGACGTCCTGGCGCTCATGAATTACAAATTCGGCCACACGTTCCAGATGGTGGCATTCGCTGCTTTCTTCGCGGCATTTGCGGTCAAAGTGCCCATGTTTCCGTTCCACACGTGGCTGCCGGACGCCCACGTGGAGGCGCCGACAGCCGGCAGTATCATCCTGGCCGGCATCCTTATCAAGATGGGGGCCTACGGGTTCCTCCGTTTCTCGCTGCCCTTTTTCCCCGATGCGGCAATTGCCTGGACGCCTGTCATCATGACCCTGTCCGTGATTGCCATCATCTATGGGGCGTATATGGCCTTTGCGCAGACCGACTTCAAAAAACTCATTGCCTATTCAAGCGTAAGCCACATGGGATTCGTCACCCTCGGTATTTTCGCGTTGAACAGCCAGGGGCTTGAAGGTGGCATCCTCCAGATGCTGAACCACGGAATTTCAACGGGCGCGCTATTCCTTGCCGTGGGCGTGATCTACGAACGGACGCATACCAGGCTGATAGCGGACTACGGTGGTATCGCATCCCGGGTCCCGGTATATGCCACGTTTCTGCTGATCATCACTTTCTCGTCGATCGGCCTTCCGGGAACAAACGGTTTTATCGGCGAGTTCACGATCCTGCTTGGCGCATTCCTGCACTCCAAGCCTTATGCCGTGATCTCGTCCCTCGGCATCATCCTCGGTGCGGGGTACATGCTTTGGCTGTACCAGCGCATTGCCTTCGGCAGGATAACCAACCCGCACAATGAACAGCTTGCCGACATGAACCTTCGCGAAGTAGCCGCGGCGCTGCCGCTTGTGCTTCTGGTGTTCGTGATTGGCCTTTATCCGAACTCGGCCTTCGGCGTAATGCATGTGTCTGTATCAAACCTGATCGAGCATATGCATGCCAAGGTGGAGTCAGCGCCGGCTGTGGCGCAGGCGCTCGGCACGATATTGGGAAGATAAGGAGAAAACGATGTTCAGCTTGTCTCAGGAATTCATGCAATCTCTCGCTCCGGTGCTGCCCGAGGCCATCGTTCTTATTACAGCGCTCCTCGTTCTTCTCTTCGATCTTTTCATCGAGAAGGAGGGCAAAGCGCTCCTGGGCTGGCTGAGCGTGGGGGGGATCGCCATCGCGGCTGTTGTCACCTACCACTCGATGGGATTGAATGAGGCTGTATTCAGCGGTACTTTCCTCGTCGACCCCTTCTCAACGTTCTTTAAATTCGTTTTTTACATCGCTTGCGGGCTCGGAATCCTAGTGTCCATCAATTATCTGAAGGTCGAGGACATTCATCGCGGCGAGTATTACGCACTCATGCTTTTCGCCACGAGCGGTATGATGCTCATGGCATCGGCAGGCGACCTCATCACCCTGTATCTCGGCCTCGAGCTTATGGCGCTCTCCATCTATATCCTTGCGGGCTTCATGCGCCAGAACAACCGGTCGAATGAAGCCGCAATCAAGTATCTGGTTCTCGGTGCGTTCTCGTCGGGAATCATGATCTACGGCATGTCGCTCGTCTATGGTCTTACCGGAACGACGAATCTTGGGGAGATACTCGCGTTTCTGCGCACTGCTGACCTCAACAATCCCGTCATCTACCTGGCCATGATCATGCTGGTTGTGAGTTTCGGCTTCAAGGTCGCGGCTGTGCCGTTTCACATGTGGGTGCCCGATGTTTACGAGGGGGCGCCGACCTCCGTTACGGCTTTCATGTCCGCGGGCCCCAAAGTCGCGGGCTTTGCTGTTCTGCTTCGGGTATTTCTGTATACTTTCGAACCGCTCCATGCTCATTCAACGGTCATTCTTTCAGGACTGGCTGTGCTCACCATGGCAGTGGGCAACATCATGGCATTGTCCCAGACCAATATCAAGCGGATGCTTGCCTACTCGTCCATAGCCCATGCGGGCTATGCGTTGGTTGGATTGGCTGCCGGAGGTCCTGAGGGAGCGGCCAGCGTGATGCTGTATGTCTGCATCTATGCGCTCATGAACATGGGGGCATTTGGTGTTGTGATCATGCTCAGAAAGGCCGGAGAGCGGGGTGAGGATATCACCGACTTTGCCGGTCTTGGCAAGACCAATAAAACCGCGGCCCTGCTCATGCTCATATTCATGTTTTCGCTCACCGGGATTCCGCCCACCGCTGGATTCGTGGGCAAGTTCTACATCTTTAAATCTGCGGTCCAGGCCGGGCTTCTGTGGCTTGCAATCGCGGGTGTGATCTTTTCTGCCATCAGCGCCTTCTTCTATCTCCGCATCATTATGATCATGTATATGAATGAACCGAAAGAGCGCATTGAACTCTCCACTTCGCCGTCTCTCGCGCTGGCGCTGGCGATATCGGTTACAGCCGTCATTGTCATCGGTATCTATCCCTCCGACCTTCTGGACTATGCGCGTGCGTCGATTTCCGGGATATTGTAGGTCTAACGAGAGAATCCCCCGATGGCAGGTTTTCGTTACCGAATACTTTTTTCATGAGAATTGAAGCAAAAGGGTACTTTCTGAAAGAATACGGGTCGTGGAGCGTTCTGATCATCGCCTCTCTCATCGGCGTGGGTGCCAGCCGGGCTTTCTCCTGGGCCATCATTCCTCTTTTTATCTCCCTCGGCCTCCTTATTAATTCAAAGCAGGCTTTTACAAAATGGAGCCGGCGTACCGATAGGATAACGGCATTAACGGTCTTACTCGTTCAAATTGCCGTTGCTGCAGTCATCCTGATTTCCCTTTTCGGCAGCGGAGTGATGATGCTTCTGCCCCTTCTCGTATTTCCTGCAGCTTACCTGCTGTCCAACCGGTTCGTCGGCGAGCACGCTGTCCTGACCGAGGTGCTCGGATTTGCCCTTCTCAGCCTTGCAGCGGTACTCATGAAATATCTCCTTACGGGAGGCCTCGATGTCAGGTTGTTTTTGGGCGTTGTATTCTATTTCTCAGCCGGTGTTTTCAAGGTAAAAGCCTTGCTGCTGAAAAAAACCAGCTACAGAGTTATGACCGTGCTGTTTGTTCTGATCAGCCTCTACGTCTATCACCGCATGTATATCCCGGTGATTATTCTTTTGCCCCTCCTGGATAATGTTATTGCCGCAGCGACGCTTTACAAGGTCAGGCTCAAAACCACTGGCAGGATCGAGGTGGGTAAAAGCTTGGTCTTCCTCGCACTTATCCTCTCTTACTACTAAAGACACTCCCTTTGCAGCTGCTCATGATAATGCAATCAGCTCCTCTCCGGCCCTGTCGTGGTAAAATATGAAAAGAGGCAGAAGATGAGTGAAAAATATCCAGAAGCGTATTTAACGCCAAACGCCCTGACCGTTCTCATGAGAAGATATCTTATGAAAGACGAAGAGGGGCGTGTGGTGGAGTCTCCCGAGGATATGTTCCGGAGAGTAGCTGCGAATGTCGCCCAGGCCGATCTGCAGTACGACGGAAATGCAAAAATCCGCGCAACGGAAGACGAATTTTATCGTGTCCTGTCAGGTCTAGAATTTCTGCCCAATTCCCCCACCCTCATGAACGCAGGCCGTCCGCTGCAGCAGCTTGCTGCCTGTTTTGTGCTGCCGGTCGAAGATTCAATTGAATCGATATTTGACGAAGTCAAGAACACGGCTCTTATCCATCAGAGCGGAGGCGGCACCGGTTTTTCCTTCAGCAGGCTACGGCCAAAGGATGATACTGTGCGCACCACGGGCGGGTCTGCCAGCGGTCCTGTGTCGTTCATGCGGGTTTTCAATATGGCCACCGAGGTTATTAAGCAGGGCGGCACGCGGCGGGGAGCGAACATGGGCATCCTGCGCGTAGATCATCCCGATATCCTGGATTTCATCGCGGCCAAGGAAAACAACAGGGAATTGGCAAATTTCAATATCTCGGTAGCCGTGACCGAGCAATTCATGGCAGCGGTAGAATCGGACGGCATGCTGCCACTGGTGAACCCCCACAGCCGTCAGGTGGTGAGGACGCTCAAGGCTCGCGACGTTTTCGACCGGATCGTCGAAATGGCGTGGAAGACCGGCGATCCCGGTGTCGTGTTTCTCGACCGCATCAACCGGGAGAATCCCACTCCTCAGCTCGGTGACATGGAGAGCACTAACCCTTGCGGAGAACAGCCGCTGCTTGCGTACGAACCCTGTAATCTGGGCTCCATCAATCTCAGGCTCATGCTCAAGGAAAATAGCGGCGACGCTGAAATCGACTGGACGAGGCTGGAGAGGACGGTACAGACAGCAGTGCATTTCCTGGATAATGTTATTGATGTGAGCCGATATCCGCTTGATGAGATAGACAGAATGGCGAAAAGCAACCGGAAAATAGGGCTGGGGGTCATGGGCTTCGCCGATGCGCTGATCCGGCTCGGCATTCCTTACAATTCTGAGGAAGCGGTCGTGATCGGTGAAAGGATCATGAAATTCGTACGGGATAAGGGATGGGGCATGTCCGCAGAGCTCGCACAGGAGCGCGGTGTCTTTCCGAACTATCAGGGAAGCAAGTATGACCGGGAGGGAGGGCCCAGACTCAGGAATGCCACGGTCACGACGATCGCACCGACGGGGACCCTGTCCATTATCGCCGGCTGTTCGAGCGGGATCGAACCGTTGTATGCCCTGTTCTTTACCCGCCACGTGCTCGGTGATGTGGAGCTACCCGAGGTGTATGAATACTTTCTGGAAACAGCACGGGTGCGCGGGTTCATGACCGATGCGCTCCTAATGCGGATCATGGCCGGTGAATCCATCCAGCGAATGCAGGAAGTGCCTGACGACGCGAAACCCCTGTTCGTAACGGCCTTCGACATCGCCCCGGAATGGCATGTTCGCATGCAGGCCGCATTCCAGCGCCATACGGACAACGCGGTGTCTAAAACCATTAATTTCCCGGAGCAGGCAACGAAAGACGATGTGCGAAAAGCCTTCCTTCTGGCCTACCGGGAAGGTGTCAAGGGGATTACGGTATTCCGGAGCGGCAGTAAAAGCGGTCAGGTGCTCACTTGCGCCGACCCGTTGTACTGCTGACGGCGTTGTCTCATCCGCCTCGGCTATCGGAGCCTCCGGCAGTTCTCCCTGCGACGGATAAGAGCTGCTTGACACGGACATGAGGTATGCTATGTTTGTTATACAAATGGTGCAGCAAATAGTTTTCTGCGCCCTCCTCGAATTGAGGGGGCCGGGATCCGGATATTGATAAATACGATGAAAGGCAGCAGGTCGGGCAATCATGAATATCATTGTAGGGGCAGATCATGGGGGATTCCCGCTGAAAGCGGTTATCGTCGAGTATCTTATAAAACTCGGCCATACTGCGCAGGATGTCGGAACCTTCAGCATCAAACCTGTTGATTATCCCGATTATGCGCGGGCTGTGGCAAATGCAATAATCGATGGAAGGGGCGAGAGGGGGATCATTATTTGTGGAAGCGGAGTAGGCGCCTGCGTGGCGGCGAACAAGTTTCCCGGCATACGCGCCGCAGTCTGCCACGATACGTTTTCCGCGCACCAGGGTGTGGAAGATGACGACATGAACGTGCTGTGCCTCGGGGCGCGGGTTGTAGGGCCGGAACTGGCCAAGGATATCACAAGAACCTTTCTTGCTGCAACATTCTCAGGCGCTGAACGTCATGTTCGCCGTTTGGCAAAAGTGAGGGCGATTGAGAAGGAATTTTCGAATAACATTTGAGAGCAATCGGCGCCGAGATTGGTCGTGGGATAGGGAAGTCAAAAAGAAAGGATCACCATGCAAGTAGGGTATATCGGTTTGGGAAAAATGGGGTTCAACATGGTCGAACAGCTCCTGGAAAAAGGACATCAGGTTGTCGCCTTTGACCGGGACAAGGCTGCTGCCGATGCCATCGCGGAAAAAGGCGCGCAGTCTTCCGGCTCTCTTGCCGCATTAGTCAGGTCATTGCCCGCTCCCCGTCTGGTCTGGCTTATGGTTCCGCACCAGGCTGTCGACACGGTCCTTCGGGAGCTGACGCCGCTTCTCGGAAAAGGAGACGCAGTCATTGACGGCGGCAACTCTCCTTACAAGGAATCCATGCGACGGGCATCGGAGCTCGAAACAAAGGGCATCGATTTTCTCGATGCAGGCGTTAGCGGTGGACCATCGGGAGCGCGAAGCGGTGCATGCATCATGGTCGGCGGCAGGAAAGATATTTTTCAACGATTCGAAATCATCTTTCGCGATATATCAGTGGCAGGTGGCTATGCCTATATGGGGAAGGCGGGAGCAGGTCATTTTGTGAAAATGGTCCATAACGGCATCGAGTACGGAATGATGCAGGCCCTGGCCGAGGGGTTCTCGATCATGAACGCATCGGATTTCAAGCTTGATCTAGCAATGATCGCCGACCTATACAACCATCGGAGCGTCATTGAGTCAAGGCTCGTGGACTGGCTCAAGAAAGCCTATGACCAATTCGGCAGGGAATTGAGCTCTGTTTCCGGCGCCGCGGCGCAGAGCGGAGAGGGAATGTGGACCGTCGATGCCGCAAGGGAACTCGGTGTTGCCGTGCCGGTCATTGAAGGGGCGCTGGAGTTCCGGCTCAAATCTCAGAAGAACCCAAGCTACACAGGCAGGATTATCTCGGCGCTGCGGAACCAGTTTGGTGGCCACGAGGTGAGGAAAAAATAACATGCTGAATTCCCTGTACGCGGGGAGTGAACCTTTGCTAGAGAAGGGGATCAGGGTTTTCCGGCAGTCATCCGCGTCGAAGGGATGGTGTTTCCGCAAGCTTTCTGTGCGGGAACAGTTGCGGAAAGGGAGGGAGCTATCATGAAACCCAGCGGTCTGAAAACGAGAATATTTCTCGATGGCGGTAATCCCGAGGAAACTAAGGAGATCATTCACCTCCTCGGCTTTCTTGACGGGCAAACCACGAATCCAACACTGATTTCAAAGAACCCGGAATCGCGCAAGCGTCTTGAGCAGGGGGAAAAGTTCAGCGCCAAGGAGCTCCTTGATTTCTATCACGGCGTTGTTACGGCCATCTGCAGACTGATACCGGAAGGCTCGGTGTCCGTGGAAGTATATGCCGATGCAGGGACGAGGGCCGAGGCGATGCTGGAGCAAGGGAAGGAGATGTTTTCATGGACCAGGAACGCACATGTGAAATTCCCGACATCGAGGGAAGGCCTCAAGGCGGCGGAAAGAGCGGTGCGGGCAGGAATGCGTGTGAACATGACGCTCAACTTCTCACAGGAGCAGGCCGCAGCCGTATATGCCGCGACGGGTGGAGCGCGCAAAGGCCAGGTCTTTGTTTCTCCTTTTGTCGGGAGGCTTGATGACCGGGGCGAGAATGGCATGGACCTGATCGCCAATATCCTCAGGATGTTCAGCAAGGGCGATGGCCACGTCGAAGTTCTGACCGCGAGTGTCCGGACCCTTGATCACCTGTTCAAAGCTATCCAGCTCGGATCCGACATCATCACCGCGCCGTACGAGATTCTGAAAAATTGGGGAGAACAAGGCATACCACTACCGGGGCCCGATTATACCTATCCCGTGAAAGGCCTGAAGCCCATGTTCTATCGGGAGCTTGCTCTCGACAAGCCGTGGCTGGACTACGATATTCGCCATGTTCTGACGGACAAGGGCATGGAAAAATTTTCCTCGGACTGGAATGTCCTGATTGAGGAACCAAAAGCGAGGGCCTATGGATCCGCTCGATGATGATCCCATGGTGCAGACAAACAGTGAAATAGCCGTCACGGTGCAGGTCTCGAAGCCGGATGAAACTTGCGTAACGGAAGTGCCGCCTCCCGCGGCCATCATCATATTTGGCGCCTCGGGGGACCTCACCCGTCGGAAGCTTCTCCCTTCTCTTTACCGGCTGTATAAAAGCAAAATGCTGCCCGACCGATTTTTCATCCTCGGCACAAGTCGGGTCGAGATGACGACGGAGCAGTTCCGCGCCGACCTGCTTGATGCCGTGAAAGCGGCATTTCCCGCGGGAATCGACAGCGAGGTGTGGGACTCGTTTGCTCCGCGTCTCTATTACTCGACCTTCGATTACAGCGATCTGAAATCCTACACCGCGTCCCTGCGGGACAGGCTTCCGGAATTGGAGCAGAGACATCAAACCGGCGGAAACCGCATTTTTTACCTTGCCATTCCGCCCACGGTTTTCGCCGACGTGATCAACAATCTTGGGGCAGCGGGATTGTCGCGCGAGGACAATGGTCGCAGTCACATCGTTATAGAAAAGCCCTTCGGCCGGGACCTGGCTTCCGCCCGGAAATTAAATGAGTTGGTTCACACTCATTACAGGGAAAGCCAGATTTTCCGGATTGACCATTATCTTGCCAAGGAGACGGTACAGAATATCCTGATGTTTCGCTTTGCGAATTCCATTTTCGAGCCGTTGTGGAACAGGAGGTACATCGATCACGTCCAGATCACGGCGGGGGAAACGCTTGGCGTCGAACACCGGGCCGGTTATTACGAGGAAGCAGGAGTGCTTCGCGATATGTTCCAGAACCACATGTCCGAGCTCCTGGCGCTCACGGCCATGGAGCCGCCGGCGGGATTTGAAGCCAACCTGGTGCAGGACGAAAAAGTAAAGGTTTTCCGGGCAATCCGGCCGATACCGCTTGACACATTGGACCAATATGTGAGTGTGGGACAATACACCGGGGGAACCATCGGTAAAATCCGTGTGCCGGGTTATCGAGACGAGCCGGGAGTGGCGGAGCAGTCGTCGACACCGACTTTTGCGGCCATGAAAGTGTTTATTGACAACTGGCGGTGGCACGATGTCCCGTTCTATCTGCGGTCGGGGAAGCGGCTGGGCCGGCGCATGACCGAAATCGCCATTAATTTCAAACGCGTTCCTCATTCCATGTTTCCCGCTACGATCGGCGGCCCCATAGATCCGAACGTCCTCGTTCTCAGGGTGCAGCCCGATGAAGGAATGAGTCTTTTTATTCAAGCCAAGAAGCCCGGCTCAAAGGTCTGTTTAAGCCCGGTGCTTATGAACTACTCCTACCCGCGCGACGTGCTCCTCGACGCATACGAGTGGGTGCTGCTCGATTGCATGCGGGGCGATCATATGCTCTTTACGAGGGAGGACGGCGTGGAGCAAACATGGTTGCTGCTTACTCCGCTACTCGACAGACTGGCCACTTCGCTGACAGGGGCAAACATTCCTTTCTACGTTGCCGGGTCGGACGGGCCTGCCGGCGCGCATCGGTTAATCGAACAGGACGGCCGGTTCTGGCGGCCCCTATGAAAGCCAGCGCAGATACGCGGATTCGCATCTTTGAGGACCTAGAGGCGCTGAGCCAAGCCGCGGCGGATTTGTTAGTATCGTTGTCCAGGGATGCATTAGCTTCGAAAGGCAGGTTTGCCGTTGCATTTTCAGGCGGTTCCACACCGCGGCGATTCTTCTCTCTTCTTGCAGCAAGCCCCTATCGGGAACAAATCGCGTGGGCCTCGATGTATATTTTCTGGGCTGATGAGCGCTGCGTTCCCCGGGAACATCCCGACAGCAATTATAAACTCGCTTATGAGGCATTGCTGTCCAAAGTCCCCATCCCGGAGGAAAACATCCACTGGATTCAGGGAGAAAAAAACCCGGAGCTGGCCGCCCGAGAGTACGAAGATTCTCTTCGACAGTTTTTCGGAACACAGCCCTTTCCGGTCTTCGATCTCATTATCCTGGGGGTGGGAGTAGACGGGCATACGGCATCGCTTTTTCCGGGGACTACAGCTGTGCATGAGCGGACGAGAATTGCTCTGCCGGTATATGCCGAGGTCCCGAAGCCAAGCCGGGTGACGTTGACACTGCCCGTATTGAATAATGCCTCGCAGGTTCTTTTTCTGGCGTCGGGGCGTGAAAAAGCAGTGGTTTTGCACGAGCTCCTTGAAGACGGGAACCCGAAGCATTATCCTGCTGGCTTGGTGCGGACCGTTCATGGTCGTATAACGTGGTTGATTGATCGCGGAGCAGCAAGCCTTCTGGCGGAACAGACTTTTCCCCGATGACGCCCCTGCGTCAATTTCTGCATGGGTATTCAACGAACGTGATCTCGGAGTTATCGCACATGCCGGTTTTTTGTGCTATGATTTGTCATAATGAGCTGGATCGGAAGGGAGGTGAAGAGAGGGTGAAAAAGATCATGAGCAAAGAATCATTGGCCAAAGAGGCAGCCTACTGGAACCTCATGAAACAGCTGGCAAAACAGAACCCCGGTACGGTATGCCGCAAGTGAAAGGGCTGAAAGAGCTAACGTTGCTGGTCAGCAACCACAGGGAAACCGGCGGACCAGACGGGTTCAGTACGTTGCTGCAGTGCGTTCCTTCCCGGCCCTGTCCGCCTGTTTCCGTTTCTCCGATTCGATAGACTGAACATCTCTATTGACATTGTCTTTCTCAAAAAATATTGGGCCGTCATGTCAACCATCAAACCCTTGGACTTTTTTATCCAGTGGCATCTGACCGAGAACTGCAACCTCTCCTGCCGCCATTGCTATCAGGGGGAGCGGGGTACCGATGAAATGCCGCTGGCCGATATTAAAAGGACCATAGCTGAGGCAACGGACATGATCAATGCCTGGTCGGAAGACTATGGTGTTGCTTTTTCCCGGAGCATAAACATCACCGGCGGAGAGCCCCTTTTGAGGAGGGACCTATTCACCATACTCGACGAGGTCAGGAAACAGGGCTTCGACTGCTCCCTGCTCACGAATGGGACGCTTGTCACGAATGACATCGCGAAAACGCTTGTCGATCTGAAGATCACGGGCGTCCAGGTCAGCATAGAAGGACCTGAAGAAATCCACGATTCCATCCGGGGCAAGGGGAGCTTCACCGCATCTGCATTGGGGGTCGAGCATCTCGTTGATGCCGGGGTCCCGGTCACGATAAACGCTACGCTGTCCAGTCTGAACGCATCCTCCCTGAAACATGTCATCGCCTTCGCTTCCCATGTTGGCGCGCGACGGATCGGTTTTTCGCGTCTCGTTCCCGCAGGCAAGGGACGGGCTCTTCTCTCCCGCATGCTGCGGCCGGACGAGGTAAAGGAGTTATACGAGTCGGTGCTGCCGCTTGAGATCGGGGCGCTGGAGATCGTGACCGGCGACCCCGTTGCTGCGCAGATGAAGAAGCCATCGAACAGCGATGCCGGAAACACAGCGATGAGCGGCTGCTCCGCAGGCGTAGCAGGCCTGACCATTCTTCCCAGCGGCAATGTAATGCCTTGCAGAAGGCTGCCGCTGTCCCTTGGAAATGTTCGGAGAGATTCGCTGCGCGAGATCTGGGCCACGTCGCCCATCCTGGAGGCGCTCAGGGACCGGAGCAGATACAAGGGCAAATGCGGAACCTGTCACCGCTGGGCGCATTGCCGCGGATGCAGGGCTATCGCCTATGCTTACTCACGCTCCCAGGGCAACGATGATTTTCTCGCGGACGATCCGCAATGTTTTTTTCATTGTGAGGCGGAACAGCATATGGGTAGAGCGGAGAAAGTCTGATTCAAGTGCCGCGTACCCTGCGCACCGTGCATTGAGGTTTTTTCATGAAAGCACTCGTAACGGGCGGGACGGGATTCATCGGGAGCAACGTTGTCGATCTGCTTGTCGCAGACGGCCACAGCGTCCGTCTTTTCAGCCGGAAAACCGGACTTCCTGCGCGATTTTCGGGAAAAGACGTGTCGGCCTTTGGCGGCGATCTTGAGGACGCCGAATCGGTCCTCCGCGCCATGGCGGGAATGGATGTTTTCTATCACATCGGCGAAATCAAAAACACCACTCCCCGTGCCGTAAAAAACAACGTAAAGCTGATGGAGAAGGTGGTTGGTCATCTGGACGCGTCAGGCATAAAGCGCATTGTCTTTATCAGCTCCATTTCCGTTGCGGGAATCCCCGAGGTAAAACCCGCCACGGAGGAGACGCCATCCCGGCTCCCGCTCAGGGACCCCTACACGCGGTATAAGGAGCAATGCGAGAAACTTCTCTCGGAAAAGACCGCCGGGACAGACTATGCCGTGATCCGCCCCGGTGTGGTCTACGGCTCCGGCTCCCGGTATCTCAGCGGTCTGATTTCGGCGGTCGATCGGCTTGGAACACTCGGCATTCCCTTTATCGGGCAGGGTAAAAGCATTGCCCCGCTTGTTCACGTGAAGGACCTTGCACGCGCCATATACCGGGCAGGCATAGAGGATGCGGCCGCCGGTCGGATTTTCAATATCACCGATGGCATGCATGAAACCTGGTCGGATTTCCTGCATGCGATCGGGAGCGCTCTCGGGAAAGAGATCAGGATTCTGCCGGTTCCGCCTCTTTTGTTCAGCGTCCCGGCGCGTTTTTTTGACCTCTTTGCCGGTCTCTTCGGCGCGACCATGAGCCTGGACGCCTTTGTGAGCTATGTCACGACGGACCTGCTTTTCACAAACGACAGGGCGCTGCGGCTTCTCCATTGGATGCCGAAATACTCTCTCGCGCAGGGTGTAGAAGAAATGGTGAGCGAATACAGGACGAGGAGGGGACGGGCGGTAACATAGGGAAATTCATCAGCGGTCCGGCGTCGCCGGCGAGCTACGAGTAAAACGGATTGCCTGCGCACTCTTGCTCATCAGGCAGACCATTTCCCGTTGACAAGGAGTAGGAGGTATGTTATCTTCACTAACAGCATTTCAGGCCTTTCATACATTGATTTGTCCGGAACTATAATTTCACATATAACAGAGCGGAGGAGGATTCCATGAAGAGCAGAAGTTTCGTATATGTTATGATGGTATTGATTCTAAGCGCTTTTACCCTCTGGGGCTGCCCCAAGAAAGCTGAAGTGACCAGTGCGCCCGAGGCCCAGAAAGAAGCAGCGCCGGTCCCGCCGGCAAAGGAAGAAATGAAAGCCGAGCAGCCTGCGCCAGTAGCCGAAGCGCCGGTAAAAAAAGAGGAAGTGAAAGAGGCCGCACCCATGGCGCCGATGGGCCCCCAGTCGATTTATTTTGATTTCGACAAATCCTTCATACGGAGCGATGCAGAAGCGATCATGAAGGCCAATGCCGACTGGCTGAAGGCCAACCCCGCAGCAAATATCAAAATTGAGGGAAACTGCGACGAGCGCGGGACGAAGGAGTACAATCAGGCCCTCGGCCAGCGGCGCGCAGCCAGTGCTAAAAAATATCTGACCGATATGGGCATATCCGCACACCGCATCTCGCTCATCAGCTACGGCAAGGAAAAGCCGGTCTGCGGAGATCATACGGAAGAATGCTGGCAGAAGAACCGGCATGACGACTTCGTGGTCGTCAAGTAATCCGGCTGCGGGTTTATGAATCGGATCGCGAGGGAACCGGTCGGCCGGTGAGTATTGCTTAGGCTGCCCGGTTCCTTTCTCTTTTTCTTGAGCGCTGATGGTTCTCCACAGCTCAGGAACGGCGGAGTACCCGAGCATATGTCAATCAAGCCCCTCGTTATCATCTCATTGCTTCTTATCCCCTTGGCGGCCTGCGCTCCGCAGTCGGCAGTTGTCCAGATGAGTTCCGATATGAACGACCTTCGCGAGAACGTGAAAACAACGAGCGCACGCGTTCAAGAGATGCAGCGGAGGCTGGAACAGGACAGCGCGAATATCCAGAAGCGCATCGATGCACTGGATGCGAACAGCAGGGGATCCAGCGATGTCCAGAAGGCCCTGGCGGACTATGGCGTCAAGACGGACCAGCTCTCCACGGACATCCAGCTGCTGCAGGGCAAGCTCGAGGAAAATAATTTCCGTATTGACGAACTCGGACAGAAACTCGATGACCGCGGCGTCAAGATTGCGGAACTCAATGCGCGGATCGAGGAGCTCGAGACAAAAGTTAAGCTCCTGAGCGGCGCAACGGGGACTGCCGTTACTTCACAGACAGCGACCGCCTCGGCCAAGCAGGCTTCCGGGAAGACTATCGAACCCACCGATGCTTATCGGCAGGCGAAAAGCGATTATGACAAGGGTAATTTTGAGCTCGCCCTTGGTGGCTTTCAAAATTACGTTGCTCAATTTCCCGATACCAGCCAGACGGACAAAGCGCAGTACTGGGTCGGTGAATGCTATTATTCCCTGAAAGATTTCAATAAGTCCATTGCGGCCTTTGCCAAGGTCATTACAAACTACCCCAAAAGTGATAAGATAGCGGGCGCAAAGCTAAAAATCGGGCTGTCTTATCTGAACGAGAGAAATCCCACCAAGGCAAAAGAGTACCTTCATAAGGTCATCAAGGAGCATCCGGGGACGAATGAGGCCGCGATCGCAAAAGACCGCCTCGCCAAATTAGGGAAGTAGTGATCTTCCTTTGTGTTTGACGGTGGCGGAGGATGGTTTGTCATGCCGCTTTATGAATATCGCTGCAAAGCCTGCAATGCTGTATTTGAGAAAATTGTTTTCGGAGCAAACCCAGCGATAAGCTGCGAAAAGTGCGGCTCGGACAGGACAGAGAAGCTCCTGTCGCGCTTTGGCATGGGGAAATCGGCCAGTGCATCGCTAAGCCCGTCGAGCGGTTCGGGCTGCGGTGGCTGTTCATCTCCATCCTGCGCAGGCTGTAAATAGTCTTTCGTAGCGCCATTGTCCTCACGGATTCCTCTTGCAAGCACTCTGTTAGACAGTAGTCCTGCCTGCACCGAATTAAAAAAGGCTGACCGTGCGCCGATCTGCGCTCATGTTAAGAAGATTCGGGATGACAAGGAATACTGAACCAGATAGAAACCTATGTCAGTGATCATTCGGAAGCCGAATTTACTCACGCTCTCCGTCCTGAATGCGTACAAAAGTTATATCCCGAGTATTTCCAGGGGAACGCTGAATCTGGGGAAAAATAAAAAGGCATTTCGTGGCTTGATAATCGTCCTCTTCACGTCCTGCGCGTCAATCCTTGTCAGGAACCCTTAATATTCAACTGGTTGTGCTGGCACCTGATTCCTATTATGCTGGTTTAACGGTTTGCATCCTATCTTACTTTTATATTGACGGGATTGAGGGGAAGAGGTAATATATTTGAGTTATTAATTTTTTATCATTCATTGAATTTAAGAGTTTTTTTATAATATATATATATGTCATTTATTATATTCCTTGCAGCCGGTTTCATTCTCATCCCTTCATTTGCCTTCGCATGGGGTCCTTTGACCCATCTTTACCTTGGCAATGAGCTCCTATCCCTGACGCCATTAATCCCCGCGGGTATCCACGGTCTTCTGCAGAAACATAAACAGGATTTCCTGTACGGCAATCTCATGGCCGACATCATTCTCGGTAAAAAATATCTTCCTGACGACAAGAGCTCGCACTCTTGGGACGTGGGACTCAAGCTCCTTGACCAGGCCGGGACTTGGCCCGAGCGTGCTTTTGCCTACGGCTATCTTGGCCATCTTGCCGCCGACACGGTCGCTCACGAGACTCTAACCGATGATTTGGGGAACATGGGCCATACGTGGATAGAGATGAAGGCCGACAGCCTGATCGACAAGACCTACTGGCTCCAGATTATCACCTTCAGCAAGGCTATGCGCAAGAGGAGCGACCTCCTGCTTGAAAACTCTCTTGACAGCTACATCTTCTCGTTCAAGACGAACAAGCGGATCTATAAAAGTATGGTTTTTCTCTCTCTGCTGAACAAGAAGCGCAAACGCGGCGTGGATCATGCGCTGATCAGCGAACTTCATGGTGAATCCCTCGCGCGCATGCTCGACCTGCTTCAGAAGGGAACCGATTCCACGGTTCTGAACAGAAACCCACTGTAATTCATCTTGCCGCCTCGCTATTGAATCCAGACAAAGTCCGGAGCCTTTGGAAAAGGGGGTTTATCTGCCTTTTCAACCCTTCGCGCAATCCCCCGTATAAACCAGGAAGTACTGCGCCATTCCTCTACGGGCAACGAATTCGTACCGGCGATCCCAGGCATCTTCAGCCGCCGCGTTATCCTTTATGAATGTCCTGTGCCGTTCTGCAAGAGCAAACACACAGAGTGCAGACAGAAAATTCCCCTCGCTCTTTCCGGCGAATTATCATTCAGCATCGAGATCCAGGAATGCTAATCTGGCCATGGCTCCCTTATCATGTGCAGCTCCATCGATTCTCTTTCCAATGAAGCCTGGTTTGATGCCTTTACTGAAGTGATGATTTCGTCTTCGTGCGCCAGGAGGCTGCGATATAACCGGCTTTCCGAATGACGGAATTCGTTGCGAACGCAGTTCATTTCCCGAGGCCTTTTTCATGAGATGAATGACCAGGCATTCATCCCTGTATACCACTGCCTAAATATGTGATATCATAAGGGACTTTCAGCACTGCTCCTGTATTGTGACTTTATCCAGTCAATTTTTTCATGGAAACTATGGATAAAAATATTTTCGAAGTCGGCATGGTGTTATTAATAGAAACCGAGTCTCAACATCATGAGATCTGAAAATTTTCGTGCACTCTGTGGTCAAAGTTTGATAATACTCTATTCGCAACCAGGAGGCTGATATGGAAATGAATTCCATCCGCGTGGAAATTCCCGAAGGCTGCAATGTGATTCTCGGCCAGACCCACTTCATCAAAACAGCCGAGGACCTATACGAAATCGTTGTCACCACCGTGCCGCAGGCCAGGTTCGGCATTGCCTTTACCGAGGCTTCGGGACCCTGCCTTATACGCACAGAGGGTAATGACGAGGTCTTGATCAGCGCCTGCACCGCGACACTTCAGTCTATCGGAGCCAGCCATGTATTCTGTATCTACCTGAAGGAGGCTTTTCCGGTCAACGTCCTGAACCAGATTAAAAACTGCCCCGAGGTCTGCAGAGTATTCTGCGCCACAGCAAATCCTCTTGAGGTCGTGGTCTGTACTTCTGCGCAAGGGAAGGGAATCCTCGGGGTCATTGATGGTTTCCCGCCGAAAGGCGTAGAAACACCGGAAGACAGGACTGCGCGGAGAGGATTCCTGAGGAAAATCGGATACAAGCTCGGATGGTGAGGCTCTTTCGCCACTACCAGGACATTCGAGACAAACAACAACCCCCTGTCTCAGCCGCAGTTGCTTGAAATCGCCCGCCCCAACGTGGTACACTCCTATTTATGGTGACCGCGCTTGTCATTTTTCTCATAACCTACATTTTCATCGGCCTTCGTCAAATACCCCGGCTGCACGTCGACCGGCCGGCAGGCGCGCTCGTGGGCGCCGTATTGATGATCGTCTTTGGCGTAGTGCGTCTGGACGAGGCTTTTGCGGCGATTGACATGCACACCCTTCTGCTGCTCCTCGGGATGATGATTATCACTGTCTACCTTAGAATGGCTGGCTTCTTCGAGCTCATGGCCGATAAAATCCTCTCGCTTTCGAGAACGCCCTTTCAGCTTCTTGTTTTTGTCACTCTTTCCTCGGGACTGCTCTCCGCCCTGTTCGTCAACGATACGATATGCCTCCTCTACACCCCGGTTATCCTTGAAGTGACCGCACAGCTCGGGGTCAACCCCATGCCGTACCTGCTGGCGCTCGCGACTTCGTCGACTGTCGGCAGCGTTATGACCGTGACCGGTAATCCGCAAAATATGCTAATCGGCATCACGTCGAAGATTCCCTATCTGTCCTTTCTCGGAGCACTTTTCCCAGTCGCACTTATCGGATTCTGCGTCTGCATTGCCGTCATCAGATTCGTCTACCGCAAACAGTTTAAAACGGGCTCGGTCCTTTCCAGACCGCGAATGCCGGATTACCAGGTCAGAAAGCCCTTGCTCGTAAAATCACTGCTGGTCTGTGCATGCGTACTCTCCGCATTTTCAATGGGATATCCCTATTCACTTGTCGCAGCCGCCGGCGCCGCCACGCTTTTGCTCATCGGAGGTGTGCGAACGGAGACGGTTCTCGAAGGCGTCGATTGGACGCTCCTACTGTTTTTTTCAGGTCTCTTCGTGGTGATGCATGGGGTCGAGTCGTCCGGACTTGCCGGAGCGGTCATCAGCCGCGTCGCCGATCTTTCGACCTATTTTCCCATCGGCCGCATCGCGGGCTTGTCCGCTGTATCGATGATTCTCTCGAATATGGTGAGTAATGTTCCCGCCGTGATGCTGCTCAAGCCGCTTATACAGACGCTGGGAAACGACAGGATCGCATGGCTAACCCTGGCCATGAGCAGCACGCTTGCAGGGAACCTGACGCTCATCGGTTCGGTGGCAAACCTTATTGTCGCCCAGCAAGCCCGGAAGAGGGTGGAAATTGCGTTCCTGGAATATTTTCGTGTTGGCGCGCTGATCACGATTATCACGCTGGCCTTCGGGATTCTTGTTCTTGCTGTTGAAATCAGGGTGGCGCGAGGCGCGGAATCCTCTCTTCCCGGGCAGCCTGTTCAGACGATGACGGCGATGGTAAGGTCCGCTTCTTCCGCCTCAAAAACATTCAGGATCGTGCTGCTGTGCGATACGGGTGACAAACGGACGAAAGGGCTGCAAGGATTCCGGGAGTTGAATGCCAGCGAAGCCGCTCTATTTGTTTTTCCGGAGCCTGAGGCTGTTACCTTCTGGATGGGAAGCGTCGTCTATCCGATCGATATTATCTTCATCGGACCTGACATGCGGGTCGTCCGGGTCTACCAGAAGTGCAGACCCGGCAGCTCGGAATATTACCCTTCGAAACAAAGGATTTCCTGGGTGCTCGAAACCGCGGCAGGATCGGGGATCAATGTCGGAGATGTGGTGAGTATCGGACCTCTTTGATGTCCTTCAAGGTGTCTCCCCGACGATCGTGGAAACAACGCGAGCGTCTGCATCGCGGACAAGAGAGGCAGCAAAGCTGTGAATACGGTGTTATTGTCAGCTCCGGATGTTTTACCAACGGCAGATCGACCATATTTAACAAGTGTGCGGGTGAAGTGGACATTTGTCCGCTTTAAATTAAAGCAATTCCTGTTTTGGTTTCTTCGCAACCAGCGCCTCATATTCCAGGCCTGAAGGCCGGGGCTATGAGGCGTGGATAATAAACCAGATTTTTCGAGCACTTTCTTAACGCGAGTAGGCTTTGCTTCTATTATTCCTTTCCCCTGAGCTGCTTGGATCGGGCGAAAACACTTGTTTTTATGATAGATATTGTTTATAATGAGTATTCTAACCTTGGAAGTGCGTATTTCTATGAGTGGAGGTTCTTGATGCCGATTTACGAATATGAATGTGCAAGCTGCGGTGGCCATTTCGATGTCACCCGGAAGTTCAGCGATCCGGTGCTGACAGTCTGTAAACTCTGTAACGCTTCATCGCTCCGGAAGGTGTTATCGCCCACGGCTTTCGTTTTAAAAGGAAGCGGCTGGTATGCGACAGATTACCCATCAAAAGACAGGAAAGAAGCGACTTCAACCGGGAAACCTGCAATCGACCCGAAGCCCGCGGCGGCCGCCTGCTCTTCAGGGTGCTGTTCGGGCTCCTGCCCACCAAAGGCCGAGCCCTGATGGAACCCGTTCACATTCACATCCCTTACCCGAAGCTGAAGGATTTTTTTGAGATGATCAGGCTTCGGCGCTATGATCTTGAAATTTATTTTTCATCGTCCGTCCTTGATCAGATTGAAAAGCGCGATTTGGAGAACCTGATCGAACGTTTTGACTGGAACCCCAAATTGACTCTCCACGCTCCTTTCATGGACCTGAATCCGGGTGCCATCGACCCAATGGTGCGCTCCGTAACCCAGGTGCGTTTCCGGCAGCTTCTGAATGTCGCCGCCATTCTTCAGCCACGGGCAGCCGTATTTCACGCCGCCTATGACCGATGGCGGTACAGCGGACGCAAGGATGTATGGCTCGATTACTGCGTCGATACGTGGCACAAGGTCATGGAGTCCGCTTCGAAGACTAGACTGCGTGTTGCCGTCGAAAATGTATTCGATGAGGATCCGGATGCGCTCCAGATGCTCATCGAAAAAATCAACAATCCGGACTTCGGTTTTTGTTTTGATACCGGGCATTTCAATCTCTTCTCCGTGGTCCCCATGGAACGATGGTTCGAGGTTCTGGGGCGTCATCTCGTGGAGGTGCACCTCCACGATAATGATGGAACCGCGGACTCCCATTGGGCTCTGGGTCGGGGGAAGGTCGACTTTGACAAGTTTTTTGCCCTCATGAGCGTCCATGCACCGCTGCCTGTGTTTACGATCGAGGCCCATGACAAGGACGATGTCGAGAGGAGCCTCGAGCGGGTGAAGACGCTCATGAGCGCTCACCGTCGTTCGCCTGCCGTATCGTAGAGGCCTTCAACACCGTCCCGAAATCCCGGGAAAAGCATATGGGGAATGAATGATTGCCTTGACACCCAATAACGCTTCGAATAGACTTAGAGGCATGAAAAAAACTGTTGCCGTCGTCGCGCTTGTTTTGTGCGCTTTTTCCTGTACGACGTTGCCCGCACGCATGCCGGAAACGATGATGGGGAAGGAGCGGCCGGCAGACCGCGATCAGGCCGCTGCCTATTATCATTTTATGGTCGGCAACTTATTGGAGCAGGAAAGCGATTACGACGGGGCGCAAAAGGAGTTCGAAAAGGCGTATAGCCTGGACCCGAAGTCGGCTGAAATTTCGCTTTCCCTTGCAATTATTACCGCGCATAAGGGACAATTGGATGCTGCGGTCCGGTATGCCCAGTTTGCGGTAGAAGCCCCCCCCACAAAAATACCGGCGCTTATGCTGCTGGGCGGTGTTTATTCAGCTCGGAAACAATACGAAGAAGCGATTGCCGCTTATCGTGATGTGATCACTGTCGATCCGAAGCAGGAAGACGCATATATATACCTCGGTTCGCTCTTTGCATCGCTGAAACGCTTCGACGAGGCAATTAAAACATTTCATGCTCTTGAAGCGGTGAGTCCCAACTCTATCATGGCTCCCTACTATCTCGGGAGAATTTACACAGAACAACAAAAGTACAAAGAAGCGCTCGATGAATTCAACCGGGTGGTTTCCCTGCGCGATGACTTCGATCCCGGATACACGAGTATGGGCCTGGTCTATGAATTGATGGACAAAGCCCCCGAAGCGATAGAGGCTTATAGAAAGGCGCTTATCATCAATCCTCACAACATTGAGGTCCGGCAGCATCTTGGGCAGCTCTATATCCAGCAGAATGAGCTCGATAATGCGCTGGAGCAGTTCAATCAGGTGGTTGCTCAAGATTCCCGGAATTACGACGCCATTCTCAAGATGGGTCTTATCTATGCCGAGCAGAAGAAGTATGAGCAGGCGGTTCAGGCCTTCAAGACGGTATCTCAGGCGACCCCTGGCGACCTGAAGGTTAAACGATATCTCGCGTCGACGCTCTTGGCGCTCAATCGGTATGATGAAGCGCTTACCGAATACAAGGTTGTCTTGGCAGCCGCCCCGGATGATACCGATGCTGTTCTTCAGATTGCCTATATTTATGCCCAGCAGGGCAAGACTGCAGCAGCGGTGCCGTTCCTGGAAAAGGCGATTGCGGAGCAGCCGGGGAAATCGGAGTTGTATCTGTATCTTGCCAACGCCTATATGGATATTGGAAAAAACCTGGAGGCGGCCAATACCTTGAACCGGGCGCTCCAGCTTGCGCCGGATCGCGATGATCTTCTTTTTGCGATCGCCATCGCCGATGAAAAACTTGGTAAGCGGGAAGCGATGATCGAGGCACTTAAGAAGGCAATTGAGCTGAAGCCGGACAACGCCGACGCCTTGAACTACCTGGGCTACTCCTATGCGGAAAAGGGGGAGAACCTGGACGAGGCGATTAAACTCATAAAACGCGCTCTTCAGGTCAAGCCCGATAACGGATACATTCTCGACAGTCTGGCCTGGGCCTATTACCAGAAAGGCATGCTGAATGACGCTCTGGAGGTCATGCAGAATGCCATTGCAAAGGTGCCGGAAGACCCCATCATGCGAGAACACTATGGTGATATTTATCTTAAACTTTCCGACGGAGTCAAGGCACGGGAGCAATGGCTCAAATCCCTGGAACTGGATCCCGATAATAAGGAACTACGGGCGAAGTTCAAGGATATGGGGTTCGGTAATCTTGATGAGCTTCTGAAGGATGTAAAACCGGGGAAAAAAGGTAAGAAGTGAAAACCGCCGGACTGACCGTCGCCCTCATTGTTCCTCTCCTGTTCGCCTGTTACCCGATAAAAACGGAGATTGCCATGACCGCCGTCCCTGCCGCCCCTCTCGTGGAGGCACTGGATCAGCAGCGGCATGCCTTTACGGGCCTCAAGGCCGTGGCAAGCGCGACCTTTGTGAAGAGCGGTCGGAAGCGTTCCTTCGACACTGTCGGCGTTGTGGTTGACGATGAGCGCAGGCTCAGGCTGGAGGCTTATGGTCCGATGGGCCAGTCAATAATGGCCATCGTCTGGGACGGACAGGAAATTCTGTTCCGCCTTCCGGAAGAAAATAGAATTGACCACAAAGGGCCCGCAGGGCTGGAGCAACTCCTGGGGCAGGGTCTGGAACCGTCTGAATTATGCGCGATCCTCTCCGGTAATATACCGGACGTGGGCAAGACTGCGTCGCCCGTTCTTTTGTGCGGAACGAACAACGAATGCATTCTGAGGTTGAGTAGCGGCGCACTTCTCCGGACGGTCCAAGTCTCTTATCCTGTTGATCAGCCGGATCGGCAACCGCGGATTCACTCCTATGAATTATCCCGTTCGGGCAGCATTCTCTTCAAGGCGCGGTTCGATCACGTCGAAGAAATATCTCACTACCCCCTGCCGATGCAGATCGAGATCGAAAACCCCGGAAGAAACGTGCAATTAACGATTATATATCATGATGCTGAAGTGAATATGCCGATCGACAATGAGGCCTTTAGCCTTACAGAAGATTCGGATAACGAAAATAGATAATAGAAAACCGCATTCAGAAGAGTGATAATATAATTATAAGAGAGTGCGATGAAGACAATCACACTTCGATCCCCTGCAAAGATAAATCTCTGCCTGTCAGTTCTGGGCAAACGCCCTGACGGATACCATGAGGTGGAGATGCTGATGCAGATGGTGGGGCTCTGCGACGAAATAACGGTCACCCGCGAGGGGGCTGGCATCCGGGTCAGTTGTGACGCAGGCGCGGTGCCATCGGGCGAAGGGAACACCGCTTGGAAAGCGGCACATGAGATACTCAAAGCTGCCGGGAGGGAGGATGGACTTTCAATCGAGATAAAAAAGAACATCCCTGTTGCCGCCGGGCTTGCAGGAGGAAGCGGCAACGCCGCGGCAGTCCTTGAGGCGGCAAACAGACTGCTCGGTACACGTTTTGGGGCGGACCAATTAGCCGCGATCGGAGCGAAGATCGGCATGGATGTGCCTTTTTTCTTCTTCGGGCCGACTGCTTTGGCCCGGGGACGGGGAGAATTGGTGACGCCGCTCGCTCCTGCGCCGGTGTGTTGGGTTTTGCTAGTCAACCCGGGGTTTGAAACCTCTACGGCGTGGGTCTATAAAAACTTAAATTTGAGGTTGACAAAGAAAGTTGACTGTAATAAAATTGCACGGCTTACGGTCCGAAATATTGCCGAGGGGCTTCACAATGACCTTGAAGCCGTGACTGCGGCGGCTCACCCCGTGATCAAGAGGATAAAAGAAGCTCTTCTGGCCCAGCATGCGTTGGGCGTATGCATGAGCGGGAGCGGACCGACTGTCTTCGGCATTTTCGAAACCGAGTCTGCATGCCGTACCGCCGCCGCAAACGTCTCGCAGGAGGGGTGGCGAGTTTTCATAACACGGACTTTAACCGAATCGCCGCTTGGGGTAGTACCCCCCGGGGGAAAGCGGGCGCCGTCGGTGTGATGTGCCTCCAAACAAGCCGCTTTTTTCACCATGAGGAGGTGGCATATGGAAGTTACCGAGGTCAGAGTATTTCCGGTCAATAATGAGGAACGGCTCAAAGCCTATGCAACGATAACGATCGACAACGTTTTTTTAATCAGGGATCTGCGGGTCATCAATGGAAACGCGGGGCTGTTCGTAGCCATGCCAAGCCGCAAAATGAAGGACGGTACATTCAAGGACATAGCCCATCCGTTGAACAGCGAAACGAGACAGATGATCGAAAAGAAGGTCCTTACGGAGTACGAGCGAGAGCTGGCCAATCCCACGAAGAGGGAACTCACTCCGAAAGACGCTGAAGCGCATTGACACATACAAGAGAGACATGAGTTCTGCCGATTCTGCATCCGAGATGAGAGGATAGGCGTACGCCTATCCTTTTGATGTTTTTCAGGCCGATGGAGACAGGGCGGCTTCTATTCGGGGATCGTCTAATGGTAGGACAGAGGCCTTTGAAGCCTTTAATCGGGGTTCGATACCCTGTCCCCGAACCAGCATTCCGAAGAATGAGGTTCTGATGGTAAAATTGCGAGGTCAGGAAATCAAGATTTTTTCCGGGAACGCCAATACGCCGCTGGCGAAGGAAATCTGTCAACGGATGAACCTTCCGCTGGGGAATGCCCTGGTCGGCCGGTTCAGTGACGGCGAGATCAACGTGCAGATCGTGGACAACGTGCGCGGCATGGATGTGTTCGTGGTGCAGCCCACGGCGAGCCCGGTGAACCGGCATCTCATGGAGCTTCTGATCATGATTGACGCGCTTAAACGCGCATCCGCGGCGAGGATCACGGCTGTGCTACCCTACTATGGGTACAGCAGACAGGACCGCAAGGTGCAGCCGCGTGTTCCAATTACATCTAAGCTCGTAGCTGATCTCATAACCACGGCGGGAGCGAACCGGGTGCTTACTGTGGATCTTCATGCCGGGCAGATTCAGGGGTTCTTCAACATTCCCGTGGACAACCTCTTTGCCGCTCCGGTGCTCCTCGATTATCTTCGCGGAAAGAAATTCAGCAATCTGACGGTCGTTTCGCCCGATGCCGGCGGCGTGGAGCGAGCCCGTGCATTTGCAAAGCGGCTCGATGCCTCACTGGCGATCATCGACAAACGGCGCGATAAGCCGAATGAGGCCAAGGTCATGCATATCATCGGGGATGTAAATGGACACGATTGCATGTTAGTCGATGACATGGTGGACACGGCAGGCACCTTGACTGAGGGCGCAGGAGCGCTGAAGGCTAACGGAGCGGGCCATATCTATGCGGCCTGCACCCATGCAGTGCTTTCAGGGCCAGCCATCCAGAGAATAAACAGCTCTCCGCTCGATGAACTCATAACTGCCAACACGATTGCCCTCGACAGCAAAGTGCAGGAGTGCAAGAAACTGACGGTCCTTTCTGTCGCGCCGCTTATTGCCGAGGCGATAACAAGGATCCATGAGGAGACGTCGCTTAGTTCGCTGTTCGTGTAAAAGAACGAAAACAGTTTAAACCGTTTAAACTGATCAAGCCGTTTAAACGGCGCTTAATTATGGAGGAAAAATGGAAAAGTTCGCATTATCAGCACAAGTTAGGGAAAAGGCGGGCAAGGGCGTTGCCAGGAGCCTGAGAAGAAATCAGATGGTGCCGGCGGTTCTTTACAGCCACGGTAAATCTGTGCCCATCTCGATGGGCAACAAGGATATTACGAGCATTCTCAATTCAGAGGGCGGGGAGCACGCGCTCATCAATCTCAAACTGGACGTCAAAGACGGTTCGGAGAAGCTGGCCTTGATCAAGGACTACCAGGTGGATCCCAGGAGCGGCAAGCTCATTCATGTCGACCTCATGGAAGTGGCGCTCAACGAGAAGGTGAAAATCCAGGTAGAGGTCCACATTGTGGGCAGTGCCGTGGGCGTCAAGGAAGGTGGCATCTTCCAGTTTGGCCAGCGTACGCTTGAGGTCGAATGTCTGCCGAATTCGATCCCTGATTTTATCGAGGTCAACATTTCGGAACTCAAGATCAACGAGTCGCTCCATGTACGTGATGTTAAAGTGGTGGAAGGCATCAGGATCCTGACCGACGGTGACTCAACGGTTGCGACGATCCAGCCGCCGATATCCGAGGCCAAGCTTGAGGCCATGCTTACCGCGACCCCTGCAGTGGGCGCGGAGGCAGGCGAGCCGGAGCTGGTCAAGAAACCCAAAAAAGAGGGCGAAGTTGCCGCTGCTCCGGCTGCCGAAGCCAAGGGCAAAGAAGGGGCCAAGGAAGCTGCTCCCAAGAAGGAAGCGGCTGCCCCCAAGAAGGAAGCGGCCGCCCCCAAGAAGTAAGGCCTGCGTTGTTCTCCGGGGATTGAATGAAGATCATCGTCGGGCTCGGCAACCCGGGCAGAAAGTACGAACGTACGCGTCACAATGCTGGATTCATGGTTCTTGACGAGCTCGCAAAAAACTTGTATGCCGATATCGCCCAGGAAAAATACTCTGCGCTTATAGCCAAGGCCCGTATTGATTCGGAACAGGTCGTCCTCGTCAAGCCGCAGACGTATATGAATGAGAGCGGCAGGGCTGTGGCGGCGGCTGTCAAGGGTTCTTACGCGGACGTATCTGATCTTCTTGTAATTCATGACGAGTTGGACCTGCCATTCGGATTTGTGCGCGTGAAGATCGGCGGCGGTCATGGCGGTCATAATGGGCTTCGCTCCATAATCGAGCATTTGGGTTCAGCGGAATTTGTCAGGATCCGCATCGGCATCAGCCGGCCGTCGCCGGACAGGGATACTGCAGATTATGTCCTCAGCCCTTTTCTCGCGGAAGAACGGAATGCTGCTGCCAAAGCCATTAGCACAGCTGCTGAAGCGGTGAAAGTTATCCTGAAGGAAGGTCCTACCGCGGCAATGAACAAGTACAATCAGCGGTAGCCGCTCTTTAGGGTGCGATCCTCATTTTTATGAACAAGCCCGGACCTGAAGGATCTTTTCGACAGCTCCGGGTTTTTTGTTGTTAAAAAATGTTGAAAAAACTGAAATGTTAATAAATCAACCGGATGTCATTCTGAACTCGGCGAAGAATCCCGTTTCCCCAGAAATTTCAGATGCCGCATCTGGTTCAGGATGACTCCTTTAAAGTAATTTTTTGGAAGACCGATTGTCGTTACACTGTTTTTAAGGCAAAAGGAGATTCTCATGGGTTTCAATTGCGGTATTGTTGGCCTTCCCAACGTTGGCAAATCCACCATTTTTAACGCCCTCACCTCAGCAGGTGCACAGGCATCGAATTATCCCTTTACGACCATCGATCCCAATGTAGGCGTCGTAGACATGCCCGACGAGCGGCTCGATAAACTCGCTGAGATTTACCAACCTAAAAAACTGACGCCGACGAGTATGGAGTTCGTCGATATTGCCGGACTGGTGAAAGGCGCGGCTCAAGGCGAAGGACTGGGGAATAAGTTTCTCGCAAATATTCGCGAAGTGGATGCCATTGCCCATGTCGTGCGCTGTTTTGACGATCCCAATGTTGTGCACGTAGCCGGCCGTGTCGAGCCCAAAGCCGATATAGAAGTTATCGAGGCGGAGCTCATGCTCGCCGATCTCGACTCGATCGAGAAACGCCTGTTCAAGGCGGAGAAAATGGTAAAAACCGGCGACAAGAAGGCGGCTGACGAAGTTGCCTTCATGCGAAAGCTTAAGGATATGCTCGCGAAAGGCGAGCCAATCCGCCGCGCATCCCACTCCGAAGAGGAGACACTATGGCTCAAGGGCTACGCCCTGCTGTCCGCGAAGCCGGTGCTCTATGTGGCGAATGTAGCTGAAAATATGGTGGACAAATCGAATCCCTATGTGGACGCAGTAAAGAAAATCGCCGCCGAAGAAGGCGCAAAAGTCGTCGCTATTTCCGGCCAAGTGGAGGGTGAGATTGCTCAGTTGCCGAAAGAAGAGCGTAAGGAATATCTTGCCGGCATGGGGCTGAAGGCATCAGGCCTCGATCGCATGATCAAAGCGGGGTATGACCTGCTTGGCCTTATCACGTATTTTACTGCGGGGGAGAAGGAAGTGCGTGCCTGGACCATATCCAAGGGGACCAAGGCGCCCCAGGCGGCTGGCAAGATCCATACAGACTTCGAAAAAGGCTTTATCCGGGCCGAGGTGTTCCACTATGATGACCTGATGAAGTTGAAAACCGAACAGGCGGTTAAGGCGGCGGGGCTGCTCCGCTCAGAAGGTAAGGAATATGTGGTGAAGGACGGCGACATTATGCTGTTCCGGTTTAACGTGTAAGGGTGGCATTTTTTTATAAAAATAGATCCGCACGAAGCGTTTCTCCGATTTCCTGCAGACGTTTCACCCCCCTGATTTCGGTGAGAGAGAACGGTAACGTGACAACAGGGCGCTCTCCCGCCATTCTTCTTAATTCCTCTATATATACTCCCTGACGATCTTGCATAGCCGCGAGTGTCGGGGAATCAGGATCCGCGATAACGCGGTTGATGATAAGCCCATGGATTGTGAGTTTATAGTCCACAAGGGTAGCCATCAGCCTGCGGGCCTGGTTCACAACCAAGGCTTCGGGATTCGCCACGATAAGAAAAGCTGAAGAAGAGCGAAGGAACCGGCTGATCTCCTCGGATGCCCGGCACCATTCATCCATGATTCCCGCTATGGACCGCCTCCCGATTAACTGTTTGCCGATTCTGTCAAGCCCCTCGAACACGCGTGCTCCGGCGCGAAGATGTTTCCTGATATTTGTAGGCATGCTGAGGAGGTTAAGTGTTTCACCTGCCGGCGCCGTGTCCCAGACGACCCGGTCGTATCCCCGGTTTTCCGATAGGTCCCTAATGACATCGAGCATGGTCTCTTCCCGAAGAGAAGGGGCGGAGCCGATATAGTCGAGCAGCTGATGCTGAGATTCCTTGTCCAGAGATTCCAAATCCACGATGTGTTCCAGGATATCCGAGAAGTCCCGGCCAAACCGGCTTCTCCACCAGGAAACGATAGCCTCTTGGCTGATTTCATAGGCATCGAGGTTCACACTGACGGAGGTGACGTTATTTCCGATTTGCCGCTCAAGAACGTCGGACAGGGAAGGGGTCATGTCCGAGGTGATGAGCAGCGTTTTACGGCCAGAGGCCGCCAGGTGCGTGGCAATAGCCGCTGCACAGGTCGTTTTGCCCACACCGCCCTTGCCGCCCACAAGCAGCACCGGTTTTTGGTTGACCATCGCCAGCCCGCTGTCTTCAGTCTTCATTATTTCCATAGTAGCACAGACGTCCGGTAAAAGGGAACGATTTCATGATATGATGTTTTGGCTGATGAGCTTCCCACTTTTTTTGCCTGCTTTGTTTTTTCGGAGGAGCAGGCATGTATTCAGTTGTGCACATCATTGGTAAGGAGTGATCAAGGAGTCTGGAGATTTAGGCTGCTCCGACGGGAAGGGTTAGCCTGTTTTCTGTGTTTCAAAAAGAATTTTCGTAATTTCTGACTTCAGGTTATCGGCGACAACCTCACCGAAAAATACGTGCGCGGTTTTGTACAGTTCATCGAGATGGTCCCAGCAGGAATCGCCGTATTTTATTACGTTGATCAATGTACTTATTCAGTTGCGCTATCAGTTCCGGGTCCAGTTCCCCCTGCCCACATTATTGCCTACTAGCCTCCCGATCCGATCAATTCCTGCATGAGGGATTTGACCGGAATAATCTTATCAATCCGGTAGGCATTTGTGCCGACTGTGTATAGAGCTTCCTCTTCGGCCGGATTGTACCCAGCTGAACTCAGCAGGCCGTTGCAAATGCAGAAATAGTCTTTATTGTCCTCTTTGGCGGGGCATACCGTGAACTTCCCGTCAGCGTCCTTCATCAGAACGTAGCCTTTGTCGCACTTTGGTTTCCGAAGGCGTTGAAGCGAGGAAACATACATCGGAGACTGCTTGATAACCCGGAACGGCAACCCGCAGGGTGAACCGGGTCGATGAGCTACTATAATGTCCTCTGCTGTAGCGGCAACCACGGCCTTCTTATAGGTGTCGGACGCGCTGCTTTCAGTAGTTGCGAGAAAGCGGGTGCCCATCTGGACGCCATCGGCTCCCATGTCCATAAACCGTTTTATATCATGATGCGTGTAGATTCCGCCGGCGACGATGACAGGAAAATCCCCGAATTTTCGCGCCATTTCCTTGACCGGAGGCAGAAGATTCTCAAGCTTGTTGGAGTCCAGATTGATTTGCTCCATGCGGAAACCGAGATGTCCGCCGGCAAGGGGCCCTTCAAGCACGACTGCATCGGGCTGATAACTCAACTTGCTCCATTTTTTGCAGATAATTTCGAGTGCCCGTGCGGATGAAACGATCGGGATCAGGGCCGTGTCCTTAGGAGGCTGGATGGCGGGCAGATTAAGAGGAAGGCCGGCCCCGGAGATTATGACATCAGCGCCGGCATCAAGGGCTCCCCGTACTGAGTCATTAAAGTCCCTTGCCAGTGCTCCCATGATATTGATGCCGATGACACCGCCCCGGATCTTTGAGAGAGACACTTCTTCGTAGGCGGCTTCATAGGTGTTCACTTTCTTATTATTTCGTCTTTCAATCAGCCTGTCGAGGCAAGCGCTGGAGACGATGCCCACTCCGCCTTCGCTCGCAACCGCTTTCGCCAGAGGGTGCAGTGACACGCCGACGCCCATGCCGCCCTGGATGATAGGATTTCTAATGTGCTTGCCTTTGATAATGAGTGGTTTCAGTACTGAATCAGATTTCAAATCGCCCCCTTGACAGGTTCAACACAAACCGGAAGGTTGGAATGTGCGTTTCGTGATTAAATTGTTTGCCGCTTTTCTACAAATAAAAACAGCAAAAAAGCTTTAATATCATACCATAATGAAAGCTTTTATACAACCAGAAGTTAGGTGCCCTAGCCGCGACAACAGCCGGACCGGGGAGGACCAAACCGCCCGGGGCCAAACCGGCGGTTGACAATTTTCGCTCATTGTGCGATTATCCCTGCGCATATGAGGATTGTTCGCGGTCTTAAAAGCTTCACGGAACAGTTGCCGAACCCGGTGCTCACGCTTGGGAATTTTGACGGTGTTCACCTCGGGCACCAGGCTATTTTCAGAAAAGTCGTCGCTCGTGCCAGTGATATCGGCGGCACCAGCATTGCCTTCACCTTCGAACCGCATCCGCTCAAGGTAATTGCACCCGAACGTTCCCCTCGCCTTCTGAATACCTTTCACGGCAAAATGAAGCTTCTCACCGAGTCATGCATCGACGTGGTCATCTGTGCGAATTTTACGCGGGTGTTTGCCGACCAGAATCCGGACGATTTTGCGCATGAGGTCCTCCATGAAAAGATCGGCGTACGGGAAGTATACGTCGGCTACGACTATGCTTTCGGCAAGGGCCGCGAAGGTAGCATCGAATCTCTGAAGCGCATGGGGCGGACATACGGGTTTGAAGTAGGCGTTATCGAAGCGGTCCAGGTGGACGGTGTAGTGGTCAGCAGTTCCGTGATTCGCGATATGGTCGCCGAAGGCAGGGTGGATGACGCCGCAAGATTGCTTGGGAGGCATTACTCAATCGCGGGGGAGGTTGTACACGGGGTGCAGCGGGGTCAGAAACTCGGTTTCCCAACGGCGAATCTGAGCACTGCCAATGAACTTCTGCCGGCCTACGGCGTCTATGCCGTTCTCGCTTCCTTCAACGGGCGCAGCGTGAAGGGGGTGGCCTCCATCGGAGTGAGGCCGACATTTGACTCAGGTCCCGTTTCCGTTGAAGTCTATCTTCTGGACTTTAAAGGCGACCTTTACGGCAAACAGATGGACGTTTCATTTATCAAGCGTCTTCGCGGAGAGGAAAAATTTACCGACGCAGAAGGGCTGGTGCGTCAAATCAGAAAAGATGTGAAAGAGGCTGAACTGGTTTTAAGGGATTGCTGAAGACCGTTGTTTGGGCTATATAGAAAAAGGGAAACCTTCTTTAAAGCGGAGGTACCGTGGAGTGACCGTGCAGTAGGCCGGGCTGGGAGGGGGGTGATTGATTATGGCATGCGGATCGAAGTGTGGCGCAAAAAAAGTTACAAAGAAAAAAGCGGCAACGAAAAAAACGGTGAAAAAATAATCGCGAAACATTTTGGTAGGGCGGGAACGTAATCCCGCCTTTTTTCATCCCAAATGCCCCGCCTTCGGCGGGGTCCTGTCAGACAGTTTTGTCCCTCTGCCACTTCAAACCGCCCCTTTTTTTCGCCCGTTTTTTTCGCGAAAGTACCCGAATGTTTGAACCCTTTTTTATCACAATATTAAAATTGACTTTTCGGGCAGGCTATGATAGATACAGCAGTCTGTGAAATGAAGGGAGCGAGACGGTGAGGACCGCGGTTATTATTTTATTTCACGGAAGCAGGGCCGAGGGGGCCGATGAAACAGCGCAGAGGATTGCGGCCGATGTAGGAAGGCGGGGGAATTTTGGAGTCGTTACAGCCGCGTTTCTGCAGCACGTGAAACCGGACCTTATGGAGGCTGTCCACGCCTGCGTCCGGCAGGGCGCCGGCAAAATCGTTGTCGTACCTTTTTTTCTGCAGATGGGCATGCATGTTACCGCTGATATCCCTGTTCTTATGGATCGAGTCAAAAAACAGTATCCCGATCTTCCGATCGTTACCACCAGTGCGGTCGGTTCACATCCTCTGATGGCGGAAATCGTTGTGGAGCTGGCCCGGGAGCTTGAAGCTTGAGCAGGGGTGAGGGAAACGAAACAGCCTGAAATTATGCTTACGACAAAAGAACAATTTGATATCATAAAACGGGGAGCAGTGGAAATCATCGTCGAGGAAGATCTTCTGAAAAAACTGGAGCGCTCGGTTGTAACAAAGAAGCCTCTTCGGATAAAGGCAGGCTTCGACCCAACCGCCCCCGACATTCATGTGGGCCACACGGTTTTGCTGAACAAGATGCGCCAGTTTCAGGAACTGGGCCATGAGGTTGTCTTTCTGATCGGCGATTTTACTGGCATGATCGGCGACCCCACCGGAAAGTCAGAGACGAGGAAACATCTGACCCGGGAGGAAGTGCTGGAAAATGCCAAGACCTACCAGACGCAGATCTTTAAAATTCTTGACCCGGCACAAACGAAGATAACATTCAATAGCGAATGGATGTCGAAGATGTCCGCTGTGGACTTGATCCAGCTGGCGGCGAAGCACACCGTAGCACGCATGCTCGAACGGGAGGATTTCAGGAAGCGCTACCAGGCAGAACTTCCCATAAGCATCCATGAATTTCTCTACCCTCTCATTCAGGGGTATGATTCGGTCATGCTCAAGGCGGATGTGGAACTGGGAGGAACGGACCAGAAGTTCAATCTCCTTGTCGGCCGGGAACTTCAGAAGGAATTCGGCCAGGAACCGCAGTCCATCGTGATGATGCCGCTTCTCGAAGGGCTCGACGGCGTGAACAAAATGAGCAAGAGCCTCGGAAATTACATCGGGATTAATGAGCCGGCTAAAGATATTTTCGGCAAGGTCATGTCCGTAAGTGATGTCCTCATGCTCCGCTATTATGAGCTCGTAAGCTCGATATCGATCGAAAATCTGGAAAAGGTGAAGGCGGAGATTCAGTCCGGAACGCTTCATCCTATGGAGGCGAAGAAGCGGCTCGCTGCGGAGTTGGTAGACCGCTTTTGTTCGCTGGGCGAGGGCTCGAAAGCGCGCGAAGAGTTCGAGAGGATTTTCAGTGGCCGCAGTCTTCCTGAGGAGATGCCGACCGTTGAAATAGCATGGGAAGGTGAGAGCATGAAACTCGCAAAGATCATGGCATTGGCCGGTGTCGCGAAAAGTAATTCCGAAGCCCGGAGATTGATACAGCAAGGGGCCGTCGAGGTTGATCAAAAGCCGATAAAGGACATGGACGCAGAACTGTCTTCGGCAGGAAGACACACATTGCGGGTAGGAAAGAAGCGTTTTGTTCAAGTTATTGCCCGGAATTAAAAAAAGTTGTCAGCCTGAGAAAAAAGTCTTGACACAGGGAAGGGTTTCTGTTAAATTGCGCCCTCGTTCGGCGGTAAACCTCGGGCAAAACCTCGAAGTTCAATCAACATACCATCCGAGCATTACAAAAAAAGATTTTAATAAGAAATTAATAAATTTCTTGACAAAATAAGTTCTTTTAGATATGATAGATATTCTGTGAAACACCCATGGTCTTTGAAAACTAAATAGGTGCATTAAGTTCCAAACAGCTTTCTTAAGCTTTTGGAACGGCGGGTTTTGAGTAATAGAAAACTGTCAAGTTACTTTGTGTAACTTTGCTTATAAGGATCAGATTTTTTTGGAGAGTTTGATCCTGGCTCAGAACGAACGCTGGCGGCGTGCCTAACACATGCAAGTCGAACGAGAAGTACGTAGCAATACGTATTGTAAAGTGGCGCACGGGTGAGTAACACGTGGGTAATCTGCCCTTGAGTTTGGGATAACCCCGCGAAAGCGGGGCTAATACCGAATAAGACCACGGGGACCAAAGTCCCTGAGGTAAAAGATGGCCTCTATTTATAAGCTATCACTTAAGGATGAGCCCGCGGCCCATTAGCTAGTTGGCAGGGTAATGGCCTACCAAGGCAATGATGGGTAGCTGGTCTGAGAGGACGATCAGCCACACTGGAACTGAGACACGGTCCAGACTCCTACGGGAGGCAGCAGTGGG
>Ga0209415_10000398_pt1 | contig 79638 bp, 67 predicted proteins | sample PeaSoiSIISIP2007_FD_187696 | JGI IMG/M metagenome (GOLD analysis project Ga0209415, IMG submission 187696) | Peat soil microbial communities from Weissenstadt, Germany - SII-SIP-2007 (SPAdes) (version 2) | ecosystem: Environmental > Terrestrial > Soil > Wetlands > Peat | place: Germany...
CGCGCCGTCGCGGTGTAAGTGCCTCCTGCAATGCCGTTGGTGTCAATGCTGGCGGTGTTGCCGGTGCCAGTAATCTTTCCGCCGGTACTGCTCCAGGTGTAATTCAGTGTGTGCTTGGAATTGAAGTTGGCGCCCGTCGCAGTCGCAGTCACCGGTTCGCCCACCATCACCTCGGAGGGTTGCACCGAGCAACTCGCAGCCGGGATCGCGGAGGGTGGATAGCCAAAGTTCCATAGCAGACCTCCGCCGATGCGGAGACCGTCAAGCGAGGGACGGCGCAGATCAGGGAAACTGGGCGAGGCGGCGTCATCATAGTGGTGCCGGGCCCAGACATAATCGGCCTCGACCATCCGTATCGAAAGCAGACGGAACAGTTTTAGATCAATTCCGCCGCCCAAAATCGCGCCAATCCCATTGTCCGAACCAAGCCCAGGGGCGCTGAGCTGGTTCCAGCTCAACAGACTGTGCGCGAAGAAATTTAGCGCGTCGCCACGAGCCATGAGACGGGGACCGACCGATAACGTACCCTCGTTGGTTTGCTGTCCCCAGCTCTTGCCGTACTCGCCCTCCAGGCCCAGGAACTTGGTGAAGTTGTAGGTTAATGCACCGGTGGCTCCGGATTTCAGATCCGGGAGCGTATTGGGGATGGGGGCGTTATAGGTGCCAAAAGGAGATGGCACCGTGCCACCTGGGTGCAGCCACTGATACCCCGTGTAGATATCCCATTTCGGGTACCCTTCGTCCTGGGCCAGGGTTACGGCGGAAAGCAGAAACACGGCCAGGATCAGCGACAACCCACATAACAGTACGCGCCAACTGCCTATGCTGCGATAAAGCATATCGTCCTCCAGAATTTTGCGGCCAGCTTGTGTATCCATGCTCGCGTGCAGGATTGGGAATCCAGCGCACGGAAACTGCTAAGATGTCTCTTGCCGTGCGGATGATCTAATAAAACTGCAGATTTCTTGTTATTAAGGGATTGAGCAAAACATCATACGCGGCGACTGATCTCCGCGTCCAGTTTTGGGGCTGATCGCGGCAGTCGTCGGCGTCTCATATTGATACGGCTGCGTGGCTCTTCGTTTGGTACTTGGTGAATCCGTCAACCAGGCAGCCCGCTTGCCCCAAATGACATCAAGCGTCAATATTGAAACATGCCTCCGGGGGCTATGAGCCAGCAAAAGGTACTCATCGTCGAAGACGAAGAAAACGAGCGCACGGGACTAGCCGAGCTGGTTTCGGCCTGGGGCTATCGCGCAGAGACCGCCAGTGACGGTGCCGAGGGCTTCGAAAAAGTTATTGCCTGGTCGCCTGCCATCGTAGTGACCGATCTTAAAATGCCACGGATGGGCGGCCTGGAACTGCTGGAGCGAATTGCCGGGGACAGTCAAACCGTGGCCGTGATCGTGGTTACAGCCCAAGGGACCATCGACAGCGCCGTGCAGGCCATGCGCATGGGTGCTTATGACTACATCACCAAGCCCATCGACACCGCCCGGCTGCGCACTATCTTGCAGAACGCTTCGGAGCGTTGTCAGGACAAAGTTGACAAAGAAGTATTACGCCGCAAGTTGCGAGACGCGGGCTCCCTTGGAACCCTGGTCGGGGGATCGAAGAAGATGCAGGAGATTTTTCATCTCACGGAAATGGTGGCTCCCAGCACGGCATCAGTGCTGATCACGGGGGCCAGCGGAACGGGCAAAGAGTTGGTGGCTCGCACCATCCATGAGCTGAGTCCTCGCCGTAACAAGCCATTTGTTCCCATCAATTGCGCGGCCATCCCGGAAACCCTCATTGAAAGCGAGATTTTTGGCCATGAAAAGGGCGCGTTCACCGGCGCGCTGGAGCGCCGCACCGGCTGCTTTGAGTTGGCGGAGGGTGGAACTTTGCTTTTGGACGAAATCGGCGAAATGCCGGTCGCCACTCAGGCCAAACTTCTGCGCGTGCTGGAAGACCGCAAGTTTCGCCGCTTGGGCAGCAAAGCGGAGACGACCGTGGACGTCCGTGTGCTGGCCGCCACTAACAAAGTGCCCGAGGAAGCGGTGGAGCGCGGCGAGTTGCGCAAGGATCTCTATTATCGGCTGAACGTCTTCAATATCCATATGCCGCCCTTGAAAGAGCACAAAGATGACATTCCGGCGCTGGTGGATTTCCTTCTGAGAGAGATGAGCGCCAAACATGGCCGCAAAGCGGCGGCGGTCAGCGAAGCCGTGTTGAACCTGTTCCAGAATTACTCCTGGCCGGGCAATGTGCGCGAGTTGCGCAACACTCTGGAACGGGCCGTGATTGTCTGCGAAGGCGCTGTGATTGAAACCAAACATCTGCCGCCGGGCTTCGGTCAAACCATGGTTCGCGCTTCGTCCGAGGATCCCGATGCGGTACGCCTGGGAGTGGGTACGACGGTGGAAGAGGCAGAGAAGCTGCTGATCCTGAAGACACTCGAGTCGACCAACAATAACAAGACGCGGGCGGCGGAGATTCTCGGCATCAGCCTGAAGACTCTGCATAATAAGTTGAAGGAGTACGGCAGCGCAGCCGCGGAGGCTGCTTTGAAGGAAGACCAGTAGCGCCGGTGTTTCGCCGAGGCATTCCGCCCTCGGCGGCTCCGCCAGCCTGACCGGAGCGACGCCACGGGAGCGCTACTTGCGTAAACCGGTTTTACCGACCTATGCGCCGCAAAACCCAGATCGTGCTGGCCATCACCTTCATGGTAGCGGTGCTGGTATCGTCGTTCTCCTATATCTACATTTCTTATGTCCTTCGCCAGCAGATAAGGGCCGCCCACGACAACGCCGCGAATCTGACTTCCCAACTGGCGTACCTGGCGGATAACGCGGCGCCAGACTTGTCCAGCACGCGGGTGAACATGAACGACCCTGAGGCGGTGCGCCGGGCCATCGCCTACTACCTTTCCACCGACCGCGATTTGAACACCATGCTGGAATCCGTCGTCGGCAATTGGCCGACGGTCTACGACGCCGCCGTTGTGGACGCGAACGGCAAGGCGATTCTGCACACCGATTCCAACCTGATCGGCAAGCAAGTAATCGAGCGGCCGGATTTTCAGCAGCTTCAGGACGCCCGCTTCCGCCGCCAGCTTCGCATGGTGTATAACCCGCCCACGGTATATGGCGTGCGCATGCCGCTGGAGCTGAATGGTGAGCCTTTCGGGAGTATTCGGCTGGGAATCTCTACCGTTTTTCTGAAACACGAACTCACGCCACGCTTACAACATGCGGTGATCTTCTCCGGCATCGCCATCCTCTTCTCGCTGGTACTGGCAGCGGGACTCTCGAATCTGGCTCTTGGACCGCTGGAGCGCATCAGCCGCAGCCTGGATAGCGTCACCGCCGGCCACACCGATGCGGTCAGCGAGCAAGCAGCGGGACGCGATGAATATGGACTGGTCACATTGAAAATCGCCCACCTGGGCCGCAAGATGCGCGATGCCAAAGAGATTTTTTCCGCCCTGAAAGATAACGTGGACCAGATCATGGGGAACCTGCAGGACGGCTTGATGCTGTTCACGCGCGATTCGCATGTCGTCCTGGTGAGCGCCTCGGTGGAGCGTTTCCTGGGCCGTCCCCGCCGCGAATTGCTGGGCCGCACGGTGAAGGAGATCTTCTCTCCCGACTCGCCGCTGGGAGCCCTGGTGTTGGACGGATTTCGCCTGCGCCATGCCATCGCGCAGCGGGAACTGGAAGCCGCGAACGGAAAGCGGGTGCAAGTGTCACTGGATTTTATTCAGGAACGCGGCACCGCGATTGGCGCCCTGCTGACGCTGCGGGATGCCGAGTCGGTGCGGCGCATCGAAGATGAGATCGAGACTTCGCGGCGCATCTCCGCCAGCGGCCGGGTGACCGGCGGAGTCGCTCACGAATTCAAGAATCCCATTAACGCCATCGTTCTGCACCTGCAATTGTTGCAGGGCAAGCTGCAGCAAATCGATCCCGGCACCCGCCGGCACATGGACGTTATCGACAGCGAGGTTCGCCGCCTGGACCGCGTGGTTCAGATTCTGGTGGACTTCACACGCCCGCGGGAGCTGCATGCCGAAGACATCGATCTCCGGCAGATACTGGAGGATGTGGTCACGCTGGCAGCGCCAGTGGCCGCTCAACACGCCGTCAACCTTGCGCATGCACCCGGGGCTGAGCCCATGACCGTGCGAGTCGATCCCGACTTCATGAAGCAAGCCATACTCAATGTGGTGCTCAACGGCGTGCAGGCCATGCCGCAAGGAGGAACTCTGGCCATCTCGTGCGCACGTGACCAGGATACGATCGTCACCGAGATTCACGACCAGGGCGGCGGCATCCCGCACGAAATTCAGAACAAGATTTTTGAACTGTATTTCACCACCAAGAAAGATGGCAGCGGGCAGGGCCTGGCACAGACTTATCAAATCATGCAGTGGCATTACGGTTCGGTGGATTTCGAGTCGGTCGAAGGAAAGGGGACAACTTTCCGGCTGCGTCTGCCTATGGTCGAAACTCGCGGCCAAGCGCAGATGAATGACGGCAACGGACAGGCCGTGGCCCCAACCCTGATTTCTCGGAACGAGTGAGAGCATTGTCATTCCGAGTGCCCGCTTTTGGCGCGAGGAATCTGCATTTCTCGGACTGCAAGCAACTGCAGATTCCTCGCTGCGCTCGGAATGACAATTTAGTTGAAGCATCACCATGTTCTGCAAAGTCTCATCAGGCCGCCGGCAACTGCGCAGTTCGCTCCGCCTGGCGGACTGCGCGTCCGCGCTCCGTGGTCATGGCCGGGCCATGCCATGAGCGATGCAGTTTGAGCAAACGAAACGTGCACGGACTGCCGCGCAGGGCTAGAATTCGGTGGTCGGTTGCAATGAGATCAAAATAAGTGAAACTGTCTCCAGCCGCGATTCTCGGAGTGTGTGCGTTATTGCTTTTTCCCCGTGCCGCTAGTTTGCCCACAGGGATTGCAACGGCCGTTCTGCAACCCGTGCAGTCTGCACCGGATCAACCGGCCGCCGCCCCTCAGAGTTCGATACCTCAGCCGGAAGCATCGCCCGCAAGCCAGCAAAAGAATCCAGATCAGCCAGCCTCAGCACCCGCGCCACAAACCCAGGCTCCTGCGCCATGTTCGGAAAGCTCACCGCCAGGCTCGATGGCCAAGACCGATTGCCCGCCGGCTACACCTGCCGCGGATAAATCTAAGAAGCACAAGCCGGCACCCAAAGGAGGCACGTCTCCAGATACACGTCCGAGCAAGACCGTGGTTCGAAACGGCAGCACCAGCGATCCCACGGTGGAGCTTTCTCCGAGCCGGGACCAACAACACGCCTCGCAGGAACTGCAGAAGACCAACCAGTTATTGGCGACTTCGGACGCGAATCTGAAGAAGATCTCGGGCCGCCAGCTCAGTCCCAGCCAGCAGGACACGGTGAATCAAATCAAAAGCTACATGGAACAAGCCAAAAAGGCAGCGAGCACTGGCGACTTGCAGCGCGCTCACAATCTCGCATTCAAAGCCAACCTGCTTTCGGCCGATCTCGCGGGGCACTGAGGGCGTCTAGCTTGCTATGGTTTTCGACTACTTCCCTTTCACTTTCGCCGCGTTCACCTTGGCCAGAAGATCCTGTGCGGGTTGCTGCACGGGCCCGGAAATTTTCACCACTTCGTTCAGGATTTCCCGCGCGTCGGCAACTTTGTTCAGCTTGGCGTAGGCAAAGCCGAGACGGTAGCCCGCGGCCGCGTACGATTGATCGTCCTGCCCCTTCAGCAATTCGCAGGCTGATTTCAGCTCGGGAATCGCAGCGGCCGTCTTGTCCTGCTTCATGTAAGCGTAGCCCAGCGTGGAATGCGCAACTCCCGCCGAAACCTTGCGCGCGCGATCGGCATCCGGAGCATCGGCCTTCGCTACTTCGAGGGTCTTCTGAGCATAGGTGATCGCCTTAGCCATGCTGCCAGGCTCGGGATCGTCTACGAAAGTGTTCGCCAGCAATAACAGGGTTGGCAGACTGTTTGGGTTCGACGCCAGAGTTTTTTCGCCGTAAGAGATCAGCCGGGGCGTGTCCTTCAATTCCGATAACGACATCATCGCGTACGATGCGATTTGTTCTTGAAAGCGGGAATCCGGAAACGCCGGGGTGAAACGCTCGATGAGTGCCATGCGCGTCTTAGCATCCGCTTCCGCTGCCACCGCGTTGAAGGCGGCGGCTTCCAGGAATTCATAGGAGCTCTTGGCCGCGTTCTTCTCTTCCTCGATGCGCGAAGCGAAGTTTTGATCTTCCATCCCCTCCGGCTTGGATTGCTTCGAAATGGAGTGGTACACGTCTCCGCCTCGAGCCGCATAATCCATCACCTTGGCATTATCCTTCAACTGCTGCGCGATACCCGCCTGCGACACCAGGATGTCAAGATTGTGCGGAGAGCCCGCCAGCGCCTTGTCGCCGTACTCTATCGCCTTCTGCAGATCGCCCGCGGTCTGATAGGACTGCGAAATTTGCCAGTTGCCATAGGCGAGCGCTGCCGGATTCGAAGCGAACTTTTGCACAAAATCCTGATACAGAGACAGCTTTTTCTGCGCGTCCTGCTCATTGGAGATCGCCGTCAGCGCCTGATCTTCAGGCGTGCCCGCAGGAAGGACGATCTTGTCTACTTGCGCGTGCGCGGAAACGGAAAGAATGAACAGAAGAAGAACCATACGATGATTCACATTCGCCTCCTTGAGCTTTGCGCGAATCGTAGCTCTGAATCGGGGCGCTGGCAAGCCCAGGTGCGCATTAGCGGGAGGCGAGCGCCTCGGCAACTGGTTCGTGAAGCACTCATGCTGTAGTCTGAGCCCATGCAGGATCGCGCTGAAGCTGACAAGGAAGCGACCGCGGCTGTGGCGAACCGGCCAGAGGAGCACGCCCCGCGGCCGCTCTCTCATTCGATCCTCTTTATTGTTCTGATTGCACTCTTGCTGCGATTGGCCGTGATCACCATCGGCCACACCTACCGAATCACGCCCCGCCGCGATCATTTTCAATTTGGCTGGGAGATGGGCCGCCTCGCCCGCTCCATCGCTACCGGCCAGGGTTTCAGTTCGCCCACCGATCTGCCCAGCGGGCCGAGCGCCTGGGCGCCGCCTCTGTATCCCTACATTCTGGCGGGAGTCTTCCGACTATTCGGCGTGTACAGCGCGGCCTCAGCCTGGATGATTCTTGCCTTCAACAGCATTCTTGCCGCGCTCACGTGTCTCACCCTGTACCGGATTGCCGAAAGAATTTATGGAATCGCTGTGGCCCGCGCAACCGCCTGGACCTGGGCGGTCTTTCCTTATGTGATTTATTGGCCGGTGCGGGTAGTCTGGGAAACCAGCCTCACGGCATTTTTGCTGAGCCTGGCCTTGCTGCTGACCTTGCGCATGGCCGATGAGCCACCGCGTCTCCGCGCATGGGTCCTGTTCGGAATGCTCTGGGGCGTGATCGCGCTGACCAACACAGCAATCGTGAGCATGCTCCCAGTCTGCCTGCTGTGGTTGTTAAGTCAGCGGCCTCGGCGGTCCCGGCAGTTTGTTGGTGCTGGCTTGTGCGTGCTTACGGCTGTTCTGGTGGTGAGCCCCTGGCTGGTGCGCAATTACAACGTGTTCGGCAGGTTCATCTTCGTGCGCGACAACCTTCCGCTGGAAATGTATGAGGCCAATAACGATCAGTCCGCCGGCCTGTGGACGCGCAACGAGCATCCCGGCAACGACCCCGAGGCCATGCGGCGATTCCAGGAACTAGGCGAGTTGGCTTACATGCAGGAAAAGCGGCAAGAAGTGCGGCAATTCATCGAGCAGCATCCCGCAAAGTTTGCCTGGTTCAGCGTGCAACGCGCGATGTACTTCTGGATTGCGCCTCCGCAAGCAACCATCATCGCGGGATACGATTTCATGATCTCCCGTCACACCAATTTTCTGCTGGGAGCCTTGTTTGCTTTCGCCGGATTGTGGCTCACGATTCGCAACCGCAAGCGCGGCAGCTTTCTGCTGGCCTGCTTTCTGCTTCTCTACCCGCTCCCGTATTACCTGGTGAATCCCTTCCCCCGTTACAAGCACCCGATCGAGCCGGAGATGATTCTGCTGATGGTTTATCTATTCTGGGAGGCTCGCGGCATCCCGGTGCGCTGGCCGGGGCGAAAACCCGTGTAGGAACCTCCCCGGGGATATCTTCATATCTGAGACTCGGGCCCGCACTCCCCCGTGCACGAGTCCAGTGCCCCAGGCACGAAATAGCAAAGCCCGGGTTCGGGTTGTTGAGGGGCTCGTCGTCGGCCTGTCTCATGCGTGAATCACCGGGCAGGGCCAGTGTCACCGCTCAGTTGGCTGAAGGTTCTTTTGGCTTTGCGCTTGGGTCTTTTACGGCGTCCGCAGCGGCGGCGTGCTCGCGGGCGGTTTGCAGCTTTTGTCTTGCGATCTTCAAATTATAGACGGCTTGCTCCTGCGCTCCCTTCCAGCTCGGGGTGGCGGCAGGACTCGCGCCTCGCATGACGCGGATATTGGTAGCGGCCTTGGCGACGTAGAGTGTCGCCGCTCTCATGTAGCCGGCAACCGTATGGCCGACGCGCTCCGCGTGTTGAATGGCCACGCCGAAATCGGCGGGAAGAATCTCGATTTCATCCGGCAGTTGCGGGTAGGCATCGGAGCCGATTCTCTTCCTCCAGTCATCCACCAACTCGAGAGCAGTTTCAATCTGCAGGCGCACGGTGGCGAGATCGATGCGACTCTGCCGTTCGGCCTGGTCTTGCAGAATGCTGAGAGTGGCTTGGGCAATCTCCGCTTGCCGGTTGGACGCAGCCACCTGTCCGGCGCTGGAGTCGGCTTGCCGCTTGGCGTGCCGGGCATAGTAGACGTTGATCGCCGCCAGCACGACGACGAGCACCACGTTGGCGACGGCAGCGTAGGCCATCACCTGGTTTATGCTGAGTCCGAAAACCTTCTCCGACATTAGGGGAACCATTAAAGCACAAGTGGGGTGGAGCGCGGAATGCTCTGTGCTCTATCCAGGCGGGTGCCAGGGCTTACCGAAACATCAAATTTGTTGTCATTCCGAGGAACGCGAGTGACGAGGAATCTGCAGTTTTGCTTGGATTGTGAAGAACTGCAGATCCCTCGGCTTCGCTCGGGATGACAACAAGCGGGATGGCAACAATAGAGTCTTTCAACCGGCGGCTAAACCGCCGCTTCATCCATTTCTTCCAACGCGTCTTCTTGCAGCACTTCTTCTCCCAGCAGTTCCTGCGGCTTGTCGTCCTCTTGCAGCATGAAGGCCAACACTTCCTGGGGCACGGGATTCATCCACACCGGAGCAAAGGATTGCCGATGCAGGGGAGACGGTCCGTGCTGGCGCAGGGCGGCGAGGTGGTGAGGCGTGCTGTATCCCTTATTGGAGGCGAGTCCGTAGACGGGGAACACAGGATCCCATTCGCGGACCATGCGGTCGCGTTCGACTTTGGCCAGGATCGAAGCGGCGGCGATCGAGGCGGAGAGCGCATCGCCGTGGATGATCGCTTTCTGGGGTAACTCGCAATCCAGACGAACCGCGTCAATCAGCAAGTGATCCGGCACGGGCTGCAGGTGCATAACTGCTTCCCGCATGGCGAGCCGCGAAGCCTGGTAGATGTTGATCTGATCGATGCGGGCTGAGTCCACCGCAGCGATCGCCCAGGCGATGGCGTGTTCGCGAATGCGCTCAGCTAAGATCTCCCGCCGCTCTGCCGGCAGCAGCTTGGAGTCGCGCAGGCCGCGAATGCGGTAGCCGGCGTCGAGGATGACGGCAGAGGCAACCACGGGTCCGAACAGCGAGCCGCGGCCCACTTCGTCCACTCCGGCCACCAGGCGTGCCCCCGACTGCCAGGCCATCTTCTCGAACTTCAACGTGCAGCGCAGCCGCCTCAGCAGACGAAGCTTGGCCGCGGATGGAGACAGTGTTTTCTCGCGGACGAGTTTGAGATCGGGCGCCACGAAACGGGAGATTAATGGTCGAAGATAAGTGCATCTTCGCCGAGACGGGCCTCCGGCGCAAGTGTGGAAAACGAGACGGGGATTCCGTTGCGTGCGCGACCGTCGGGCGCGGTCGGCTGCAGCTCTCTCTGTTCCGAATTCGGAACAGAATGGTAGTTCTTGTCGGGCGATTCAAATGATTGACGTATCCTCTGCAGAAGATCGGCTACCATTACCTCGTTATGTCAACAACCTCAATCAATCTGGCGAACGTACCGATGGGGGGAACTCTGGTTCCCGGCGGCGCCACGTTCCGGGTTTGGGCGCCGCGCGCCAAGGCAGTCTATCTTTGTGGAGATTTCAATCATTGGCCGCAGGATGCTGGGTTTTTACTGACTCAAATCGGCGGCGGCCATTGGGCCGCATTAGTCGCGGGACTGAAAGAAGGCGACCAGTATCTTTTTTATGTGGTTGGACAAGGTGACAAAGGTTACAAACGCGATCCCCGCGCGCGGGAGCTGACTTTTGCTCCCGCGTTTCCCTTGAGCAATTGCGTGCTGCGCGATCCATCTCCGTTCCCCTGGCACAACACAGGTTTCCAGCCGCCCGCCTTCAACGACCTGGTCGTTTACCAGCTTCATGTCGGCACCTTCTCCATCGGCGCAGGAAATCAGAACGGCCACTTTCTGGATGTAGCCGCGAAACTGCCTTATCTCGCAAGCCTTGGCATCAACGCCATCGAGCCACTGCCCGTGGTGGAAGCCGCCAACTATCCAAGCCTGGGCTACAACGGCACCGACGACTACAGTCCTGAAAATGAGTACGGCGAGGCCGACCAACCTGGATTGTTGCAGTACTTCACGACCGTAAATTTATTGCTGATGCAGCGAGGTCAGCCAGCCTACACGGCGGTGGACGTGCTCAACGGTGCAGCGAATCAGTTGCGCGCTTTGGTGGATCTGTGCCACGTCTACGGGATTGCGGTTCTGTTCGACGTGGTGTATGGCCACGCGGGTGGAGGTTTTGACGAGCAAAGCCTCTGGTTCTTGGACCGGATGCCGAGGACAAACCTCAACGACAGTCTTTATTTCACCGATCAGGGGGTTTCGGCGGGGCAGGCCTTCGCGTACTGGAACGATGACGTCAAGCAGTTTCTCATCGACAATGCCAAGCTGTTCTACGAAGAATACAGAATCGACGGATTCCGCTTCGATCAAGTTAGCGACATGGATAGCCATGGCGGCTGGCAGACCTGCCAGAATTTGACCGACACTCTTCACCACATAAAGCTCGGCGGTGTTCTTATCTCGGAATACTGGCCGGTCGATGGGGCGGTGTTAAACCCCACAGCGAGCGGGGGCGCGGGCTTCGACGCCACCTGGAATGATCGTCCGCGCGATGCGGTGCGCGGCGCAATTGGGCAGAGTTCGGGTGGGGGATCTGCGTTCGTAAGCATGGACGCGATTGCGGGTGCGCTTGCATTCACCCCAAGTTCGCGGCGCTGGTCGTGCGTTCAGTATGTGGAAGACCACGACATTCTCTGGGTGGGTCATGCCTGGCAGCCCAGGATTCCGAGGCTGGCGGACCCCAGTAATGCGCGCTCCTGGTACGCGCGCAGCCGCAGCCGGGTGGCGGCCGGCCTGGTGCTGACCGCACCGGGTATTCCCATGCTGTTCATGGGCCAGGAATTTCTGGAAGACAAACCGTGGAGCGATAACGCCAGTGTGGGGGACAACATCTGGTGGGACGGTCTCAATAGCGGAGACAGATCGATGGTGGATTATCTGCGCTTCACCAGCGAGTTGATCGCATTGCGGCGGCGGCAGCCGGCGCTCCGCGGCGAAGGGCTGAATGTTTTTCACGCGCACAATCAGAATCGAGTCCTGGGTTTTCAGCGCTGGGTCGAAGGAATCGGCCGGGATGTGGTGGTAGTCGTCAGCCTGAATGAGAGCACTTTCTGGTCGTATGACATTGGGTTTCCGAGTTCCGGATACTGGATCGAGGTATTCAACAGCGATGTCTACGACAACTGGGTGAACCCGTGGGTAGCGGGCAACGGAGGAGGAGTCTGGGCCAACGGCGGTCCCATGCACGGGATGCCGGCATCCGCCACGTTAGTCATTCCGGCCAATGGCGTCCTGGTGTTTGCCAGAGATAACGGAAATGGATAGGCCCACTTCACTTGGCTGATTCGGCAGGCATGACTCGCTGCAGCAAATTCCAGTCGCTGATCACATCCTGTTCCGAAGTTTTCGGAGATTCCCCGCTTCGCAACTCCTCGTTGAGCCTTGCCACCAGAAGCTCCCGAGCCAATTGAGGTGCAACATTGCCGGCCAGGATGTTCTCTCGTGAGATCCCGACATTAACGAGCTCTGCTCCGACTCGCAATTGCAAAACCGGCATGCCGGCGCCGTCAAGTTGCGGGCTGGCGCCAGCTTCCAGACGAGCCCAGGCTCTTTCATTTCCACCGGTTTTGATTTGCGGGTTCATTCGCGCCAGCAGTTGATCCAGTTGGTTGCGGTAAACGTGACGACGCGCGGACGGCAGCGGTGTTTCTAAGTCGCCGGCGGAACTCATAACCATGGCGCTCCTGGCGGGATCGAAGCGTCCGCTGCCCACGTAGGCCGCGGCCAGGAATCCGGTCACCACGGGATGCAATATGGCCAACGGCAGCAGATACTTCTTTGACTTCAAAACAGACTCAACTACGCCACGCGCCGGTGTGCTGCGCGGGATGCTTCCCGGGACCTGGGCAATCACAAAGCTTGAGGACTGCAACTCCGGATGCTTGCCGCTGAATTTCACCAGCAACTTGGCAATCTGCTTGGGGGTCGTAATTCCGGCGTCGGCAACAAAACTCCGGTGTGCTGTCCTGGGGTAGTAAAAGTTGATTACCTGGCGGGCAAAATCCGCACAGTTGTGAGTCAGAAGTTTGAAGTGGGTGCGGTTGGGGCGGGAGTTGTATTCGCGGATGAAGGCGTCGTCCTGTTCTTCGCTGGTCTCGATCTCAAAGCCATAAATTGTGCGGTCGTATGCGGCACCGGCGAGCTGGTACCAATGTCCGCCAGGCGTCTCTCCACTTTCACCATCAGGCGCGATCGTCTCCAGATGCTGTTTTCTGTACTGGTTCCTGAGGAAAGCCACAATTTTCATATCCGAGAAAAGAGGAACATCGCCGGTCGACTCAACCGCGTAGAGGTAGGGAATCACCGGAATAGCGATCCAGTCGTATCCGGCGATTCCGTCGTAACGGCTGATGACGGTGCCGGTTTCTCCGGTCTCGCAGCGACGCAAAACCGTTGGGGACGCCGCACAAATTCGAGTCAGATAAACGGCGGCGTGGCCGGTTGCGGTGAAGGCGCCAAAGGGTCCGTAGGGTTCTGCGAGGAGCAAAGCCGCATCAGCGCGGGCTGGGACGGAAAAACACACAACAGAAAGCAATATCGTCAAAATCCGCAGTCGTGTCATTCGGCTGTGGAGGAGATGAATCATCGCGTAAGTGTAAGAACCCCGTTTTGAAAGAATAGTTCTCGCAGGCTTAGGGGGCGAGTACCGAACTTGAGCCCGGCGTCGCGGCGATCAAATCGATCCGCTGGCAGTCGCAGACTGTTTGTAGATGCCGGCAAATGCACCGTTGGTTGTAACTGCACGTCGGCAGGGATAGCCGTTATTGGGGTGCGGGCAGGTTGCGCGTGATATGAGTCACTCTTTGACAGTGAAAATTAAAAAATAGTCTGATCCATCTCCTTTGACAAAATCGTATTGGCCGAGTAATTCATAACCCGCTGCAGCCGCCTCGCGGATGACGATCTCGCGAGCTACTCCATGGTTCTCGCCGTTTCCGTTGCGGTCGATCACTCCCAGCTTAGCGCCCGCGCGCAAGGACTTCCGCAGGTTCTGCAAGAGAGTGACTGGTTTTTCCACCTCGTGATAGGTCTTGAGCAGCAAAACCGAGTCGATTGCGTTCGGGGGCAGCAGCGGGTCATCGCTTTTGCTCAGAATTGTCTTCACATTGCGCAGTCCTTCTTTCCTAATTCGATTGTCGATATAGCGGATGGCCTCGGGATTAATATCCACGGCATATACGCTGCCCGCGTCGGTCACTCGCCGGGCGGCGTGGACGGTGAACCAGCCCGATCCGGCGCCGATGTCGGCAACGGTCTTGCCTGGGCTGATCCCAAGGAGATCCATCACGCGGTTGAGCTGCAGCCGTTCCTCTCTGCCCGGTGAATCAAAGACAGACAGATCGCCGGTGTAGGGCTTGCTGGTTTTTCGGGGCTGAACCTGCTGGATCGCTGCGGCTTGGCCCGGGCTCTGAGCTCGAACGGGAACAGAACCGTGAAAAAGAAGAAGTAGCAGCGCAGGTATCACGACACGATGCTTGGACATATCCGACTTAGACTCCCTATGTTTTCTGTTCAAGGATAGACTTAGAATGGCTTGGTTGGTGAGCACTGTTTCTTAGTCGGAGAATCGGGAGTACTCATGAGGTCAAATCAGTTCGCGTTATTTATCTATCTGTTGAGCGTTCTTCTCGTGGGTTACGTCATGCAGCCCTGTCTCTGGGCGCAAACGCAAAGCAACCCTGAGGCTGCGAGCAGCGACAGCAGCAAGTCGTGGACCGCGACAACGGTGCCGGAACTTTCCGGAAATACGAATCCTACGCGAACGTCTGAAACGCACACCGAAGCCGACGGCCGCACCGTCGACAGACAATCGGTGGAGCGAATCGGCTTGGACGGGAGTTACGAGCCGTACCTGGATACGGAAAAAGAGACCGTTGAAGTTGATGCCACGACGGTGAAGACCATTTCGCGAACCTTCGGCAGGGACTCCGAGGGGCGAAAGACGCTGGTTCAGGTCACGGAAGAAGAACAGCGCAGCCTGCCGCGGGGTGAGGTGAAGATCGTGCGCACGACGTCCGACCCCGATGCCAATGGCAATTTGCAAATCGTACAACGCGAGATTCAGGACACAAAGCAGACCAATCCCGAGGTACAAGAGACAAAGACTACGGTTCTGATGCCGGATCCTAATGGCGGTTTGGCGCCATCTTTGCAGACCGAGGAACGCCAGACGAAAATCAATAATCATGCTGTCGAAATTCACAAGTCAACGCTGTTGCCCGACGGCAATGGCCATTGGCAGGTAAGTGAAGTCCGAGAGGGCACAATAAAAGATGACGGCAAGAATCGGACTACGGAAGAACGAGTCTCGCGTCCGGACGCAAACGGCAATCTGGGAGTGATAGAGAAGACTGTACGCAAGGAATCAGAAAGCGCCGCGGGCGAAAAACGCGAAACGGAGGAGACATATTCAACGGATATTCCGGGGTCAGCGGGCGATGGCAGCTTGCATTTGAACCAGCGAGTTACAACTGTCCATCGGAAAGGCGAAGATGGCGGACAATCGACGGAAAAACAGGTCGAGCAGCGGGACCCTGGGGCACCGGGCGACGCTCTGCGGGTGACCCAGAAGGCGATTGACATCGTGCGACCGGGCACTGACAGCACAAAGAAGGAGACGCAGACGATTCAGGCACTGGATTCCAATGGCAATCTCGCGGTAGTGTCCGTCGACATCGGGAAAAAAGAAGAGAAAAATTCCGCAATCCAGGTTGAGATCGCGCCGGCCAAGCCTTATTGACATCGAGCCCCGTGGCTGCGGTGGGCTCTGGCAGGATGCCCGCACCCACATTGGCAAAATAATTGGACGGAAACCTTATCTTCGCAAGTGGTACCATCGCTTTCGACGCCATGACAAGACATCACCTCCGAACTTCGCTCACCGTATTTGTCCTGCTGATTACGGTTATTTCCGCTGCGTCAGGTCAGGTTCAACCAGCAGCGCCGCATCCCATTGTCCTGCATGCCGCGCGACTGCTCGCCATCGAAAGCGGGCGAATCCTGACACCGGGCGAAGTGCTGGTGCAAGGCGATCGAATCGCCGAAGTTGGCTCGAAAGTGACCCATCCAGCGGGCGCGGAGACAATCGATTTAGGTGACAGCACATTGATGCCGGGCCTGATCGATGCGCATGTTCATCTGTTCTTGCATCCCGGCGCCGAAGATTTGCAGACGATTGAAGAGTCGGTGCCGCAGCGGACGATTGTTGCTACTCTGGCGGCTCGGGCCGACCTGATGGCGGGCTTCACTGCGGAACGCGACATGGGGACCGAAGGCGCGGGCTCCGCCGATACTGCGGTGCGCGATGCGATCGATCAGGGTCTGATTCCGGGGCCGCGCCTGCGCGTGAGCGGCAATGCGGTGGATATTCTCGGCGGGCACGAAGACGCCATCCATTACAACCCCGAACAGCGCGTGCTGTCGAATGCCACTTACGCCAACAATCCCGCCGAGTTGGTGAGCGTGATCCGCGAGCAGCTTAAGGAAGGAGCCGATTTCATCAAGATTTATGAAACCGGCCCGGACTCGCTCCGTGATGGCCATTTTTCCACGCCCTACCAGTACACCGAAGCCGAACTCAGCGTCGCTGTGCAGGAAGCGGCGCGTACGGGCAGGCGCGTTGCGGTTCATGCCACGGGAGAGCCGGGCGCTCTCTATGCCGCTCAGGCTGGGGTGGTTTCCGTCGATCATGCCTACCAGCTCAGCGACGAAACCATGCGGCTGATGCGTGAAAAACAAATCTTCGCGGTGCCGACCTTCACCATTGCCGAGTACTTCGGCGATCACGCTGCGTCACCAGCGCAGGCTGCGCGTGAACGCCAGATACTCGAGTTGCATGCTCAAGAGTTTCGCAAGCAACTTGCGGCTGGCGTGCCGATGGCGGTTGGCTCGGATGTGGGCCCGTTTCCGCACGGCACACAGGCGCGGGAGTTCGAGCTCATGGTGAAGTACGGCATGACCCCGCTGGCCGCACTGCAGGCCGACCTGCTGAACGGCGCAAAATTGCTTGGCTGGGAGGGGCAGATTGGGGCTCTCAAGGCAGGGTATCTGGCTGATGTCATCGCGGTTCCCGGCGATCCGTTACAGGACATCAGCGTGGTGCGGAAAGTGGTTTTTGTGATGAAGAGTGGAGCGGTATTCCGGAAGTGAGCCGTTCACTTTCGTGGATTCGAGACCGGCAGCCGGACCTGGAAGCGTGTTTCACCCGGCTTCGACGTGAAATTAATGCTCCCGTGATGTTTGCGGACGATACGATGTACGGTGTCAAGTCCCAGCCCAGTTCCTTCTCCTACCTGCTTGGTGGTGAAAAAGGGTTCAAAGATGCGGGGCTGAATTTCTGGCGGAATTCCCGGGCCGGTATCGCCGATCTCGACCACGAGGCAGTCGTCCTCGCGAAACGTCCGCACCCTCAACTCACCTTTGCTGCCCATGGCATCAATCGCATTGTCGATCAGATTCGTCCAGACCTGATTCAACTCGCTGCCGTAGGAATTCACCAAGAGCATGGGCTGGTAATCGCGCTTCACCTCAATCCCCCGCTTTAACTTGTGATTGAGAATCGTCAGGGTGTTTTCCAGGCTCTTGACGATGTCCACATCCTGCATGGCCGCCTGATCCATGTAGGTGTACTCCTTGATTGCACGAACCAGGTCGGAAATTCTCGAGGTGCTATTTTCGATTTCGGTCAGCAGGCTCCAGATCTCTATCGACGAGGCGATGCGCGTCAGCGCTGCGCCGGCGGTGGCCAAATCGAAGTCGGTAAACAACGGTTTGATCGTCTCAGGCTGAACACCTCTCTGCGCCAGGTCCGCGGCGAGTTGCCACATGTTGTTGAATCCCTGAGCGCGAAACAGCCCGTCGATCTTCTCTTCGAGGTCGCTGGCGGTCAACGAATCCGGAGGCGTTGCGCTGGTGTTCGTCACTTCCGATTCCAGTTTCTCGATCCTTGCTTTCTGCGTCGGGGTCAAATCGCGTGAACCCAACTCGTGGCTGGCGTCGCGGATTCGCTTCAGGGCTTCGCGAAGCTGGCTGGCCGAGCGTTTAGCAGCCGATGCGGGATTGTTCAGTTCGTGGGCGAGCCCGGCAGAAAGTTTCCCCAGCGCAGCCAACTTGTCGCGCTGCTGCTCCTGGCGGGTGGTCTCACGGATTCGATCCGACATGAGGGCCACGAGTTTGCGAGCCAGTTCTGGCAGGCGTTGCAGCAGCTCCGTAAATTGCGACGCGGGAAAACGCAGCAAGCGGAGCGTGGTCGTAGCACGGATGGTCGCGCTGTACTCCGTGAGGCGCGAGAAAGGCAGACGGCCGGTAACCTCTCCGGCGCCGGCTCTGAACACGAAACCGTCCTGGCCTGGGCCCTCGCGCCAGCCTTGCATTTCGCCCTGGAGAATCACCCACATGGCGTCGGCGGGATCGCCCGGGCGGATCAGGACTTGGCCGGCAGTCGCGTGAATCTCCTCGCACTGGCTAAGGACCCAATCGAGTTGCTCATCGGTCAGGCCCTGGAACACAGGGATCTGTGCCAGTTCCGCGCGCATCGTTTCTGTCCGCTCAGCAGTCATAAGATCAGACTTTGCTCAGGTATTGATGAATGAATTGCACTGCCACCGAGCCTTCGCCGACTCCGGAGGCAACTCGCTTGACCGATCCATGCCGCACGTCGCCTACGGCGAAGACTCCCGGAACATTGGTCTCCAGAAGAAAAGGGTCGCGATCCAACGTCCAGCTGGAAGGAAGCTTTCCGTTTCGAATCAAGTCAGGTCCGGAAAGAATGAAACCACGCTCATCACGTTCAACCACATCGGCCAGCCAATCTGTTCGCGGGAGTGCGCCGATGAAGACAAAAATCGAGGTCGCGGGAACGCGCTCCACTTTCCCAGTGTCGGAGCACAATACCGAAATCTCCTCCAGACGCGTTTCGCCATGGACTTCGATGAGCGAAGCGTGAGCCCAGAGCTCGATATTGGGTGTTTCCTTGATCTGGTCGATCAAATATTGCGACATGGTTGCGGAAAGCGAAGCGCCGCGAACTAGTATTACAACCTTCTTTGCATATTTGGAGAAGTTCATGGCCGCTTGGCCCGCGGAATTGGCCCCGCCCACCACGTACACCAGTTCCCCCTTGCAGGTGAGAGCTTCGGTCGCCCCACCGCCATAGTACACTCCGGCTCCCTGCAGACGATCCATGCCCGGAACGTCGAGCCGCCGCCACTGCACGCCGGTCGCGATCAGCAGCGCGTGACAGGAGATTTCACTGCCGTCGGCAAGCTTAATGAATCGGTAGGGCCCCTCGATCCGAAGTCTGACCGCTTCCTGGGGAGAAAGGATCTCAACCCCGAAACGCTCGGCTTGCACGACCGCGCGCCGCGCCAGATCCGCGCCACTCAGCCCGGTGGGAAATCCGAGATAATTCTCGATGCGCGAACTCAATCCGGCCTGCCCGCCCGGCGCCTCACGCTCGATCATCACTGTGTGCAGACCCTCGGAGGCCCCGTAAACAGCGGCGGCGAGCCCAGCGGGACCGCCTCCGATAATGGCCAGATCATAGAAACTGGTTTGCGCCTGGGTGCGCAGGCCGACCTTCTTGGCCACATCTTGGGGAAGACTCTGCAGCAAGCGAGTTCCATCGGGAAACAGCACCACCGGAAGATCGGCGGCATCCGGCCCGAGCGCTTCCAGGAGTTGTTTCGTTTCCGCATCGTGGGCGGAATTCTCCACGTCAATCCACTGGTACGGGACACGATTGCGGGCCAGAAAATCGCGCAGTTCGTAGGATTTTGGCGACCACCGCGTACCGAGTACTCGAATGCCCTCAAACGGCGGACGATGGGACCCGAGCCAATCATCGAGCAGATCGTCCAGCGCTGGATAAAGGTGCTCCGCCGGCGGGTCCCAGGGCTTCATGAAAAAGTAATGGATGTTCGCCTGGTTAATCGCGCCAATGGCGGCATTGGTATCCGCGTAGGCGGTCAGCAAGGCGCGCTTGGCCTCGGGATAAATCTGCATAGCCTCGGTCAGGAAGCCGACGCCGTCCATCTGCGGCATGCGCTGGTCGGCCAGCAGCAGCGCAACACTGTCATTGCGCGTCTTCAACTGTCGCAGAACTTCTAACCCGGACAGCGGGGACTCCGAACCCAGCACGCGGTAACGGTCCCCATACTGCTTGCGCAGATCGCGCTCAATCGCCCGCAGCACATCGGAATCGTCGTCCACGCTCAACAAAACTGGCTTTGGCATAAAATTCGGTCCTGACTTCCGCCTGGGGAGACGCTAGAAAAGCAATGTTGATCATACAGATGATGGCAGGCGCCATTTGGTCGCGTGAACCAACGATATTCGGTAGACTAGCAGAACCAGACTAGCATCACAGCCTTACAACCTGACAAGCCGGTCCCGACGGACGGGTGAGGGTACAAGACCTTGTGTGGAATTGTCGGCTTTACTCATAAAAACTGGGCTCCTGATCCCGATCGAATTCGAAGGGCCACCGACTCGCTAATTCATCGCGGGCCTGACCAGCAAGGTGTCTTCGAGTCAAGCATTTTCTCGATGGGCGCAACCCGCCTGAAAATCATCGACCTTGGCTCCGGCGACCAGCCCATCCTGACCGAAGATGGCGACGCAGCCATCGTCTTTAACGGCGAAATCTATAACCACCTGGAACTGCGATCCGAACTGGAGAAACTCGGTCACCGGTTTCGCTCGCACTGCGATACCGAAACCGTGCTTCGGGCATTCGTCGAGTGGGACACGGATTGTTTTTCGCGCTTGCGCGGAATGTTTGCGATTGCGCTGTGGACTAAATCGACCAGACGCCTGGTCCTGGCACGCGATCGCATGGGGATTAAGCCGCTTTACATCGCGCGGCGCGGAGACGATCTGTTTTTCGGCTCAGAACTCAAAGCCATTTTCGTGCATCCCGAGATTGACCGCCGCTTGAGTTTGGATGGCCTTGATTGCTACCTGTCTCTGAACTATGTGCCGTGTCCCTGGACGCTGGTTGAAGGTATCGAAAAGCTTCCCCCGGGACACTGGCTGGAGTGGAGAAACGGCGAAGTGTGCTCACAAGCTTACTGGAGCCTCCCCTTCGGCGTGTCTCGCGATTGGACCCAGGAATCTGCCCAACAGGAACTGGATTCTCTTCTGCGGCAGTCGATCCGCGAGCACCTTCTGTCTGACGTTCCTCTTGGCATGTGGCTCAGTGGTGGTATCGATTCCTCCACCATCCTGCATTACGCTGCGACCGAATCCAGTGCGCCGCTGAAGACCTTCTCCATATCTTTTCGCGGGCGCAGTTTCGATGAGACCGCGTACATTCATGAGGTCGCCAAGCACTACGGCACCGAGCACGAGGAACTGGACCTGAATCCCGATGAAAATCTTCCGGGCGCCATCGAGGAATTCGCATACTACTCCGATGAACCGAGTGCGGATGCGGGAGCGCTGCCAGTCTGGTTCCTGTCCAAGCTGAGCAAGACCAGGACGACGGTCAGCCTTAGCGGGGAGGGCGCCGACGAACTGTTTGCGGGATATCTTACCTATCCCGCGAACCGGTTTGCCCGTCCCATGAGGCGGTTGCCAAGAAAGTTTCTGCAACTTGCACTCAACGGATTGCGCCGCTGGCCCGTTTCCGATGAAAAGATCAGCTTCGAATATAAGCTGAAGCGATTCTTTGAAGGTAGCTTGCTTTCCCCCGAACGTGCCCATGTGTATTGGAACGGTACCTTTTCAGGTTCGCAGAAGCGCGGTCTGGTTCAGTCGCAGCTTCCGGGCGCGCTCGATGACATTCTGGGCGAGTTGCGCGGCTTGCCCCCGGTCGGAGATGATCTGGCCCGCTATCTGTGGTTCGACCAGAGATATTTTCTTCCGGACGACATTCTGAACAAGGCGGACCGCATGAGCATGGCGCATTCGCTCGAGGTGCGGCCGCCCTTCCTCGACCACCGGATTGTTGAGTTTGCCGCCTCTCTGCCGGCGTTCCTCAAAATCCGTGGTTCCAGCCAGAAGTTTCTTCTCAAGGAATTAATGAAGGGCAAGCTGCCGCCCTCGGTTTTGAAGCGGAAGAAAATCGGCTTCGATATCCCCGCACATGAATGGTTGCGCGGCCCACTGCGGTCGCTGCTGGTGGAAACTTTGATCGCAGGCGCCTCGGATCATGCGGCGCTTTTCCGGCCCGCTGCGATCGAAACTCACTTGCGTTCTCACCTGGAACGACGGGCAAATCTTGGTTACCACCTTTGGGGTTTGATGGTCCTATTCCTCTGGATGAAAAAATGGCGAATTCAGGCAACGGCGTCTCCCGTGGCCAGAGATTGGGTACAGGAAAAAACTGGTACGTATATCTAGGCGTTCTGCTAGTCGCGGGCGCGGTTTACCTGGGTTGCATTGTTTCTCCACCGTCGCTGATGGACGACGTGGACGCCGTCCAGGCGCAGATTTCGCGAAACATGCTCAGCTCTGGCGACTGGGTGACGGCCCGTCTGGATGGCGTAGTCTACCTCGAAAAAGCTCCCCTCATTTATTGGGTGATGGCAGCCTCCTACATGATTTTCGGAGCGCATGACTGGGCTGCGCGCATTCCCGTGGCTTTGTCTGCGATGGCGCTGTGCTGGTTGACGGCGGCGTTCGGGGCCTGGGCTTTTGGAAAGCGTGCAGGATTCTACGCCGGTTTATGCATGGCTACGTGCGTGGGCTTATTTCTTTTCACGCGAGTCTTGATTCCCGATGTGATGCTCGTCCTCACTGTGGCATTGGCCATGTGGGCGTTCCTGCGAGCCTTGGACGAAGAGGAGCCGCACCCGCGCTTCTGGGCCTTTGTGCTGGCCTTCAGTGTGGGCTTGGGTCTTCTGCTGAAGAGTTTGATCGGAATCCTTTTTCCGCTGGCGGCCGGCGTGATCTATCTTTACCTCACCCACCAATTATTTTCTGCCGCGACCTGGAAGCGGCTTCATCCTTTCAGCGGACTACTGATTGTCCTCCTGGTGGCGGCGCCCTGGCATGTTTTGGCCACACTGCGCAACCCGCCCTATTTCGCTTTCACACTGCACAGCGGCCCGGGGGAATATCACGGATTTCTTTGGTTCTTTTTCATCAACGAGCAGCTTCTTCGCTTTCTGAACCTGCGCTACCCCCGCGACTACAACACAGTGCCGCGCCTCTACTTCTGGCTGTTTCACTTGCTCTGGCTTTTTCCCTGGAGCGTTTATCTGCCGGCAGTTGCCAAACTTTCCTTCAAACCGGTCGATCGCGCTGGCCGGACGCGTTTGCTGGCGCTATGTTGGACGGGCTTTGTCCTGATCTTTTTCACGTTTTCGACGACGCAGGAATACTATTCGATGCCTTGCTATCCCGCGCTGGCGTTGCTGTTGGGTTCGGCGATGGTGACTGACGATCGCTGGATCCGGCGTGGGACGCGGCTGCTTTCAGCGATTGCGGGATGCGCCGCACTGCTGGCGATCGTTCTTTTCTTTGTCACGCGCCATATGCCCACGCCGGGGGACATTTCCCTGGCTCTGAGCAAGCACCCCGGAGCGTATACGTTGTCGTTGGGTCACATGGAGGATCTGACGCTGCCCTCGCTGGCGTATCTGCTACTGCCGCTGTTCGCGGCGGCGATCGCATTCTCCATTGGTGCTCTAGGGACTTTCAAAGCGACCGGCCAGCGCGCCTTCCTCGCTGCGGCGCTGATGATGGTTCTCTTCTTCCACGCCGCACGGATGGCGATGACGGTCTTCGATCCATTCTTGTCCTCCCGCCCCCTGGCCGAGGCAATCCTGAAATCTCCGGAAGGGACGCTGATCGTGGACCGTCATTATTATTATTTTTCCTCGATTTTTTTCTATACCGACCGTTCAGCGCTGCTATTGAATGGCCGCTTCTTCAATCTGGAGTATGGGGCCTACGCGCCCGGGGTGCCGGATGTGTTCATCAACGATGCCCAATTCAAGGATCTTTGGCTGAAACCCGAGCGCTATTACATCGTCGTCAAAGACTCCGCGAAGCCTCGTTTGGAAAACCTGGTAGGCAGCCAGAATCTTAATCTGGTTGCCGCCAGCGGTGGAAAAGTAGTCCTGACCAATCATCCCATTGCGGTTTCTCTCTTGCCGCCGAGCCATATCACCGTGCGAAAGGAGGTAGCCTCGGTTTACAATGTGTATTAGTCTGAACAGGGGCGGGCGCAAGCACCTACAAACAAAAGTGTTGAGCTGTTACCTGGCGGAGATTGCTCCGGCGAAGGATGGATCATTCCCACGTCATGTTTAAGGAAGCGCATAGATATAGATCTGAAGGAGGGTCAATGAGGATCGCGGTGCTGGGTGGCGATGGCTATTGTGGCTGGGCGACCGCGTTGTACTTGTCGAAAAAGGGGCATTCGGTTGCCATTGTCGACAACTTTGTGCGCCGTCAGTGGGACCATGAATTGGGTGTGCAGACCCTGACGCCCATCCGCCCGCTTTCGGAGCGCTTGAAGGTCTGGCAGGAACTCACCGGCAACCGGATTGAGCTTTTCGTCGGTGATGTGACCGAGTACGACTTTCTCTCCTCGACCATCCAGGTTTTCGAACCGGATGCGGTGGTCCATTTCGCCGAGCAGCGCTCCGCTCCCTACTCGATGATCGACCGCAAACACGCTGTTTTCACTCAGGTCAACAACGTGGTGGGAACGTTGAATCTGCTTTTTGCGCTTCGCGAGTTCCAGCCCGAGTGTCACCTGATCAAGCTGGGAACGATGGGCGAATACGGCACGCCGAATATTGATATCGAGGAAGGCTACATCACGATTGAGCACAATGGGCGGAAAGACGTGCTTCCGTATCCCAAGCAGCCCGGCTCTTTCTATCACCTTTCCAAGGTCCACGACAGCCACAATATTATGTTCACCTGCAAGATTTGGGGCTTGCGCGCCACCGACCTGAACCAGGGCGTGGTGTACGGGACGATGACTGACGAGGTTGCGCTGGACGAGGCCTTGATCAACCGTTTCGATTACGATGAAGTTTTTGGCACCGTGCTGAATCGATTCTGCGTTCAGGCCGCGACTGGAACCCCACTCACGGTTTATGGAAAGGGCGGACAAACGCGCGGTTTTCTTGATATTCGAGATACCGTGCGCTGTGTGGAAATCGCCTGTCTGAATCCCGTCGCTCGCGGCGAGTTCCGCGTGTTCAACCAGTTCACCGAGCAGTTCTCAGTCCTGGACCTCGCCCGCATGGTGCAAACCGAAGGCCGGAAACTGGGCCTCGACGTCGAAGTCAATCACCTGCCTGACCCCCGGGTGGAGGCAGAGGAACACTATTACAACGCAAAACATTCAAAGCTCATTGAACTTGGTTTGAAACCGCATCTGCTTTCCGACTCTCTGCTCGATTCGCTTATGAACATCGCGGTCCGATACCGCGATCGGATTGATGCCTCGAGGATGCTGCCGCAGGTCAATTGGCGTACGCCCCGCAACGATCGTCGCTCGTTGGCCATTACGGCGGCCAGTGTTCCGGTGGAGGCTGCTCTGGAGGGTGTGGGCGCATCTGCTGGCAAGAGCAACCGAGGTCGCACCGCGAACAAGCTGCCAAGTCTGGCGCGGCAGGCTAGTGGCGACTAAGCTGTTTAAACTGGCGCCCGACGCTCAGTTTACGGCAGGACTAGATGCTACAGGCACCAGCCTGCCGTCGCGAATGTAATAGTGGCCGTCGCGCCAACGCACGCTGTTGCGCCCAAAGCTGATCAGCCAAATGCAGAAAGCCAGCGCGTCCCACACCGGGATCAGTGCCATCTTTTTCCAAAGAGCCCGATAGTTCAGCCCTCGGACGCCGACCATCCACGTCATGGCGAGGCGAAGTCCAGCGTAGGCGCCGAGGTAGCCAAGCGCGATTCCCGTCGATGGATGAATCGCAATCGCTGCCAATGACCAGGGCAATCCCTGGGTCAATAGCAAACCCAAATGTCCCCACGGACGCATGTGACGCATCACCACGAACCAGCGCAGACGCTTGTGCACCAGGCCTCGCATGGACTGATAGTCGGCAACGGTCTGGATGGTATAGGGCAAAAGTTCAACTTCGTAACCCTGTTCAGCGATCAGGCGGCCCACTAGAAGATCATCCCCGGGGCTGTTCTCAATGGCCTCGTAGCCCCCGAATCCAGCCAGCCGTGTGCGGGTGGTTGCGATGGTTGGACCCAGGGCAAACTTCACTCCGTCTAACTGGCGCGCCACCAGAATGCCGACATAAAAATCAGAGAACATGCCAATGGTCTGCAGGCTTTCGGCGAGCGTTTTTTCGTCGATCGGCACATAAAAACAGGTGACCGCTCCCACCTCGGGGTCGGCGAGAGGAGCAACGACGGTGCGCAGGTAATCGGGACGGGCACGAACATCACTGTCGCTGATCACCACAACTTCATGCTGGGCTTCGCTCACCAGGCGCGAAAGCTTGGCAACTTTGTCATTTGTGGCGTTGCTGCCCGAGCCGAACAGCACTCGAATGCGGCGTTCCGGAAAATCGCGAGCCAGCTTTTCGAGGATCGGAACCGCGGGATCGTCCTTTTCGCCGACACAGAAAAGGAGTTCGTAATCCGGGTAGTCCTGGCGGCAGAAGCTGGCAAAGTTCTCGTAGGCCTCAGGATCGAGTCCGCGAACCGGCTTCAGATTACTCACCGGAGGAGTGAAGTTGGGATTGCGCGGGACTTGATCCGGAGTGCGTCGGAAGAATCGCCAGGAGCTGTACAGAGCAATCAGGTAATAAACAAAGGGAATAGCTGCCACGCCAAGAAAAACATCGCCGAGGATCCGGGGAATCATCGTACCCTTAGAAGCATAGCAAAACGTAAAGATTTTAACCGCAAAGGCCGCAAAGCATGGCAAAGCACGCGGAGAAAGATCCTCTTCGCGCATCCGGCGAATTCTGACGAGCCTTGCGGTTATGTGCTTTACCAGACCAACACAACTTGAAACCTCCGGACCTCTGGGCGCATCTGTGGTGGGAGTCACGCTACGCCTTTATTTCGAAGGATAAAGAATGGCTGCTGAACCGGGAAGGCCGACCCCAAACCCGTGGCTGATTGCGATTTCAGTCATGTTGGCGACCTTCATGGAGGTGCTCGACACCTCCATTGCGGCAGTCGCCTTGCCCTACATCGCGGGCAGCCTCTCGGCCTCGAATGACGAAGCCACCTGGGTGCTGACCAGCTATCTGGTGGCAAACGCGATTGTTCTGCCGGCGAGCAATTGGTTCTCCCTTAAGTTCGGCCGCAAACGTTTCCTGGTTACTTGCATTGCTATCTTCACGATTTCTTCGTTCATGTGTGGCGCAGCGACCAGCCTGGCACTCATTCTGATCGCACGCGCTGTGCAAGGCGCTGGCGGTGGGGCGCTGCAACCCCTTTCGCAGTCCATCCTGCTGGAGACTTTCCCGCCGGATAAGCGCGGTGTGGCCCTGGCCGTGTTCGCATTAGGCGTCGTGGTGGCGCCAGTGCTCGGACCGACCCTCGGCGGCTGGCTCACCGACACTTATTCCTGGCGCTGGGCGTTCTACATCAACATTCCCATCGGACTTTTTGCCATCTTCATGATCACGCGCTATGTCGAAGATCCGCCCTACATCAAGAACGCCAAGGCGGGCAAGATTGACGGCATCGGGCTCGGCCTGCTGGCTATCTGGCTCGGATGCTTGCAGGTGATTCTTGATAAAGGTCAGGAAGACGACTGGTTCGGAGCCACCTGGATCCGGTGGGCATTTGCCATTCTGCTGACGTCGTTTGTCTCGTTTCTCATCCGCCAGTTGCGTCACAAGAACCCATTAGTAGACCTGCGCGTGTTCCGCCACCGCAACTTCGCGCTCGGCTGTTTACTGATTGGCATTTTCGGGGCGGCCATCTACGGTTTGATCACGCTATTGCCGCTTTTCTACCAGGAAGTGATGGGTTACACGGCTCTGGCGGCGGGTTGGGCTGTGAGCCCGCGTGGGGTGGGAGCCATTGTGGCCATGCCGATCATCGGCATCCTGACGGCCAAGCTGGATAACCGATGGCTGATCGCCAGCGGTTTCGTGTTGTTCGGGGTCAGTAGCTTATGGTTTGGCGAAGTAAACCTGTCGATTTCGCAATGGACGTTTCTCTGGGCCATCATCATCAGCGGCTTTGGCTCCGGTTTCGTCTTCGTTCCGCTTTCGGCGGCCGCAGTGTCGGGCTTGCCCAACGAGGAGATCGGCAATGCCAGCGGGCTGTACAACTTGCTGCGCAATATCGGCGGCAGCATTGGGATTGCGGTGGTGAACACCATTGTGGTGCGTCATGCGCAGTTGCACCGGAATGAGTTAACGCACTCCCTCTCTCCAGGTAATGCCAATCTGCAGAACCACTTCCACTTAATCCAGCAATACCTGTTTGCGCGCGGAGCCTCCCCCGTTCTGGCGACCAGTCGCGCCTACGCCTTAATTAACGCCACGCTCGGACGCCAGGCACTGCTATGGTCGTATGTGGACGATTTTCGTTATATGGCCCTGATCTGTTTCGGCTGTATTCCTATCGTTTTTGCCCTGAAGAAGGTTGTAGGAAGAGGCGGGATCAGCGCCGGGCATTAAATACAGAAGTGAGAAGCTTAACCTCAAAGTACACCTAAGACTCGCAGAGGGCGCAAAGAAAGGCATTGGACGAGCTCAAACTGCACCGCTCACAAATGGTTTGTCCAAATTCCAGACATTCGTCCCGTTTTGGGACAAACCTTCGCCCCGAGGGAGGCAAGCTCACCGGCGGAGCAACTTATCTCGTTACTTCGGTCTTACTTACAGCGGTTCGGTCGTTGAAATGTGGATGGAAGCCCGTATGCTCTGGAAAGGCCGGTTAGGTTTCCATGCCGGATCGTTTTCACATGAAGTTCGCCGACCAACGCCGCGGTGGCACCCTTGCCCCTACCCAGTCTCTTCTCTCCAGTATGAGGACAGTTGAGCGGCGTGAGTGGTGGCTGTGGTTATCGGCGGTTCTCATCACCCTGCTGCTGACCGTAGGGCTGGTCTCCTTCATCATTCCGATGCTGCAGGGGGAACATTGGGGCTGGCTCGAACTTCCTCATTCCGCGCGCGGGTTGGTGGCGCTGGTCCTTCTGTTCGACGTTTACGTGCTTTATCAGCAGTCGCAGATCTACCGCATTCGTGACCGGTTGATTCAACGGGAAGAGCTGTTTCGGCTGATCACGGAGAATGCAGCCGATATGATCGCTGTGGTCGACGCCGAGGATCGACGACTTTACAGCAGCCCGTCGTATGAAAAAATCCTCGGCTATAGTCCGCAAGAAATGCAGGACACATCGTCATTGGAGCACGTGCACCCGGAAGACCGGCAGCTGGTGGAAGAAGCCGGCAAGGAAGCCCGCAACGCGGGCGTGGGCCGGAGGATTGAATACCGGATGCGCCACCGAGATGGCACCTGGCGCCTTTTCGAATCCACCGCCAGCACGATTCTGGATGCGGAAGGAAAATCCGGGAAACTGGTCATCGTCAATCGCGACATAACGGGACGCCGCCGCCTGGAAGATCAATTCCGCCAGGCCCAGAAGATGGAAGCGGTGGGCCGCCTTTCCGGGGGCATCGCGCACGACTTCAACAACATTCTGGGGGTCATCATTGGGTACGGCGAAATCCTGCAAGACAGCGTGAAGGAAACGGACCCGCTGGCTGGCTGCGTAAAGGAGATTCTGGGCGCGGGCAAGCGGGCTGCGACCTTGACCCGCCAGCTTCTCGCCTTCAGCCGGCAGCAGGTGCTTGAACCCAAGGTTGTCGATCTGAATAGCATCGTCACCGATACCGAGAAGATGCTCCGGCGTTTGATTGGTGAAGACATCGAACTTAGCACCGTGCTGGACCCGAATCTGTCCAGGGTGAAGGCCGACCAGGGGCAGATCGAGCAGGTAATTCTCAATCTTTCGGTCAACGCTCGCGACGCGATGCCCAACGGTGGAAAGCTGACGATCAGGACCGAAAATTCTGAAATGACTGAAGTCGATGTACGACGGTATTCCTATCCGGTGAAGCCGGGCCGCTACGTCCTCTTGACCGTGACCGACACCGGCGTCGGCATGGACGTTGCGACACAAGGCCATATCTTCGAGCCGTTCTTTACCACCAAGGAAAAAGGAAAGGGAACCGGACTCGGGCTGGCCACAGTCTACGGCGTAGTTAAGCAGAGTGATGGCTACATTGAGGTGCACAGCGAAGTGGGCGTGGGGACGGTGTTTAAAATCTATCTTCCCCAAGTGGACGAACCAGTCGAGGTGGAACGGCGCTCCGTGGGTGAGGCGCCGGCGATGCATGGCCAGGAGACGGTGCTGCTGGTGGAAGACGAGGAAGCTCTTTGCAAGCTAACCCGCAATATATTGGAGTCATTGGGATATACCGTGCTGGAGGCGTGTAACGGCGCGGAAGCCTGTGAGGTGAGCCGGCAGCACCGGGAAACGATCCACCTGGTACTGAGCGATGTCGTAATGCCAGGCATGAACGGTCCCGCTCTGGCTACGCAATTGGCGGCTCAGCGCCCCGAGATCAGAGTTCTCTACATGTCCGGCTATACGGGACAGGGGGTCGGTCAGGGAGTCCTGCCCGCCGGCAGTAATTTTCTCGCCAAGCCGTTCACGCGGGAAAGCTTGGCACTGAAGGTACGGGATGTGCTCAAGGCCGAACCGGCGACTTCGACCCGATGAGGTGTTCCGCGCCTGCAAATAAGTTTGTGAGGTATGGGCCGTGAAAAAACTCTTGATTGTGGATGACGACAGCGCCATGCGTGGTCTGATGCGCATGCGCCTTTCCGACACTTACGAGATCTTCGACACCGAAGACCCGGAACAAGCGCTTGCCATGGCGTTGGAGCACAAGCCTGACGCCGTGCTGATGGATCTGATGATGCCGAAGTTCTCCGGCTTTGAGCTCTGCCAGAGTTTTCATTCGCTGAGCTATACATCGTACCTGCCGATTTTCGTCATTACGGGCGAGGCGGGAGCCAAGTACAGGGAACACTGTGCCAGCTTGGGCGCGACGGGATATTTTGAGAAGCCCATCGATTTCAGGAAACTGAAGGAAAGATTAGCCGCTGAACTGGAGGCGAGCCGGCCGGAGCGTCGCTCTGAAGTACGTGTCCGGATGAAAGTTGTTCTGAAATTGCGTGGCACGGACGCGAGTGGGAAAACGTTTGAGGAACTGGCCGAAACTGAAAACGTGAGCGCGAGCGGATTTCTCTGTAACTGCGCTCTGCCCCTGGTCAAGGATTCGGTCCTGGAAGTCTTTCTCGCCGGTGAAAAGGAGCGCTATGCCGGGCGCGCCCGCGTCGTGCGCAAGGACGCACCGGGCGCTCCGTGGCAGCGCTACGGATTCCATTTTGAAGAAACGACAGCGGAGTGGGTCCTGCAGAAAAGCTAGATGATCGTGGCGTGCGAGCACTGCAGACTGAGAACACCCATATTCCATTCTCCGACCCTACCCTAACCACCGTCCAAATCAGCCGCCGCCTTGCTTGGACAGCCCTTTTCGCCTGGAACCTGGAACCAGCATCTGCTACTCTGCCATGTTCTTTCCAAAGGGGAAATCTCGCACATGCGATCCGCAAAAGCCTTTCTTACTACAATCACGCTATTCGTCTGTTTCGTCCTGCCGCTCTCCACCGCCGCCGCCGCCGACAAAAAGAAACTCAACCCGGGTCCCGCGGAAACTCCGTCCTACGACCTGCCGCAGCCGGCAAAAGAAAATATTGATTACACGATGTATCAGCGCATCCGCGAAGAGGGGTTGGCTCACTCCCATGTGATGGAGTTTGCCTCCGCACTCGCGGATGGGATTGGGTCGCGCCTTACCGGCTCCCCGAATCTGAGGCGGGCCAACGAGTGGACACGCGATCAACTGGCCGCTATGGGATGCAGTAATGCTCACCTCGAGGACTGGGGCGAATTCGGCATGGGCTGGCAGCAGCTTAATACCTGGGTTCGGATGAGTGCGCCGGACACCGCAGTTTTCATCGCCCAAGCCGCAGCATGGTCGCCTTCTACCAACGGCGCGGTCAGCGGGCCAGCGGTGTGGATGGACGTCAAGAAGGAAGAGGATCTCGACAAGTATAAAGGCAAGCTTGCCGGGAAAGTGGTTCTGCTGGGCGACATGCGCGAAGTGAAACCAGTGGACAAACCGCTGTTCGAGCGTCTGGATGATAAAGAACTGGCCAAGATCGCCGAGTATCCGCTGATCGCTGAAAACGAGTATGCAGAGTATATGCACGATCTTCCTCATCTTCTGGCCTTGCGCAAAAAGATCGCGACATTTTTGGCCTCCGAGCACGTGCTTGGAGTGATTCTTCCCAGCCGCGATGGTAGAAACAACGGCGGCTCGGGCGGTACTATCTTCGATGACCGTGGCATAGGAATTGGAACCTATAAACGCGAGACCGCCATGCAATTTCCTGTGGTCGTGGCTGCAATTGAGAATTACGGCCGCGTCTACCGCTTGCTCAAGGCCAACGTTCCGGTGAACATTGAATTGAATGTGGATACCAAGTTCACCGGGGATCACGAGCACGGATTCAACACCATCGCCGAGATCGAGGGGACCGATTCAAAACTGAAGGATGAAGTAGTCATGCTGGGGGGACATCTCGACTCGTGGGCAGCCGCGACCGGTGCGACCGACGACGGAGCCGGCACCGTAGTCGCCATGGAGGTCATGCGCATCTTTAACGCGCTGCAAGTGAAACCGCGACGCACCATACGAGTTGCCCTGTGGACCGGGGAAGAGCAGGGATCGTTTGGATCGGTGCGCTATGTCGGGGAGCACTTCGGAGCGATACCGCTCTCCACCGCGCCCGACCAGCTTAAATTGCCAGAATGGATGCGCAAGGCAGCAGGACCGATCCAGATTAAGCCTGAGTATTCCAAGATTTCCGGCTACTTCAACTTAGACAACGGAAGCGGCAAGATCCTCGGCATTTACCTGCAGGAAAACGCGGCTGTTGCTCCGATCTTCGCGCAGTGGGCCGCGCCGTTGAAGGATATCGGCGTCAGCACACTCACAATGAGGGGAACGGCGGCCACAGACCATGAATCCTTCGACGATGTCGGCGTGCCTGGTTTCCAGTTTATCCAGGACAAGCTCGACTATGTCACCCGCGCCCACCATTCGAATATGGACACTTACGAACGGCTGCAGCCCGGTGACTTGGCCCAAGCCGCCGTGGTCGAAGCCATTTTTGTGTACAACACTGCCATGCGTGATCAGATGTTGCCGCGTAAACCGCTGCCGCATCCCGAACTGGAAGAGCAACGCTCGGCGCCGCTCCAGAAGTTAATGCCCGGTGCGGAGGAGGTTGTGGAGAAGGACAAAGGAAAGATGTAACGCGCGATGGTTGCTCCGCGAGAGATCGGACTGCCGTCACTGCGTTGTAAGAAGGGCAAAACTCCCGCCGTGCCACCACTTCGGGACATTGTCATTCCGAGCCGTCTGTAGGCGCGCTTGCGCAGCAAGGACGAGTCGAGGGATCTGCTGTCCTCGCCACGAAGAGAAAGCAGATTTCTCGGGGACGAAATCCCCTCGAAATGACAACTTCAGGCTTGATCGAGGATGTCTCGAGTTTACCTGGCGTCTACTTCTGATCCCCAAACTTCCGCGAGTGAAACTCCATGACCTCGCCCAGGTGTGCCATGAAGTACGATCCGCTGTGATCGCCGGGATAGAGATGAAACTCGTGCGGGATGGCCTCTTCCTGGAGTTGCCGGTCTAAAGTCTTGGCGCCCACCTCAAAGCTGTATTCATCGTCCTTGCCACAATTGAAGTAGATGGCCAGCTTGGCAATCGAAGACTTGTTCTTTTTCGCCAGATCAAACGGACCGTTCTCCTTCCAGTGAGAGACGTTGATGGGGTTGCCGAAAACCGATCCCAGCAATCTGCCCAAAGGCGTACCGGAGCGTAGCGCTGCGTTGAGTTCCTGCGGCGACTCCGTCATCAGCGCAGCGCTTTGCGCGCTCACGGCCGAGAACATTTCCGGATTCGCGAAGGCGAAGCGCAGAGCGCCGTATCCGCCCATGGAAATTCCACCGATCGCTCGCCCGCTACGCTCTCGCCGAATTCGATATCTGCCTTCGATGTAAGGCACGAATTCGCGAAGAAAAAAATCGCTGTACCGTACTTTGCCATCGGCCGAGTTTATGTAGAAGCTGGCTCTCGCCTCTGGAGTCACAATCAAAAAGTCGCCGATTTTGTGCTGCTGCCGGAGGTCTTCAATCAGGTTCCATCCGCCGCTCTTGAGCAAGGTTCGTTCGTCATCACCGAGACCATGCAGAAAGTAGAGCACGGGATAGCGCAGAGAATGATGATCGGACGCGTCATAACCCGAGGGCAACAACACACAGTAATGGACGGCGTCTCTCAGGATTCGGCTTTTCAGCGCATTGCAATCGACCCGGCTCTGAGCGGACGAGGGGATGGCGAACAGCAAAAGAAGAAAGAGGCGAAAAGTCCGGAGCATGAAATCAGTTTACTCGTAACGCAAGGATTGCACCGGATCAAGCCGTGCCGCGCGACTGGCCGGATACAAGCCGGAAAGCAGACTGACCACGATTGCGAATGCAATGGCGCTGATGACCAGCCACCAGGGCACGAACCAGATTTGCTCCGGCGGGAAATGCTGCCGCTTCAGGTAGACATTGGTCCCCAGATTGATCGCCCGCCCGATCGTCCAGCCCAGGGCGACGCCCACCACCCCACCGAAAACCCCCATCGCGCCCGCTTCGGCGAAGAACAGCCCTTTAACGTCGCCGTCACTAGCGCCGATGGCTTTCATGATTCCGATTTCGCGGCGGCGTTCCAGGATCGCCATCACAAGCGTATTGATGATTCCAATCGAAGCGACCGCTAAAGCCAGGCTGCCGAAAATCCCAAGGAAAAGATCCAGAACGGCAAAAAACTGGCGCAGGCTGCGCGTCGCGTCCACAATCGAAAAGGTGTTAAACCCCATTTTCTTGATCGCGTCCTCTACCTCTTGCACACTGGTGGGATTTTTCACCCGAACCTGTACCGTGGTGTAGGTAGGCGTGCCACCGATGACGTTTGTGGTGTCGCGCAGGTCCGAAGGCTGCATGACATGCAGGCTTTCCGCAAGTTTCAGCGGCAAGAACACGCGTGCCCTGGCGGCCCCGCGCATGCTATCCGGATCGAGATCGCAGACTCCGACGATCCTCACGGTTTGCTCGCGTGAGATCACCGAGTACGCTGTGCCTGAATCGGCTTGCAGATTACCAGTTGTGCCCGGCTGAGCGCCTTTCTTCTCCGACGGCATGGCAGGCGCCGCCACGCGCTCTGCGTAACGGAGCGTCAGTTCCTTGCCGAGCAGGGGCTTTGCCAGTTCGGCAACGTTCACCTCAGCCATACCGGTCCTGGGCGTCCTGCCCAGCAGTTGTTCGGCGAATGATTTCTGAAGGATCACCTCCGCCGCGGTCTCGGAAGAAAAGAAGCTGCCCTGCATGCCATCGAATGCATCGTTGTTCCTGGCCGAGAAGGGAAGGCCGGCTACCGCCGTCAGGTGCGGTTTGTCTTCAAACCGAAGTTCGGTAATGAAGCGGATATCGGGATACGCCTCGAGCACATTGGGCACGTGCTCGATCTTCTGCCGCGTGGTTTCATCGAGTGTGGGACTCTCGGCGGGCGCGGGGCCATTCTCTTCCTGCTCGCGGCTGAAATTGCGCAGGTCGCGGCGTGAGGTCACGACCACAGTGTCGAACAACCCGGATTTCTGCAGGCGCCGGCCGGCCAACTGCTGGAGCCCGATACCCAGCGAAAGCATGGCGACCAGCGAGGCTACGCCTACCGAGATACCAACGGTCGTGAGCGAATTGCGCAGCAGCGATTCGCGCAGATTGCGAACCGCCAGCTCCGTCATGTCGTATGTCTTCACAATTTGCCTCCACGCGCTGCTTCGACCCCGGCGATATTGTGGAGATCGTCCACCAGTTTGCCATCGGCGAGGAAGATCATGCGTTTGGCATAGTGTTCAGCCAAGGCGCGTTCATGCGTGACCATCACGACGGTCATCCCCAGTGATTCATTGAATTCGCGGATGAAATTCATGATTTCGGTGCCGGTGTGGCTGTCAAGATTGCCGGTGGGTTCATCGGCCAGTAGAAGCTGCGGCTGATTGATCAGCGCGCGAGCCAAAGAGGCGCGCTGTTGCTCGCCGCCGGAAAGTTCCGCCGGGCGATGACGCCACCTTGCGCCCAGGCCGACTCGGTCCAACGCTTGCCGGGCGAGCGCGTCACGCTTGCTGCGTTCCACTTCCGCAAAGCGCATAGGCAGCTCTACGTTTTCAAGCAGCGTCATGCTGGGGATCAAGTTGAAAGATTGAAACACCATGCCTACCGTGTGCAGGCGGTGTTTCGCCAGTTGCGAGCGGGAAAAGTTCGCCAAATTACGGCCCTGAACAACCACGGTTCCAGAAGTTGGCCGGTCAAGACCAGCGATCAGATTCAACAGGGAAGACTTGCCCGATCCGGATGTGCCCAGAAGCGCCACAAATTCTCCAGATGATATTTGCAGTGAAATGCCATCCACCGCACGGATCAAGGCGTCCCCCATTTGATAGTGGCGGCAGAGATTTTCTGTGCGGAGTGCGACGGAACCGTTCGAGCTGGCTGCGACTGGGCCTTCGATCATGAGGTTAACGGATTTCTCCTCTTACCATACGCAAAGTGTCGGCCAAATCGACGCCGTCGTCGCCGTTCGCCTTAGCTTTTTCTTCTTCAGAGGGCACGAGTGTTGCATCGCCCTCGCCGGGTGCAAGGAAGAGATTGCTCTCCACGCCATGCTGTTTCGTGTATAGCTCGTAATATCGGCCGCGCAAGGCGTAGAGCTCCTCATGCGTGCCACGTTCAAGAATCTGACCTTGTTCAACAACCAGAATTTGGTCAGCACGGCGAATGGTGGAGAGCCGGTGCGCGATTACGAAGGTTGTGCGTCCCTGCATCAGGTAGGACAGACCCTGCTGAATCAAAGCCTCGGATTCAGAATCAAGGCTGGACGTGGCTTCGTCGAGTATCAGGATGCGTGGTTCCGCCAGAATCGCGCGAGCAATCGAAATCCGCTGCCGCTGCCCGCCGGAAAGCTTCACTCCGCGCTCGCCGACGACCGTGTCGTACTCGTCAGGAAAGCTCTCCGCGAATTCATCTACGCGGGCAATGCGGCAAGCCCGCATGACCTGTTCTTCGCTTGCTTCCGGCCGCGAGAATGAGACGTTTTCGCGAATCGTACCGTCGAACAAAAACGACTCCTGCAAGACCACACCCAACTGCGTTCGATAGGAATCGAGTCGCACCGTGCTCAGATCAATTTCGTCGACCAGGACCCTGCCGCGGGTCGGCACGTAAAAAGCGGCAATCAGCCCGATGGTCGTTGACTTGCCAGAACCGGAGGAGCCAACCAGCGCGGTGACTGTGCCCGGTCCGGCATGAAACGACACATCATTCAGCACCGTACGGGCGCCATCGTAACTGAAGCTGACATGGTCAAAATCCACGTTGCCGTCGATCTCGTTGAGAGTAGTAGTGCGCCTGGGATCGAGATCCTCACGCCGCTCGCTCAGAATCTCTTGCGTTCGTTCCAAACCCGCCAACGCTTCGGTGAGTTGGGTCCCTACTTGAACGATCTGCATGATGGGTGCAATGAGAAAACCAAGAAAAAGCGTGTAAGTAAAGAATCCGCCGATGGTCAGCGCCCCAGCCGCGATCTGGCGTGCGCCCACATACATGATCACGGCTCCGACCACACCCATCAGCAGGCTTGCGGAAAGGCTCATGACGGAAGTGGCCGTCAGGGTGCGAAGCACGTTGTCGAGCAGGCGGTGCACTCCACGGGAGAAAACGTTCTCCTCGCGCTCCTCCGCATGATAGCCCTTGACTACGCGCACGCCGCCGAGCGACTCAGAGAGGCGTCCCGTGACCTCGGCGTTAATCTTGCCGCGCTCCCGGAAAATCGGGCGGATCGTGCCAAAAGCTTTCTTGAGAGCAAGAGCGAAGCACAGCAGGAATCCGAACGCGAGGGCCGTCATAAGCGCACTGATGCGAAACAAAACCACCAACGCAATGCTTGCAGTCAGAAGCCCTCCGACTAAATCCACCAGCCCAGTCCCGATCAGATTGCGGACGCCCTCCACATCGCTCATGATGCGGGAGACCAGCACCCCGCTTTTCGTGGAATCGTGGAAAGCCACCGGCAGCCGGCCGATGTGGGCCTGCACTTTTTGACGAAGCTCCGTGATAAGGCGTTGCGCCGCTTTCGACAACAACTGGGTCAGTGAGAACGACGTGATCCCCTGGATGGCCGTTGCAAGCAATACCAGCAGAACCAGCGGCTTCAGCATCTCGATGCGATGCTTGATGATCACGCTGTCGATCAGGAACTTGGTGGAGTAGGGAAGCACCAGCCCCGAAACGCGATTGATCACCATCAGAACAAAGCCAATTGCCAGCAGGCCCCGGCGTGGACGAACGAGTTCCCGGAGCACCGGAAAAATGAGACGCAGTTGCTCGCGCGCGGGTCGGGTCCCAGCCGGTTTGCGGTCAGAATTCACCGTCCTCATTAGACTCGATCTCGATCAGGCGGGGTTCATTTTATAGGTTGGGCTTACATCAGATTCAGTGCAGCCAGATCGACCAGACTGCGTCCACGCACGCATGGGTGATTGCAGAAGCGGCAATTCGGTGCCGCTGCTGCCAAGCCCTCCCATAGAAAATGCCCGCGAGCGTTGCCAGCAATACATAGCGCCAGTTGAAGTGCGCAGCTCGTTTGTTGAAGTGGGAAAGGCCAAAGATCAGCGCGGTCAGCCACAGTGAGCTGCGGCTCCCAAGGCGGCGCTCGATCAGGTTCTGGATCCAACCGCGAAAGTAGATCTCTTCTGGGATGGCAATAAAGACCAGGGTAAAAATCCAGGTTAATGCGGCGCCGCCAACTCGCGGGAGGTAAGCGTGCCAGTGAAGAAATCCCAACGCCAGTCCCAGCGATACGGCAATGGGCGCGTAGAACACCAACTCGCGCAGACCAATCTTCAGATCTTGGCTGCGAACCCGCAAGTCGAACCCCACGTTGGTCAGTTGCCGGACCACCAGGAAACCATAGAGACCCGCGTCGAGCAGGATCAGTTTGCTGACCACGGTAAGATGCGCGGGCCACGCCGGCTCGAACCAGCGCAAATCAACGGCCAGCCCGAGGGCCAGAAGAACGGTAAGATCCCGCCAATTTCCCCGCTGCTGCGGATCGCTCTGCTTGGCGCGCCACAGGATCACGGCCACCAGAACAGGAAGCGCGAGATAGAGCGCGAGCCAGCCTGCTCGAACGTCCGATGCACGCGCGACCAGCCAATAAGAAATGCCGAAGACAGAAGGCAGCAGGAGTTGTACGCTGATGGGCAAGCGCCGTGCAGCCCGCGTGATGTGATCGCCTACGAAACCAAAAGCGAACAAGGGGAGAACAGACCACACGAGAGCCACGATTACCCTTGGGGGCCAACCTTGCACAGTCCCATCCTAATAGAGGCGCGAGGCCGGTAAGCAGTTCGAGAGAGCATATGCGCCGGCACGATCTCGCGCGAATATTCCCTCGACTTCGTTTAAAGTAAGAATGCGAAGAAACTGAGGAAAGAGATTGAAGATGGACTTCGTTAACTGCTACGCGGATCCTAACCGTGCCGGCGCGTACGCCACGCTGGAGTTCGCCAACACGTATTATCTCGCATACCGTGACCTGCCCGCGATTCTGGACGAGCACGTAACCGGAAGGAGAGCGCTCGACTTCGGCTGTGGCACCGGCAGGTCAACAAGGTTCCTACGAAGACTCGGGTTCGACGTGACCGGAGTCGATGTCTCAGAGGACATGCTGCGGATCGCACGCGGCGTCGATCCTGTCGGCGATTACCGTCTCGTGCCGGGCGACAATTTCGCCGAACTTGACGCTGGGGCCTTTGACCTCGTGCTCTCGGCTTTCACCTTCGACAACATTCCTGGGGCGATGAAGGCAAGCATCCTTTGCGACCTCGGAAAGCTACTGACGCCAAGTGGGACCATCGTCAACCTGGTTTCGTCACCCGAGATTTACACCCACGAATGGGCTTCATTTACGACCAAGGATTTTCCGGAAAACGCATCAGCTCGAAGCGGTGACGTGGTGCACATCATCGTTACCGACCACCAAGATGGGAGGCCTGTCGAAGACATCCTCTGGACCGACGAATCGTATCGGGCGGTTTATAGGGAAGCGAGTCTGCAAGCCATCCAAGTTGTGAAGCCGCTGGCAAAGGGTGACGAGTCCTACGCGTGGGTGAACGAAACCAGTATCCCTCCCTGGGTGATTTACGTGTTGAGACGAACGACGTAGCTCTGCAGATACGCGATTCAAAGGCACTCGCGTAGGCTGCGCTCACGCAGCAGAACTGTATTAAACTAATCGAGAGTTCAAGCAAAACGAATTCTGAGTCCAAGTTGTGACCATGCGACTCTAAACAGCGAAGAAGGATGCGAAGAATGTTCTCCCAGCCCACTAGCCCCGACTCTCCCGGCGAACCGCCTCCCGATCAGCCGTCGAAGAGCGGCGACCACGATCTTGAGCTTTTGTTGTCCGACAGCTGGAACCTCCCTCTGTGGAGAAGGTTGCTCGGCAATCTTCGGGACACCTTCGCGCCGGAGAAACTGCCTCCGCTGCACCTCAGCTCGCGCCCCGTGGACGTAGGCATGCTGGCTGGCGACATGGTGAGTCTGCCCTGGTACCGTACCGTGTTCACAAACCTTGGCGACGTGATTTCGCCGGAGACTCAGCCCCCCTTGGAATTGGAGTCGCGCCCGGTGGATGTAGGTGAATTGATTGGCGACCAGATGAGTCGGATGTGGTGGACCTCGCTGCTGCGCAACCTGGCCGACACGGTCGCGCCGGAGAGAATGCCTCCCTTGCAGTTGACCTCAAGCCCCATGGATCCCGGCTCAGCTTCCGGTCCGATGCTGCTGCCTCGCTGGTCCTCGGTGATCAGCACACCCAAGGTTTTCTTGCCCGATAAGGCCAAGCCGGCCTACGCACCGCCGCAGCCCAGAGTCGGCGCGCCCCTACCCAAGCCCGATCCAGCGGAAGTTGAGTTCATTCACGTGCTGGAAGCCGATTTGAAAAGGGACTTGTGGCGTTCTCGTTTTCGCCAACGGGTCTGGGTGTCGCTCGCGGTTCTTGAAGTGTTGGCCTTGGTTGGCACTTCCTTCTGGTGGAAGTAAAATCGGCTTTCCTCTTTTCGCTACGACCTGCGCGCCGCTTCTCGCGCGCTATTTCTCCGGCATCTGCGGGCTCTGACCGGCCGCCTCAATCAGCCTCTGCACCGACGGCGCCACCATGAGCAGCAGTTGGGCCTCGGGCTTCTTCGCCTGCTCGATCCGCGCAAGATGCTCTGTTTTCCACGGGTCTGGTGCGCGCTCGCCGCGAGCCAAATAGTCCATTGCTTGCAACCCGGCCCCAGCTACAGCCGAAAGGTTCTCGGACACCGGAACGACTTCCTTCAGGAGAAAAGACTGTGCCTCCAGCGGCTGCAGACTCGCCTGATTGTCACGCCAGCGGATCAGCATGGTTCTGATTTCCTCTTTCGTGCCGGAATCTCCGCCGCCAGCGAGCAATGCATTCACCATTTCGGCAAAATGCCGGGCGGTCGCACTCTCCGGCCGGGCCGCATCAATCAGGCGATTCAGCGGCGAGAGGCTTGTTGCTTCTACAAGAGCGACTTCCTCGCGCGTGTAGTCCTTGACCGGTTCTACAACATCTGCAAGCACACGAAGCGCAGAAATATCATCTGAACCTGCGATGCGGCGCAGCATCGGCTCATAACTTGAATTGTGGGTGAGTCCAAGCCAGTCCAGCCACCGGCTGATCACTTCGAGACGTTGATACATCGAAGCGGTGTCTTTCACATCCTGCGCCGACCACAACCGTTCCGCGATTGCCGCCAGCCGGGGCCATATGCGTGAATCAATGTTTTCCGGAGACACGTATTCCGACCACATACAAGCTTCGCCCCCGAGAATCCGCGGTTGCTCATCCAAGCTCAGGCTTGCGGCGTCGCTCATGGGATCGACCGCATAATGCCTCGAAGCCGGCCAGATCAGATCGAGATAATATCCAAAGGAAAGAAGCCCGCGATAACCCCGTCCGGCCGCGTCGGCCAGAGACGCCTGTCCCCGCCATGACTGTATGACGATGTCCTTGGGCAAGTCCGGGCTCAACACCTCATCCCATCCGATCATGGTCTTCCCGTGTTTCTTTACGATCTTTTGCACGCGCTGGCTGAAATAGCCCTGAAGGTCTCGATTGTTCTTGAGTCCATGCGCGTGCATGAATTCCTGGATCTTCGGATTCGCGCCCCACTGCTTGCCATTGACCTCGTCGCCGCCAATGTGAAAATACGGGTCAGGAAAAAGCCGGGCCATCTCACCGATGAATTCGTCAAGAAACTTGTAAGTGCGTTCCTGAGTCGGATCCATCGCCGCATCGAAAACGCCCCACTTGCGTTCGATGTGATAAGGTCCTGGGCCGCTGGCCAGTTCGGGATACCCCACAAACCACGCGGTGCTATGCCCCGGCATATCGAACTCAGGCACGATGCGAATACCGCGATCGCGCGCGTACGCAATCAAATCGCGAACTTCGTCTTGCGTGTAGTAAAGTCCGTCGGAACCCGCCTCCTGCAGCTTCGGGAATTTCTTGCTCTCAATGCGGAAGCCTTGGTCATCGGAAAGGTGCCAGTGGAATACGTTGAGCTTCACGGCCGCCATCCCGTCCAGATTGCGCTTGAGCACGTCAAGGGGGATGAAGTGGCGGCTCACGTCGATCATCAATCCACGCCAGGGAAAACGCGGTTTGTCGTGGATTACGACAGACGGCACGGCAAATCCTTGGGGAGCTATCTGCACCAATTGCAGGAATGTTTGCAAGCCGTGCATGATTCCCAGAGGCGTAATTGCCTGGAGTTTCGCGCCGGAGCTGGTGATCTCCAGCGAATAGGATTCATCCTCGCCGAGTTCCTGTACATTCTTACTCCCGCGCTCGCTGTGAACCACCAGCTTGGCCGCAGATGCATCCGTCACTTTCACGTCCAATGGAGACATTCCGGTTTGACGCCGGAGGTTCTGCAAGAAGAGTTCTATTGCCCGCTGCAACCGCGCATCAGAGCGGCCGCTGATTCCCACTGAAAAAGAAGAATCAATCAAGAGCTGACCGGGGCCGATCCGCACGTCGGTCGGCATCGGCATGAGGTTCAGTTGTTGCGGCTGCGCCGTTACCAGAGCTGTGCACAACATCAGAACGACCAGAATAATCCGCACAATTCATTCTCCGGTGATTTCACGTGGAATGGGAAGAATAGTGGAAGCGTGTGCGCAACCGCAACGCAGAGCGGAGGCCGGGAACTGAGAACCGAGAACTGGTCTTGACTCGCTCTCCGCGAGCCCACCGCGCCTGGACACTCTCGGTGCTGGGGCAGCTAATCCAGATCCGGCATCGAGCATGCGCCCGGCCCGCGCGGATCCCCACAAGAGCCGCAGGCGCTTGCTGCAGGGGAAGCACTCGCACCCGCGGCGCCCTTGGCCGAGACCGCGAACACCGAGAGTTGTGGCGCCAGTTTCTTGCTGTGGCACTTAGGGCATTCGGCTTTCTGATTGCCGTAGACCAAAGCTTCAAATTCGTGATCGCATTGCTTGCAGACGTACTCAAAAATGGGCATGGACGCTCCTCACCTGACTCTTGCACTCGCAGTCTCCATTTAAAATCAAGATGTGGGGATTGCGCAAACAGAAGTGCCGAAGTTCGTCGCGCGCCGCGGGTTAGGCGGCGGCCATCTCCAGACCCTCGCCAGTTTTTTCCTTCCGCGGCGCATAGTCTTGCCACCGGTCGAAGACCGCCTTATCGAAGTCGAGCCGGGAGTTCGAGTTCTTTGCCACTGCAATTGGCAGGCAGATCGACAAAACGCGCTGACCGTCATCGTAGTGCACGGGCTCGAGGGCTGCAGCGAGTCGCAGTATATGCTGGGCGTCGCCAAGAAGGGCATGGCCGCCGGCATGAACGTCGTGCGCATGAATCAGCGAAATTGTGGCGGCACTGACGCTCTGTCTCCTACGCTCTACCACTCAGGACGGTCTCGCGATGTGGCCGCTGTCGCCCAACATCTTGTTGACGAGGACGGAATCTCGCGATTTGCGTTGGCCGGATTTTCCATGGGCGGCAATCTGGTGCTCAAGCTTGCCGGTGAGTGGGGCAGGGAAGGGCCGCCGCAATTCCGGGCAGTTACGGCCGTCTGCCCTTCTATGAATCTGGCAGCATCTGCGGATGCGCTTCATCTGCCGAGCAATCGTCTTTATGAGTATTACTTTATGTGGAAGCTTCGTGTCCGCTTGCTGTCCAAAGCCCGGTTGTTCCCGGGCAAGTTCGACACCTCGCGCCTGCGCGGTGTGACCAGCCTGCGCGATTTCGACGACAAGATTACGGCTTATTACTGCGGTTTTGCCGGTGCATCGGATTATTACGCGCGCTCTGCAGCAGCCAATGTGGTGGAGCGAATTGCCGTGCCGACGTTAATTCTGCACGCCGCAAACGATCCCTTTATCCGCATCCTTCCCCAGACACGTCAGAAAATCCTTTCCAACCGCGACATCGTGTTCGTCGAAACCGCGGATGGTGGTCACTGTTCGTTTCTCGGCGATCCCGATGGCGACGACGGACGCTGGGCCGAGCGCCAGGTGGTCGAATTCCTGCGGGCATTCTGAGTATGTCATCGAGCAGAGATCACCCACGACTGTCTGGAGAGAATAAGCTCAGCTTCGTCTACAATCACTCTCGAGTGAAATCCTGCGCGAAAACCTTCGTTTTCGTTGTTACCCTTCTGACGCTCACTCTGACCCTGTGGTCCGAGCCGGTCTCGCAACTGCAGCCCACGGATTACGTCAATGATTTTGCTCATGTCCTGGATCAGAGCACGATCGCGCAACTGGATGACATTTGCCGGCAGATCGACCAGAAGGCGCATGCCCAGATCGCCGTTGTCACAATCAAATCTCTTGACGGCTCCGACATCGAAAGTTATGCGGTCGATCTGTTCAAGCAATGGGGCATTGGAAGCAAGTCCACCAACCGCGGTGTGCTGATCCTGCTCGCCACCCAGGACCGGCGCTACCGGACTGAAGTCGGCTATGGCCTGGAGCCCATTCTGCCCGATGGCAAGGTGGGCGGTTTCGGCCGCGAAGCTGTCCCGCTGCTGCGCCGGGACGACTATAACGGCGCCGTCTTGCTGATGACGTCGCGGGTCGCACAGGTGATTGCTCAGGACGCCGGCATTCAACTCAGTGGAACACCTGCTCCCTCGCCGCAGGAACAACCGGAGTCTGGACTATCCGCCGGAGCAATTCTCGTCATTATTGTCATTCTACTAATTGTGTTGCTCACGCCCTTGCGAAGCGTGCTGTTCTGGTTGCTCCTGTCTGGAGGCCGAGGCGGCGGTGGAGGCTGGGGCGGTGGAGGATTTGGCGGCGGCGGTGGTTTCGGAGGTTTCGGCGGCGGGAGTTCGGGCGGTGGCGGCGCCAGCGGAGGCTGGTAGCTTCAGAGACAAGAGGCGTTTATGGTTCCAGAAAAACAGATCAACGAATTCGTCGACCGGCTGCGTCAGGCGGCAGGGGAAAACCTCCAGAGCGTGATTCTGTACGGTTCCGCTGCTGGCGGGGAGTTCCACCCAGAGTTCTCCAATGTCAACCTGCTTTGCATACTGCGCGACACTTCTTTTCCCGGGCTCCGCGCCATCGCTCCGGCGGCGGTATGGTGGACTCGGCAGAAGCACCGTCCGCCGCTGCTGCTCACTCGCGACGAACTGGAGCGTTCCGCAGACGTTTTCTCCATCGAGTTGCTCGATATGCAGCAGCGCCATCGCGTGCTCTTTGGCGATGACGTTCTGAGCGGGCTGCAGATTCCCATGCACCTGCATCGCGCGCAACTGGAGTACGAACTGCGCGAGAAGCTGATCCTCTTGCGTGAACGCTTGCTGCTGGCCGCGAACCATGAAAAGCAGCTTTGGGAGTTGCTTCTGGGATCGGTCTCAACTTTTGCCACCCTGTTCCGGCATGCCCTGATCGCGCTGGGCGCAAAGCCGGCCAGTTCCAAGCGGGAGACCATCCAGTTGCTGGCGGCGCACATTCCCTTCGATCCTTCCGCGTTCCTGCAATTGTTCGATATTCGTGAACACCTGGCGACACGCAAGCAATACCATGTAAACGACATCTTTACGCGATATCTGGCGGCGGTGCAGCAGGTAACCTCGGCGGTGGATAAAATGTTAGATTCTCCGGGACCACGCATCTCGTAACGCTGGCAGATTTTTCTGCAGGAGAGAAACGATGAATAAAGGCTTGATCGTAATTGTTGTCCTGATTTTGATCGTGCTGGTCGCATTCAGCCAATATGTGAGCGTTCGCAACACACTGGTGACCAAGAATGAGGCGGTCAAAGCCGCGTGGTCGCAGGTGGACATCGTATTGCAACGCCGCGCCGACCTGATACCCAACTTGGTCGAGACCGTGAAAGGATACGCACAGCAGGAGCAAACCGTGTTCGGTGACATTGCAAAAGCCCGTTCTGCGTTGCTCTCGGCGGGCACTCCCCAGGACAAGATCGCCGCCAACCAGCAACTGGACGGCGCTCTGGGCCGCTTGCTGCTGATCGTGGAAAATTATCCCCAGTTGAAATCGAACGAGAATTTCCTGCGCTTGCAGGATGAACTGGCGGGAACCGAGAATCGCATCGCAGTCGAGCGCAAGCGCTACAACGACACCCTGCAGGACTACAACACCTACATCCAGAAATTTCCCAACAACATTTATGCCGGCTGGGCCGGCTTCAAACCCAACGAAGCATATTTCGCCGCGACCGAGGACTCCCGTCAGGTTCCAAAGGTGCAGTTCACGCCTTTGGGTGGAACCCCGCAAGCGCAGCCTCAACCCGCGCCCGCGAAGTGACATGCAGGTGGACTTCGCAGTCGAACTCGGGCCGGACGACGAAACGCTCGAGATGCCCTGGGCCGCCGAGGCAGGCGGCCCTCGCTATTATGATTTGAAGCGCCATCCCGAACTTCTGCTCAACGTTGAGGAGGCTCGTCGAGCGACAGAACTCGGCCAATTTCTGTCTGCCGTCAATGTCCAGGACAGCATCCTCGAAACAGCCAAGTGCGATGCCTGGGAGAGCACCGAAATAAGTCCAGAAGAGGCAATCTTCGGAGCCACTCACAAGTTTGGTTCCTACGTCGATCTCTTGTTTTCCGATGAGCCTGCCCGTTCTTCGTTCTCCGAGCATGAGCAACTGGCGAAGCGCCTCACCGAGCTCTTGAAGCGCGTACCTGAGATCCCTGCTGCCGCCGAATTCCTCATCCGCCGCTGCTATTACCATCGGGATGAGAAGATTCGCGAGGGCTTCTACCTCACTTTTTATCTCTTTGGGTACGGCGACGACGAGATACAGTCGCACCAGCGTTGGGCAATCGCATTGAAGCTGGTAGAGAACGCAATTCGCCAGTTATCGGCGCGCTGAATCATGCCCGATGGCGGACGGGCGCCCCCGCCCGTCTGGGCTGTGCAGGCGGATGGACGCAACCGCAGTTCCGCCTTAGCTTGCTCGCGCTGGTCCCCGCAACCACGCAAGTGCTTCCGCGCCGCGGCCTTTAAGTTTGGTACGCAAAACGGACAGCAGAAGCATGGAAAGGAAAATCACCAGCAATCCCAGGGAAGCGGTGCGAATGTCCTGGGCCCGCTTGGGCAGGATGGAAAACCGCCCATACACAAACTCGATGTGCACCCAATAAACCAGCAGGGAAGTCTGCCCCATCTGCACCAAAGGGCTGAAGCCCCACTGCCCCAGTCCCCAGCGGCACCACAGGTAAACCGCCCCCAGGATCACCAGCAGCAAGCCCACTCGAATAAGAAAGAAATTCGGACTGGTGTGCCAGAAATCGTAAACTGCGTAAAGCTGCTGCGGACGCCTGTCCAGCCAGCGCGCCAGATAGATCAATCCCACGCCTCCCGCGCCCGTCAGCACGAAGGCCCCAGCGCCACGTTTTTTTGCCCAGTCGCCCAACAAAAAGAATCCCACCGCCAAGCCGGCGAATGCGAAAGCCGTCCAGGGAAAGATGGGAAAGAGCCACGGTTGCGGCTGGCCCAGGTTGTGCACGCCATTGAAATAAGACTCAATCGGCCAGGGCAGCCAGCGCGGGCGCCCGGTCGTGTAAAGCGGTGGGGTCAGCAAAGCGATAGTCAGGCCAACGCCGGCCGCGGTCGCACCCAAAGCCAGCCGAGTGCGAGGGCCGTGGCTGAGGGACAACACGATCCAGCAGAAAGCCCCCATCAGCATCATGGAGAGGCCGATGGTGTTGAGGATGTCCACTCGAAACAAATCGCTCCACGGCGCCCAGCCCCACGCGATTAGAAATTCCTGCAGGCGAAACAGCAGCCCGAGTCCAAAAATCTCAGCCCCGCGGCGGATTGTGGTGCGGGCAATCTGTCCGGCGGGCCAGCCTTTCTTCTGTAACTTATCGGTTACTAATGCAAAAGAGATTCCAGCGAGGAAAAGAAACAGCGGCGCCGGCAAAGTTCCGCCCAACTGCGACCACATAAAGAACGTGGTCTTGCGCGCATCCCCGCCCAGCCAGGAGTCGTAGCAATGGGTCTGAAACATCAGCAAACAGGCTAGCCCGCGCATCCAGTCGACGTAGGCAAGCCGGGATGGGGCGGTAACTGGCATTCCTTTTGGTCCACAGGATGGTAGCAAGAACTATCACCGGATTGTGCGCCTGCCATAAAACGGCCTGGCGTTGAGAGCTTGGATCAGAATTCAGGAAGTTGTTCGCAATGCCCTCCATCGGTACACTCTTTGTGGCGCGAGGTGCGGTCTATGGTAAAGCTGGGCAGGCTTCTTGGTTCCAGGCTATACCGTTGGCGGACGGTAAGCTTCCTACTTGGCATTCTAGGCTGTCTCTCCGTTGTGCCGGTTGCTCTGTTGTTCGTTGAACCGTCGTTGGGGCAGGCGGTCAGGCGGCCGCAGTATCCCGCTCTGCCAAGCGAAACGCCTGCAAAATTCGAGCCTGTCACTGACAGTTACGATTACGTCAGGCGCGACGTAATGATCCCAATGCGCGACGGGGTGAAGCTGCACACCGTCATCCTCGTGCCGAAGGGCGCCAGGAACGCGCCCATCCTGCTTACGCGCACGCCCTACAGCGCCACAGAGCTCACCAACCACGACCCGCGCGGCGGCGAAATTACGAACCCGCCTTTCAGCGCCCACCTCGGCCCGATCCTGTACGGCTATGACAACGCCACCGACGTGATCATCGAAGGCGGCTATATCCGAGTAGTCCAGGACGTGCGCGGCAAGTACGGTTCCGAGGGGGACTACGTGATGAACCGCCCGCTGCACGGGCCGCAAAACCTGACCCCGGTGGATCACGCCACCGATACCTACGACACCATTGACTGGCTGGTGAAAAACATTCCGGAAAGCAACGGCAAGGTCGGTATCCTCGGCATTTCCTACGACGGTTTTCTGCCACTAATGGCTCTCGTGAATCCGCACCCCGCACTCAGAGTCGCAGTGCCCATGAACCCGATGGTTGATGGCTGGATGGGCGACGACTGGTTCCACTATGGCGCTTTCCGCCAGCAGAATTTGCCCTACATCTATGAACAGGAGGCGACGCGCGACAATGACGCCAAGTGGTGGACCAGCCACTTTGACGACTATGACATGTTCATGCAGGCAGGATCAGCGGGCGAACTCGGACGCCGCCGCGGGCTCGAACAGGTCGGGTTCTGGCGGAAGATTCTCGATCATCCAACTTACGACGCCTTCTGGCGCGATCAGGCAATGGACAAGGTGCTCTCAGCCCAGCCCCTTAACGTGCCGGTGATGCTGGTGCACAGCCTCTGGGACCAGGAGGATATCTACGGTGCAATCGCTGTTTACAAAGCGATCAAGCCGAAAGATATAAACAATGACAAAGTCTTCCTGGTGATCGGTCCTTGGCATCATGGCCAGGAGATCGAGGATGGCAGCAGCCTGGGCGCTCTGAGATTCAACAGCGACACCGCGCTCTACTTCCGCCAAAACATCCTGCGGCCGTTTTTGGATCACTACCTCAAGGATGGCGCGCCAAAAGCCGACGTCCCGCCCGTCAGCGCATTCGAAACTGGGACCAATACGTGGCGGCGCCTGCCGGCGTGGCCGGCTGGCTGCGCGGTCGGCTGCACAATCCAGCCGACTCCGCTCTATCTCAACCCCGGGCTGAAGCTGAGCTTCGTTGCGCCGAAGCCTGACGACGCTGCATTCGATGAATATGTCTCGGACCCCGCCAAACCTGTGCCCTTCCGCGCGCGCCCCATTCAGCCCGTGGGTTATACAACCGGCTATACCTGGCCTCAATGGCTTGTGGACGACCAACGCGAGGCGTCCGGTCGCCCCGACGTCGCGGTCTTCGTCTCCGACGTCTTGACCGCACCGGTGAAGATCAGCGGGCAACCGGTTGCCAATCTGGTTGCCTCCACCAGCGGCACGGACTCAGACTGGGCGGTCAAGGTGATTGACGTCTATCCCGACGAAGTGGCCGGCCAGCCTGCTCTGGGCGGTTACCAACTGATGGTGTCGGCAGACATCTTTCGCGGCCGCTATCGCGAGAGCCTGGAGACCGCCAAACCCATCGCGGCCGACAAGCCTCTGCTATACCGCTTCTCCCTGCCTACGGCGAACCACGTTTTCCTGCCGGGCCACCGGCTGATGGTGCAGATCCAGTCGAGCTGGTTCCCACTGTACGACCGCAATCCGCAGACATTCGTGCCCAGCATCTTTTGGGCCAAGCCAGCGGATTACCGCAAGGCTGTGCAGCGCGTGTATCACGCGCCCGGCCAGGCGAGCTTCATCGAGCTACCTCTGGTCGAGATGCCTTGACGTTAGGCTCAGGCGTGTCGGTGATGAGGGAGTCCGATCGCGGTTTAAATCCTGTTCCTCACTCCAAATCGCTTCAGAAACGGTCCCGGCGTTGTCGGGTGAATGCGCGCTTAGAATGGGAAGCGAATTGACAGAATGGCATTGTGGTTGTTGGTGTGAAAGCGAGTGGTTGCGATCTGGTATCCGCCGCCAAAGGTGAAGCCGACTCTATTCCAAAGGTGAAGCCGACCGATGATGAGACCTGGAGTCACAAAGTTCTGTTTCATGCCATCATGTTCGCCCTGCTGAAAGAACGTTGAATTGAGCTCGACCTCAGGCCAGAACTTGCGATAAAGCCGGTACTGGAAGGTGTTGTTCCAAAGATAGCTTCGTCCAACGAGATTGGTATCGGCCACCGGGAAGCCGATGCCGAACGTCCCCTGCGCATCGAAGTGGCCGAACCCCTTCCCATAGGCAATGGTAGGCGTGACGACCGCATGCAAGGCGCCGTTGGTGTGAGAGCCGGTCGGCAGACTCCAGCCCAGGAAAGCGGTCAGAATGTAATTGCCATGTTCCTCGTTCGCGGCGAGCAATCTGTATTTGACCAGAAATGCGACATCTCCGAATCCATTCTTGTCGGCGGGGTTATTGTGCTCAATGTAGGGAGGCAAATTGAAAATCACTTCAACCTTCTCGAAAGGAATTAATTCCAGCCCTTTGCCGCCATCGTAATTGTCGGTGGTCACGCCCTTGGCGTTTTCCTGCCACAACTGATCGTAGCGGAGCTCCTCTTCAAGGCGCGGTGTTGTGGTTGCCAGGGGCGTGATCCAGTGAGGCTGCTCCGCCTGCGTCTTGTCTACGCGGTCAAACCAGTCGGCAAAGTATCCATCCTGAGCAGTCGTCAATATCGGAATCAGACACAGTACGATGAGCGCGCACATCAATGCAGCCTTACGCATGCTATCTCCAAAAATTAGATTTGAAAGTTGTTGATTGTATACACAGGCTATTTACAAACGCAAGGAGTATACGATTTTATACAGTTATATCGTCCGCGCGATCCCCAGAGCGTGACTCGATAGCCAATCAGGATGGCCTTTCCCAATTTTTGACCAAGTCCGGGCGCGCACGATAGGATTTCGCCCGGAACAACTTATGAAAAACAAGTCTGCCGAACCGAGACGCCGGCATGAAGAGCTATTGAAACCTCGTGAAGCCGCCCTGCAGCTGAGAATCAGCTTTCCTACAATCAAGCAGTGGATCTATGCGCGTAAGATCCGCAGTGTGAAAACGCCGGGAGGTCATCATCGAATTCCGCAGAGCGAAGTGGACCGGCTTTTGTTCCGAACCCGGGCGAAAACCGCCCCCGAGCGCCAGGACCTCATGCGCCGCGTCAGCGGACGCAATCAGCTCGTCGGCCGGATTGAGGACGTCCGGATCAGCGGTCTTATGGCCGAAGTGACGCTTTCGATTGGGAACCAGCAGATCACGTCAATCATCACCGCCAGGTCGGCTCGTGAAATGCAGCTCAAACCCGGACAATCCGCAGCTGCCCTGATCAAGGCGACCGAAGTGATGATTTTGCGCGTGTGAAGAGGGACGGTCACATCTTAATTCTTCGCTTTTTTCGGGGCTATAGTGAAACCGTGCGGGGTGATGACGTTTGTGAAAGGGACAGATAGCTCGCTATAGACAGCCGCTCGCAAACGGCTAAACTAAACTTGGAGTCGAAGCCCGAAAGATCATCGGGTAGTCGGCTATCTCGGATAATCAATCCGTAAAGAGGAACCGGTATGGATCGCATGAGTCGGCGGGTTGTAGTTGCGTTCTTCGTATTTCTGTTATTCGCGGTGGGATTATTCGCGCAGCAATCACCTGCCGCGCCACCAACATCCGCTGGCAATAGCACAGCGCCAGCGTCCAACGTTAGCACAGTTCGCGGCTGCCTCGCCGGCGAGCGTGGAAACTACATTGTCGTCGAAAACAAAACCAGCATGGTGTACGTGTTAAAGGGAGTCGGCAACAAACTCGACAATTATCTGCACCATGAGGTTGAAGTGAAGGGGAAAATGCTACCCGGCGCCATCAAGACCGGCGTAAGGCCGGAGAAGGTAGGCAGTAACCCCAGCGATACGGCACACGGTATTGATGGCGTTGTATTCCAAGTAGCAGATGTGCAGACGGACGTGCGTACGCTCTCGAAACACTGCAAAGCGGCGGACCAGGAGTAGCGGCGTCCCAGCGTTAGACGCGGGAATCCGGCACGGTGGTTCCAGAATCCTACCCACTGGCCTAGTGAGCTGGAACTCATGCATCCGCCGATTCAGCTGTGCCCCATATGCCGCTGACGAAGGGGCATGGGGGTACGTGGGAATATTCATTCGTGCAACCAAGATTCTGGGTTCGGTATCCAACTTGACTTGGGAGGTTCGTTACCGAAGTGATGTTTGCCGCATTGTCAGTGTTGTATAATCACGGGAAGTGGGGCTTAGCGCTGACTGCAACATGCAATTGCTGATACATCCTAGAGTTGGTGAGCGCGGATGGCGTGGTGTCCTGATTCTCATTGCCATTTGCTCGCTGACATTCAGTCTGGCGACTCGTTTTTGGATTCCGTCCGCTTCTCAGGTTCCCACCATAAAGTCTGTTGACCGTCACCCGGTCGCACCCCAGCGGCAGCATCTGGACAGAGACGCTACCCAGTGGCTGGCGCCATGCGCCAATTTCACCGTCGCCGAGCCCATCGTCATCGAAACCCGTCTGGTTCCCGTCGAACCTCTGCTCCCGAAACATGTTTTTACCGACAGCCTGTACAACCGGCCCCCTCCATCATCTGCATTTTCTCTTTAGTTTTTTCCTGGCACTAATTCTGTATTGCTTTGAAGCGGTGTTGTGCCATGATCGGCGGCCTTCTGCTGCTTTGACGGTATTTTGGCGACGCGCCCGATCGCAACCGGTCACGGTCGATTGAGAGTTCGTGAGAGGATTCGCATGGCCCTTGAGCCTCCTGTACATGTCGAGGAGCTTGAAGCTCTCCGGCGCTTGGACACCTGCACGGTCTCGAACGCGATCGAGGCCTTTGAGATTAGGCTACGGAACACCGGCTTCGCCGACGCCAGCATTCGCTGCATGTTTGAAGATTTTCCGCCCATGGTCGGATACGCGGCCACGGCCCGTCTTCGTAGCGGCGAGCCCCCCATTGCAGGGCGAACCTATACGGATCGCACCGACTGGTGGAACAGCATTCTCCAAGTACCGGCGCCGCGAATTGTGGTGTTGGAGGATTTGGACAAACCGCCAGGCCTGGGCTCTTTCCTTGGTGACATGCACGCCGCCATCTTAAGGGCGCTTGGGTGTGTCGGGTATGTGACCGATGGTGCCGTCAGGGAACTACCCCGGGTACGAGATCTAGGCTTGCATCTGTTTGCGGGAAACGTGGCGGTGTCGCATGCCTATGCTCATATCTTCGACTTTGGATCGATGGTCAAGGTGGGTGGCTTGGAAGTTTACCCGGGCGACCTCTTGCACGGGGACCGCCACGGCCTGCTGACCGTTCCCAAAGAGATTGCTTCAGAGATTCCCGCAGCTGCGGTCAAATTGCAGCAGGCTGAGCAGAGGGTCATCGACTTTTGCCGCTCACAGGAATTTTCAGTGGATAAGTTACGACAAGTGCTCAAAGGAATGAGGTAGGGAGTTACAAATTGCTGGCTGGACGCCAGAGAAGGCCGGTGCTTGCAACTGATGAATCGACATTGCAACCTTGACGGCGGAAATCGTCTGCCAGCGGGCAGGTTCAACGCTTTCAGTTACGCAACTATGGGACTTGCCGCGATGCTGGCACTCGGACTGTCATCGTGCAGCGGCGGGCACAGTGAGAAGGTTCAGGCAAATTCTCAGCAGGTAGTCACGGTCGGAGTGACCAACGTAGTCAAGAAAACGCTGAGCCGGCAAATTACTCTGTCTTCCGAATTGGTGCCTTTTCAGGAGATCGACGTTTATGCGAAGGAGTCCGGCTACGTGCAGAAATTGAATGTCGACTACGGAACCCACGTAAAGACGGGCGAGGTGATGGCGACCCTGGAGATTCCGGAACTGCAGGCGCAGTTACAGGAGGATCAAGCCGAGATTAAGAACGCGACGAACCAAGTGAGCCGGGCGGAAAACGAATTAAAGCGATACGACGCGCAGTACAAAGCGCTGCACCTTGAATACACGCGCTTAAACGGAGTCTTCGAGACACAGCCCGGTATCGTGGCCCAGCAGGAAGTGGACGATGCCCAAGGAAAAGACCTTGCCGCTGCCTCCCAAGTCGACGCCGGAAAAGCTGCGTTTGAGGCGGCACAGAGCCAGTTGCTGGCAGCCAAGGCAAAGCTCATCCACGACCAGACACTCTACGACTATTCCAAGATTACCGCGCCATTCGCGGGGGTGGTGACCGAACGCTACGCGAACCTGGGCACTCTTGTTCAGGCAGGGACAAGTTCGAGCACCCAGGCGATCCCAATCGTTCGGCTTTCCCAGGATGACTTATTCCGCTTAGTGATCCCAGTCCCGGAGTCCTATGTCCACTACATACGTGTCGGCGATCACGTCGACGTTCGTGTGCCCTCGCTGAATCGGACCTTTCCCGGCAAGGTATCGCGTTTTTCGGTCGATGTGAGGCAAGACACTCGCACCATGCACACCGAAGTGGATGTTCCGAACCCCCAACGTGTGCTGATGCCAGGCCTGTATGCCGAAGCCGATGTCGCACTTGAACATCGCGACGATATCCCGGCGGTGCCTTTGCAGGCCATCAACCATGAAGGGGACAAGAGCACGGTGTTTGTCGTCAATCGTGACGGTGAGATTGAGGACCGCCCCATCATGCTGGGAATCCAAACCGCCACGGACGCTGAGGTGGTTTCTGGTTTAAGCGAGGGCGAGCAAGTGATCGTCAGTGATCGCAGCGGACTGAAACCGGGTCAGAAAGTTCATCCGCAGGTCGTGCAGGTTGTGCAGTACCAGGAAGCGAAGCCGGAGTAGAGGCCGCTGTTCGCGGCGGAGCTCCAGAGTGTGAGAAAAAATGTCAGGCTTTTCAATACGTAACCCGTACTTCATTGTTGTCATCTGCCTGGTGCTGACGGTGATTGGTATCACCAGCCTGGCACGCATGCCGGTTGACCTGTTCCCAACCATTAATTTGCCGGAAGTCGTGGTAGCGACTTTTTATTCCGGGATGCCGCCTGAGGACATCGAGACCGACATCACCGATCCTCTTGAGAGATTCTTTACGTTGGCTAGTGGCATCGATCATATGGAGTCACGCTCGCTGCTGGGCGTCAGCATCATCAAACTGTATTTTCAACCAGACACCAGCCCGGACGCGGACGTAACGGAGATTTCGAATCTCGCACTCGCGGATCTGAAACGTTTACCGCCTGGCACCCTGCCGCCGGTCGTCCTGAAGTTCGACGCTTCCAGCTTGCCAGTTTGCCTGGTGACCCTCCAAGGTGAGGGATTGAGCCAGACCGAACTCCACGATGTGGGTCAATTCTCGATCCGCAATCAGATCGCGGTGGTCAAGGGCGCTGAAATCCCACCTCCATTCGGGGGCAAGTATCGGCAGATCATGGTGTATGTCGACCCCTATAAGCTTGCATCGCGGCAGCTGAGCCCCATGGATGTGGTAGATGCGGTCAACAGTTCGAATCTGATTCTCCCTGCAGGCGACGTAAAGATCGGACCGTTCGATTATTACGTCTATTCGAACAGTCTGGTTGACAACATGGATCAACTGGCAAAGGTTCCGATCAAGACCGTAGGGAGTTCGTGGGTTTCGGTCGATGACGTTGGCAAAGCCGAGGATGCAAACCAGATCCAGTACAACCTGGTGCGGGTGGATGGTCAGAGATCCGTCTATCTCCCCATCATGAAGCAGGGCGGGGACACCAATACCATCGAGGTTGTGCAGGGCATTCGTGACGCAATCAAACACCTGTACGACATACCCAAGCAGCTGGTTTCCACGGTGGTTTTTGATCAGTCCGCTTTCGTGAGAGAGGCCATCAAGACTCTGCTCCATGAAGGTGTCATCGGGCTGGCACTCACTAGCCTGATGATTCTCATTTTTCTTAGTAGTTTCCGCGCTACGTCGGCGGTGTTCCTCTCCATTCCACTTTCCGCCCTGGCAACCTTCGTGGTTCTCTACATGATGGGGAGTACCGTCAATACGATGATTCTGGGAGGGTTGGCGCTGGCCTTCTCGCGAATCATAGACAATTCGGTGATCTCGCTCGAAAACATCTATCGCCATCTGGAACATGGTGCAGCGCCGCTGGCGGCAGCCGAAACCGGGGGCTCGGAGGTGAGCCTTGCTGTGCTGGCCGCTACTTTGACCACAGTCGTGGTCTTTTTCCCGGTGACGTTTCTATACGGCGTCAGCAAGTTTCTGTTCTCGGCGCTAGCCCTCGCAGTCGTCATCTCGCTTTTTGCGTCCTATGTGGTAGCGATGACCGTCATTCCGTTGTTTTGTTCGCGGTTTCTCAAAGCGGTTCCTCATGCCGCAGCGAGCAATGCACCTGAATACGAGGTTGAACCGACATTAGTCCTCGACCGGTCTTGGTGGGGGAGGTTCACTGTGGGCTTCAACCGGCTATTTAACCGGCTGCTCGATTACTACGAATATTGGGTAAAGCGGGCGTTGGTGCGGCCCGGCGTTACCGTGGCGATTCTGAGTGGCGTGTTCCTAATCAGCTTGGCTATCTATCCATTTCTCGGACTGGCATTCTTCCCGCGCACTGATGCCGGACAATTCACAATCAACATGAAGGTTCCGACGGGAACTCGTCTCGAACTGACCGAGCAGTACGTGGCAAAGGTGGAGGACCTTATCCGCAATGTTGTCGGTTCCAAAGACCTGAAGATGGTCGTCTCCAACATCGGAGTAGTTCCTGATTTCTCCTCGCTGTATACAACGAATGCCGGGCCGTATACGGCAACGGTTCAAGTCGCACTGCAGGAACCACACCAGTTGAGTAGCTTTGAGTACATGGACCGGGTGCGCGACAAAATGGCGGCACAATACCCGGAAATCCGAACCTTCTTTTCGAGCGGTTCAATGGTCGATGCAGTGCTGAACTCGGGAATGCCCGCCCCGATTGACGTACAGGTCAGCAGTCGCAGCCTGGGAGAGTCTTACAGCATCGCGCAGGAGTTAGCGAGCCGTATCCGGCAGCTTCCGGGAGTTGGAGAAGTCTACATTCCGCAGGACCTGAATTACCCTGGATTGCGGCTGGATATCGATCGTGTACACGCGGGCGAACTGGGCCTCAGCGAAAAAGAAGTGGTGGACAACGTGATCACGGCGCTGAACTCCAATACCATGATCGCCCCCAATTATTGGGTGGACCACAAAACCGGCAATGATTATTTCCTGACCGTTCAATATTTCGAGAACGGACGACCGGCGATTCACAATTTCGCTGATCTGACCAATATTCCCCTCCGTGCCCCTAACCTGAAAAAACCCACGACCCTGGATAGCGTGGTGAAACTCAGAAACGTACAGACACCGACTGAGGTCGATCATTACCAGATACAAAGAGTGACGGATGTTTACGTAACGCCTTCGGGAGAGGGTTTGGGGAAGATTGCGGACTCGGTTCAACACACGATTCAAGGTATGGAATTGCCGGAAAACGTGCGGGTTGACCTACGCGGGATGGTGCAAGGGATGAATGCCTCATTCCGCAGTTTTGCGATCGGGCTGTCGATGTCAGTGATTCTTCTTTACCTCATTCTCGTAGCGCAGTTCAAGTCGTTCAAAGATCCCCTCCTGATTATGCTGGCGATTCCGATGGGGTTCATCGGTGTCCTTATTATTCTGCCTCTGACCGGGACGACCCTTAACGTGATGTCCCTGATGGGAGTGCTCATGCTGGTCGGCATTTCAGCGTCGAACAGCATTCTTATTGTCGAGTTTGCTCATCGCCTTGAGGAACAGGGGAAGGGGGTAGAAGAGGCGGTGATTACTTCGTGCCGCGTACGTCTGCGTCCGATTCTGATGACGTCGCTGGCCACCATTATCGGCATGGTACCGATGGCTCTCAAGCTGGGTACTGGGAGCGAACAGTACGCTCCCTTAGCCCGTGCCATTATTGGTGGCCTGACTGCGTCCGTAATCCTGACCGTTTTTATCGTGCCCGCCGCATACCTCTTGGTTTACGGCAAGAATGAAGATCGCGGTCGTGCCGAGCAGGCTCCGGAGCTGGCGCAATGAAGCTCGGGACAGCCTCGCGGTGCGATACGCGGATTTCATTGCTGAACTGTTTCAGCACCTCCATGCGCCCACCTTGCCCACGGCGCGTTGCGGTAACTCTTGTTACCGTTCTGTCGCTCGCAGTTAGCGTTGCAACCCGTTACTGCCCGGTAGTGCGAGATGAGACCCACGCGACAAATCGCGTGACGCCGCAATCTCTCGACGCCAAGCGGCAGCATCTGCTGAATGACGGGTTCCACTGGTTTGCTCCGGCTGCGACCTTCGGTTTGCGTCAGCCCGCGTGGACTGCGGTTGCGCTGCTACCCGCCGTTGCTCCCCATATCCGACTTTATCCAGAAGATGGCCTGCGCAACCGGCCTCCTCCTTCCTGCTGAACCTCCTGTCTTGAAGAACCTGCGAACAAGTTCCACGGCGGAACATTGGTTCGAATCAGACGGTCGTGTCATGCCCTGCGATTTTCGCAGGCGATCTCATGGAGGAGACTATGAGAAAGAATCTTTCGATCAGCATCGCAGCGTTGGTCATCGTACCAATGCTCTACGCCTCTCAAACCCAAGGCAACTCCAATCCATACGTGCCGGGAACTGTAGTAGAGGTACAGAAACACAAAGTCTATTTCCCGGCTTACACGATGGGAGGCAGCAACCCGTCCGATGCGCCACTGAGTTCGCAGTACTACGCTTACGACGTCTCTGTGCGCGTCGATTGCAAGACCTACATCGGGCGTTACGAAACCCCGTTTAACGATTTGCCGTCGGACTTTACTCCCCATCAGCCGATCCAGGTGCGGTTGACCAGGCATGTCATGTACTTTGACCTGCCGAACGACCCGGATATGAGAATGGGAATTGTCCGCCGCCGTGCGCAATGCGGGCAGAATCGCTAGTCGCAGCTGTCGGGTTTGGAAGGTTTTACGGCGGAAAAATTACGATTTCGTACTGCTGCAGCAAGCAGGTGCGAGATTGAAACTATTGAGAATCGCAAAATATTGTGACACTTCAACCAAATTGTCATTCCGAGCGCAGCGAGGAATCTGCAGTTACTTGGAGCTGCCGGAAATGCAGATTCCTCGCGCCAAAAGCGGGCGCTCGGAATGACAATGTTCTTACTGAGTCACATCAAAACAATATGCAATTCTCAGATATGGTTCCGCAAAGGCTAATCCATGAAGCGAAAATATAAGTACACCGTCCCGTTCTTGCTGGGGCTGGTCTTGTCCTTGTTTGGCTTTGCCCAAGTGTCCGTCAATGTGCAGACGGCGCAGGGTTTACCTCAATCCCCAATGCCGCAAACCCTTCCCAATCAAAAGACCTCCAATCCGCCCATGAATGCACCGCCATCCTCCGCTTCCCAGGTCAATACTGGCACGCCCATGTCCTTGACCTTGAATCAGGCAGAAGCGCTGGCGATCAAGAACAATCCACAAATTTCTGTTGCCCGGTTGATCGCTCTTGCCTCCGAGCAGGTTACCCGCGAGGTAAGGTCGAATCTGTGGCCCACGGCCACTGGTGATCTTACGGGGGTAGATGCGCAGTCCGGCAGCCGCATTACGGCAGGCGCGCTGAATAACCCGATCATCTACGAACGTTCCGCGGCCGGAGTCATGGTCACTCAACTGATCACCGATTTTGGGCGCACTACGAACCTGGTCTCCAGTGCGAACTATGCAGCCAAGGCCGAGAATGAGAACGCCATGGCCACCAAAGAGCAAATCCTCCTGGCCGTGAACAAAGCTTTCTACAATGCCCTGCAAGCCCAGGCCGTGCTGATCGTTGCGCAGGAAACGGTAAATGAACGCCAGACCGTTGCCAACCAGGTGGAAGCACTTTACAAGAGCAAACTGAAATCTGAATTGGATTTCAGTTTTGCAAGTGTCAACCTGGCGCAGGCCAAACTTCTGCTGCTGGACGCTCAAAACAACGAGAACGCCGCTTTCGCTAACCTGGCCATGGTGCTGGGTTTTGCGGCCGTGCAGAATTTCCAGCTTATCGAGGAAACAAGTCCAGTTACACCGCCGCCGGACAACGTCGATAATTTGATTTCCCAGGCGTTCTCGGTGCGTCCGGAAATACTCTCGCTACAATTCCAGTACCAGTCCGCCAGGAAGTTCCAAACCGCAGAAAGAGATCTGCTCTTTCCCAGCATTAGCGCCCTTGGGGCAGTTGGCGACACACCGGCAGGCAATCCCGCAGTGGCCCCGAATCCCGGCGCTCTGAGCAACACCTACGGAGCAGTCGGCGCAAATATCGAAATCCCGCTCTTCAACGGTTTCTTGTATACGGCAAGGGCACGTGAGGCGAATCTCAGAGCACAGGCGACGCAAGAACGGTTATTGGATATGCGAAACCTGATTTCGCGGGATGTACGCACCAGTTGGCTGAATGCGAATACGGCGTACCAGCGGCTGGCGGTCACGCAGCAATTGTTGCAGCAAGCCAACCTGGCGCTGAGTCTTGCCCAATCTCGCTACAACTTGGGACTAGGCTCAATCGTCGAACTGAGCCAAGCCCAGCTCCAGCAGACGCAAGCCCAGATCAGTAACGCGCAAGCCGGCTACGACTACCGCCTGAGCCTGGCAGTTTTGACCTACGAGACCACGGGGATCTAACGTGACTTCTCTCATTCGGCAGTTGTTGCTCGTATCGAAGAGGAAGAGGCTGCTCAGCACTCGCCGACGACGCAAGAATAAGATATCTTTCAGCACCCGCCAGGGGCTAATGCTGGTCTTCGGAATTGCTGTTTTCGTTGGTTTGATTTTCATTCTTGCGTACTACGTGTGGTATGTCCCAATTGAGAAGTCTATGCAGTAAAATTCAGTTGCAACCGGCCTCAAACCCTGGCCGACCCACGCAGGCGGAATCAAACGCGTCCGCCTGCGATCCTTTGATTCTGGACTGCCTTGACAAAGCGAAGGCGCCCCCGCGGCGTACCCGCACCTAGTAGATAAACACCGCTGATGGGGAAGGACTCCCATTTAAGGAAGCACTGGGCTATCGTTCAAGATGTCGCAGAATGCACAGTCAAACTCCGGTCGCGGTTGTCGAACAGCCACTGCTCCGCGCCAGGATGCCGGAGCTCGATTCCCTTCGGGGCATTGCGATTTTGCTCGTCCTGTTCCTACACGGCTTTGCCTACGTCGCCGACCCGAGCTCGTTCACGGGACTGCGCCGGGAATTCATGGTGCTTACCTCCTACGGTTGGATCGGAGTGCAACTCTTCTTTGTGCTCTCGGGATTCCTTATCACCGGCATATTGCTCGAAAGCAGGCTCAGACCCGACTACTACCGCAGGTTCTACAAGCGCCGCGCTCTTCGAATCCTTCCCGCATACTACGGATTGCTGTTGATCTTGCTCGCTCTTAACCAGACCTCCTGGCTTGGGCATCGCACCGGCCTGCCGTTTCTGCTCTTCAGCTTTGCGTATCTTTCAAATGTTACGCCACTGTTCGGCATCCCCATTCAATACACCGTGTTGTGGTCCCTTGCGGTCGAGGAGCACTTTTATCTGGTTTGGCCGATGATTGTTCGCAATATTTCACGTCGCGCATTAGCTCTCGTTGGCCTGGGCGTATTTCTTTCTGCACCGATCCTTCGCGCATTCACGATACGCTTTGGGAGTCTCACAAACGGGAACTTCTACACGTGGTGCAATGCGGACGGCTTGGCGTTAGGGGCACTCCTGGCGATGGCGCTTCGCGTTCCTGACATTAGCCGGCGCCTGCTTTGGGGACTCTCCCTATTTGTGGCGGGGTTCAGCGGAGCCACTCTGGTTGCGGCAGCCAAGGTGAATGCCCTTGCGTGGGCCTCGACATCCGGCTTCGCCTTGAGATTGACGCTATTAAACTCCGGGTTTGCCGCCCTCCTTGTTCTTACCTTATTGCTGGGAACGGCCCCTTCCAGCTTCGTGGTGAACATACCCTTCCTGCGGTTCTTTGGGGAAATCAGCTACGGACTCTACCTCCTCCACATGCTTTTTTTCTACGGCTATGAAGAGACGGTGAGACGGTATTGGCCATCGCTCGGGGTTGTTAACGGACAATTTGGCAACGTCGTCCTGCAGTTCATATGCGCGGGAGGCGCGTCAATCATAGTTGCCACCCTGTCCAGACGTTGCTTTGAGGAATACTTCCTAAGCCTAAAGGATGGTCGGAGCGGGAAAGCTGAGAGAAGATCAAAAGAACTGCGTTTGAGGCAGACGTGCGATCTCAATGCAACGGTAAGCTAGTGATCGATACCCAGAACAATCTTTTGTCGCTCGCCCTGTCGCGGAGAGTAGTTCTCTTCCTGCTGGTTGCGGTCTTTGCCGCGGAATTTCTAGTCAGGGGACCGGTTCGATTCCTACAGCAAGGATCTGCGATCAACGATTTCATGCCACCCTTTGTGCAGGCTAAGGCATTGGCGCGAGGAGTGGACCCGTACAGTCCTCAGGAACTGCTGCGACTTTGGCCCAAGGACTCAGCACAGCTCACTTTTCTCGTGAAAGATGCGGCGGCTGGAACGATGCAAGCCAAAGATGGCGTTCCCTCTCCTTATCCGCTCAGTTGCTTGGCCGTGCTCGCTCTATTTTCTGGAATACCCTGGCATATTGCCCGCATCGTCCTGCTAGTCTCGAACGTCCTTGGTTCGTTGCTGTTGATTGGTGTTTTGCTGTCACTTTCGGGACTCGGCCTCAGCGACCGTCGAACTTACGCCTTTCTGGGTTTAGCCCTGGGGATTGCCCCACTCCACGCTGCGCTTGCCACTGGGAACTTGATAATTCCGGCTTGCACCTGTGGGGTCGTGGCCATCTGGTGTGCCATTCGCGATCACAATACACTCTCTGGCGCTTTTCTCGCTGTTGCCATCTGCCTGAAACCTCCGGTTGGGATTATTTTTGTTGTCCTTGCTGTCATCCGCCGCCGTTGGCATGTGACCTTAGTGGCCGTCGTTCTAAGCGCGTTAGTCACCGCAGCAGCCATCCTGCGGCTGTGGACGTCTCACGTGGATTGGATACAAGCCTATTCCGTCAACCTCAACAAGATGTTCGCCTCGGGAGCGATTAACGATTTCACGAAAGCAAACCCTTTACGCTTCCATCTGCTGAACCTGCAGGTGCCAATTTCTTCCTTCGCTACTAGTCCAGCGGTGGCTAACGAAATCGCCTGGTCGATATCTGCTGTCTTGCTGTTGGTCTGGTTAGGATTCGCGTTGCAGAGTGATACGACTCCTGAATTGTTGGACTTGAGCGCGATAACAGCGATTGCATTGCTGCCGGTCTACCACCGTTTTGTTGACGGTATGCTGCTGATTGTGCCGCTCAGTTGGTGCTTTAGTGTGCAAAGGAACGAACTCAAGCCGGTCTCGCGAATCGTGATGGTTCTCCTCCTGCCATTTCTGGTTCCAGGGGCGTCACTATTGACGATTTTAAGCAGCGACGGCGTGGTCCCAGTTGGTATGGCGACAACTTGGTGGTGGAATGCGTTTGTTGTACCCCATGAGATTTGGGCAGTGCTCCTGATCTCCTTCGCGCTACTGTACGCGATGGGCCTGAGCAGACATTGGATAGCCAAACCAGAATCAGCGTTCCATCGCACATCTCAGGCGTGCGCGGGTCTGGCCCAATTGCCGCAAACGTGAGGAAGTTCAAAAGGTATGCGCTGTCAGGCGCGTAATCCGGGATGGCTGGAATGAACAGAGTTGCGGGAAACGCTCGCCTCGCGATCGCACTTGCCCTTTGTTGTGCGGTTGCGATCTCCGTGGCGGTGCTCTTCCCCGGGTACACTACAAACGCCAATCTCCTGGGGATGCTACTTTTTGCGGAGATTGTCCTGGTGGCCCTCTGGAACTACAGACCGATGTTCTTCCCATTTCTGGTTCTCGTCTTTTTTTTCGCTGGCACCGGCGTGCCTCCACTAGGGTTTTGGAATGCTGGACGATGGTTCGTGCTTGGGGCAGGTGCACTTGCGGGCCTTGTTCAATATCTGAGAGATCAGCGCTTTCGTCTCGGCGGATTTCACTTGGCGGCATTCTTTTGTGTGGTTGCAGCTCTGGTTTCCTGTTCAGCGTCCGTATATCGCCAACATTCTTTGTTCAAGGTATTTAGTTTTTCGCTGTTGTTTCTCTATGCGGCATCTGGCATGCGAGTTGCCGTATTCGGAAGAGAGCGTCAATTTCTTTCAAGACTGCTATTGTTCTGCGAGCTTCTGACCTACGTTACGGCGGCTTGCTACTTCATTTTTCAATATGATTTCTTCGGAAACCCTAACTCCTTGGGTGCAGTGATGGGCGTACTTGTCCTACCCATGATGTTGTGGGGAGTCTTCGTGACCGAAGGTACATCAACGCAAAAACGTGAAGTATTCGCGCTTGTGTTATCGATTTTGCTTCTTGCGACCAGTTACGCACGCGCCGGGATTCTTGCCGCAATTGTCTCCTGTGCCCTGATTTGCATAGCCCTACGCCGCTACAGAACGCTGCTGATGCTCGTCGGCACGGGCTTGCTGGCCGCATTGGCAGTCGTCTTTGCATTCCCTCCTGCCGTCAACCAGCCGCAGTCGCTTACGTCAGCATTTATCTACAAGGGACATCCGGAGGAGGGCATTCTCGGTTCCCGAAAATCACCCTGGCAACAAGCAGTCTCCTCGGTGCATGAGCATCCCTGGTTTGGCACGGGATTTGGCACGAGCACCACTGGAACCGACGCCAGCGAAGGCGCCAGCGACTTCACGTCAACGGCGCGAGATACTCGGGAACACGGAAATAGTTACTTGGCGATCTTAGAGTGGGTTGGCATCTTGGGCGTGTCGCCATTCCTCGCGCTGCTGTTCATGATTGCCATGCGCGTGGCCAAGTCGTTGGCCCAGATCCGCCGGTCGGGACTTCTCCTGTCCCCGCTCGTACCGATTGCCGCAGTGGTTCTCGCTGGTCTCGTCCATGCAGCATTCGAGGATTGGCTTTTCGCAGTAGGGTACTATCTGTGCGTTATATTTTGGGGTTTTGCCTTCGTGCTGGCTGATTATGTTTCCCCTGCGCAGCGCGGAGAAATCTCAGACCTGGTTTGGCGGTCGCCGCACCGTATACAACCCGCAGCGTGACCTGCTGTTGTTCCGCCGCACACTCGCCCGGGGTCAAGAGCCAGGGAGTGAGAGCGTAGCCGTATCCCCATAGGGATTCCCGAACGGAATGTCCTAGATTAGGGTAGGCGATTTCTCTTGACCACCTTTTTGCCTAGGCGTACATTTTAGGTGTCCTAGCAGAGGGTAGCCATGAACATCGTCGCGATCTACAAAAAGTTCCCTACTGAGGCCGATTGCATCCGGCATATTGAGCGGGTTCGTTGGAACGGCACGCCCGTCTGCCCTTACTGCAAATCCACGCGGACAACACCGATCCCCAGCGAATCCCGGCATCACTGCAATAGCTGCAATACCACGTTCAGCGTCACCGTGGGCACAATCTTCCATCACACCCATCTGCCGCTGCAAAAGTGGTTTCTGGCGATCTCTCTTGTGCTGAACGCTAAGAAGGGTATATCTGCACGCCAGCTTGCCCGCGATCTGGAAGTGAATAAAAACACAGCTTGGTTTATGGGGATGCGGATTCGCAACGCCATGTTTGAACAGGGTGAGCTGCTCAAGGGCATCGTGGAAATGGATGAGTGTTACATCGGCGGCAAGCCGCGCAAAGGCAGCGGCCCACACAAGCGCGGACGCGGTACTTCTAAGGCTCCGGTTATTGGCATCATTCAGCGCGGCGGTAAGGTCATCGCTCGCCATGTGGACAAGGCACAATTGAACTCTAAGAGTCTCGCCAAGTTTGTGCGAGAGAACGTCGAGATCGCAGAATCCGCCCTCATTACCGATGAGTTCTGTGGCTACGTTACGGTCAAGAAATTCACGCCGCATTTCGTCATCAACCATCAGATTTCCTATGCGGACGGTGAGATTCACACCAACTCCATCGAGGGCTTTTGGGGACTTTTGAAGCGCGGCATTATGGGCCAGTATCACAAAACCACCTTGCGCCATCTGCATCAATACATCACCGAGTTTTGCTACCGCTACAACGGTCGCGACAATCCGGCCCTGTTCGATGTCACTATTTCGAGGGCATTAGGAGTTTAGCTATGGCAGAGCAAAAGATTTGGAAAGCAGTGTGGGGTTCGCCAGACAGACCGCTTAAAATCGGGAATCTGGAAATCCCTGCGTATGTCTTAGAGAACGGAACCAGAGTCCTCTCAGGGCGCGGTATGCAGACCGCTTTGCAGCTTGGGCAGAGCCATGGCTCTAAACTCAAGAAGTTACTGAGCAGTGCGAACATCAAACCACACATCAGCAATGAGTTAGCCATGGCTCTGGATAGCCCTTTGCGCTTTGTGCGTCCCGGTCGCGGCGGAAAACTCGCAACTGGATACGAAGCCACGATCTTGCCGGATATTTGCGATGCACTGTTGGATGCCCGGAAAAGAGACAATCTTACCCCACCGGAGTTGTTGGTTGCTGACCAATGTGAAATCCTCACCCGCGCATTCGCCAAAGTTGGAATTATCGCTCTGATTGACGAGGTTACTGGCTATCAAGAGATTAGAGATCGTGAAGCCCTTCAGCAGATTCTCGATAAGTACCTTCTCAAAGCGTATGCGGCATGGGCGAAGCGATTCCCGGATGACTTCTATCGCGAGATGTTCCGTCTGCGCGGTTGGCAATGGCGTGGCATGAAAGTCAATCGTCCGTCCGTAGTCGGCAACTACACCAAGGACTTGGTTTATTCCCGCCTTGCCCCTGGTATTCCCGAAGAATTGGAAAGGCTTAACCCGAAGGATGATAAGGGCAACCGAAAGAGCAAACACCATCAATGGCTGACTGAGGATATTGGACATCCTGCCCTAGCTCAGCATCTTTATGCGACCATTGGATTCATGCGTGCCGCATCTACTTGGGACCAGTTCTACCGAATGATGCAGAGGGCATTCCCGAAGCTGAATAGCAATATGGTGTTAAACTTTCCGGAGGATTCAGACTTGGAGCCTGCCTCACGGGTGAGCTAGCTCGAAAGCCTCAAGATCTATTTGTTGAGTCTGCGCAAGCATTGCCTGCTCCTCAATGAGTTCCACACGCAGCTCTCGGGCGACTATGAGTCCTGTGCTTTCCTTTGGTGTACGCCGCAGGAATTTCGAGGCAGCGACCAGTGGCAAATATATAGCTGCAGCAATTAGCAACAATGGGGAACCAGATACAAGCTGCCATGCCAGAATCGTTGCTGTGCGGTCGTAGATATACCGCATCTTGACCTGAGCCGATTCGGATAGATTACTCACGGCTACGAGATATTTTTGTTGGATTGATTGGACACGCTCGTTAGGACGATAACGCTCAGCAGCCATGAAGATGAGTGCTCGTGTCACGGTAATGATGTGCGCAAACCGAATAAGCGCATTGAGGCGGTCCCGCTGTATCCGGTACGCCGGATCATCGAAAACTACACCGCCTTCGGCTGCGTACAGAAAAAGGTCGTTTCGCAAATCGAATAGTTCATTTCTAACCTTATCAATTCTGTACGGTCTCCAACCGAAATACGCAACAAGCCAGAGCGATAGGAGGCCGAGTCCGGTTAGGAGAAGAGGTCCAATGTCACTCATATTTTGTCCTCCGGTCTAGTCGTTCCATGCTGCGTCAGGCCGCTCGATGTTCTGTTGGCGTCTATGATGGTTTCGAGGCGGTGGATGTAGTCTGACATGTCGGCTATTTTCTTTCGCCGTAGGTTCCGTTCCCGGAAAGCCAGAGTTCCAGCACTTCCACCAAACAACACGAGCACAGCATCAGGGACGCGAATGCTGCTTACAAAACTCATACCCAATTGAGCCATGGTGATTTGTCCGGCGAGTCGGTTAACCATCATGTACAGAAGAAGGAATATCGCTACCAGAGAACCCCATGGAAATATTAGATGCACAGCATCCGCCCACATCTCCAGTTTCTTATAGCGAAGAATGAACTCCGCCTCTTTTGGGCCTCGCGGCTGTGGTCTCGTTCCCACTTGCCGCGCATCATATTCCTCATCATCCTATTGTCCACTAAAATCATTGGTTTGTTCCAGATAACGGAATACCCCGAACACACCCTGCCACGGCCATATCAGTATAGAGAACAGCACTACCTTAATCTAGGACATTCCGTTCCCGAATCGCAGCCCAATCCAAGCCCGCCAGCCTTTGGGCGATGGATTTTTCCATGATTCTCTGCCGCCTTTTCGACAGTTTGCCGTCTGGTCGGCAGTTTAGGCAAAGCCCGCGCCGCCGAGCTATCCGGATGTTGCGGGCAAGGCTCGGTTCCCGTGGGGCGGGTTAGGGAGGAGTAATTGCGGCGATACCAGGCTAGTTATACGTCTCCCGCAGTCTGGGACCTAAGGAGTCCTCCTATGAAACATCGAGTGCTTTGGTTAAGTCTTTTGCTACCCATATTCATGGGCCGCAGTTCTTCACCCCTCGCCACATCTGTCAGCACCACGCGTTCCTACAACGGCACCGCATCGGTCGGCGATTTCTTCACCATGACCGTGGATCCAGTCGCCTATACGTTGGCTTACACCGACTTGTCCAACGGCGATAGCGGAACTATTTCCTATCAGGTGAATTCGGATGGAACTTATCAACTTGACGATCCCAATCACAACTTGGTTGGGGCCTATGAGATACCAAATTATGCCTTGCTTGTCGAAGCTACCAACACCGGCCCAGATCACGACGCGCCCGCGATTATCCTGGCCATGCAAACCGCAAGCATCTCCGTTCCAAAATGGGCCAGCCACAATTACGACTATATGCAGTTCGGCAGCGGCGCGGGGGGCGTAGAGGTGGGTTTCATAGCGGCCGACGGACAGGGCAACGTCAGTACCACGGCATATTGGCCGCTTGGGGCTCTCAGCCAGGGGGCAAGGGCTTTTCATCGCGGCGGCTTCAGTGGCCGCAGCCTCCAGCAGGATGCATCGGGAACCTTTTTGCGGCTTCCCGACAATGACGGCGATTCCCACTACGTTTTCGGAACTGGAACCGGAACTCTCGCCCTGGACACGCCAAACGGCGCAATCCTGGGTTTCAAGAAGGCCGCCAGCAAGGACTTCGATCCCTCCTTCGCTGGAACGTACAAGGGGATCTACTATCAGAAAACTGGCGCCAAGACCGACCAGGGCAATTTCGAAACGGGCACGCCCAGCCTGGGCGACGCCACTATCGTCATTGACGCCACGGGACAAGTCTCCACGAAAGACTCTCGTGGCAACCTGCTGCTGGAGGCGATGCTGACGCCGGTTGCCGACGCGGCTTATCTCTATGGGGCTGATAAACTTCAGGACCCTTGCTTCGGCCTTTTCACTTTTCGGGTAATCACGGCCAATTCCCAGAACGATGTTTTCGTAACTTTCATGGATCGGGGGGTGTTGTTCTCTTCCTTCAAGGCCAACTTGCCGTGGGGCCCCGGCAGTACGTATGACTACTTGTATGGAGTGGGACTCAGATGATCAGATGAAGCACCCGTTTAGACGGGAACCAAAATCACGCCGATGCTCAGTTGTTGCTCAACTCGTCCAGGAGGTCTATTTTCAGTTTTTTCTGGTGATCGCGACTGAGCTTGGCCCGGTTTGCGCTGAGATAAAACACGTCGATTGCCATCTGTCCTTCGGTATCGATCAGCGCAATTTCGATGTTGCACTTGTGATGTGCGAGCCGCGAGCTGATGCGGTGCAAAAGTCCCGGACGGTCCTGGGCTATGACCTGTACCAGAGTGCTGTGGGAAGAGCACTGGTCATCAAATTCGATGCGGGTCTCGATCTTTACTTTGGCGGTGCCGTTCTTCTCCGCGCGCAGGCGATCCTGCAGCATGCGATCCAGATCGGCTTCTCCGGTTAACACCTCCGCAATGCTGCGCTGGAAGCGTTCCCACTCCGGCAAGTTCAGCTCGAGAGTGCGGAACCGGTCGGTGAAATAGAACGTGTCAACCACGGTCCCGGCGTGATTGGAAAACGCGTTGGCTTTCACGATGTTCATGCCCCAGGCGGCGAGCACGCCGGCCATGGTGGCAAAGAGAAACGGACGATCGGCCGTAACCAGCGTCACTTCATACCACTGACGCCCGCGTTGCAAATGCAGCTGAACCGGATCTTTCTGCAGTCGCTGCGCCATTGCGAGGTGGTGCAACACTTCCTCGGCCGCGTAACTTCTCAGATAACGCTCGGGCAGGCCTTCAAGAAAAGTCTTGATCTTCTTGCCTGCAACCGGTGCCAGGGTTTGCAACCGGGAAAGATTCTCGCCAGCGGCATCGGCGTGCATCCGCTGATCAGCATGGCGATTCAGGTGATTCGCGGTCGCGATGTAAACCTGCCAGACATTTTCGGCCTTCCACGGAGTAAGAGCCTCGGGGTTCACCGACTTAATATCCGCATACGTCATCAGGCAAAGCATCTTCAAGCGTTCGGGTGTACCCGTTCTCTCGGCAAAGGCGCTGACGGTTTCCGGAGCGAAAATATCGCGGCGCAAGACGGCTGACAATTCCAGGTGATTGCTGATCAGGAACAGAACCGTCTCCCGATCCGCCGGGTCCAGGTCGAGACGGTCCAGGCACTGCGAGGCGGTTTCGAGGCTCGCCTTCACATGATCCTCTGTCGGCATGCCCTTGCCCGTGTCGTGCAGCAGCAGCGAGAGAAAAAGCAGTTCCGGCCGTTCCAGTTCCTTGAATAGAGCCGCATACCGCTGGTCCCATTCCGACTGGGACTGGCTCAGGCGATGCAGGCTCTCGATCGCATGAAAGGTGTGCTCGTCCACCGTGAAGCGGTGATAAAAATCACGGACGACGAGTGAGTCGATGCTGTTCAGCTCGGGAAGCAGCAGGGTCAGCAAACGCAAGGAGTGCATCGCCCGCAAAGCATCCGCAGCGTAGGGCTCCAGCAGGATCACCTGCAGATACTGCCAGAGTTCGGCGCCCTTGGGAGGGGTTGCGGCGAGCGCGGGCAGAACCTGCTCGATCCGGTATTCAGTCGTGGTGCTCAGCTTCAGGCCGTGATGGGCCATAAAGTCAAACATGCGCAGCAGCAGTTCCGGATCCTGCAGCGCGGTTGGCTGCTGCAGAAAGATGAGGCCGTCCACCACGGAAAAATCCGCGTTCGAGAGCCGCGCCCGCCAATGTTGAAATTGCCGGTACAGCGAAGACCATGCGGCTGGAATTTCTTCCAATAACTGGGTCGAGACCCGATGAATGGCCCGCGCATGACCAAAGTAAACCCTCATCCACTCCGCCGTGCTGATGGTTTCTAAGGCGCCGATCTTCCGCGTCGCAGCCTCATCCTGATCTTCCCAGCTCAGGGCGTTGTCGTCGCGTCCGTGGCGGAAATGCAAAAAGCATCGCACCGACATCAGAAATTCCAGCGCGGGTCCCAGTTGCCGGCGCGCCGATGCGGGTAGCAGTGATTTCGGATCCGGCCAGTCGCGCAGCTTGTCCATGGCGGAGATCAGCGCCAGCCAGCAGGCCACGTTGTAATCGCGCAGGCCACCGGGAGCTTCCTTAACGTTGGGTTCGAGGTGAAAAACGGTGTCTCCGTACTTGGCGTGACGGTCGCGGGTAACATCGGCCAATCGCTGCACCAGAGCCTGCGACTCGCGCATGATCAGCTTGGGAATCAGCTTGTCGCGCAGTCGCGAGAACAACTCGCGGTCGCCGGCCAGATAACGGCAGTCGAGCAACGCCAGGGTGAATTCAACATTGTTGGGATCAAACCGGTCGCACTCCGCCAGGGTGCGCGTGGTGGGGCTCAGCTTCATTCGCAGGTCCCACAGTTCTTGCGAGAAAGCGCGTACAGGGTCCTTGAATGCTTGCTCGGTGTCGCGATCCGCGTGGAGAAACAGCAGATCGACGTCAGAGCAGGGAAACAGCCAGCCGCGCCCGAATCCTCCCAGGGCTACGAGCGCGAAATTGGACGGGCGGCTCTCCTCCGGAGAAATCTTTTCCTGCCATAACCGGCGGATGAGGTTCTCCACCAGGGAAGTGCGCCTTGCCAATGCGGCGCGGCCGTCGCTTGTGGCCTCAAATTCCCGCTGAATGCGCGCCGATTCCTCGGCGTAAAGATCCCGCAGATGGCTGCTTAATGAGAGTGCTGTGGTCATTGCGGAACATTTCAGGTGTGGGAAGACCGCGCTTCTCCCGTAGCAACCTGCTCCCTGCTCACGAACTGCCTCACAAAGCTCCTTCGCCGCGCTCATCGTTGCGGATGCGAATCACCTCATCCACCCGGGAAAGAAAAATCTTGCCGTCTCCAATCTTGCCGCTGCGGGCCGCGCTGACAATGGCCTTCACCGTTTTTTCCACCATGTTATCGGCGAGCACCATTTCGAGCTTGATCTTCGGAATCAGATCGACGGTGTACTCGCGCCCGCGGTAAAACTCCGTGTGGCCTTTCTGACGGCCGTGGCCGCGCACTTCGAGCACCGTCATTCCTTCGACGCCGATCTCGTGCAGGGCGCTCTTCACCGCTTCCAGCTTGGAGTTCTGAATAATTGCTTCGATTTTAGTCATCGTCGTGTGTTTGTCTTGTTGTCATCCCGAGCCTAGCGAGGGATCTGCAGGCTTTCATGATCTGAGGAAACTGCAGATTCCTCGTCGCCCCGCTCCTCGGAATGACAATACCCTTGCACCCTTCGTTTACGCCGGCACTTCCCAGTAATAGCCTTCTTCTCCATGTTGCGAGAGATCCAGCCCCTGGACCTCATGTTCTTCCGTGACGCGCAACCCGATCGTCATATCCACAAACTTGAGAATGATCAGCGTGCCTACAATCGCCAGCGCCCAGGCAATCCCCACGCCTACAAGTTGATTGACCAGTTGATGCGCGTTGCCCTCGAGCAACCCGGAAGCCAGGGTGTTCCCTTGTGCGTCCTTGAAAATCGGATTCACGACACTCTTAGCGAACACACCGGTCAGCAGCGCACCCAGAGTTCCGCCTGCACCGTGGACGCCGAATGCGTCCAGCGAGTCGTCATAGCCGAATCGCGCTTTCACTTTCACCACCATGAGATAGCAGAAGACTCCGGCAGCCAAGCCGATCGCCAAGGCGGCTCTGGGTCCGACAAAGCCCGCGGCGGGAGTGATTGCCACCAATCCGGCAACTGATCCGGAAATCGCACCCAGGGCGCTGGGCTTGCCATTGCGCATCCATTCCGCGCCGGCCCATCCGATCACTGCGGCCGCAGCCGCGAAATGCGTGGCTACAAAAGCGCTCGTCGCCAGGCTGCCCGCCGATAGGGCGCTACCGGCGTTGAATCCGAACCAGCCCACCCACAACAGGCATGCTCCGATGAAACTCAGTACCACACTGTGCGGCGGCATCGCCTGCCTGGGATAGCCGACACGGCGTCCCAGATACAGCGCACACACCAGCGCCGACACTCCCGAAGTGATGTGGACCACCGTTCCACCGGCAAAGTCGAGCGTTGGAAAACGCCCGCCCAGAGCCGCATTCAGAACTCCGCCTTTGCCCCACACCATGTGAGCCATCGGATCGTAGACCAGCACCGACCACAGGATCATGAACAGAACCATGGCACTGAACTTCATCCGCTCGGCGAAGGCGCCGGTGATCAAGGCCGGCGTAATAATGGCAAACATCAACTGATACACCATGAAAGTCTGCGCCGGGATGGTGGCTGCATAATCGGCATCCGGTTGCGCCCCCACTCCATGCAGAAAAAGATTATGCAAGCCGCCGACCAAGCTGTTTCCCGGCCCAAACGACAAGCTATAGCCGAGTATCGCCCACACCACCGTGACGATGGCCATCAGGGCAAAACTCTGCATCATGGTAGCCAGAACATTCTTTTTCCGGACTAGCCCGCCGTAAAACAGCGCCAGTCCCGGCCCGGTCATCATCAGAACCAGAGCCGCGGACGTCAGCATCCAGGCATTGTCAGCCGAGCCCTTGGCGTCGGCGATTTGCTGCTCCAGCTTTGCCACGCGGGCGATTTGAGCATCCGCAGCGGCCGAGGACACAGTCGCAGTTTGTGACGCGGGCGCCGTCTGCGCCAGCAGGCTGGCCGTGCAAATCAGAATTAGAAGGGGGAGGACGATCAACCAGGCAACGTAACTCTTTCCCATGAACATCAACCTTGTTCGGCGCGAAGTCGCACTTAAGCCGATCACTCTACCTTCCAGAACCGGTTCATGGAAATTGAAACTATTTATGGAAGGGATCAGGAATTGTTATGCAGAATCTTCGGGGCGCAGGCCTGATTACATGGACGACCACCACATGAGGCTGCCCCATTTCCTTGCGCTTTTTGCAAGGGTGGTTGTCTGCTTCGGTGTTGATAAATCGCGATTGCGGAAGCTGCGTGAGGAGGGATCATCCCTTGGGGCGCGAATCTGCCGGTGTTTTTCTGGTTTTCACGTGAAAGAGTAGAACCTGTCTCACGGCTTCCGGGCTTTGCCTTCGATCCCGATATCAGTGGGTTATCGAGGCTCGCATTGCCTGACGTATGCGATCGATCACATCGGGTCGTCCCGCATTCTCCACGATCCACTTGCTGGAAACAAACCGCCGCACGTACCTGTAAAACTTGGCGTACTGTACGTAGACCGGTGGCTTCAGGGCTCCCTTTTCCGCGTTCTGAAGGAACTCATGGAAATCATCACCGGTTATTTTGTTCAATTCGGCCTCGCTGGTCGGCAGTTGACCACTTGCGTCTATGGCCATTCCTTCGAACAGCCATTGCGGACCCATTCCATCCTCTGTGCCGAACAAACGCCTTGCTACGATCGCATGGGCGCTGTGCATCATTTCATGGGTCATCAGTTTTTCGTATTCCCCATCTGCCCAGTTTTCGGCGCCGTACAGTTGAGTGAAGTTCTCCTTGTAGATCTCCTTCGAGACGACGAACAGGGTTGCATTCTGTACGGTGCCACTGAAAGTAACAGGTATGTCTGTTTCCGGCGCGTGAAATTCAGCGGCGATCGCTTTCCTGGCCGACTCTCTTGTACAGAAGACCTCCACCTTGTGGGCGATGTCCTGTTTCTCCAGGACGAACCCCATGTCCGCAAAATAGGCTGCAGCGTTGTCTCGGGCGCTCGCTGCCAGAACTGAGTAAGCTCCCTCGCCCGGCTGGCTGCAACTGTGCCGATTCACCAGCAGATCAAGCACTCCGTTGGATGGATTTGTTCCCTGGACTGCTGTGACCAGCAGCATCAGCAACGAGATCACCGCAAGTTCTGTTCGACAGATTGCTCGCGTCAACATGGTCAGGAAGTATAAGCCAATGAGACGTGCGCCGGCATCGGGCTGAACAACCCGAAGTTCTTGGCTGTCGTGGAATCACTCATTGAGCGGATTGTGAGCGGCTGTCGGATAGTTTCCGGTTTGCCCACCATCCGGGAGTTATCGCAGACTTCGGTCATGTACCACCGTCCTTCACTGCTAGCACTCTTTATCAGCCAGTTCATGGCCGAGTTCTTCAAGGCCCTCGCCCACCCGTTGCGGATCAGGATATTAGATGAGCTCCGGAGGGGCGAGCTTGGTGTCAATGAGCTTTGCTCTCGCCTGGATGTTGAGCAAAGCAATCATCCGCACAGTTAAACCCTTTGCCTGCTTTGTTTTTCCGTGTTGTGCCGCCCCGGAAATGCCACAAAAACGGGTAGTTTTGGTGACGAGTTGGTGACGAGTTTTCAGAGCGAGCAGTGATCCAATCATGTAGACGGGCCGTTTGACGGAATTGGGGGTGAAATCGCGATGGTACGCCTTCCGTATGGCCGCATCGCAAGAATTGACTTCTATAGCCATTTCGGTTGACATTCCTGCCGCAGAGAGTAATGGTGTAAGTCGGTGAGCTAAGTCTTCTCACTCTTTCAGGTCTCCTGAACTAAGTCAGCCCATCCTGAAGTTCGCCCCCTTAGATTTGCTAAACGATTGATGGAGGTCCCATCAAGGAGGATAAGTGAAAAATCTACTTGGCTTGGTTGTGACTGTCCTGCTGCTGGGGACCGGAGCATTGGCGCAGCAGCAGGTTGTTTGCACGGCTTCGGGCGAGATTAATATTCAGAGTCCTGCATACGCACTCAACTGCGGACCGGCAGGCGCTCCGATCTGGTGGGTGGCTGATTACTCTTCCACTCAACTTGACGTGCACAACGTTGCTTCTGACAACGATTACCAAATTCAGTTGCAGCAGAATTCCTGGACGAATCGGTGTGATACCCTCGGCGACCCTAACGCTTGCCTAAACGTATACCAGGGCGCCGAGAGCGCGTGCAACGGAGTTGTCTGCCTCGCACTGTCGCTGACGGGTACCGAAAAGCAATGACACTATGTCTGCCAGCGGAGTTCGCGCCCCGGCCCCCCGGCTCTTCGCGGGGGCCTCAGGTGCTAGAATCGCGTCTGTCTTTTCCGGGGCTTGGCAGCCTCGAGGTCAAAGACGGGGCCAGCTTAGACAAAGTCTAGTCTAAACTCGTCAGCCAAGCCCAGGCCAACTGTCCAGAAACGGAGGTACCCAAGTGAGGAGAACGCTCATAATTTGTTTAGCTCTGCTGGCGGCCAGCTCGACCGCCCTGGCCGCTGGCCAGAGGTACACCACGACCGATGGCCGCAGATACATCACCACGACAAGCGCATCGGGGATCGTCGTTCCGGCGATCCGGCGTGACGGCAAACTGAAGACCGTGTTTAGTAATCTCAGCGACTATAAGTACGGCACCTATTTCTGCTGCATCCTCGAGGGCGTTTCGGGGCCAAACTCGGGGCACGGAAGGTACTGGGATGCGGTGCCTTTTACCCCCGATGCAAACGTGAAGCTCACCAAGGTCGAAGCAGGCGTCAGATACTTCGGGGGAACCAACTCCGTGGCGATCTGGCTGGCGGCGGATGCCGGCGGTTTGCCCGGAGACACGCTTGCCGGCCCGGTCGACGTCGGTCATTTGCCGCTGGCCGGAGGCTGCTGCTCGCTCGCCGTCGCGAAATTCAAGCGCGTTCCCCTCATCAAGGGCACACAGTACTGGATCATTGTTGGCACCGACTCGCATTCGATGGACAGTGTCGACGGATGGAGCATCAACAACACTGACATGAGAATCATGCCCTCTGCCTTCTACCACCCCGACGGTTGGCAGTTGGAGCACTACGTACTGCCGGCTGTTGGCATCTTTGGCAAGTAGCAGGCAGGAATGGAGGCCGCGGCTGGTGTGCGGCTGCCTAACTTGTCCTTTACCGTCGCTGTTTGCAACAGAAGGAGGATAAATGAAAAACGTGATTTGTTTAGCTCTGCTCGTGGTGGCTGGCCTAACGGTTGTGGCCGCTGGCCAAGGTTACACCATGGCCGATGACGGCAGACACATCATCGTCGCCAGCGCACCGGGGGTTGTCGTCCCGGCGATGCGGAATGAGGCGAGACTCAAGACCCTGTTTAGCAACCTCAGTGACTACCAATACGGCACGTATTTCTGCTGCGAAGAGCAGGATATTGATGGGCCAAACGGGCGGTACGGCGTTAACTGGGCTGCGGTGCCTTTTACCCCCAATGCAAACGTGAAGCTCACCAGGATCGAAGCAGGCGTGAGCTACCTTTGGGGAACCGGTCCCGTGGCGATCTGGCTGGCGGCGGATGCCAGCGGTTTGCCCGGAGACACGCTTGCCGGCCCTGACGACGTCGGTAATTTGCCGAAGGCCGGAAGCTGCTGCTCGCTCGCCGTAGCGAAATTCAACAGCGTGCCCCTCACCAAAGGCACACAGTACTGGATTGTTGTTGGCACCGACTCGAACTCGATGGACAGTAGCGACGGTTGGAATCTCAACAGCACTGACATGAGGGCCCACCCCTTTGCCCTTTACAGGGGCAGTTGGACGGCGGAAAAGAACGTACTCCCTGCCATTGGCATTTTTGGCAAGTAGGTGGTGGTCACGAGGGTTTCATTACCGAGGACCGTCTAGGCGGTCGCAGCCGGTGTCGTCACTTGGCGGCTTTGGGAATCGTCGTCTAACTTCCGGATCGCGCGACCATCCTCCACTGACCATTCGATCAAGAAAGCAGATGTCATAGACTTCATGCGTGCCTGCGAATCGCTATGAGTCACGAGCAGCGCACCACGCCTTTTAGCAGATGCGATTCTTTCCTACAACCTCGTCCGCCCCAATGGGAATCCAGAAAGACTGGTGTTTTGCTCGCGCAAGGGCACGGTCCTCAACGATACCAATTTGCTTCTTCGGCATTTGAAACCCGCCGGAGAGCAGATCGGAGTCCCGTGGGTGAGCTGGCATACCTTCCGGCGTACCCATGCCACGCTTCTGCAATTGGCCGGGGGATCGGCCAAGGATGCCCAGGCACAGCTTGGGCCCGCGCAGATCACAGCCACTCTGGGGATTTACACTATCCCCGTTCCCGCCCATCAAAGGGCGGCGGTAGAGAAACTTTCCCAATTGGTGACGAATGGTGACGAGTTTCGCGCCAACGGGAAAAGCGGGGCAATCGAACCCGCGTCGCTACAGTGAGTTCGATGGTGGGCGCTATAGGATTCGAACCTATGACTTCCACCGTGTGAAGATGGCACTCTACCGCTGAGTTAAGCGCC